>Ga0194113_10003138_pt1 | contig 22269 bp, 20 predicted proteins | sample TA2MahC200mmetaG_FD_146193 | JGI IMG/M metagenome (GOLD analysis project Ga0194113, IMG submission 146193) | Freshwater microbial communities from Lake Tanganyika, Tanzania - TA2015017 Mahale Deep Cast 200m | ecosystem: Environmental > Aquatic > Freshwater > Lake | place: Tanzania: Lake... | reverse complement strand
CGTCCATGGTGGCGCCGAGGTAATCGACTTCGCCCGCGAAGGTCCGGCCGGGGAAGGCGTGCACGGACACCTCAACCGGAAGGGGTCCGGCCGGGTGGTCCAGCAGCCGGCCCATGTCTTTTTCGTAGATATCGGCCCAGACCCACAAGGTGGAAAGGTCCGCGATCAACAGCACGTCCCTGCCGGGGTCGACCGCCTCGCCCACCACCGCGTGCTTCTCGATGACGGTTCCGGCCAAAGGCGCGCGCACCGCCAAATTCCCCGCCCGCACGCCCCGGGGATGCGGGCCAAGGGCGGCGAAGTCGCGGTCCTGGAGACCGAAAACGTGGAGCCGCTGTGCAACTGCCTTGAGTTCGGCCCGGTTCTGTTCGTGGGCCATCCGCGCCTCGATCACCTCCCGCTCGGACGAGATCTTTTTGTCGAAAAGCGACTCTTCGCGTTCGAGGTTCTTGCGCGTGAGTTCCGTCAACGCCAGGGCCTTCTCGTATTCGCTCAGGGCCTGGCCCAGTTCCACGCTCTCGATCTCGAAGAGCACCTGATCCCTGACGACTTTCGTGCCGATATCCACCTGCACAGAATTGATGACCCCGGAAACCCGGGGAGTGATGTGCGCCGCGGTGTTGCCGTTCAGTTGGATCTCGCCGGTGGCACGCAGCACGGTCTCCACCCGGCCCCTGCCGACCTGGACGGGCTTGACCAGTCCGCTCCCCGGACCGTCCGCATCCCCGACCAGGGATGGGTCGACCCTGACCACGCCCACCTCGTAACGGCACTGATCGCAGCGGTAGGTCAGGATCCCGTGCTCGCAGGCGGCCGCCAGGATCTCCTCCAGGGACAGGTCGAGGTCCCGGCCCGCGTCCGCCTCCTCGTGCTGCTCGTGTTCGGCATGCCCGTGGCCAATGTGGGCGTCCCCGTCTGCCGGTCGGGAGTGGGCATGGCGATCCCGGGTCGCCTCCGCGCCCGGGACCGGCCCCGCAACCGGTTCTCCCCTGGGGCAAAAAACCAACGCTGCTCCGACAATCAGGACCGAACCCACCGCGACCATGGACAGGATCTTCGTCTTGGTCTTCATTACTCATCTCCTTTGTATTCTCCGGCAACGGATTGCTCGACGCCGGCCAGCCGCTCCCCGATCAGCCGCTCGACCTCCGCGGCCGCCCGGTGGTAGTCGGTCAAGGCGTCGATATAGCCGGCCCGGGCCTCGAAGAGGGCCCTCTGGGCATCGAGAACATCCAGATAGCCGAACTTCCCCTGCCGGTAGCCCTCGCCGGCCGCCTCAAAGGCGCTCCGGGCGCCCGGCAGCACGTCATCTCTCAAAGCGGTTGCTTCTAGAAACGCCGTGGACAGGTTTTGGTAGGCCTCTGCCAGTGCGCTTCGAAGCCGCACCTCCGCGGCCGTGCGCTCCTCCCCTGCCCTGGCCAGGTTGCAGCGCGCCTCCTCCGTTCCGCCCTGGTTGCGGTCAAACAGAGGCAAGGGAATGGAGAGCCCGGCCAGGAAGGCCGTTTCGTCGGCGTCGTGGAAGCGCCTCACCCCTCCACTGACGCTCGCATCCGGAATCCTTCTCGCATTCTCCAGCTTCACGGCGGCCCGGCTTCGTTCCATTTCCGCGTCCCGGCGGGCGAGGTCGGGATTCCGGGAAACAAGGTCCGCCAGCCGTTCCGCGGGAGGAATGGGCCTGATCTCCTCGAGCCGGCCGACAGCTTGCCCGAAAGCCGGCGAGGCGCTGCCCCAGAAGGCGGCCAGACGCAGGCGGGCAGCCGTCAGCTCGCTCCTGGCGCGCTCCGACTCGATTCGAGCGGCAGCCAGAGAGGTCCTGGACCTGATCTCCTCAACCGGGGAAACCCTGCCGGCCTTCACCCGCTCGGAAACCGTGGCGTGGACCTGACCGGCCAGCCGGACCAGCTCCGCGTGCAGGGCAAGACGCTCTTGGGCCGACAGCACATCCACAAAGGCCTTGCTCACCTCGGTGAACACCTCGAGGCGCTTGCTCTCGTAATCCCACCCAGCCAAATCCCGTTCCAGGAAAGCAACTCTGGCCTTCTTTGATCGCTTGCCCCCCAGCGGAATCTGCTGGCTCAGTTGCACGGTCGTCGCAGTCGCGTCCGTCCCCTCGAGCCATGAATTCCCGAAGTTCTCCACGACCAAATCCATCTCCGGGTTCGGGAGGATGCCGGCCTGCAGTGCCCTGGCCTCGCCGGCACGCACCTCCCAGGAGATGCTCGCAAGCTCGGGGTTCCTCGCCAGCGCCAAAGCGAGGGCCCGGGGCAGGCCGAGGGGACCGGAGGGCTCTTCGGCCCGGTCCGGCCGGACCGGCTCGCCCGGTTCGCCGCCAGGGGTTCGGACCGCTTCGAGTTCCCGGCCGAGAGGTCGGGGGTCCGGCCGGCCCTTGTCCAGCGGAACCGCCGCACAACCCCAGAATCCGAGGCCGAGCAACAGGACCGGAGCCAGCAGGTGCTTTCCCCGCGGCGCAAACTCTTTCGCGGGCCTGTTCCGGTCGAGGCTCCGCCGCCCTGGGCATTTTTGTGACATGCGAATCACTCCCCATCGGGGTGACGAGGGGCGCCCGGCCGCGGCTTGGCGCTCCCCGTCACCCGGAAACAAAAGGGTTGCCCTCCCCACCGGGGCCTCTTGCAGCGGTTGCGGAAGAATGGCTGGAACTCACGGATTGCCACGCTTCGTTTCAGGAGGACCGGCCTCCCGATACGAAGCACGGGCTTCCGTGATCAACCGGGCGCAATGCCCGGGCGGACTTCCGGATCCACGGAACGAAAAGCGGGAGGGTGTTTTCTCTCTCGAAAGGGGGAAAAGGGCCGAAATTTCCGGGGGGCGTATCTCAGATCAGCAGAATGGTGGTGGAGAGCGCGGCAGCAGCACGCCGGCAAGCGGGAGCGTTCGAGGCAGGACGAAGGCCGGGGGCCGGTTCGGGGATCGATCTCGGTCTTTCGGGAAGAGACACGCAGCGACTCCCGTTGCCCGAGCCGGACGGATTGCGTTCGACCCCGCGCGCAACGGCGGTGTGATCCGTGAGCAAGGGGATATCCACACACGACCCGCAGGGCGACAGTCCGGAGGCGGGTTTTCCGTTCACCGCGGGGGGGGCCGGCGACGCGTCTCTGCCGGTGAAAGAATCGCAGCGGCTTCCCCTTGCACCCGTTTCCACGGCGACGTGCCCGTCTTCACCCAGGCAGAGCACGACCGTGCCGCCGCTGCCTATTGCCGACAGCAAACAGCCAAGCACCGCCACGGTCATCATAACTCTCTTGCCTGCCCGACGGACCAAGGTCGCTTCCTCCTCGGGTCGATGCGCAACGCCTTATGAATATGCTACCCGACTCATGGATGCGTGTCCATGGCCGGAGGTTCCGGAACCCTGCCTCACGGGAATACCCTTCTTGACATCCGGCGCCGCACCTCTCTAGCATCAGGGTCGCTTTTCCGCCCGCGATCTTCCGCGGGTGGTTGCGGCCCGGGGCTTGGCGCCTGTACCGCCGGCGAGGCGGGAACAGCGCGGCGGCCCTTTTCACCGGTCCGGGCGTCGTGTCACGGCCATCCGAAGACTTGCCGCTCGCTCTCGTTCGCTGTTGCGAACGGAAAGCACGCCACGCCCGCAAGGATTCGCACGCCCTGCCTCGGGCCGGCCCCGGCGGATGAGACCCGGAAGGTGCCCGAGCGGTTCTATTCCCAGATGGGGGGAAAGAGCGTAGTGGCTGCGCACAGGGAGCCCGAGGAAATGTCGGTGCAGAGATCCGCGTTTGCCGATCACCGGCGGGAACCCCTGTCCACGCCCGCCCGCCTCGCCATCCTGCTCCTGATCCTTCTGGCCGGCGCCTTCCTTCGTTTCCACCACCTCACCGGCTACGAGCCTTTCATCGCCGACGAGGCCGCCTACCACCTGGAGGCGCGGTATGTGTTGAGCCTCGCCACCCACTCCGTCGAAGTCCTCCGCCTGAAATTGCAGGAAAGGAATAGCGGGCAGGACCTCATCACCCGGGAAGAGGTGCGGCGGAGATACACCGAAGAGCTGGACGGCAGGCCGCCCTGGTACGCGCGGCCCCTGCACATTGTTTTCCTGGCCCTGGCGATGACGCTTTGGAGCCCGGAAGAGGTCTGGCTCGGGGGACTGGTCTCTGCCGTCTTCGGCACCCTGAGCATCCTGCTGATTTACGGCCTCGGTGTTCGCCTCTTCGGACCCACGGCCGGGCTCCTGGCTGCGGCGCTCTTCGCCCTGTGCGGCTATCAGGTGACCTACTGCCACACCGGCCTGACCGAACAGGACTCGCTCTTCTTCCTCCTTCTGGCCGGACTTCTGCACGTCTGCGGCAAGGACCGGCCGGATTCGGGCAGATCCGTCCCGGCAGGGGAGCGCTCTCTCAACGGGGACGAGGGGCGCGTCGAGGGAAGGACCGCGGCCGGTCGCCGTTTGGGAAGGGGAACGTTTCTCTTCCTGACGGGGCTGGCGCTGGGGACGTGCTTTGCGACCCACTACCGCATGCTCACTTCCATCCTGGCCTTTTTCTTCTGGGAGGCCTTCTTGCAGCCGTGGCCGGGACTCGATGGCCGGAGGGAACGGATCCGGAAGAGGATCGCCTGCATGGGCGTTCTGGCCTCCGGGGTGGCTCTGCCGATCGTCCTCATGGAGTTTCCCTGGTACCTGCTGACCCTCTTCTATCACCGGTTTCTTCAGTCGCTTCCCCCGTGGCACACCTATGGGGAGCAGCTCCTGGTGCAGACCCTGGTGTCCATCCACACGAATCTCCTTTCAACCCAGAAGGCCTTCGGTCTCTCCAACCTGCTCACCTACCCCTATCTTCTCTGGAAGCTCTCCGGTCCCCTGCTGCCGGCGGCCCTATGCGGCGCCTTGATTTTTTCGTATCTCAGAAGAAGCGCGGCCGACCTCTGGACCCTGGTCCTGTTCTTCGTGCCTTTCTTCCTCAGCACACTCCTGCAGCCCAGGGCCCGGTACGCCTGCAGCTTCCTCGCCTTCGGCAGCCTTCTCGTGGCCTCGGCTCTCTGCTCCCCGGGCGGGCGCCTTTCCGGGGTCAGCCATCTCTTGCGCGGGATGCTGATCGCGGCGCTCCTCGTCTGCGGCGCCCGCTACTCCTGGAAAGCCGGCGAGTCCCGGATGAGCTACGGACACGCCATGGACTTCCTCCGTTCCCAGGGGACCATGAAACACCTCTCCACTTACCCCCTGGTCTCTCAGGTTTACGCCGGGGTGGAACAGGTCCCTTCGGAGTGGCCGCCCCCCTCGGAGGAGGAACTCCGCCGCATCTATGAAGGCGGCACCCGCTTTCTGCTGGTGGACGCCTTCAAGGATCTGGCTTCGTTCTTCCTGGGGCAGTACGCTCTCGATACCAAACCCGGGTTCCAGGAGCGAATCCGCCTGCTCGACCGTCTGGAGGCATCCCTGCAGCCGGTGTTTGTCACGGAGAATCTGCACCTCCGGCCCCTCCGCAACATCTTCGAGGTGAATCACAACTTTTTGCAGACCCTCGCCTATTATCGTAGGATGGCGGCGATTGCCGGGGTCCGAACCATCAGAATCTATGATTTGCAACAACTGTTCGGCGAGGCGCCCGGGGGACAGGGCGGGAAGGAACCGGACCCCTCCGGAGACCTGACCTTCCCCTCCCTGGAGTGAGCCTTCTCCAGACGCCCGTATTCCCGGGCCAAAGGCGGAAGAACTTATGGCCGAAAGAAAAAGGCTGTTTCTGATTGACGGCTCCCACGCGCTCTACCGTTCCTATCACGCCATCCGGAACCTGAGCACCTCCAGGGGCCTGCCCACCAACGCCACCTACGGCTTCACCCAGATCGTGCAGAAGATCGTCAAGGATCACGCGCCGGAGTATCTGGCCGTGGTTTTCGACACCCCCTCCCCCACCTTTCGCCACCGGATCTTTCCCGAATACAAGGCCAACCGGCCGCCCATGCCCGAGGATCTCTCGGTGCAGATCCCCTGGATCAAGAGAATGCTGGAGGCCTATGGCGTGCCGCAGGTCGAGCAGGCGGGCTACGAAGGGGACGATCTGATGGGAACCCTGGCTTGCCTGGCCACGGCCCAGGGCCTGGAAGCCGTGCTGGTCACCGGCGACAAAGACCTGAGCCAACTGGTCGGGCCGGACCTGAAGATCCTGAACCCGGCCAAAGACCTCCTGCAGGGACCGGAAGAGGTGGCCGCGCAGTTCGGCGTTTCCCCGCATCAGATGCCGGACCTGCTGGCCCTCACCGGAGACGCGATAGACAACCTGCCCGGCGTGCCCGGCGTCGGGCCCAAGACCGCGGCCAAACTCCTGCAGCAGTTCGGTTCGCTGGAAGAGATCTTCAGCCGCAGCGACGAGATCCTGCCCCCCAAGCTGCGGGACGCCTTCAAGGCCAACGAGGACAAGGTCCGGCAAACCCGCAAGCTGGTCGAGATCTTCTGCGAGGTCCCCCTGAACCTGAACCTGGAAGACCTGCGGCGCGGCGACCCCGACCCGGGCGCCCTGCGGGACCTGCTCGTGGTCCTCGAATTCCAGCGCCTGCTGGAAGACCTGCCGTCGGAAAGAACGCTCCGGGAGGATCTCTACAAGACCGTGCTCGACGAGCGCGGCCTGGACGAACTGCTCGAGTCCCTGTCCCGGAGCACCGACGGCTTCGCCCTGGACCTGGAGACCACCTCCATCACCGCCATGCTCGCGGATCCGGTGGGGCTGTCCTTCGCAACGGAGGGAGACCGGGCCTGGTATATCCCCGTAGGCCATCACTACCTCGGGGTTCCGGCTCAGCTCCCCCTGCAGCGGGTGCTGGACCGCCTCCGGCCGATCCTGGAGAATCCCGCACTTCCCAAGTTCGGACAGAACCTGAAGTACGACCTGCTGGTCTTGAAGAGGCAGGGCGTCGAAGTGCAGGGGGTCTCCTTCGACACCATGCTGGCCTCCTACCTCCTGGACGTCTCCCGGCGCGGGCACCGGCTCGACGACCTGGCCCTGGAGTACCTGGGCCACAGGATGATCTCCTACGACGAGGTCACGGAGAAGAGGGGCGCCTCGCAAAAGCCCTTCGAGGCCGTGGAGGTGGAAAAGGCCTGCCGCTACTCCTGCGAGGACGCCCACGCCACCTGCCTGCTGACCCGCATTCTGGAGAAGAAGATTCGCGAGGAGGGTTTCGACAATCTGTTCCACGAGGTCGAAATCCCCCTGCTCCAGGTCCTCACCGAGATGGAGTTCGCGGGAATCCGGATCGACGCGGGCTTTCTCGGATCCCTGGCCGCGGATTTCAGGCAGAAGCTCGCCGGGCTGGAAGGGGAAATCCACCAGGTGGCCGGAGAGAACTTCAACATCAACTCGACCCAGCAGTTGGGAACCATCCTTTTCGACAAGCTGAAGCTCTCCGGCGCCAAGAAGACCAAGACCGGCTACGGCACGGACGTCAAGGTACTGACCCGCCTGGCCGCGGAGCATCCGTTGCCGCGCCTCATCCTGGACTACCGCAGCCTGGCCAAGCTTCTCTCCACCTACGTGGAGGCACTGCCCAGGTTGGTCAACCCCGGGACCGGCAGGATTCACACCTCCTTCAATCAGTCCGTGGCCGCCACCGGCAGGCTGAGTTCCAGCGACCCGAATCTCCAGAACATCCCCATCCGCACGCCGGAGGGCAGAAAGATCCGGCAGGCCTTCATTCCGGCCGAGGGCATGTGGCTCCTGAGCGCCGACTACAGCCAGATCGAACTCCGGATCCTGGCGCACATCTCGGGAGACGAAGGCCTGCTGGAGGCCTTTCGCCGGGACCAGGACGTGCACGCGCACACCGCGGCCCTGATGTTCGGCTGCGGGCAGCAAGAGGTTACGGACGAGATGCGCCGCCAGGCCAAGGTGATCAACTTCGGGGTCATCTACGGCATGGGCGCCTACGGGCTGGCCGAGCAACTGGGAATCTCCCGTACCGCGGCCCGTGAGTTCATCGAGCAGTATTTCAAGACCTACGGCGGGGTGAAGGCCTGGCAGGAGACCTGCCTCGAGCAGGCCAGGCAGAACGGATTCGTGACCACCCTGCTGCACCGCAAGCGGCCTTTGCCGGAAATCACGGCCAAGGACGCCGGGCTCCGGTCCTTTGCGGAGCGCATGGCCATCAACACGCCCATTCAGGGCACGGCCGCCGACCTGATCAAAGTGGCCATGATCCGGGTCTTTCACCGCCTGCGGCGCGAGGGCCTCCGGACGCGCATTCTCCTGCAAGTGCACGACGAACTGGTCCTGGAGGTGCCGGAGGCCGAGCGGCAGCGGGTTCAGGTTCTGCTGCGCGAGGAGATGGAGGGCGTCATGCCCCTCAGGGTCCCCCTGAAGGTGGACATGAAGGAAGGCACGAACTGGAGCGAAGCCCACTGAAAGGACAGTCTGCTGACCCGGCCCGGGATCGGGAGAACCGACCCGTTGCTTGCACCCGCCAAGTGCCGTTCCCCTCGTAGACCTGCGGCAGGCGGAACCCCTTCACTTCCCGCAGACCTCGCGCAGCAGGGCGAGCAGCTCGCCGGTGCTGTGCACCAGGTGATCGGGATTCTCTTCTCGAAGCCTCTCCGCAGGCTGACTGCCCCAGGTCACCGCGATGCTCCTGACCCCTGCCTGGCGGGCGGCCACGAGGTCGCTCCGGGAATCCCCCACCAGACAAAGCCTGGACAACGGCTCATCGAGCCGCTCCGCGGCCAGCAGGATCTTGCGGTCTTTGCTCAGACAGGCCTCCAGGCCGATGATCAGCCGCACCGTCCCGTTCAAGCCGTGGTGGAGCAGGAAGCGCTCGACAATCGCGCAGGAGTTGCCCGTGACGATCCCGATCCGGGTGCGCGCCGACACGGCCGTGAGCACCTCGGGCATGCCGTCGAACACCGGCAAGGGCCGCGGGTCTTCGCGGAAGAGGAGCAGAATCCCCTCCACAAAGGGCTCGATCCACGGCTCGGGGATCCCGAGATGCCGGCCCAGATCGGCGAACTCCATTTTCTCCAGAGCATGCAGGTCCTCCCGGGTCGGGTGCCGGGGAAAACCCAGCCGGAGAGAAACCTCCCGGGCGTGCCGGACAATCAGGTCCGAGGTGTCCGCCAGTACGCCGTCAAAATCGAACAGGACACTCATCCGCCCCTCCCGCCGGATCGCGGAGGCCCGCGGAAAAACATCATTTTGGTCAATACCGGACCGGACACCCGTCCGCCCTTCCCGACCCGGGCCTCTGCGAAGGAAGCGGCAATTATAGTTCGAGTCGAGCAAGTTCTCCAGGAATGAATGCACGGACGATGACTGCGACTTATCCACACCGAATGCACCCCCTTGGGTGACCGCAGCAACGACGGGCCTGCTAACTGAAGATAGCTCAGCCATCGTGAACTCCCTGGCATTCCTGCCGCCCGCACGGGATCGCCGTGGGGTTCGAGCAGGACACGGGCATGTTCATCTTTCGGCTCAGGCGTCCGAAAGAGGTTGCGCCGAAGGACGATGGCCGAATCTCCTCCGTAGTGACCGGGGAAGTGATGCGACTGCTTTCGGTCATGAGTGGAGAGCTGGAACGCGTCGAAATAGAACAGGCACTCGGGCCAAGACACGAGGAACGCTTCCGCAAGGCTTGTCTGAACCCAGCGTCGACATCCGGCGGCATCGAAATGACCATCCCCGAAAAACCGGAAAGCCGCCTGCAAGAGTATCGCCTCACGCCAAGAGGCCGGCACCTGCCGGCCGGAGAAAGAGTGAGCCCGGGACCTCGAAAACAGTAGTCCGCCGCGGGGCCTGCGCGGTTTTCGCGGGTGTCGGTACGATCCGGCGCCGGCGGGCTGGTGCTGCTCACGCTCGAGGAGGGGGAGGGCCAGGCAACGGACGCCAGGGGGCGCACCTTCAGCCTCCGGCAGGACGAGGCCCTGCGGGCGGTCCTGGCCGGGCCGGGCTTTGCGCTTGACGGGTTCACGAAGATGCGATAGCATCAAACATCAGATGTACACCTGTCGGGTACACACTTCCAGGATGACCCCGGGGGACGTCATGCGCACCACTCTGGATCTTGAAGAGGATGTCCTGCTCGCGGCCAAGGAACTCGCCAGGCAAAGACGCTGTACGGTCGGCCAGGTCCTGTCGGATCTGGCCCGCCAGACATTGACACAACGTGCTCCGGTTTCCGAGAAACACGGCCTTCCGCTCTTCCCGGTCCAACCCGGTGCCGGCGTGGTCACACAGGAGATCGTCAACCGCCTCAGAGACGAAACGCCATGACGATCCATCTTCTGGACGTGAACCTTCTCCTGGCGCTGAGCGATCCCATGCACGTACATCATGAAGCCGCCCACCGCTGGTTTGCGCAGAAGGGCCGGCGGGCCTGGGCAACCTGTCCGATCACCGAGAACGGCTTCGTCCGGATCTCCAGCCACCCGAGCTACCCGAACCGGCCGGGGGATGTGGCAGCCGTCCTCGACATCCTCCACCGGCTTTGCCGGACGCCGGGCCACCACTTCTGGCCTGAGGACATCAGTATTCTTCAGGTTCTCCAACCGGATGTGATCGTCACCCACGCTCAGGTCACGGACTTGTATCTGCTGGCGCTGGCCGTCAAGAAAAGGGGCAGGCTGGCCACGCTCGACCAGCGGATTCCGGTCGATGCGGTGCAGGACGGCCGCAAAGCCCTTGAACTCGTCACCCCGTGACCGTCAGGCCCTGTCCGCGGAACTTGCTTCACGACGGGACAGATCGTGGTCTTGGTTGAGACATCTGTGGATTGAAACGGCCAGGGAATTCAATGATCCCATCCCGGCACCTGAAGGCCGTCGTCTTGCCTTTGCACAGGCATTCACCCAACCAAGCTGATGCAGTCGACGCCAGGAACGCGCGGCTGATCGGCAAAGACGGCCTGCGTTTTTCGGACCCTGCACGTCCCGGACCCAACGACCCTTCTGTGCGACTACAAGGGGCCGATTTGCCCGTTCGCTCCAGCCGCATCACGTTGGTGGTGCAAAGGAAACCACACGGCACGGGCCGCCCATGAGCGAGTACTACCACCTGCACCACGAGGCCTACCACGAGGCCACCTTTCACATCGACCCCGCCTCGTTCCTCCTGCCCCTTGCCGGCAGGCTCCCCCCTTGCGCGGTCATCCTGGACGCGGGGCGCGGCTGCCGGCCGGGACTGGTCACTTGCTTCTGCAACCGTTCTCGCTTACGCTTCAGACATATGGGGGCCAGACAGTGCTGCCGAGGCCTGCGGCTTCCTCCCCGCATCAGCCATGCAATTGAAGATGATCCCTATGGTGAGTGACATCTGAGGGACTGCTATGAGGCTCTATTTAGATAATTGCTGCTTCAACCGCCCTTTTGATGATCAATCCCAAATCAGGATCAGACTGGAGGCGGAAGCTAAGCTGAGAATTCAAGACGATATCCTTGAAGGGAAATTTGAACTTGTTTGGTCCTACATTCTTGACGCTGAGAATTCAGTAAACCCTTTTCAGGAAAGGAAAAAGCCGATCCGGGATTGGAGTCAACATGCTATCATCCATGTTAAGGAAGACCCGCCAATCCTAAGAGCAGCTCGGAAGCTAACCGAGTTGGGATTGCGGAGCAAGGATGCATTACATGTTGCATGCGCCTTGTCAGCCGGATGCGAATACTTTCTGACTACGGACGACCAGGTCCTGAAAAGGGGAAAACGGATCGAAGACCTTGCTATTGTCGACCCCATCCGTTTCATTCGAGAGGTGTATTCATGATTACAGATACTGAAGTCAAGATTAAAGGGGTTCAAGCCCTGACAGAATCCCTGGGAACAGTGGGAGCGGAAAGGTTCATTGCCCTCATCCAGCGAGAACCATTCGACTACACGAAGTGGCAAAGGACATTATGGGAGGGGTTGAGTGTCGAGGAGATCAGTCGAAGAGCAACGAGAATCAGTGAACATCTGGCCGAACACGGCGGTGCAGGTGATCTGGACCCGCAGGACCCTGTTGAAGATTAGTTTGTTTCCAAGCCAGCTACCCTCAATCCGGCGTGTGGAGTGGCCCCGCAACTGACCTTATCGTTCGGCCCGCATCTCCTGGGCCCTCCGCATGCAGGACGCAAAGACCCTTCTGTGCGATTACAAGGGGCCGATTTGCCCGTTCGCTCCAGCCGCTTCACCTTGGTGGCGCAAAGGAAACCACACGGCACGGGCCGCCCATGAGGGACTACTACCACCTGCACCCCGAGGCCTACCACGAGGCCACCTTTCACATCGACCCCTCGCCGTTCCTCCGGCCCCTTGCCGGCAGGCTCCGCCCCGGCGCGGTCATCCTGGACGTGGGGTGCGGGTCCGGCCGGGACCTGCGCTGGCTCCGGCGCCGGGGGTACCGGGCGGTCGGCCTGGAGCGCTCCCCGGGCCTGGCGAGGCTCGCCCGGGAGAACGCGGCCTGCGAGATCCTGGAAGCCGACTTCACCGCCTTCGACTTCTCCTCCCTCTCGGTGGACGCGATCCTCCTCGTGGGCGCGTTCGTGCATGTGCCGCACCGGGATCTTCCCGCGCTCCTTTCCCGGTGCACCGCCGCGCTCGAGCCCGGCGGCCTGGTGCTGATCACGCTCAAGGAGGGTGAGGGGCAGGCAACGGACGACAAGGGCCGCACCTTCAGCCTCTGGCAGGACGAGGCCCTGCGGGCCGTCTTCGCCGGGCTGGGGCTCCGCGTCCTGGACTTCCAGCGCAACGAGTCCAGGCTGGGCACGGGCGAGGTGTGGCTGGGGTACGTGCTGGGGAGGGAGGGGGCGCCTTGAGCAGCGAGGTGGTCCCTCTGCATGTCATCTGGGGGGTCATGCGGATCGAACCGGACGAGGTCCGCGGGACTTCCCGTGCATCGGCCAGGCAATTCAACAGGGAGTTGGGGAAAAATAAGGAATTCGATTGCGGGCCAGGTTCCGGGTGCGTATCATGAAGGGTGTACTGGACAGCATCAACACATCAACAGGAGGAAGGTTCGATGGAATTGGCCCTCCCACTCGACCAGATGACGACCGCAGAGAAGCTCCGCGCATTGGAGGAGATCTGGGAGAGTCTTTGCCGGACACCCAGTGAGGTTCCCTCCCCATCCTGGCATGCTGAGGTTCTGCAGGGTCGGGAGAGACGGGTTCAGCAAGGTTCCTCCCAGTTCGTCGACTGGGCCGAGGCGAAGCAGAGAATTCGGGACCTGACCAGATGAGGGTCGAGATTCTGGACGAGGCCGAGCAAGACCTCGTTGACGGCTACCGGTTCTACGAGAGCCAGGTGGCGGGACTCGGCGATTACTTCCTCCACTCCCTTTTCTCTGACATCGACTCCTTGCAGTTTCATGCAGGCATTCACTCCGTCCAATTCGGCTTTAAGCGGCTGCTTTCGAAGCGCTTTCCCTTCGCCGTATACTACCGTATCGAGAAGTCTATCGTCCGCGTTCATGCTGTGCTGGATTGTAGGCGGGATCCCTCCTGGATCCGCGGCCGGTTGACCTGATCCCCCGGCAACCGTCTGCAAGCGGACCGGCATGAACATCTCCGGTTCGCTTCGCTCGGCCAGCCCCCTGGCCGGCCCGGGCCATGAGGAGCCACCCTCTTGCTCACCAACTACCGCAAGAGAACGCAAGAGGCTGAGGCGTCTCCGGAAAGCACAGGCCGAGCGAATTGCCCCCGAAGTCACCCCCGAAGTCGCCCCCGAAGTGACCGGGGAAGTGACCGGGGAAGTGACCGGGGAAGTCGCCGGGGAAGTGATGCGACTGTTCTACAAGGCACCTCCGTGCCGGCGCGCGATCGGAAGATGGTCTTCCCCCTGCACGTTCAGCGCAACGAGTCCAGGCTGGGCACCGGCGAGGTGTGGCTGGGGTACGTGCTGGGGAGGGAGGGGGCGCCTTGAGCAGCGAGGAGATCCGGCCGCCGGCCGCGTACCTGAGGCTCGCCAGGGACGGCGCCTCCCCGGCCGCGGAAAGCGGCGACAGCGGGCCGGCGTCCTGCCGGACCCTGGGCGACGGGGAGCTGAAGGAGGCCCTGGGCGGCAAGCTCCTTGAAGAGGCCTACAGGCTCCTGGCGGCCTGCAGGAAGGAGAGCCGGGAGGGGATCCTCGACACCTCGGCCGAGCTCCTGGAGAGCCTGGCGGCCCTGCTGAGCCGGCACGGCCTGAGCATCGAGCGGGCGCTCGACCTGCAGGCCGAGATGCGGGCCAGGGAGGGCGGGTACACCCGGGGGATCCTGCTCGAGGCCGGGCCCGCCCCCGGGTTCCCGGAGTGGGTGGTCGAAGGCGCGCCGTCCCTGATCCTGAGCCGGATCGGCGACGAGGGCCTTCTCGAGCGGATCCGGGAGGAGCTGCGGGAGAGCACCCGGGCCTGGATCCTCTCCGCGTTCTACTCCCCCGGGATCCTCAACCTCCTGCTGGACGATTTCCAGCGTTTCATCAAGACGGGCGGGGACCTGCGGATCCTGCTCTCCACGATGGGCAACATCACGCGGCCGGAGCACCTCACCCACCTGGAAGAGTTCGTGCCGGGCATCCGCCTGCGGGTCTATCACCCCCCGGGCATCCCCTATGACCGGCAGCCGCCCAGCTTTCACCCCAAGGCGTACCTGTTCCGGCGCCGCGACGGCCGGGGCGCGATGATCATCGGCTCCTCGAACCTGACCCTGGCCGGGTTCCGGGAGAACATCGAGTGGAACTACTACACGTCGGTGGAGGTGAACCTGCCGCTGGACGGGCCCTCGCCGTTCCACCGGGCCGTGAGCGAGTTCGCCAGCTACTGGGACGAGGACGCCGCGGACGTGTCCGAGGATTTCCTCGAGGGGTACCGGCGAAGGTGGACCCGCGCCGCCCGCCTCCGGCGCGAGCTCCTCGAGAGTGCGGCCGTGTTCGCCATGATCCAGACCCTGAGCAGGAAGCAGAACCTCAGCCGCTTTCCGCCCGGGCACTTCGACTACATCGTCGTGGACGAGTTCCACCACGCCAGCGCCGCCAGCTACCGGCGGGTGCTGGACCACTTCCGGCCGCGGTTTCTCCTGGGCCTGACCGCCACTCCGGAGCGCATGGACGGCCGGGACGTGCTTGCCCTCTGCGACTACAACCTGGCCGCGGAGGTGCGGCTCCTGGACGCCGTGGACCGGGGGATCCTGGTCCCGTTCCAGTACTTCGCCGTGCACGACGAGACGGACTACAGCCGGATCACCTGGCGGGGCACCCACTACGACGAGGAGGAGCTGGACAGGGTCCTGATCGACGACACCCGCACCGGGATCGTCGCCGCGAACCTGAGGAAGTTCGTGCCCTCCTCGGGCAAGATCAAGGCGCTGGCCTTCTGCAGCACCGTGGCCCACGCCAGGTACACCGCCAGGAAGCTCGCGGACCGCCACGGGCTCGAGGCGGTTGCCCTGGTCGGCGGCTCCGCGGAGGAGGAGCGGGCCGGGGCGATCCGGAGAATCCGCGACGAGGAGGACCCCCTGAACGTCATCTGCGCGGTGGACATCTTCAACGAGGGTGTCGACATCCCGGAGCTGAGCCACGTCCTTTTCCTCCGGCCCACGCAGTCCTTCACGGTCTTCCTGCAGCAGCTCGGCCGGGGCCTGCGCAGGGCCCCGGGCAAGGCGTTCCTGGTGGCGGTGGACCTCGTGGGGAACTTCCGCAAGGCGCACGTGGCGCCCCTGGCGCTGCGCGGCTACACCTCCGTGGAGGAATACCGGGCCGACCCCGGGGCCGCGGCCGGCCTGCACGCGCCGGGCTTCCTGAAGAGCCTCCCCCGGGGCTGCCACGTTTCCCCGGACGTGGACGTGCAGACTCCGGGGTCAGCCACAGGCAGAACCCCGGGCCCCAGTCGTGATCTCGCGACAGCTCGTCGTCGTAACCGAAGCACTCGGAGCCGTCGCCCACCAGGCCTGCGGCGATCCGGCCCACCAGGGGTTCGCAAGCCTCCCGGAGTGCGGGAAGCCCGACCTCGAAGAAGTACCTCTCTGCCAGGTTGAGTCCGGTCATCGGGACTCCGGTGCCGCTCCCGCCCGCGCGTTTCCGGGCCTGCCGTCGCCCGCCTTGGAAAGCCGCGCGCCGCGGCAGGAGCCTTCCCGGCCGCAGGGGGCGCGCGGTGCCATTGGCCGGCCGGCTGTCAGGGTTTCCCGCTGTGAGCCCGAAGGACCTCGATGTTCCGGGCCGCCAGTCCGGCCTTCTCCTTCTCCCCCAGAGCCTCGTACCCCTGCCTGGCCTTCTCGAACCAGCCGATCGCCTCGGGAACCTCCCCCTTCATGGCGTGGATGTAGCCGATGTTGCTCGCCTGATCCACCACCCCGACCCGGGGGCCGAGTTCCCCGAAGACGGCCAGGGCCCGGTGGTAGTGGTCCAGGGCCTCGTCGTGCTCGCCTCGATCCCGGCAGACGGACCCGCAGTTCCCCTCCTGCCAGGCCGCGTTGACACGGTCCCCGATCTCCTCGAAGACCCGGGCAGCGCTCTGGAAGGCGCCCAGGGCGAGGTCCAGCCTCTTGAGCTTGACTTGCAGGTGTCCCAGGTTGTTGAGGAGCCCGGCCATCCGCCATTGGCTGAAGTGGTATCAAAGGAATCAGTGATTGAGCAAAACCCCACTCCGTACTTTTCGGCCTCTTCCGGGTTTCGTGTGGCTATTTCTATTGGTCCCCCAGCGCATCCGTTGGGTCGAGTCACGCTGAGAAACAGGTCAACCTTGTGCTCCTGAGTGGCTTTTCGCTCCCTTGGCCTGGGTGCTTACTGGTGGGCGGATACCCCCTCTGCGCAGGCCGGTTCCGGCTCTTCCCGGAGGGGGGTGGCGTCCTGGCCGAAACGCTCGGCTCCGGCACGGTGCGGGTTCCAGTCTAAGCGGTGGAGGAAGAGGCCGGCCGCGCAGGTTACTGAACCGAAATCGTCTTCCCTCAAGAGCCATTGGAGAAGCCGCGGTGGAGCCGTTTCGGTGGTTGCAGGATCCGGTGGTATCCTCTGGCAGAGACAGAAACCTGCCGGAGGAGTGTGAATGGACGACAAGAGTCTGTATGGGAGACTTCTGGGACTGAGTTCGCCCTGGGCCGTGGATAAGGTCGAACTGCGACTGGAGCAGGGGGAGGTGCACGTGTGGGTGGTCCTGCCCTCCAAGGAACTCTGGGTTTGTCCGGACTGCCAGGCCCGGGCGCCTATCCATGATCACCGGGAACGGGTGTGGCGGCACCTGGATACGTTCCAGTATCGGACCATGCTGCACGCGCGGGTTCCCAGGCTGAACTGTCCGCGGCACGGGGTGCGGCAGTTGCCAGTGCCCTGGGCCGAGGAGGGCTCTCGCTTCACGGCGCTCTACGAGGCCTTGGCTATTGACTGGATGATGAAGCAGGCAGCGCTGGCGGCGGTGGCCCAGCGGCTGCACCTTACCTGGGACGAGGCGGCCGGCATCCAGGAGCGGGCGGTCAGACGAGGTCTGGCTCGGCGCCAACTGGAGCCGGCTCGACACCTGGGGGTTGACGAGACTTCGTTGCTGATCCGGGACGCGGTGTGCGCGGCCTCGGCCCGGGCGGCGAACGCGTTTGCGTTCGCCGGCGCCTGTCCGGATTCGGCAGAGGCGGACATCCGGCAGATCCGGACTCTCATTGACCAGAGCCGTCGGTCCTCGGGACAGGCCGTTGCAGACGGCGAGCTCACGCCCGCAGACTGGGAAACTCTGGACGGATACCTGTCTCTTGCGCAGGCGAGCCTTGCACCGGGAACGCTGGGCGAAGCCGCCGGCTTCCTGGAACATGCCTGTGATTTCTTCCCCTGATCCGTATCTCGGGCACCGCGATCGGCCTGAGCGGTCAAGCGATGGCGGCAGAGAAGAAAGAAAAGCCCCTGAGCCGCGTGCGCCTCGATGAAGGCTTCAGGGGTGGAGTGGTAGTCGTCCAGGAAGATGTCCCGGCCCCGGCCGCCGATGACCATGGGGCCGAAGACCTCCAGGAAGACCGCCTGGTAGACCCCGTCCTGGGTGCTCCGGAGGCCGATGTCCGTCAGGCCCGCGCCCGCGGAGACCGGCGCGCCGGCCAGGATGGCCGGGTTCCCCTCCGTTGCGCGTGATCGTCTGAGCCATCCCCCGCTGTTCTCGTTCTCTCTGCTGTGAACATTTGGTCACGTTTTCATTCTCCGTTCGCCGCCGGTTCGATCGCCGGCGGCCATATCGCTTGGCGCACCTGGCCCAGTCCGGACGGCAGCCCAACCGGGCTTCCTCACTCCACCCGCCACCCCCTGGCACACCTGTTGCCTTTTGCCCCCTCTCAGAACGCGATCGTTCCTGCACACCTCATTTGCTGTGTACGAACCCATGCCCGATGCCTGCCCGGTCTACCGACCCCGAAAGCCTCATCTGACCCCTCACCACCAGTGCGTCCAGGATCACTTCGATACTTTTGAGCGGGTCTACGAAGAACGATTCGCCAAACGCTACGGCTTCTGGCGGCCGTATCTTAAGGAGGTGATCTACCGGTATCTCGAATGTGGCGACCTGCATGGTGGTTTTGCCCGCCTGGTCTGCCAGACCTGTGGCCGGAACTTTTTGTTGGCCTACTCCTGTAAGCGCAGGTACTTCTGCCCGTCGTGTCATCAGAAACGCGTGGTCGAATTCGGCGAGTGGCTCTGTCAGCATGTGCTCAAGGCTGTACCGTATCGTCACTTCGTGTTCTCCATCCCCAAGATCCTCAGGCGCTTCTTCCTCCACGATCGCAAGCTGCTGGCAGCGCTCAGCCGCTGCGCCTGGGAATCGCTTAAAGCGTTCCTGCACGCCGCAGTGCCCGCACCCCGGGCTACCCTTGGGGCCATCGTGGCCACACAAACTTTTGGTCAATGGCCGGATCGGTATCATCCCCATTTGCATGTATTGGCAACCGACGGCGCCTTTTACGGCCAAGGGCTGTTCCGGGTCGCCCCAAGGTTCAACCTGAAGGACCTGGAGAAACTCTTCCGCCATAGCGTGCTTTCCATGCTGCTCCGTAAAGGCAAAATCACCCGGCAGTTCGTCCGTATGATGGAGGGCTGGAGACACTCCGGCTTTAACGTCTTCTGCGGCGAAAGGATCTATCCCCATCAGAAGCAGTCCCTGGAACGTCTTGCCGCTTACCTGATCAGGGCTTCTTTCGCACAAGAACGTATGGAGTATCTGCCCGAGCAGGCCGCGGTCATCTACCACTCCAAAGACGGCAAAGAGCAAAAGACCTATGATGCCCTGGAGTGGATCGCTGCTATGGGAACCCATGTGCCCTTAAGGGGCGAACAGATGGTCAGGTACTACGGGGAATTTTCAAACCGCGTACGGGGCACACGCCGCAAGGCACATCAGATCGCCGACATCCCAACCATCCTGGAGCCCGAGATCAGTTCAGCAGCGGCAAGGAAAAATTGGGCCCGTTTGATTCAGAAAGTTTACGAAGTTTCCCCCTTGGTCTGTTCCCGCTGTCAGGGACCTCTGAAGGTGGTCAGCTTCATTGAGGACGGCCAGACGATCCGAAAGATCCTCGAACACCTGGGCCTCTGGCTCGCCAATGCGAGACCCCAACCCAGGGCACATTCTCCTCCCGGGCTGCGGCCGTTACCCGAGGAATCCCACGAGGATTCCTATTCCCAACTGCCGGCTCGGGAGGAAGAGGACTACTCCCAGGCCACGCCTGCCCACTGGGACTCTTGAACCACTCCGGCGGGCAGGACGTGTCTTCTCCTCCTGCCGCACCCGTCTTTCTTTTTTGCGGCGAATTGGCGTGCTCTTCTCGTTTCTCGGATCCGACTTCCTCGTAACATGTCCACCCAGCCTCCACGCTTCCTTCCCCCAGTCCAGGCACACCCAACATCTTGCATGTTTCTTTTCTTGACACACAATTACGCTATCTGCTATTCATTACCCGTCTGAAAGCAGTTTCCTATCATCTGTACTCGTCGGATGCGCAGCTCGTGGGTTCAGACTACTCTGGGTTGGTGTACAAGCTCTTTACGCGCGGCAACGAGGACATCATCGCGTTGTGGAGCAACGCGGATGAACCGAAAGCCCTGTCCGTCGGCACGGCATCCGGGTCCACTTCCTTCAAGCAGGTCACGGTCACGAGATTCATCGCGCACTTGAGTCCGTCGGCAGACTGCGCCAACCTGACTCCGAAAGAACGGAGGTGGGTGGATCAGGTGGAGGTGTCGGTCGAGAGGTTGGCTGCACCGCCGAAGGCCGTTGAGCTGGCGCCGCTCACTGAGTTCGTCTTCGTGTCAGTGATCAGCAACCGTCCGGGTTTTGGCTGGCTCGCGGATCCCGGAGGGATCACGCCCGCACAGGAGTGAGGACGGCTGCGAATCGGATGGAAGATACGGGACCTTCCGCGGTCCGATGCGCCGGGCCGTCCGAAACCGAAGGGAACAGGGATGCTCGCTTCTCTTGAACCACACATGAGGGCATCGCGACGCGACGACAACCGATGGCCGCATGTCACGACAAGGAGACCGGAATGAGATCTCAAGCCTGGATTCTAGGGGGCTTCGCTGTGTGTCTTCTGGCATCAACGGGATGTTCGGGCAGCGAAGGCACGCGGTTGTCCGGTTCAGCGGACTCAATTCCTTTCTATCGGCTTCGCTTCGAACTGACGACCACGGCCGAGTCGACGAGGATCACGATCGAACAGACTGACGACTTTCTCACTGCGCGTCTCATGGCAACGACCGGAAACCCGGAGAGACATACACTCACGCTGAAGTACGTGACCTTGGTACAGCAGCCCGGGGGAGGAGGTGCAGGCGTCCAAGTGGACTACGCGGTGGCGCCTGGAGCGCTCGATCATCCGATCCAGTGCTCTTTCGAAAACGCGTCGCCCGGGTCAAGCGAGCTCAGGGTTCTCAACCTCGGGGGAAACCTGACTGAGACAATTGCGGAGATCCGTCATGAGACCGAGGGCGATCTGGGTTTCGCGCTGGACCTCTCCCTGCTCAAAGGAAATCCGCCGCTTAACGGAGAACGGCACGCCATCCAGGCGCAGAGAATGATCTGGGCGTTCTACTATCCATGGTACGTGGAGAACCGGTGGGACACTTCGATCCTGCTGGACCAGCCGCTCATGGGCTACTACGGTTCGGACGAGACGACCGTGACGGCCCGCCAGATCGGCCAGGCTATGAGCGCCGGCATCGATGGCTTCATCTCTTCCTGGTGGGGGCCGGGCAGCTACACGGACGAGAACCTGAGGACCCTTCTCGATGTGGCGAGCCGTGCGAACTTCTTCGCCATGATCAACTTCGAATTGATTGCGGGCATCGACGAGGCCGGGCAGGCGATTCCGAGGAGCGAGGATGAGATCATCCAGTGGCTTCGCTATGCGATGGACCAATACGGCGATCACCCGGCGTACATGAAGGTGGATGGCAAACCCGTTGTCGTGATGTGGTCATCCGACCTGGTGGCTGATGCGACGTGGGCGGAAATCCACTCCATCCTCGATGCCCAGGGATATCCGCTGGAGATCATCGGAATGTACGGAGGCCAGTGGCCGGATTTGAATCGTCTCGAAGTGTTTGGCGGCATGCACATCTACAACATTCTGGGAGTAGTCGAGGGCCCGAGCGAGGTTCCGACGGCACTGGCTCAGACCTACCTCTCATACGGACGCGCGGTCCGCCACTTCCCCCTGTTGATGGACTCGCCCGGGCACAAGATATGGACCGCGACGGTGCAACCGGGCTACGATGATCATTTGCAGGGAAAGCCAACGCCCATTCTGGACAGGGAAGGCGGTGCGCTTTACCGATCCACCTTCGAGGCTGCACTGGGCAGTTCACCCGACTGGATCTTCGTCACCACCTGGAATGAGTGGTGGGAGCACACGTACGTGGAGCCCAGCCGGCTCTATGGAAACCAGTACCTGGAGATCACCGGCGAATACGATGCGAAGTGGGAATGAGCGTGAGTCGAAAGATCGGTTCACATCACAGAGGCCTGACTGCCGCAAGAGAGGCCTCCTCGCCCGGACCTCCGGCGGCAACCCGGGGAAAGCTGTACATGTGCAGGTAGGAACAGGGCGACAGGTTCGCAATGGCGGGGTCTTCTTCCTCCGGGTTGTCCATGGAGAGCGGGATGTTATCGATCTCCCGCGTGGGATGGAGACTTCTGGCCAGCCAGTCGAGGGGCCGCTTGATCGTCCGTTCGCCCTGCAGGCAGAGACCGGGACATTATTGCCGTCCTCCGAGGGCTGCTTTCCGTCCGTCCCCTGCCCCTTGATGTCCTCTCCCTGAGGGGATTGGCAATGCTCATCGAGTTCCACCAGGGCCTGGAAGTCACGGCGGGCGTCCTCGAAATCCCCTGCGTCGAGAAACGTGTCCCCCC
>Ga0194113_10003137_pt1 | contig 22273 bp, 20 predicted proteins | sample TA2MahC200mmetaG_FD_146193 | JGI IMG/M metagenome (GOLD analysis project Ga0194113, IMG submission 146193) | Freshwater microbial communities from Lake Tanganyika, Tanzania - TA2015017 Mahale Deep Cast 200m | ecosystem: Environmental > Aquatic > Freshwater > Lake | place: Tanzania: Lake... | reverse complement strand
ACATCGGCGTCGGTTTCGGATGCACACGCGCTCAGTCAAACAATCCACTGCTCAACTCAAAGACATGGTGCGGCGTTGGAAAATGCTCCCAGCGGACAATGTGCCCAAGTGACTTTTGCGCTATTGCGAAATAATGACCGAGCATCGTTGCCTCCGCGTTCCGTCTGTGTCATTGCGAGGAGCGGTTTGTGCGACGAAGCAATCTCCAAATCACAAATTGGAGATTGCTTCGCTCCGCTCGCAATGACACTTCATCCTTCATCCTTCATCCTTCATCCCTCATCCTTCCACTTGCGGCATCGAATTCGGCGCGCCGCAGTACGGGCAGATGTTCCAGCGCAGACTCGTGATGCGATGGCAATTGTCGCAGCGGCGTTTGAGGCGCGTGTGGCAATTCGGACAGTAGAGAAAATCGGATTGCACTTTTTGCTGGCACATCGGGCACGCCAGTTTTTCTTCCACCTCTTGCATCAACGCCTCCTGCGCCAGTTCGGTTTCGTACTGCGCGGACAGCGTTTCGCGCGGGCGGAGCATAAAGTACAACAGCCAGCCGGGAATGTTAAAGACGACGACGAGCGCGACTGAGACCAACTGCATCGCCAGATCGCGCGAGCGCGCGCGAATATCGCGGAAGGTCCAGACGATCAGACTGAGGCACACCGCGACCAGGTAGACCGCGAAGAACGCGCCGACGAGCTGCAAGAGCGCGGCAAGCGCGCCCAAATCAAAAGGCAATGACATTGCAAAATTCCCCCTGTCAGAATTCGGCAAATATTATAACATCATCTTGGGAATCCGACAAAAGGGTACAGGGGTCAGGGTACAGAGATCAGGCGTCCGATCTCTGACCCCTGTACCCTGGCTCCTGTACCCTTTGCGTATTTACGCAAGAGTGTGCTATAATGCGCGGCGGAACGCGACGACAAGGGTCATCGCGTTTTTGACGGAGGCAAGATGGAATCCAATTGGGTGACGGTCACTATTGATAGCGTGCGCGTGAGTCTCGTCTCGCCGCATCGCATCGTCGTCTTGAAAGACGACGACGAACGTTTTCTGCCGATCTGGATCGGGCCGTTCGAAGCGGACGCGATCACGATCGCGCTCCAAGGCACCCAGCCCGCGCGCCCGCTCACGCACGATTTGTTCAAGACGCTGATCGCCCAGGTCGGCGGCAAACCGCAGCACATCAGCGTGACCGATTTGCGCGACGACACGTTCTTCGCGCAGATCGTGCTAGACCTGGGGGGCAAGCGCGTCGCGCTCGACGCGCGACCCAGCGACGCGATCGCGCTCGCGGTGCGCCTGGGTGTGGATATTCGCGTGGACGAAACGGTGATGGCGCGCGCCGCCATTCGACCGAGTCAGGGCGCGGAAGACGCGGGCGATCACGTGGAAGAAAAACTCGACGTGTTTCGCGACGCGCTCCAAGACCTTGATCTGGGCGGGCTGGGCAAAGACGAGCCGAAGGAATAGACACGAGGGGCGAGAGGCGCGGGGCAACCGTTCCCGATCATCGCCCCGCGCCCCTCGCACCTCACGATTTTTGCAATGGACATTCAAACCACCGCCGCGCCGAACAAAATGATCCCCAGCAACATCGAAGCCGAGCAAGCCGTGCTCGGCGCGTTGTTGATCGATCCGGACGCGATCGTCAAAGTCGTCCCGATTCTCCACACGGAAGATTTTTATCTCGAAAAGCACGCGTGGATTTTCGACGCGATTTTCGCGCTGCACGAACGCCGCGAGCCGATTGACTTTTTGACCGTCGTCGCGGAACTGGAACGCCGCGGCACGATCAACGACGTCGGCGGCGCGGCGTACATCACCGCGCTGATCAACGCGGTGCCGACCGCGATCCACATCGAACATTACGCGCGCCTGGTCGAACGATTGTCCACGCAGCGCCGCCTCATCTCCGCCGCCGGAAACATCGCCGAGATCGCGTACGACAGCGAAGAAGAGATCGACGCGATGATCGATCACGCCGAGGAGACGATCTTTTCCGTCGCGCAACGGCGAATGAGCCGCGAGCTGATCTCGATGCGAATCGCGGTCGATCAATTTATGGACCGCCTCGATTACGTCCAGCGCCATCAAGGCGAGTTGCTGGGCGTGCCGACCGGATTCATTGACCTCGACAAATTGCTCGGCGGATTACAACCCTCCGACTTGATCATCGTCGCGGGGCGACCTGGGTCGGGCAAAACGTCGTTCGCGCTTTCGATGATGCAGACCGCGGCGGCGAAGTACAAAAAACGCGTCGCGCTCTTCTCGCTCGAAATGTCGGCGGAACAACTGGTGCAACGCTTGGTCGCGAGTATGGGCGAGATTGATTCGCAAGGTCTGCGGCTGGGCAAAATCGGCGACGAAGATTACACGCGGCTGGTGCGCGCGACCGGCGAACTTTCGGAACTGCCGATCTTTATTGACGATAGCGCCGCGCTCACGCCGATCGAGATTCGCGCCAAAGCGCGCCGCCTGCAATCCGAGCACGGGATCGATCTGATCATCATTGATTATTTGCAACTGATGACCGTGCGCGGGCGGATCGAAAATCGCGTGCAAGAGATCGCGCAAATCTCGCGTCAACTCAAAGAACTGGCGCGCGAACTCAAAGTGCCGGTCGTCGCGCTGTCGCAGTTGTCGCGCGCGGTCGAGTCGCGCCTGGATCATCGTCCGCAGTTGGCAGACTTGCGCGAGAGTGGTTGCCTGACCGGCGAGACACTCATCACACGCGCAGACACCGGTGAACGCGTAACGATCCGTGACCTCGCCGCGCGCGGCGACTCTGCCCCCGTCCTGACAATGGATGAGCATCTGCATTTGCGCCAAGCGATACTCACTCGCGCGTTTCCCAGCGGTCGCAAGCAAGTGTACGAACTGCGAACGCGTACCGGACGCACGATTCGCGCGTCGGGGAATCATCCCTTCTATCGAATTTCTGGCTGGACGCCATTGGCGGATTTGCGCGTGGGTGACCGATTGGCATTGCCGCGCACGCTTGCCCACATACCGTCACAACCGGCGGTCCTATCGGAAGATCGATTGCTTTTGCTCGCGCACTTGATCGGCGATGGGTGCTACGTTGCGCGACAACCGCTTCATTACACCAACTCCGATCGCGCCTGTTTGGACGTCGTCGCTAATTCGGCGGCGCGCGAGTTTGCGGTGACCCCGCGCATAGTCCAGCAAGAAAATTGGTACCACGTTTATCTCACCGCGAACGAGCATTTGACGCACGGCAAACACAATCCCATCGCCGAGTGGCTACAGCAATTGAACGTTTACGGACAGCACTCGCCGGAGAAAATCATCCCCGCGCCAATTTTCACTTTGGGCAATGCTCAAATTGCCTTTTTCTTGCGGCATCTGTGGGCAACCGATGGCAACATCAGCCGCGCTTCCGCGGGACGCGGGTATGTGATCTTTTACGCGTCAACCAGTCGCCCGCTAGTCGCGCAAGTCCAACACCTATTGTTACGATTGGAAATTCAAAGCACGATCCGCATTAATCGCAAGTCCGGTTATCGCCCGACCTTTCAGTTGCATATTCAAGGACGCGACGCGCAAGAGAGATTCTTGACAACCGTCGGAGTATTCGGCGCAAAAACCCAAGCCGCGCAGAATGCGCTAGCCGCGCTGCGAGATATTCCAGCCAATCCCAATTACGACGTCGTGCCGAAACAAGTTTGGGAATACATCGAGACGGCGCGGCAAGCACGCGGGTGGAGTCTCCGCGATCTGCATCGCCGATTGGGCTGGGCTCACGACGGAACGAATCGCCGCAAGCACGGCGTGAGCCGGACGCGCCTGAGTCACATCACTTCTGTTCTTCCGGATGCGCGTTTACAGTCTTTCGCAACCTCCGATATTTTCTGGGACGAAATCTCTTCGATTTCCAAACAAGGTGAAGAAGAGGTATTCGATGCGACGGTGCCCGGTTATCATAATTTCGTCGCCAACGATTTCATCGTGCACAACAGCATCGAGCAAGACGCCGACGTCGTCATTTTTATTTTCCGCGAGAAAATGTACTATCCCACCATCGAAAAGTGGCGCGAGGCGCACCCGCGTTCCGACAAGGAATACCCCGGCAACATCGCCGAGGTGTTGGTGGCAAAGCACCGGCACGGTCCGACCAAGGATTTCAAATTGTTCTTCGCGGAAGATCAAGCGACGTTCAAGAACTTGGAAATCGCGCCGCAATGAAAATTTTTTCCGGCTTTCCCTCCGGCAAACTCGACGTGACGCCGCTGCCGAATTTATTTTTCAGCGAACTTGTTCCGGCGATTGACGATCTCGCGGAACTCAAAGTGACCCTGCACGTTTTCTGGTTGCTGGCGCACGGCAAAACGCCATACGTGCGCGCGTGCGATTTGAGCGCGGATCGCGCGCTGGCGCGATCGCTCACGGCGCGCGACGCCGCGCCGGAAGCAGAACTGGAACGCGCGCTCGCGCGCGCGGTGGAACGCGGAACGTTGCTGCATTGGCGCGCGGGCGACGACGCGTTGTATTTTCCGAATACCGAACGCGGTCGCCGCGCGTTTGAAAAGATCGAACGCGAGTCCTTGCCGCGCGATCCAATCGCGCCGGAACCGGCAACGACAATCGAGCGTCCGAATATTTTCGCGCTGTACGAACAGAACATCGGCTTGTTGACGCCGCTGCTGGCGGAAGAACTGAAAGAGGCGGAGCGGGAATATCCCAGCGAATGGATCGCGGAGGCGATCCAGATCGCGGTGGAGCAGAACAAACGGAGTTGGAGTTACGCGCGCAAAATTCTCGCGCGCTGGAAAACGGATGGACGCGGCGCGAAAACGAAAAAGAAATCGTGGTATGGCGACGAATATGGCAAACTCGTCAAACGTTAAAACGGAAATCTGTCCGCGCTGTCACGGAGTCGGATTTTTTCGCCGCGAGGTGCCGGTGGAGCATCCGGACTTTGGTCGCGCGTTTCCGTGCGAATGCAAAATCCGCGAGACCCAGCAATCCGATTTGGCGGAGTTGCGCCAGACGAGCGGATTGACACATCTGCCGCAAATGACCTTTGCGGCGTTTCGTTCCGAAGGAATCGGCTTGCCGCCGGACAGGCGCAAAAATCTGCGCGATGCGTACGACGCGGCGCGCGCGTTCGCGGACGAGCCGCGCGGCTGGCTGTTGTTCAAGGGCGGGTACGGTTGCGGCAAGACGCACCTCGCCGCGGCGATTGCGAACGAGCGGCTCGCGCGCGGCGAACCCGGGTTGTTCATCGTCGTGCCGGACTTGCTCGATCATTTGCGCGCGACGTTCGCGCCGACGAGCCGCGTGACGTACGACGATCGGTTTGAGAACGTGAAAGGCACGCCGCTGCTGATCCTCGACGATCTCGGCACGCAATCGGCGACCGCGTGGGCGCAAGAAAAACTATTCCAGTTGTTGAACTATCGCTACAACGCGCAACTGCCCACCGTCATCACGACGAATCGCGAATTGGAAGAGATCGATCCGCGCCTGCGCTCGCGGCTGGCTGACACGACGTTTTGCAAAATCATCACGGTCCTCGCGCCCGATTTTCGGCAAGGCGGCATTGACACGAGCGGCTCGGGAATGTCCAACCTGGCGCATTATGCCGAAATGACGTTCGCCACATTCGATCTGCGCGACGACGAATTGAAAGGGGACGCGCGCACGAATTTGCGGCGGATCGTTTTCACCGCGAAAGATTACGCGGAAAATCCGCACGGCTTTATCGTGTTTACCGGCGAGTACGGGTGCGGCAAGACGCATCTCGCCGCGGCGATCGCGAACGAAATTTGCAAACGCGGCGGCGCGGCGATGTTTGCCGTCGTGCCGGACTTGCTCGATCACTTGCGCGCGACGTTTGCGCCCGGCAGTTCCGTCTCGTACGATCAACGTTTCGACGAAACGCGCACCGCGCCGGCGTTGGTGCTGGACGATCTCGGCATCGAAAACGCGACGCCGTGGGCGCGCGAGAAATTGTTCCAGATCATTGATTATCGCTACGTCGCCAAATTACCGACGATCATCACGATTCATCGCGAAGCGGAGATCGACGCGCGCATCCAATCGCGCATCTTCGATCTGGCGCGCAGTTCCGTCAACGAAATGCTCGCGCCCAGTTATCGCACCACGCATCGGCGCGCGCAATCGAAACCGGAAAGCGGCTATCGCCGGACGCGCGGCGCGCCAGCGTCCTGATCCGCGCGACGCAGAGTTCTACTTGCAACGTCAGACGCGCCCTCGAAACACAACGAATCGCGCGGAAACTTTTTTCCGCGCGATTCGGTTCCGGACACATTTCAAACCTACGCGGGGTGGGCAGGAGGAAACTCCTGCCCACTTGCATTCTGAATGCGCGCGGCGCGCGCGCTACGACATCAACTTGCGCAACGCGGACAACAACAACGCGATATTTTCGCGGCGACTGCCAAAGCCCATCAAGCCGATGCGCCAGATTTTGCCTTTGAGTTGACCAAAGCCGCCGGCGATTTCGATGTTGTAGTCGTCGAGCAAACGCTTGCGCCCTCCCAGGTCGTCCAGGCGCGGGCTGAGCGCGCAGGTGGTCAGCGACGGCAAGCGATGTTTGAGCGGGACGAACGGCGGCAGATCGATTTCTTCCAGACCCGCCCACAGCATTTCCGCGTTCGCGCGGTGCCGCGCAAAGCGCGCCGCCAGTCCTTCTTCCGCGACGATGCGCAAGCCCTCGCGCAGCGCGTAATTCAGCGTGATCGGCGCGGTGTGATGGTACGTCCGCTCGCTGCCCCAGTACTTTTCGATCAGTGTCAGATCGAGGTACCAATTTCCGACCGGTGTCTTGCGCGCGCGCAGAAAATCGCGCGCGCGCGCGTTGACGGTGATCGGCGCGAGTCCCGGCGGGCAGGACAAGCATTTTTGCGTGCCGCTGTACGCCACGTCCACATCCCAGTCGTCCACTTGCACCGGCGCGCCGCCGAGTGAAGTGACGCAGTCCATCACGACGAACGCGCCGCGCCGGTGCGCCGCGGCGGTGATGTCTTGGACGTTGGATTGCAACGCGCCGGTCGAAGTCTCGGCGTGCACGAACGCGAGCAGCTTGTATTTTTTCTGTGCGAGGTGTTGTTCGATTTCGCCGGGATCGAAAATTTCGCCCCAAGGACGATCCAGGCGATCCACGTTCGCGCCGTACCGGCGCGCCATCTCCACCATTCGTTCGCCAAAAAAGCCGTTGACCGCGATCAGCACATCGTCCCCCGGCTCGATCAGGTTGCAGAGTGCCGCTTCCATTCCGGCGCTGCCGGTGCCCGAGATCGGGAGCGTCAATTCGTTCTTGGTTTGGAAAACGTAACGCAACAATTGTTGCGTCTCGTTCATCACCGCCAGAAATTCCGGATCGAGGTAACCCACCAACGGGGTTGCCATCGCGCGCAAGACGCGTGGATGAACCATACTCGGTCCGGGTCCCAGCAACACGCGCGGCGATGGATTCAGATCTTTGAATTGCGATGCGTCCATTCGGAACGTCTCCTTTTTGCAATGAGCATTTAGCGATCAGCAATCAGCGGTCAGCAATCAGCATCGAGTAGCCAGAGTACTGCTTGCTGTTTACCGTGCGCTGTTCATTGTTGACTGACGACTGTCTACTGATTTCAATTATACAACAAACATTCCCGGATTGAAAAGCCCGCGTGGATCCCAGCGCGCTTTGAGCGCGCGCATCAAATCCAATCCTTCGGGTCGGTACCCCCACGCGTCGCCGGTTTGCCCGTTCAAGACGATCGCGTATCCGCCCAGTGTGAGCGCGGCGGGGCGAACCCGTTCGAGCGGCGCGCCGCGCGTGTACAACATTCCATTCGGAATGTCCGCGATGAGCGATGCGTCGCCCAGCGCGAGTCCGCCGACGAATGCGGGCAAATCTTTCGGCGCGACTCCGGCGCGCAATACCGGCGCGTCCGATGGCGCGCGCCAGAAATCCGCCCACACGTCGTTCGCCGAGGGCGCGTCGAGTTGCGCGAGATGGCTCACGCCTTCGTTCTGCAAAACCGCGCGCGCCTGCGCGAGTTCCGCGTTCACATCTTCCTCTATTCCTTCGGCAGTGTAAATCAACGCGTACGGCGCGGTCGAACCTGGGATGTTGCCTCCGCGCCAAACGAGCAAACCGGACGCGACCAAACAGACGCGCGACAATTCCGCTCCCAGTTCCATTCCGCGTTTCAGATCGTCCACGGGCGCGATGATGCTGGCGCGTGCGCGCGGCAACGGCGCGAGTTTCAGCGTCGCATCAACGATGAGACCCAGTGTGCCGTACGAGCCGACGAACAACTTGGGCAGATCGTATCCCGCGACATTTTTGACGACCGGACGCCCCGCCCCAATCGCGCGACCATCGGGCAGGACGACGCGCGCGGCAAGGAGCAAGTCGCGAATGCCGCCGTACTTCATTCGCAACGGCGCGTTGAAATTCGTCGCGATGATCCCGCCAATCGTCGCGTCCTGGAACGGCGAGACGAGCGGCACCCACATCTGGTCGCGCGCGAGTTCTGCTTGCAATTCGGCGAGCGGCGTGCCGGCGTTCACCGTCACGTATAAATCTTCAAGCGCGCGCGTGGTGATGCCGCGCAAGTTTCGCGTCAAGAGGGTTGCGCCCTCACCCGCTGCTCCCGCTCTCGAGCGGAGAGGGGCTCGGGGAGCCGTCTCGTCGCGCGCGATGAAAATCTTTTTGCCTTGCGCGTTCCACGCGCGAATCGCGCGCGCGGCTTCGGCGGCATTGCGCGGCGCGATCTCATCCGCTACCCCCTCTCCTGAGAGGAGAGGGGATTGGGGTGAGGTCGGCGTTGCGGTCGGGAAAATTTTTCCCGGATTGAGAATCTTCAGCGGATCGAAAATTTCTTTGACATCCCACATCGCCGCGAGTTCATCGGGCGTGTACATCAGCGGCATAAACTCGCGCTTTTCGATGCCGACGCCGTGTTCGCCGGTGATGCTGCCGCCCATCGCGACGCACAATTGCATAATCTTGCGCCCGGTCGCGTGAATGCGTTCCATCAGGGCGGGGTCTTGGGGATCGGCGATGAGAACGAGGGGATGCAGGTTGCCGTCGCCGGCGTGAAAGACGTAGCCGACCCGCAAGCCGCTCGCCTGGCACAATTGATTGACGCCCGCCAGCGTGGCGGCGAGTTTACTGCGCGGCACCGTGCCGTCGAGCAAATAGTACGCCGGGGCGAGCCGCGCCATCGCGCCGATCGCGCTTTTACGCCCATACCAAATTCGCTCGCGCTCGTCCGCGGTGTGCGCGCGGCGAAGATCGCGCGCGTCATTCTCACGCATAATCGCCGCCACGTGCTCCATCTGTGACGTGACGCTCTCCGGATAACCGTCCACCTCGACGATGAGCACGGCGCCCGCGTCGAGCGGCAAACCGGCGTGCGCGAATTCCTCGACGATGCGTACCATCTGCTGATCCATCATTTCCAGCGTCGCCGGCACCACGCCGCGCGCGATCACGGCGGAAACGGCGTTGCCGGCTTGTTCGACCGAATCGAACGACGCCAACAGCGTTTGGGTCGCCGGGATCCGGCGCAGCAAGCGCGCGCGCGCTTGCGTGATGATGCCCAGCGTCCCTTCGCCGCCGATGAGAACGCCCATCAGATCGTATTCGGGATAATCGAGCGCGCCGCCGCCCAGACGAATCACGCGCCCGTCGGCGAGGACGACTTGCATTCCGGTAAAATAATTCGTCGTCACGCCGTACTTGAAACAATGCGGACCGCCGGCATTTTCCGCCAGATTGCCGCCAATCGTCGCGGTGCGCCCGCTCGCGGGATCGGGGGGAAAGTACAGCCCTTTCGCCCTGACGAATTCGTCCAACACCAGATTGACGACGCCGGGTTCGACGACGACCCGGCGCCCGGCTTCATCAAGTTCGACGATGCGTTTCATTCGCGAAAACTCGACGATCACGCCGCCGCGTTCCGCCACCGCGCCGCCGGACAAGCCGGTGCCCGCGCCGCGCGCGACGAGCGGCACGCGGTGCGTGTTCGCCCAGCGCACGACTTGGCTCACCTCGTCGGCGGTGTGAACGAAGACGACGCCAGCGGGCATACCCTTGTTGAGACTCGCGTCGCCGTCATACGTCAACAATTCGACGCGGCGCGTGAGGAGTTGTTTGTCGGTGAAGAGTTGGGTGAGTGAGGCAAGTTGAGTATCTGTAAGTGTCATTGTGATCTCTATTGCGGGGCGAGGGGCGAGAGGCGTGATCCTTGTTCGCCCCTCGCTTCTCGCCTCACGCTTTCTTTTCCATCGCTTGGTACGACATATCCAACACTTGGACGACGTGATACACCGGCATTTCAAGATTGGCTTTGCGCGCGCCGGCGATCAATTGCATATGGCAGCCGATATTGCTTGCGATGATCCAATCCGCGCCGGTCTCGGCGATGTCTTGCATCTTCGCGTCCAGGATCGCGTCGGCGCTATCCGCTTGGACGATGTTGTAGACGCCCGCGCTGCCGCAACAGCGATCCGGCAGTTTCAGTTCGACGAGTTCGATGCCGGGAATACGCTTGAGCAACTCGCGCGGTGGCTTGACGACTTTTTGCACGTGACGCAAGTGGCACGAGTCGGAGTACGTCACGCGCGCTTGTACTTCGCCGGTCGGCGGGACGCGCAGATTCGCGGTGAGAAATTCGGAAATGTCTTTGACCTTCGCCGCGAACTGTTTCGCTTTCTCAAAGTACACCGGGTCGTCGTGGAAAAGATGGACGAGCTCGTCTTTGAGCGTCGCGCCGCAGCCGCCCGCGTTGGAAATGACGGCGACGTAATCGCGCGCGAGGAATGCGTCAATATTCTGGCGCGCCAAGTCGCGCGCGAGCGCGTGTTCGCCTTGATGAATTTGCGCCGCGCCGCAACAGGTTTGCCCGGGCGGAAAATGCACTTGGTAGCCGTTGCGCTGCAAAACGCGAATCGTCGCTTCGTTGACTTGCGCCAAGAACGCTTCCTGGATGCAGCCGATGAAGAACGCGACCTCGCCGCGTTTTTCGCCGAGGGCGGGCGCGGGCGCGCGATAATCGCGATACTGGGGTTCGATCGGCGGCAAGATCGCTTCCATCGCTTTGAGCGGTTTGGGCAAGATGCGCGGCGCGAGCGCGCGGACGATTTTCTGGACGCCGGTGATTTCGTACAGCCACATCGCGCGCGCCATCAATTTCAACAGACCCAGATTCGGCATCATCTGGCGTAAACCGAACCAGCGCACGAATCGTTCGATCACGCCGATCTGGCGGTTCATCACAATCGCGGTTTGCGCGCCGTCAACGAGAATGCCGTACTTGACGCCGGAGGGACACGCGGTTTCGCACGCGCGGCACGCGAGACACAGGTTGATGTGCGTCGTGAATGAGTTGGTAAACTCTTGCAGATTGATGCGCCCCTCCGACGCGGCGCGCATCAGCGCGATGCGACCGCGCGGCGCGTCCATTTCCGTTCCAAACACCGCATACGTCGGACACGCCTGCAAGCACATGCCGCAGTGGATACACTGCGTCAATTTCGATTTGTAATCTTGGGATTGGAGCAGTTCAATGCCATTGATCATAACGTACCTCGTGGTAGACAGCTAGACATACTTTGTTGAGTTACCTGCCTATTTGTCTCCGTGATCCTGGTCTACCAGAATACTTGCTTACCCAACCGACCACACATACAACGCCTTGGGTCCATGCACGCCGAGCGTCACCGTCAGTTCGATGTCGGCGGTGCGGCTGGGTCCGGTGATAAAAATCCAATAGTTGCTTCCGCGAACTTCCGCAAACGCGGAACTGAGATCGGCGCGCAACGCGGCAGCCGAAATGATCGCGAGATGGACGCGCGGCAACAACGAAACCGCGCGTGGTTTGACGGGCGACGAACGCAGCATCAGCGTTCCCGTTTCGGGAAACGCATAATCCACGCCGGTTACACCCAGATCACACTCGGCGATCTCGCGTTTGTCCGCGTACGGCGAAACGATTTGAACGCCCGATTCGGTCAGCGCCGGCGCGATGCCGAGTGCGGCGAGTTCTGCGGTTTGCCACAGCGTCGCTTTTTTCACTTTTTGTTCTTTCACCAATTTTTCGAGCGCGATTTTTAATCCGCTTTTTTTGATGCGTCCAGTTATGCCGCCTAACTTGGAAATTTCGGAGAACAACATTTCCATTTCCGTATCGGTATTACCAGCCACGCGCGGCGCAACACGCGCGGACGCGGGAATCGGCGCGACGGGCGAATCGTTTTTGCGATGCAGCGCGCTTTGAACATCGGCGAGGATTTGTTCGCGTGCGTTCATGGAAACTCCTTTCAAAGGATGAAGGATGAGGGATGAAGGATGAACAAGCGAACCGATATTTATTCTTCATCCTTCATCCTTCCGCCTTCATCCTTTCTCTTGCGGAACCACGCGCGGAAATGTGCGCCGAACGCGGGAAACGGGCGCGCCATCGTCCAGCGATGCGCGGGCGGCGGCAAATGCGGCAACCAGCCATTACGCTGCAGCGGCGCTTGAACGTACTTTAGCATTTGCGTCCCGAATTCGTACACCCAGGGAATGCCGAACGTCAGCGCGCCGAGTTTTGCGCCGGTCTGAATCGCGGCGGGCGCGACCGCGCGTTCGATTTGATCGCCTTCCACCGCGCGGCGGCGCAAGCGCAACAGAATTTCGGGGATCGGAATTTTGACGGGGCAATATTCCGCGCACGCGCCGCACAGCGACGACGCGAACGGCAAATCGGCGGCAGTGTTCAGCCCAAGCAATTGGGTGGAGAGCATCGCGCCCAGGGGACCCGAGTACGCAAAGCCGTACGCGTGCCCGCCGACGTGATTGTACACTGGACAGACGTTCAAGCAGACGCCGCAGCGAATGCAGAGCAAGGTCTCGCGCGTCACCTGGTCTTTCAAAATGCGCGTGCGTCCATTGTCGAGCAGGACGAGATGAAATTCCTGGGGACCGCCTTCTTCCGTGGAGCGACGCGGTCCCGTGATGAACGACGTGTACGCCGACATCTTTTGTCCGGTCGCGCTGCGCGGCAACAACTTGAGCAACACGTTGACCGCTTCCCAGTTCGGCACCACTTTATCAATTCCGACGATGGCGATGTGGAGCGGCGGCAAGGTCGTGCACATTCGTCCGTTCCCTTCGTTCGTCACGATCACCAGCGTGCCGGTTTCGGCGACGAGAAAATTCGCGCCCGAAATTCCCAGGTCGGCGGCGAGAAATTCTTCGCGCAGGCGCGCGCGCGCGATCGCGCACAGTTCGAGCGGATCGGGCGGCGCGTCCACGCCGAGTTTTTGCGTGAACAATGCGGCGATGTCTTCTTTGGTCAAATGCACGGCGGGGGCGATGATGTGCGATGGACCGACGCCCGCGAGTTGGATGATGAATTCGCCCAGATCGGTTTCCAAAACCGGAATGCCGTTTGCTTGCAAGGCGTGATTCAAACCGATCTCTTCGGTTGCCATACTTTTGACTTTGACCGCGCGCGTGACGTGATGTGCGCGCGCGATCTCCACCACGATCCGATTCGCGTCCGCCGCGTCGCGCGCCCAATGCACGATGCCGCCTGCATCGCGCACTTTTTCTTCCAGGCGCGCCAAATAATGATCGAGGTGCGCCAACGTGTGCAGACGAATTTCGTGTCCGGCTTGGCGTAACGCTTGCCAGCGTTCATCGCTCACGACCTCTACGACGGCTTGGCGCGTGTCAAGAAATTTGCTCGTCGCTTTGCGAACCGAGACGGGGGTGTGAGGCGGAACGCGTTGGACGTTCGCGCGAAAGTCTATATGGGCGGGAACCTCACTCATTATCAAATCTCAAACGAAGGAGGAAGGATGAGGGATGAGAAGAGTGTCATTGCGAGCGTTTTCTGCGAAGCAATCCCCAACTCGCGATGTGGGGATTGCTTCGTCGCGAACTGCGCTCCTCGCAATGACAACGCGTTTTTCATCCTTCATCCTTCCGCCTTCATCCTTTACTGCGCCGCCAACACCGAAATCAAATGCAACGCGCGGATCGGCGAGCCGACTTTGTGCAAGCCGCCTGCGATGTTCATCAAACACCCTGGGTCTCCGGCGACGACGTATTCCGCGCCGCTCGCTTGGATGTTGTTCACTTTGGCTTCCATCATCACTTTCGAGACCTCGGGATAGACGACGCTGAACACGCCGCCGAAACCACAGCAGGTTTCTTCTTCGTTCAATGGAACGAGTTCGAGTCCTTTGACCGCGCGCAAAAGTTTTTTCGGTTCTGCGCGCAAGCCCAAGCCGCGCAACAGATGGCACGAGGCGTGGTACGTGACCTTGTGCGGAAAGACCGCGCCGACATCGGTGACCTTGAGCACGTTGACGAGGAATTCGGAAAACTCGAACGTGCGCGCGACGATGTCTTGGACGCGCGCGTGTTCGGGTGTGCCAGCCGGAAATAATTCGGGATAATGGCGTCGGATGAAATCAACGCACGAGCCGGAGGGTGCGACGAGATAGCCCTGGGTGTCGCCAAAGACCTTGATGAATTGACGCGCGGGCGCCACCGCGCCGCTTTGAAAGCCGCTGTTGAAAAACGGCTGACCGCAGCAGGTCTGCCCTTCCGGCATATCGCATTGCACGCCGAGTCGTTCCAAGACGCGCACCATATCTTTGAGCGTGTCCGAGAAAAAATTCTCGCCGAGACAAGTGATGAACAATTGGACTTGGATTGCCATTCTGATCCTCCGATCGTCTTGCGATGTTCCAGTGAGACGATTATACTCCGAGGAGCGCAGCGGCGCAAACGGCGGCTTGACGACCGAGTGACTTGATCGCAAGTTGCGCCTGTGGGCGCGCCGATTTTCTTTTCGGGTGTAGTTCAGCGAACTTGGTGCCTGGCAAATAAATTTGCGGCTACAACTACGCCAAGTCGCCCTGCGGCGACTGGCAACGAACCGACGAAGGTCGGTTTTGCGCCCTTGTTGCAGCGAATTCATTCGCCCGACAAAACTTGCCCCCAAATAGAACTACACCCTTTCTTTTCGCGAGCGTCTTTTCGTGAGCGTTGACATTTGGCTTGTCCTGTGTTAATATGCGTGTGTAAGCGGAACAATCTTAAATTCCTGGTTGCCTAACTGCCTACACCGGGTTCGCGGAGAAACACTCAACACCCAGCGCAAGGTGCGCGCTTGTCTGCAATTGTAATTTGTCCTTTTTTCTTTTTGGGTGAGTGTGCCTCCTCGGGACACTCTTTTTGATTCCGTTAGGCGACTGGGGGGAGGTCCTGATGAATGTCGAATTTCTCCTCCGCATCGTCGGAATGTTCGTGTTTGCGATCATTGGCTGGCGGATTGGCGACACCCTAGGCAGCGGCGACGCGATCCGTTACATTGTCGTGCTCGCGCTGGCGGGCGCCGCGTTGGGCTTGATCGTTACGCCGTGGATCACGATTCGCCCGTACGTGTGGGCGCGCCGCACGATTCGCCAGGTGCCCGCGCAACAACTCCTCGCCGCGACGATCGGCTTGCTGATCGGCTTGATCATCGCCGCGCTCTCTGCGTTTCCGCTGTCGTTTCTCCCCAACCCGTTCGGCTCGATTCTGCCCTTCGTCTCGCTGATCCTGTTCGGCTATTTGGGCGCGTGGGTGATGATGATGCGCGAGCGCGATTTCTTCGCGATCCTGGGCGGGCGGTTCGGGCGCGATGGCGCGGCGCGCGGCGCGTCCTCCGAAAAATCGGTCTTGCTCGATACGAGCGTGATCATTGACGGACGGATCGCGGATATTTCGCGCACGGGTTTTGTAGATGGCACGATGATGATTCCGCGTTTCGTCTTGCAGGAACTCCAGCACATTGCCGATTCACCGGACTCGCTGCGGCGGAATCGCGGGCGGCGCGGTTTGGAAATGTTGAACAAGCTGCAAAAAGAGTCCATCGTCCCGATCCGCATCACCGATCTGGACGTGGAAGAAGTGCACGAGGTGGACGACAAACTCGTCCGGCTTGCCAAGAATTTGCACTGCGCCATCGTCACGAACGATTACAATTTGAATCGTGTCGCGGAATTGCAAGGGATTCGCGTGCTGAATATCAACGAACTCGCGAACGCGATTCGCGCGGTCGTCCTCCCCGGCGAAGGGATGCGCGTGCGCGTCGTGCAAGAAGGCAAAGAGCTGGGTCAAGGTGTCGGCTATCTGGACGATGGGACGATGGTCGTGATTGACAACGGCAAGAAATTCATCGGCAATACGATTGACGTGACCGTGACGCGAATGTTGCAGACGAACCAGGGGCGGATGATTTTCGCCGCGCCCTTGGATGACAAGAAATAGAATGAAGCGATTCCCCCGAATTCTCCACTGCTTGTGTCTCCGGGGGACATGCGCGTAACGCGCATCGTCCCCGTTCTGCAATCAAGGATGAAGGATGAAAGATGAAGGCAGAAAAAATCTGTCTTTCATCTTTCATCTTTCATCTTTCATCTTTTGTAGTACCGGAGAAATCAAAATGCCTCTCAAGATTTACAGCACGCTCACGCGTCAAAAAGAAGATTTCATTCCCAACAAACCTGGTTACGTCGCGCTCTACGTTTGCGGACCCAACCTCTACGATCCGTGCCACGTCGGTCACGCGTTTTCGTACATCGTCTTCGATATGGTCAAGCGCTATTTCAAGTTTCGCGGGTACGCGGTGCGCCACGTCCAGAATTTCACCGACATCGAAGATCGCATCATCGCCAAAGCGCAAAAAGAAAACAAAACAATCCAAGAAATCGCGCAAGTGTACATCGCGCGTTTTCTCGACGAGACGGACGCGCTCAACATCGAACGTGCGGACGCGTACCCGCGCGCGACCGGCGTCATCCCGACGATCATCGAAATCGCGCAAGGATTGCTCGCGCAAGGATTCGCGTATCAAGTAGAGGGCGATGTCTACTTTCGCGTCCGCCAAGCCGATGGTTACGGCAAACTCGCGCACCGCTCGCTCGATCAGATGGAGGCGGGCGCGCGGATTCAGGTGGACGAACGCAAAGACGATCCGATGGATTTTGCGTTGTGGAAAGCGTCCAAGCCCGGCGAACCGGCGTGGGACAGTCCCTGGGGCAAGGGGCGTCCCGGCTGGCATATCGAATGTTCCGCGATGAACCTGGTCGAGCACGGCGATCAAATTGACATTCACGGCGGCGGACACGACGTGATCTTTCCGCATCACGAAAACGAAATCGCGCAGAGCGAATCGTACACCGGCAAGAAACCGTTCGCCAAATACTGGATGCACAACGCGCTGCTGCGGCTTGCCAGCGATACGTCGGACGAAGACAAAATGTCGCGGCATGTCGGCAATACGTTGTGGATCAAGGACGTGTTGGCGCGCCACACGCCGGACGAAATCCGTCTGTATTTGCTTTCGACGCACTATCGCACGCCGCTCGCGTGGACGGACGCCGACGTGGACGCGATGGCGCGCGGCTTGGAGCGATTGCGCGCGGCGGTGGTGTCCGCTCCCGAAAAAGCGACCGCCGACCGCCGACCGCCGACCGCCGCGAATTTGGGTTTGAACGACGTTGATCGTTCTGAGCGGCACGCGGAGAACGCGCTGGCGCAAGTGGCGCAGCAAACGCGCGAAAAATTCATCGCGGCGATGGACGACGATTTCGGTACGCCGCAAGCGATTGCCGCGCTGTACGATCTGGCGCGCGAGATCAATCGCGCGCGCAACGAGAACGCGGCAGCCGAAGCGCTCGCGCCCGCGCAAGCGACGCTGCGCGAACTTGCCGGCGTGCTGGGGCTGACGCTCGAAGAACCGCAATCGAAGATGATGCAAGCCGCGCCGTTCATCGAGTTGCTGATCGCGATTCGCAAAGAATTGCGCGCGGCAAAGCAATTCGCGCTCGCGGACAAGGTGCGTGATGAACTTGCAAAACTGGGTGTCGCGCTGGAAGATGGTCCGCAAGGAACGACGTGGAAAATTGTCAATTGACAATTTTCAATTGACAATTGTTCAGTGGCTTGTGACGTAAATGTCTGATTACCTGTATGGTCGTCACGCGGTTTTGGAAGCGCTGCGCGCCGGCAGCGTCATCGAATCTATCATGATCGCGCGCGGTGTCCACACGCGCGGCGCGCTGGACGAATTGCTCGCGCTGGCGAAAAGCGCGAACGTGCCGGTGCGCGGCGTCGCGCGCGATGAACTGGATCGCATCGCGCGGCATCACCAAGGCGTCGTCGCGCGCATCGGCGAGTACACGTACGCGGAAATCGAAGAGGTGCTGGCAGTCGCGCCATCGCGTGGCGAGCCAGCATTTCTGTTGCTGCTCGACTCGGTGCAAGACCCGCAGAATTTCGGAACGCTGCTGCGAACGGCGGAAGCGGTGGGCGTGGATGGCGTCATCATCGCGGAACGGCGCGCGGTCGGTGTGACACCGACAGTTGTGAAAGCATCGGCAGGCGCGGCGCACCATCTGAAAATCGCGCGCGTGACGAATCTCGCGCGGACAATCGAAGAGTTGAAGCGCGCGAACATTTGGATCGTCGGTGTGGAGAACGTGCCCGAGGCGCAAGATTTTTCGCGGATGGATTTCAAGATGCCGCTCGCGCTCGTGCTAGGGAGCGAAGGCGCGGGCTTGGGTCGCCTCGTCCGCGAGAAATGCGATTTTCTGATTCGGTTGCCGATGTGGGGCAAGGTGAGTTCGCTCAACGTCGCGGTCGCCGGTTCGATTGTGTTGTACGCGGCGCGGGGACAGCGGATGACCGGCGATTGAAAGCGCGGCAACCACGGCGCGCTGCCTGCCTTCGCAGGCGCTGCGTCAGCCGACGAAGGTCGGCTTTGTGATTCTGTTGCGGCGAAGAGGAGGACTTTTGAATGCAAATGACGTAATCTTTGCCTTTGGGCTGACTTTATTGGCTGGCTTGTCTACCGGCATCGGCAGTCTGCTCGGGTTTCTATCGAGAAAATTCAATCCCAAGTTTCTGGCTGGGGCATTAGGATTTTCGGGTGGAGTGATGATCTATGTTTCGTTCGTTGAAATATTTTCAAAGGCGGAGGAATCGTTAGCGCAGGCATACGGCGCGAAACAAGGAACGGCGTTTACCGTCTTGGCGTTTTTCGCGGGAATTGCCTTGATCGCTCTGATCGATCATTTGATTCCGTCATTCGAAAATCCGCACGAGATAAAAAACATTCAGGGGCTGGGCAAACCGAGCGCAACCGGAAAAAGTAGACTGATCCGCATGGGGTTGTTTTCCGCCCTAGCCATCGCGATCCATAATTTTCCAGAAGGTCTGGCGACGTTTATGGCGGCGATGGCTAATCCAACCCTGGGAATCAGTATCGCCGTGGCGATTGCGATTCACAATATTCCAGAGGGATTAGCGGTTTCAGTGCCGATTTTTTACGCAACGCAGAGTCGCACGAAGGCGTTTGTATTATCTTTTCTATCCGGGCTGTCTGAACCGATCGGGGCATTGCTGGGGTATTTTCTGTTGCGGACAGTCTTTAGTGACGTTGTTTTCGGGATCATCTTTGCGGGTGTCGCCGGGATTATGGTCTATATCTCATTGGACGAGTTGTTGCCCACAGCCGAAGAGTATGGAGAGCATCATATCGCGATATGGGGTTTGGTCATCGGCATGTTCGTGATGGCGCTCAGTTTGTTTTTGTTCGTATAGACGCGTCACGCGCCAGACCAGGTTCCGGGACCGGATGGTCAGATCATGCGGGAAGAAAAGTTTTTAGCGCCAGCCGACGGTTCTATGCAAATCATTGATTTCTGTGCGGGTGACGAAAAAGCGATTCGGCAGGCGGCAAACTTGCTGATAGACGGCTTCAAGGATCATTGGCCCAATGCGTGGCCCGATCTAGCGTCGGCGCGCAAAGAAGTCCAGGAAGCCTTGCAGCCAGATAGAATCAACCGCATCGCCGTGGACGCGCAGGGCGCGGTTTTGGGGTGGATTGGTGGACGCAGCGAATATGATGGAAATGCGTGGGAGTTGCATCCGCTGGTGGTGCGTCCGGATCAGCAAGGCAAGGGAATCGGTCGTATGCTCGTCAACGATTTGGAAGCGCAAGTGCGAGAACGGGGCGGCATTACGATCTACCTTGGCACGGACGACGAAGACCGTATGACCACGTTGGCGGATGTTGATCTTTATCCCAACGTGCTGGAACATATAACCCGGATCAAGAATTTGCGCAGGCATCCGTACGAGTTTTACCAAAAGCAAGGTTATGTCATTGTGGGTGTAATTCCAGACGCCAATGGAGCAGGCAAACCCGATATCATTATGGCGAAACGGGTAAGAAGATGATTCATCCAATCGGGATAGCAAAATGGCGAAATCGTATTCATCGGACGGCGCTGGGCAGATCGTTGGGATCACGACGAGAACTATTGGGCGGCTGACGAAACTGCCGTCGCTTTCGAAAAAGTGGGTCTGCGCAACCAAGCGTCCTGCTCCAAGAGACCTTGCGACGCTGACTTGGCGCGCATCGGCGCGGCGCGCGCCTGCCCACCAGCGAACGATCGCCAAAGTATCTCGGCTTTCTGACGGCGCCCGCGCTCAAAAAGGAAGGCACTATGTGGAGGATAGAATTCGGATTTCATCGCGCGTTGGCGCGCGTCGTCCCGGCGACGGCGTTGGTCGTCCTTGCGCTGGCGCTCAGCGCTTGCGAGCCGGCGTATGCGCCGCCCGACGCGCCCGGCATTCCTTGTCCGCAAATTAGCGCGGCAGAGTATGATGCGGCGATTAAAGCAGGCGCCACGCGCGCAACCGCCACCATCAGCGCAGATGGCATAGTTTCGATGGAAACCGAGCCCGGCACTGTCCAATGCGCGACTTTTCGCAGTTCGATGCGTCCCTGCCGTCGTCCGAACGATTTTGTGATTCGCTATACGCTTGCCAATGCACAGATAGTGCACGTGCGCGTGCCGGCAGGCGAACAATATCGTTTTCGCGTTCAGGCGCAACCGACCCCCTGTGAAATCGTGACTCGCTAAACCGATGAGTGGTTTGGCAAAGTGGACGCGATGTGAAAACGGTCGTCCCGAAACGCGATTTTCCGATTCGCGGATGACAGGCGATTCAAGTCGCGGCAACCACGGCGCGCTGTATCAGCCGACGAAGGTCGGCTTTGTGATTCTGTTGCGGCGAATTGATTCGCCCGACTCGCGGGTTCGATTGTGTTGGACGCGGTGCGGGGGCAGCGTGAAGCGCGGGATCAATCGTCCAGCGGGCTTTTGATGCGCTTGCCGCTGATTTCGACGCCGCGCAAATATTCCATCGTCGTTTTCAAATCTTTGTGTCCCATCAGTTCTTGCACTTGGCGCACATCTACGCCGCGGCGCAAGAGGTGTGTGGCGAAGGCGTGGCGCAAGGTGTGCACGCTGGCGGGCTTGGCAATCTTCGCTTTTTTCACCGCGGCGCGTACGGCTTTTTGCAATCCCGATTCGTGCAGATGCCATCGTCCGATCTTGCCGGTGCGCGGGTCGCGAGAAATGTCGCGCGAGGGGAACAGAAAGTACCAGGCGAGTTGGCGCGGCGCGTTGGGATATTTGCGCGCGAGCGCATCGGGTAGCAGGGTGCCGATGCCGGCTTTGACATCGGCGGCGTGAATGGCTTTGACGCGTTCGATCTGTTGGCGGAGCGCGGGGACGAGTTTGGCGGATAGGATGGTGTATCTATCGGCGTTGCCTTTGGTATCGTGGACTTGGAGGCGCAAATCGTTCAAGTCAACATCTTTGATGCGCAAGCGCATACATTCGGTCAGCCGCAAGCCGCTAGAGTAGCAGAGTTGCGCCATCAGGCGGAACTCGTCATCGGGCATCGCGGCTAACAATCGCTCGACCTCTTCGTGCGACAGGTCGGGATGGATGCGCTTGTCTTTTCGGGCGCGGATGAAATCAATCGGTCCGACGTCTTTTTTCAGGAACTTGTAGAGGTAGAGGATGGCTTGGAGCGCGACGTTCTGGGTGCTGGCGGCGACGTGTTCTTGATTGGCGAGATGGGAGAGGAATTGGGCGATTTTGTCTGCGCCCATTTCGGCGGGATGTTTTTTGTTGTGAAAGAGGATGTAGCGTGTGATCCAGTGGATATAGGATTGTTCGGTGCGGTAGGAGTAATGCGTGGTTCGCTGTTACGAGCCGAATTGATTGGTGGTGCAAGTCCGAGATAAATGGTGGCAGGATTGGACAAAAAGCGGGCTCTGGCAAGGCGCCGCGAGCCCGCGAGCGGGACGTGTCCGCCATTTATTCGTGATCCAGGTCTGCAATCGCCTTGCGCAGCGTGCTTTCATCCAACAGCTGTTTC
>Ga0194113_10003136_pt1 | contig 22275 bp, 21 predicted proteins | sample TA2MahC200mmetaG_FD_146193 | JGI IMG/M metagenome (GOLD analysis project Ga0194113, IMG submission 146193) | Freshwater microbial communities from Lake Tanganyika, Tanzania - TA2015017 Mahale Deep Cast 200m | ecosystem: Environmental > Aquatic > Freshwater > Lake | place: Tanzania: Lake... | reverse complement strand
TCAAGCTGTCATCAATTGGTTGGAAAAACTCCCCTGTTCTGACTTTCTGTCCTTAATGGGAATTGATACTTCGGCAACGCTTTTCCAACCCGGTTAAAATATAAACTGTATTATTAAAAATTAGTTAAACGAGGGATTTCATAATATAGCCCCATGCGTATCAACTTAAGGGATTTTGGGTGTAATTTATGCGTCGCGAACGCCTTTGAACTCATACGCATGGGGGATTTACTCCGTAAACTACCTAAGCAGCGGCTATGTCACTTTTCAACAGATATTATCTAATCCCAAAAAGGAACCAGCCACTCTTCTTCAATTCCTAAGCCAAATCCTGGCCCCTCATTTGGCACGATAAAGCTATCCTTTGGGATAGACGCTGAAGGGAGTTTTCCCTCTTCCAATGGTACGCCCGGCGGTGAGGCGATGAAGTATTCTGCCCAGGGAGTATTGGGCATGGCATAAGCTAAGTGCAATCCGTACTGGTTTCCTCCGCCACCGTGCGTAATCACAGTGAGTCCAGCGGCGTCTGCTATATGGCAAATTTTCACGCATTCGCTCAAACCGCCGACCCAATGAATATCTGGCTGAAGAATGTCTAAACATCGTTTCTCAATGAGCTGCTTGAACGGCCAGCGAGTATATTCGTGTTCTCCGCTGGCGAGTGAAACCCAGTTGACCGCCTGACGAACAGCAACGTGTCCGTCGATATCTTCTGGAATCAAAAACTCCTCAATCCACTTGAGCTTATAAGGACGCAGGCGTTGAGCCAGCCGAATGGTATAATCGACATCAAACGCCATGTAACAATCCAGCATTATCTCCACATCATCGCCGACCGTCTCGCGCGTTTTCGCAATGAGCTTCTCATTCTCTTTCAGTCCCCACAGTCCATCGGCTGGCCCATAAGGACAGGCGAGTTTGACGGCTTTAAAGCCTAATTCGAGAAACCAGTCAATATCATTGCCCGTCGCATAGGTAAAAATCTTTTCTCTGGCGGGCCCCCCGAGCAACTCATATACGGGCTGTCCCTTCAATTTTCCGGCCAAATCCCACAGCGCTAAATCGACCCCGCTGATAGCGCAACTGGTCAACCCGAGTGAGCCGTAGGGCTTGGACATCCGAAACATCATATCCCAGAGTTTCTCAATGGCAAAGCAATTTTCCCCAACTAACATCGGGGCGAAATGGTCGTCGATAATCGCCGCGACCGGTCTGCCAAAAGACGTTTGTCCTAGACCCCACGTGCCGTCTTCTGCTGTAACCTTCACGCCTACTCCACCCCATTTGGGCATCCAACTGGAGCGATGGCGTTTGTAGTTAAGATATTTGGACATTGGATTGGCAACTTCGGCATCTGCCGCCCATGGCTGACGACGAGGCTGCGTTCTTGGCCCTTCGCGCGGCGGCATATTCAAACGCACAGCGCGGATTTCTTTGATTTTCATAAATTGGCTCCTTAGTAGAACGATCTGTTAGATCGTTGTTTTTTAACAAAGCAATAAATTGATGTCATCATTTCACAAAGTCTGCACGGAACCTGTCGAAGGTTTCAAGACAGGTTTTGAGCCCTGCTCTTCACTCAGGGATAAACTTCGCGAAAGAGCTCTACAACACAATGTTTGCCCCATTCCCTCCGTAGTTTTTGCGCCCACACCTGCGTAATAAGCGAACTCGCTCAATACGGTCAGGTTATGCAGGTGCTCTGCCGATACGTCTCCCAACACTTCAAATGTACACGTCCCGACAAATCCGAGAAACTTAGCCCCCGAACGCGGTAGCAACTTTGTCTTGATTTCATGTTGCGATGGAAAAACCTGCTCCTGCACAGTTTCTAAGAGTTCCTTGCCCATTGTGAATTGTTGGGGAGCAAATTGATTCCATTTCTGCCACAGCCCACGATAAACGCTACCCGGCAGGGGAAACGGCAAATGCCCGCGGCCCATCCGAAAGCTTGTGGGTGTAACAAACTGAAATGAATACTCCCGCCTGGCAGGTGTCTGCCACAACTCCTCATAACTACACTGCCCCGCGTATGCCTCGCCTTCTCCGCCCAAAACAACCTGTTCAATAGAAAACTTCATCCCGCCCAATTGAATAAATTCCCCATTTGACATTTTGTTAGCTAATATTTGCCGCAATGCGCCATACAATTCCGATGTCAGAACGGTAACTCGAAGAGAGTAGGGCTGCTTATTTAGATGAAGCATACCTTCCGACTGCTTGTACTTTCCAAACAACTGGGACACCGTAAACGGCTTCGCGCCAGTTGCATGGTGTAGCCTGTCCGCTACATCCGGCGACGCTTCGGTGATGACATCGTAAAACCAGCCGCGAATAGCAATGCCAATCCCCGCCGGTATCGGCTGGAGCGGCAAGATCGGCTGAATGACCAATTTTATACTCGCTAACACGTTGTCTCTCCTATTCAACCCGCCTCTGCGGATTAGGTATAAAAAAAGACCATCAAAGGTCCTAACAGCCGCGGGCGCGTATTTCCTCTAACTCTTCACTGGTCCAGCCCATTACATTGCGCAGAAAAACCGGTGGCATCATAATTCCGGGTAATGCTTGTCGTATCTTCTCTGTTGTCTCGTCTTCGTCAGTAAAATCACGGTCGTAGGTCACAAAAAAATCGACCTTGGAATTGATAGCTGCCAGAGCAATAGGCACGTCCGCGAAACTGCGAACAAGTCTACGATTCTTTAAAACCTCCTCCCGTGTCGGATTATCTACCAGTTCAAAAGAACAATCGGCGAGAAACCGCTCAAATCGAGAAAGCTGCTTTGCATCAATGTCCAGAATATGACGGCGAGCTGCTTCAATGATTAGAGGTGCCAAAACAAGTCGAAAATCACCCAAAAGAGCGTGTTGCAGGATAGCATACTGCCAGCGGGGCCAAATTGTTCCCGCTATTAAGACATTGGCATCAAGCATGACCCTGGCTTTTTCTCGGCTTTGAATATTAACCATACAGTTCCTCAAAAATCTTCTTCTTCGTCTCCTCCACCCGGGAGGTAAGCTCTTCTTCTGTTAATTCCATTTCATTCGCCTTCTTGTTTAGAGACCTATTCAATTCCTGTAGATTTTGCAACGTTACTGTCTTGTGCATCTCTTCGTAGTCGGAGATAGACAAAATTACTACCACAGGCAATCCATTTTTTTCTACAACGAAGTGCTCATCGCCGCTGTGAGCTCGCTGGATAACTTTGCCAAAATATTGTCTTGCTTCCGTAGCGTTAATCCTACTTATGTTTGGCTTTTTTTTACTCAATCGCCGCTGTTTCTCATCATTCCACATAATCTCTCACCTCTTTCTCGCCAAGCACTATTTCAAAATTTCTGTAATGATCAAAAACATTTTGCCGAAGGTCATATTAACAGTAGCGGCACCGCTCCATCTCGCCACTATTCGATAAATCCCCAAATTCGCTGTCATATACAACGAACCCGTGTCAAATACTCTCTCGCATCCGCGAGCAATCGTTCCTGTTCAGCGACAATCGCCGCTAAACGTTCGTTTTTGGCTTCGACGCTTTCTTTCTCTGAGCGCAAGAAGTCTAAGCGCGCGTCCAGTCGTTGCATACCCTTTTTTAGCGCATCGGCTTCTTCTGCTTCAAGTTCGGCAAAAAACGCCTGAAGCTCTTGCACCTCCGCATCATTCAAAACGCCTTCCGCCTCTTTTAACCGCAGTTCATCAAAACGATGCTGTTTTTCTTCATTCCACATGATTTCCCACCTCTCTTTTTAAAGACTTCCGAAGTCTCTCGAGACTTCGGAAGTCTGGCGTCCACAGTTTGTAACAACCCGCCTTTGCGGATTTCACAATCTTAAACAACATGGTAGAAAGCTTCTTAAGTAAAAGATTAATCGTAACAACCCGCCTTTGCGGATTTCACAATCTTAAACCTTCCAAAAACAGGAGGGTAAAATATGTTAGGCCATGTAACAACCCGCCTTTGCGGATTTCACAATCTTAAACATTGTGGAGGCCGAAACAAAGGACCTTTGTCCTGTGTAACAACCCGCCTTTGCGGATTTCACAATCTTAAACCCTCCCCTCCACGGACTTAATTGTGGCAAGGGGTCGGGAACCCAAAACCGCTAACCTCATTTTTCTTCGGTGAATTTTCGGTGCTCTCTCGGTGAAAATTGAGCGTCCAAAGTCCTCCAAATCCAGTCGTGGAGAGAGTTTTACCGAAAACCGCTAAACCCCCCTGTTTTTCGGGGTTTGGGAGGTTAGCGGTTGAATGTCTTTTTCATTCATTTTCCAACCATCCTTTTGACCCCTACGTATCATTTACCTGCTGAGATTCAAAACTTCCAAATCCTGCATACCAAAACTTACCGATTCCCCATTCCCACAGTTGAAGCGCCGCTTCGGGAACGTCGTTTTCAAAGGTTACAGTCAATTTGCTTCCGCTATTTGCCACGACGTAGTTTTCCTTTCGCCGGCGTTCGTCGCTCCATCGCCGCAGGTATGACAGATTAGGAATATGCGCCTGCACATCGACGACTTTCACGTCTTTCACTTCCGGCGATGATGTCGCCTTTAGCGCTTCATTCAACTGCTTTGTCAAAAGGTCAGACGGAATTTCGCCCGATTGCGCTTCCTTTTCCAGCACATAAGGCGTTTTGAAATCGAAGTGATATTTTCGACATCCGCCTTCTGGAGTTTTTGGCGCTATGCAGCCGTAAGACAACACTTCATACCTGCCCCATCCTACGGAACGCAAACGTCCAATTCCGCCGTCGTCCAACCGTCGTCCTGTTTCTATAACTGCCTGGCTCAACTCTTTTTCCAACGTCGTATCCAGAGTAGGATACATCACCTTAAAGCAAAAATCGCCGTAGCGGACTTCCAAACTCAGCAACGCCTCTTCTGCTGCCGCGAATTTACTTCGGTTAATTCCAACGCGGGTGCGCATTCCCTGATAAGAACGTTTTTGTTCAAACATTCCGAATGAGAATCGAGTCGGTTCCAGAAAAAGCGGCTTGATCGGACATTCATGTTCGCATTTTTCGTGATAACCTGGGTTGTCGTTTTGCAACGCTTCGAGGGCTTTGCAATGTTTGTCTATCAGTGTTCTTAGCACCGCCCCACGAATCGTCGTGCCCAGGACATAAGGCGCGCAGGTGTATAGGTTTGAGTAGTTTTGTTCAGACGAGTGAAATGGCGAAGTCAATCTACACTTAAATTGCATTACAGGGTACATTTTGCATCACTCCTGATTTTGTCGGATTTCTTTGTAAAAGAGAAATGCTTAGCAATATGAAATCTCTCAAAATCAAGCTTTGTTAGAAGCGAAATGTTACAAGTATAACACTTCGGCTCCGCTCAGTGCAGGCTCTAACTCACACCAAGCGTTTAACTGACAAGTTTGAAAATCAAACGTTTCCCACCTAAAATAAGAATATTATTTTCCACCACAACTAAGTTTTCAACCGGCTCCAAATGTATTTCGCCATCCACAGCGCGAACAGGCACTTCGATGGTTTCCAGTATTGGTTGTTTAACTTCTTGCGCAACTAACTGGAAGAATTGGTCGGCCGGGATTTCCTCGTCCTCTCGATTGATATAGCCCTCTATCGCCGCCAGGAATTCCTCCGGAGTCATATCTTCAAAAGGTTTCGCCATTTGATTCACCTCCCAATAAAAATGCCTGTTTGGCTCGTACCTGTTCTTTCCATAAGTCATAATCCGCGATGCATAATGTTATACCTTGTATATCTGCCTGAACCACTCTAGTGGGCAGATACCACGCCGTCTCCTCCATAGGAACGATAACAGCGTCGCCGTTAATCTCATCCCATGTATGCTTCGTCATAACGGCAATGAGTAATGGACGCCGCGTCTTTGGATGAAACAACCGCGTCAGGTAACCAAACTTTTCTTTTAAAAAGAAAAGTTTGATCAAAAGAAACACTGAGGAAAAAAGTAAAAATCATGCGCAAGCGGCGTGCTCGCTAAATCATCTAAGAAATAAAGTGACCGCTTGATATCACCTTTTGAGCCCAACAAAATCAAATCACAGTCAGAATATCGCTCACCGGGTTTGCTCAGGTCATGAGCAGCAAAGACAATTCCGCTTTGCTCAAGGTCGCGAAATATACTGACTTCAAAGATATAACCGCGTGCGAAATTCCACCAGCGATACAGGCAGAAAGCCAGCAAGTAGTATGTTTCCACCACCCCTGGCTGAAAAAATCCCTGCTTCTGGAAGCGTTCTACTACTGCACGCGCTATATCCGCCTGCTTCCGCGCTCCATCACGCTCTACGTTGGCGTATGTAACCAAATGTGCGATGAACGACTCGGCATAGGGAATATCAATTTCTTCGTAGTAAAACCGCTCAAAGGTACAGGTATATCCAATAATGGTTACAAAACTACGCGCCAGAATTGTCATAACTTCGCGTAATTGAAGCCACTGTTCCTTTTGCAGACGGCTGCTATCAAGCACATACTGTGTCAAAGCTTCGCTTTGTGGTTGAGTTAATCTCTCGGCTAATTCTATCTTTAAAGCAGCGGCTATAATGGTATCACCTCTACCTTTGCCTTCTCAGCCCAGGCTTTCAAACATCGTGCTTTGTATTCCGCCGCTGCTTCTTTATCATTTTCAGGACGCAACGGAAACTCCGGGTCGCATGTTTTTACCTCTAACTGCCCATAGCCGCTGGTCTTTTTTGCGCCTACTCCCAAAGATGGCAATAGGTGTAACACATGGATTATGGCACCCACCATCCACGGGTCTGGATTCACAAGCGCAACACTTCCCTCAAATTTGACGCCGCTGGGGACGGTTTCCATATTCATCAGAGCCTGCGAAGCGGCAGTTCCGGTATCCCGCGTTAGAGCAACGTGAGTGCGAGAAATGGTCGCAACGCCTTTTTCAGGGTCTGGCATTGCGTCGTGAAAGTTTACTTTTCCTTTCAACCCTGTGTTGCCGAACATCTGACATGTTGAACAAGCATTTTCCAAACCGCCGCGCGGATTTCTCCGCCTATCAACTTCCTCTCCACAATCCTTTTTGCGCCCAGGCGGCAGGATGGGATTTCTATCTCTGTCTTTCGGCGCACATGCCATCGGAACGCAAATCTTACCGTCCCCTTCGGCTTGATGAAGCATCGCCTCAACGGTACTGCGAACGACGCCCTTTACGCTGGAGCCAGGAATCACTGGCGGTTCTTCCGGGCCACCGTATCGTATGACAAGGCTACCTGTAACTTCATCGCCGCGCCCACTGCCAATCGAAAGTGTTCCCACCGTTTCAAAGGTGACGGGGATATTCACAATTCTTTTCAGTTTTTCAAAGCCGCTAGGTTTTGGTGTTTGATTCATGTTGTGCCTCCCTGTTTTGGCGGTTCCCGATAGGGAAATCCGCGGAGTTTATTTACATATCGCAACGCCGCGGCCCGCTTTTTTTGGTCATCTATTGAATCTCCCATAAACATTTCCAACAACTCTCTGAACATTTTGGCGCGTTCCTGATTTTCCTGAGGATTATCCTCGCTAGCTAATTTGCCCTCTTTAGCACGGATGTCAATTTCCAGGCAGAGGTCATAATAAGTCGAATTAGGCTCTGTAGCCTTATCCGTTATCACTCCGAGCAAAGATTTTGATGGGCGTTCTTCATCTAATCTAGCCGCCACCCTGCGGATGGCATTTGTTTCATCTTGATTGAACATATCTTCCCCTCCCTTTTGTTGTTTGCTTTCGATGCTGTTCATAAGGTGAAAGCCGCTGGTAAGCCGCTATTTCCCGAATGAATCCCGGTGTCGCCTTAGGGGTCAAATTCGGGTCAAGCAGTTGATTTCTCAGAACCTCCACAACGTCTTTGGGAATTAACTCTTTTCGAGTCTCCCTTGTCCGCGAATCCAATTCGAGGAATAGATTATGATGGAAAGCATCCTCCGGCACGTTCGGGTCGGCTAAGACTCGGCTGGCAAATTCAGCAAAGTGCCCCAGTTGTGTAGGTACGTACGCTGACGGCTCCCACGTCAACAGAAAATGCGCCTGTTCACCCTCAAACGTCCGCTCAACCCCACTCCGCATGATGGTGAGTTTCAATTCCATAGAATTTAGTTTCAAATCCGGCAAGCGATATGCCTGCTTTTGATACTCGTCGAGCAATTCTTTGCTTTTATCCATCACATCTTTGACAGCAGGTTCCAACCTGGTTGGTTGTTCCTTCTTTTGGACGAGGTCCCGCACCTCCGGGATAAGTTCTTCATTCAGTTTTTCGCTCTTCTTTTTCAGTTCATCGAAAGGAAAACTATTCTCTTCTTGAAGTCCAAGCGCGCACAACACCATCCAAACGGGATGATTGTTCGGGCATGTAACCATTCGCAGTCGATTGGCGATGTGAAGGTCGTTGAGGAATGAGCGCAGTCTGTCGTAAAAGTGCCGCAACGCTTCTTCGGGAATGACCAGAAGCGTTAGCGTGGGCGAACGATACAGGAAATATTGCGACAGGGCTTCAGGCGTTAGGTCTGATTCGCGGATTGGATATCCAACTATTCTTTGTGGATTTTGCTGTTGCTGTTGCTGCAACCATTTGAGCGTGCAAGATAACAAACCATCCAGGTCATTTTGAAATTGATTCATGTTCAGCGCGGCCTGGAGATATTCAAACACGCCGAATTTAGTCGTGCTGGTTTGCGCTAAGTTTTTGCGAAGGTTTTTGGGATTATTCGGTTGCTCAAAACGCTCCCTATCCCTCCTAAATTGCGCCATTAGTTGGTCGCCTGCCAGTTTTATAGCATCGTGGGTACAATTTGTTTTGATGGAAATGTAAGCGACCCGATGTACCTGTCGAGACGCTCCCCCGCCGCGTCCTTGCAACAAGTCAGTCGTCATAAGGAAATAGGCCGATTTTTCACAATATGGACATTGTTCCTTATTCCCCTGCTGTCGTTGCTTAAAGTACAAATCGCATTTGACACAGAAACGATATCCCCGCCGCAGGGCGTGACAGCAATCGCATAGCAAATCGCCCGTGTCTTGCTTGAGTTTCTGTTTGACACCATCTACTGTTTTATTGCACTTATAACAGTGCGCTTCGGCTGATTGCCGTTCATCTGTCACGGGCGCGGCGGCATACCAGAATGATTTTTCAATCAACGGAGATTCGAGAAATGCTTCGGATTTGATATTTAATGTTCTATCACCTTCTTTTCCCTTTGCTTGTATATCGGTAAGTTTAAGCTCTTTTAGTTTTTTGCCTTTGTTCGATTCATCCTTGAGCGTAATCTGAATTTTTCCATCAATTTTGATGGCTTCCATAGTGATAACTGATTCCGTCTCATGAGCTACATCTCCGCAGATTTTTTCTATCTCTTTTTGGTCACGTTCTGAGGCAAGTAGAACGATGGCATCCTTGTTGTAAAAGAAAAAGGGATTGTAGTCGGGATGCCAGAAATCAAATCGCCGGACATCTTCCAAATATTCGTTGTTCAGATAATCATGTAACGAATGTTGCAAGCGATGGCTAATCTTCCGAACCGTCGCTGTATCTCTGAGCCGATTGGTCAACTTCTCCGGCGGGGAAATGATGGTGTTGAGATAAAGCGGAACTTCAACCTCACCGCATTGAGAACTGAAAGTGAATTCTTCCAGACGCTTTCGGATGAAGAATAGCAACGCTGCCGCTAATTGGTTGTGAAAGGCAAGCGATGTAATGGGCAGATATGTGGTATCGGGGAAGTCGGCAAAAAAATCCTCCTGCATATTCACTATCATTCTTGCAGTAAGAAATTTTCGTTTGTCTGCCGCTCGTTTGCGTTCATTGCGAATTTCATTCAAAAATTTTGCGAATTTCTCCCTTGCGTTTCCTATCCTCATATCATTTTGAACATTCTCCGCATGGAATCGAGAAGGTTTTTCTCGCTTAAAAGATTCGGAATCAGTCGGCAGCCACGCCATTGGTTTCCCATAAAATGGGTAATAAAAGGGAAACTGCCTGGCAACATCAAGTTTCCTTGTGAATGTTTCGGAATCCTCGGAATCGCCATAGCATAACGCTTTGTGCATTCGATCAGCCGCTATCAGGCTTATCGCTGTGATAGTATCCAGATTCGCTATTTCAAGCGAAGTCTCATCAACATCACCATGATGCAACTTGATAAACAAAATTTGCTCATCATTCTCCAACTCCACTTTTTTTGCATTTTCCGGCAAATCGCTAGTATCTCCCTGTGTAGTCAAATCACCTAAAATTGCATGGTTCGCACCCCAAGCGCCATAACTATCTACGGGCTTTGAGTTTTTGTTTAGCAATCGCTTCTTCACATCATGAAACATCGCCGCAACGTATCCATTTTCTATGCTCATAAGTTCCTCCCTCCTTTCTAAGTAACAACCCGCCTCTGCGGATTAAGGGTTCTGCAACTACTGCATATAGCCTTATATCATTGCTCGCGACAGAGTAACAACCCGCCTCTGCGGATTAAGGGTTCTGCAACACATTCCAGCACTTGTGCTTTCTGATACCAATCCCAAGTAACAACCCGCCTCTGCGGATTAAGGGTTCTGCAACGTGGAGAGCATTGGACTTATTCGGCGGTATCTGGCGTAACAACCCGCCTCTGCGGATTAAGGGTTCTGCAACCATCCGCGCCGTTTCCTTGCCCTTCACAATATCCTGTAACAACCCGCCTCTGCGGATTAAGGGTTCTGCAACGTAGTATCCGTGCAAAGTCGAAAGTGTTATCAGCGGTGTAACAACCCGCCTCTGCGGATTAAGGGTTCTGCAACGTCGAGCACATCACCTATCCCAGCCCTCAGAGAATGCGTAACAACCCGCCTCTGCGGATTAAGGGTTCTGCAACACGGCGAGGGGCGAACTCACTCTAAGATACACCGTAGTAACAACCCGCCTCTGCGGATTAAGGGTTCTGCAACATTTTTGTAGCTCGTTGGCAGAAGCAAGGGTGGGTAATGTAACAACCCGCCTCTGCGGATTAAGGGTTCTGCAACCTATGTTTGGGACGGAAGAACAAGGCTGATAGAAATTAGTAACAACCCGCCTCTGCGGATTAAGGGTTCTGCAACTTTTCAGCGGAAGAGATGGGTTTAATAAGTAACATCTGTAACAACCCGCCTCTGCGGATTAAGGGTTCTGCAACTTTAATTGCTCCAGAGGGCTTTGGAGAACTTTTAGTGTAACAACCCGCCTCTGCGGATTAAGGGTTCTGCAACTTATCCTGCGGCGGATGATCTAACAAGACGGATTCAGTAACAACCCGCCTCTGCGGATTAAGGGTTCTGCAACATGGCATCTCTTTTTCGGGGTCAGTTGTATCTCCGACGTAACAACCCGCCTCTGCGGATTAAGGGTTCTGCAACATTGAAAAAGGTCTATTATCCTTAGACGGACTTGCAGGTAACAACCCGCCTCTGCGGATTAAGGGTTCTGCAACAGACCCATTTTTGCGCCCAGTAGCCATGCGGGTTTGAAAGGGTCGAATACAAGGGGGGCAAAAAAACCTACCTGACCCCCTTGTATTTTGAACAAATTTTCACATCTGAAAAACATATTATTTCCCATGAATACTGGCTTTAAAAAATTTACATGCAAGCCAAAATGCGGTACATACCTTTTAAACCCTTGCCAGGATTGGCTTTGCGCACATTTTTCTTGTTTTTCCAATTTGCTCTTTGACCCCTGTGTATTATTCTCCACCATCCCATTTACTTTTTATTCCCATTATTTCTTTTGATCAAACTTTTTCCTCCTCTTATTTCTTTTTGTCAACTTTTTCTTTCTAAAAGAAAAAGTTGGAAGAAAAGTTTGGTTACCGAATTATCCGATGCGAATCAATTTTGTCCACTTCTTTCCAGTTTTTTTAGTTTGCGATGGATAGAAACGAAGTAGTCACGCAGCAATTGAGATACGGTTGTATGATTCAACTCGGCATATTTCCTGGCAGATTTCAACAATTTTTCGTCAATACGGAAACTGGTTTTTTTCAGTTTGCTCATATTATATATAATGCCATTTAATGTAGTCAGAGTCAAGAAAATTTTTTATTTGGGTAGTTGTCAAAAAGTGTGATATAATTATACAGTATAAACTTGATTGCTAAAATGAAAATTTTCGGAAAGCCGGAAGCCCCAATTTGTTCGGGGACAACCCCCCTGCCCCCCACAACCCCCTAACCCCCTTTGGTAAGGGGGACTAAGGGGGATTTCCTCAACAAGTTGAGGCGTCCGTTGATTTTCTCAAAATGAAATTAGAGGTATTTTATGCTATCGCAACGTGTAAACCCGGTTTCCCTTGATGATGTACAAGAAGTACGCGGGAAACTTTATGAATTGCTTGCCGTTGTAATCCTTTTAGGGTTGTTAGTTGGTGTCATTGGAAGCGTTATCTGCTCGTTGACTGAAAACTGGATTAAATCTCCGGTAGGAATCTCCGTCATAGTGGGTTTAATTCTCATTATTTTCTACTTTTTATACCGTGTGCTTTACGGTGGCACTGACATTGAGAAACCGATAGAATTAGTTTTGATGTATTGTCTCACACAAGGCAGGTTCAGAATTGAACTGCGCAAATCATATAACATCACTGAGAAAGCCCGCAACGCTTTTGATATGGCATTTTCCGATGAAGAGAGACGACAATTGGTAAGAGACTGGGAAAACGCTCAGGTAAAAAAAGAACCGTTCGAAGAGTTCATTGCCGATTACTATCGCCAATTGATTCACTACCTCTTCTTAATAGAACTAAAAAAATATGGGGCTGGAACTCTCAGTGGTGATGCGTATTATGATTGGAGTCGAGACCTTGCCGCGTCTATTCCAGCAGAAAAACTTACTTTCAATGAACTTGCGTCTTCCTCAAAAGCCAAACCGCTAAAGGAGAATATCTTTCTGGCAAAAGATAAAAATACTCCTGACAGACTTTTTTATCTTCCCAAGGGGATGCGTATATATACCCAAAAGCTGAAAAAAGGTCGAGAGGAAGAAATTGAACCCAAAGGTTTTATTGTGCAACTGAATCGCCGCCGCTGGAGGTTACTGCCTAAATTCGCAGCTTTTTCACTCATTATCTATCCCAAATTTGCTTGTCGCCAAAGTACCAAAAACATGCGCGTGCTTGCAAAGCGGAGTGACGAAACCAACCCTGAACGGATTTGGATGATTGAAGCGAAAATAATGGTCTCAGTATCATTTAATTGGCTATATAGCTTCGGCCGCAAATTTGAATACTATTACCATTGGATAGTGGGATTAGTGAACCATCTCGAAGCAGAATTTGATATCAATCGCTATCGCGAATACCAGCTTCTCAGACTTGTGGAGTTGATGGATGATAAGATAGGACAGATTAAATCGGATGAGTTGGAACGTATTCCGCGCGAAGAATCCCTCGTCGGACAGTTACAGGCTATTAATGAGAAATTGGAACTCGTGTTAAATCGCTTGCCTGATAAGTCGTAGGATGTAACGCAAACTGTTAGTTTGCGATTCCTTGTCATTCTGAACGGAACGGAGTGGAGTGAAGAATCTCCGAGATTCTTCGCTTCGCTCAGAATGACATGGCTTCGCTCAGAATGACATATTAAAGTCTCATTTCACAAATGGTATTACCCCAAATTGAACTGCGGAAGCAGCTCGTTAGACGCTGCAAGCAACTCGTCCAGCATCGTTTCGGCTTTCTCTGGGACAATAGCCGCTTCATCGAGGAGAAGTGCTTGAAGAGCTAGATTTCGGTCGCCAGTAGCACCAGCGTCGGCAACAAGTTCTTGCCAGGCAATCCGCTTCTGCAATAGTCCCATCAACGACAATGGCGCTTCTCCGGTGTAGATGCCACGAACACCGCAGGAGTCGGTGACGCCTTCCATCTCGAGCACGGCGTAATCCGGGAGGTTGGGAACTGAACCTTTGTTGGGAATATTAACGATATGAACCTGTCTGCGCCCGGAAGCGATAGCTTCAATGAGGACTCCTAACCCTTCCCCAGTGATGGGGTCAGATGGCTTTTCTAGATGTATCCCTTCTAAATCTGCTGCGAGTTCTGCCAGTTGCGCTCGTCGTTGAGCTTGTTCTTCCGCTTCCGACATCTCAGGAATTTCCCTGGGCTCGAGGTCATCGTACATCGTTCCGACATGATGCCCGAGACCGTAAGGCATGCTTGCAGTATCGTGCGCTTGCGCCGAGTATGAGTAAAATTCAATCGCATGGCCGTCGCTCGGATAGACTATCTGATACCCGTAAATCTCAGAAAGTTTTGATGTCATTACTTGTCCATCAGGAGGTGTACGTTCAGCCATTTTCTTCTGGACTTCGGGATAGACATCGCGTCCCTTATGGCGAATGCGAGTAAACCAGTGGTAGTGGTTTGTGCCTATCCAGACCGTCTCAAGTTCCTCTGGCGGAACATTCAGCAGATGGGCGATGTTCATAATGCCGCCCTGCACGCCATGGCAGATGCCGATTACACGTTCGATTCCCGTATATTTAATCATCGCCCGACAAAGCACCGCCATAGGATTGGAGTGATTCAGGAACACCACCTCCGGGCAACGTTTTTCCATCGCCCGGCAAATGTCAAGATAAATTGGGATGCTCCTTAACCCCATCATCATACCTGCTGGCCCGCCCGTATCGCCGACAACTTGAAAAATTCCATACCGGGCGGGAATGAGCATATCCTGATTGTGGGAAAATGTACCGTAAACCCCTCCCTTAGACTTGCCAGCGCCGCCGATTGAAGAAATGGCAAAATCTGCTCCATCCACTGCATCTATAAGGTCTGCGCATGCTCGTACTCGCAGACCAGTCCCACTTAGCTCAGCTAAACGAGCGCCGAACTTTGCCATCAATTCGTTTTTCTCCATGTCAATATCGTAGAGCGTGATTTCACTTCCAGACAATCCTTCTGTTACTGCTAAGTCAGCCAATGCTCTGATGAAATATCTACTACCTCCACCAAGACAGACTATTTTTGAGCTAAGCATCTTTCTTCTCCTCCGTATAATTAGTATCTGTTGATTTTCTGCGTAATACGTAAAATTTTATTCCGCATTACGAATTACTTATTACTTTGACTTTGGTAAATAGGAGCTTTTTCAGGTTTCAAACCCTTGCCAATCCTTAAACCACCAAGACACAAAGGCACAAAGAGAAAGCGGAGAAGCACAGGTGGAGAGAGCAGTTGCACTACCGCGTGTAGTGAAAGTCCCTTCGTGTCCCCTCTTGGGAGGGGTAGGGGTGGGTGGTGTCTTGGTGATTGATTTTCCAAGCAAAGGGGTTAATTTACCAAAATCAAGTTACGAATATTGCGATAACTGAAAAACTCGTATCACTTATCACTCATCACTCATCACGTTTCACGTTTCACGTTTTACCGTCTTGACAATCCGAAATTTTTGTGATAACATACCAAAAGTATATTGTACCATAAAGTTATATTTTTGCGAGGGAATTTACGATGCGCATTATTGGCCCACGACCACAAGTAACTGTTATCCCAACAATCCGTTCAGCGCGTCCGCCTGAAGAGTACATAGAATTGTTGACCAAGAGCGAAGGGGAATTCAGAGAGTATGTCCAAGAAATAGAATCCACTCCACAGTTTCATCAACTGATGGAAGAAGGATATGTCAGGAAAACTAATTTCAGGGGGCGGATTCCGCGTCATTTGTATGAAGAATACCAGGACCGGCAATTTGTCGAATTTTTGCGTAAATATGATATTGAAAATAAAGGGGATTGGCAACAAGATTTTTTTCGGGATGATGCGCGCCGCAAAATCAAGGAACTATCGGTTAAATATAGAGTGCCGCGCGGTCATCTGGTTCACGCGCTGGAGTATTGTCGTTTTCTGAAGCGCTCATGGGCGGGCTATGATGTGGACATCAATAGCCATTATATCCGCCTCGATGATGAAGAGTTTCGTGAGCCGCCTCTACCGCAGACATCTTCGGAGACGGATGAGCCGATTGCAGAACTCTCAGAGTTGATGGAAGAACATGATATTACAGAAGCAGAGTTTACCGAATATTTTCTGGCTGCCGATGTGGAACCTGAATATATTGCTAAGGAATTGGGCATTCCGTTGAGCGCCGCGCGAGAGATTTGCGACTTAGTGGAGAGAGTGCAGATTCTCAGTTCGATGCAAGTGAATGTAGTCGAACAACCTGTTCAAAAGCGGGAACAACATATTGATACGGTGGCAACAGTCCATAGATTGAAGACTCCGCCGCGGGCTGAAATTCAGGTGGATACCGATATAATCTATAATTCACGATACATCATCAAAACTGACGGAGATGGATTGAAGAAAGAGATTGATGAATTTGTCGAACGCCTGCGTTTGATAAATCAGCGCAAAAGCCTGACCTTCCGAATTGTGATGTTTATCTACGAATATCAGTATCGTTATTTTGTTAGCGGTAATGAATTACACTTGAAACCGTTGAGCCAGGCTCAAATCTCTAAAGAGACAGGAGAACATGAATCCAGTGTTAGCCGTATTCTTCGTGATAAGTATCTTGACACCCCCGAAGGCAATTTTGCATTGAAACTTTTCTGCCAAAGTAAGGGAGATGTCATCTATCGTTTAATCAATATCAGAGAAGCGGAAGAACTGAAATCTGGCAAGCGCGATAAGCCGTTCAGCGATATGGAATTGGCTAAAATTTTAGAACGTGAATATGATACTAAAATCAGTCGGCGTACTGTCACATACTACCGTAACAAATTCAGAGATACACCGAAGTTTTATGCGAGGAAGCGGGTTCTTAAATCTGAAGTATAATTTTTTAGCCTGTTTTCAACCGTTACCAAAAGCATTCAGCCGCCTGACGAAAAAGTTCAGTTGTCCGCTATGCGGACGAGCACGGCGGAGGTTTGCCGAAAAACGTTCGACAAACCAAAACCCGCCGCAAACCCAAAAAAATTCATCAAACCACCGCCCCCACCGTCAACGGCAACGACTGGTTAGTTGAAACTCCTCTACAGGTTCATGCGTGTATTACTGACTAAAAGCTTCTACCGAAACAACCTGTTTCACGAAACACTTCTTTGCCCAAAACCTGTCTCCGACTCGACACGCTAACGCCCGTTTCCCCCTTCAATTGTCTGAACTCGCTTTTTAACTGAGTGCTAGACCTTGACGCGACGACAACCAGAACCATGTGAGCAGTCAACTCACGTTCGTAGGGAGTCGTTTCAGTTCCAAATGTCAAGCCTGAGTCTCCCCCATCTTGTCCACTCAGAGCTAAACTCAGATCGAACTCGGTTTCCTTTGTTGGATCAGCAGAGTCGACCCGTAAGAGCCAACGCTCTTTAACTTTGGAATCCCCTGAATCAGGTGTAACAGCCATGATTTACCTCCTGGAATGTGAACCTCCGTCTAACGAACAAAGTGCAGTTGCGACGGGAGGTTTGCCGAAAAGTGTCCGACAAACCAAACCCCACCACAACCCCAAAAACATTATTAAAACCGCAAAGCCCGCCGTCAACTGCAACGGCTGGTTAGGCAAATTCTATTCTCAGTCGTTTGCCCACCGCACGGGCAAGACGATCTAACGATTCCAGAGTAATGGAAGTGTTCTCCGGATTAAGCAAACGATCTAACTGTGTCATGTCAGTGTTCATTTTCTCGGCAAGCCTTGTCTTACTAAGATTCGCTACATGCATGATGTCATTGATTTGTAAAGCCAGCAGGCGCTTTTGTGCCCTGGCTGATACTTCCTCAAGGAGGCCTTCCTCTTTGAGGAAGGCCTCAAAGTTGCTACCGCTGTACTTATTCATGCTATGACCTCCCACTTTGCCATAGATTCTTTCGATTACGTGCCAGATTCAAATCTCTTTGGGGTGTCCTTTGAGACTTCTTGATGAAGCCGTGCAGAAGTGCCATCTTGTTACCTCCAACGGTGAAAAATACCCGCGCCATGCGCCCACCGCCCGAGCCTCCAATCGTGAACGAAAGCGATAACCTTTGTAGATAGTTTCAAGCGGTTTCATTCCATCCTCCGCATTATTGCCCAGCCTAACTTGTGATTAGACGGAAAAATTTCCGTCTAATTTTTTTATCCAGAAATTTCCTCTTGAATCAACTTCCAAAATCTGATAAAATTAAAAACTCAGTGGTCAAATAAATTATACAAACTTTCTAAAAAGTTGTCAAGCAAGAAGCAGAAATTCCCCCTGTGGTATTATAATAATTCTCTGGGTGTTAATCTTAAACCTGAAATAAACAGAACCTAAAAAAAGAAACGTCTATCCCCATAACCTTCGAACGACGTTTGAAACAGGCTTATACTTCAGTTTTGCGGTTTGCCATCTCCCCTACAGGGTTATCCCTTTTATGATAACTTGAGTCTACAGAAAAGTTCCATCATAAGAAACACTGAGGAATTTCTAATCACGAAAATATAAAAATTTGAGTTGACAATCCTCAAAACAAAATTTTTTTATTGACAACTGGCATTATTTTTGTTATCATAGCATATCAAAATAATTAATTTTTCATTTCTTATTCATCCTCCTACGATAATGTGAGGTGCTTTTGACTCTTGAGGAAAATTGTCTTCTTATTTTGTTTTTTAGTTTTATCAATGGTGGCTAAAGTTGGTTTTGCTCAAAATGATGAAATACGTTTAGTCTCACCCATAGGCGCAGCTATACGGTCTGCTTTTTTGCCAGGTTGGGGACAAATATATACCGAAAGTAAAATCCGAGGTAGTATATTATTTGTTTCCTCTGGAGCCATTCTCGCCGGTGGCTTTATAGCAAGAAGATCCTACCAGAATTTTTACCAGGATTATAAAAACACCGCTGAAGCTCTTGACAACCCACAGGAGTGTAAAAACCTCAAGGAGTGCCAAGACCTCTATGATAAAGCCAACCAGCGTTTCAAGTTAAGCCAGTTTTTATTTTTTTCCTCGATCGGAGTATGGGCGTATGGTATTATAGACTCTTATGTAAATGGGAATTTTTATAACGCGCAAGTAAAATCTGAAAAATTACGTGACGATACTAAAAAAATCGAAGATATGGAATTTCAATTAGATGTTAAAAGCGAACAAATTAATCTAATCTTGACTAAAAATTTTTAATGAATAATTTGACTTCTGTAATCTACAAATCTTTAATTAAATGTAACCACACTTTTCTTTTCTTTTAGAAAAAGAAAAGAAAAGCGTGCCCAAAAGAAAAGAAAAGGAGCTTTTACTGTCTTCTTTTCTTTTAGAAAAAGTTTGACAAAAAGAAACAAGAGGGAATAAAGTAATATTATTTTTCGGAGGTGTTTAGGATGCGAAAAGTTTTTTCCGGACTTTACTGCATTCTATTAGTCGCTACTTTTTTGTTAAGCTGTGGCGATGTAGAAGAAATCACTAAGGAAAAGCCAGAAGAAGCAGCAGCAATTAGTAAAGTTCTTAGAGAACGGTGGCAAAAAGGATATATGACAGAGGATGTCGATTTATATATGTCCGCTTACTGGCCAGATGGTTTCCTGTATAATTCAGACAATGGCACTGATTCTGACACAAGTGACGATATTATTTTTGATAATGTTCAATTAGAACGAGACTCGGCAATTCGGGTCTTCAGAAAATTTCAGGATATTGAAATAGAAATCTCAGAGCCTCCCCAAATTGAGATACTCAATACTGAACGCACCAAAGCCGAGGTTAGAAATCATTATAAAATTCAGTTTGTCATAGCAGATGGCACTTCTCTGGAAGGTGGATACACAGGCTACTACGCTGAAGGCGATAGCATATTTACTTTTGAACGAAGAGATAAAGACGAGTGGAGAATTACGGTTTGGAAAGATGAAGCCTTTAGTCCAGAGGAAATCAATGCTGCAAATAATCTTATGTAAAAAAATGATGCGTGAAACGTGAAACGTGATGATGGTTTAATCACGTATCACGCATTACGCATCACGTTTCATTCTTCACGTTTCAGGTTTCAGGAAAGTGTTTCCTATGGCTCAGAAGGAAGTTCATTTACGCGATTATTTAGCGGTTATACATAAACATGATTTCCTGGTGTTTTTAAGCTTTCTTATAATATTGGGTTCCGCTTTAATAGTCGGTTTGCGTATACCCAAGACTTATGAAGCTTCTACGCTCATTCTTGTTTATCCTAACACGAACTTCAATACTCCTTCTGATAACTTATTTCAAAGTATGTTCTCAGGCGGCGCTAATCGCACTGAGATGGAAACTATTAACAGGTGGCTTTTGACAGAATCTCTTTTGCACTCCGTGATAGAAAACTTGGAACAAAATAAAATGAGAGGAGTCGAGTATTTTCCATCTGTTGGCGTTTTAAAACGTAGAATACACGCAGAAATTGTTCCAGACACACGTTGGATTAGCGTTTCAATTCGGATGACAGAACAAGAGGGTGGGGAACGCAACGCCGCAATATTCATCAATAACTTGGTGGAAATGCTCCAAAACGTTCTTGATGAAGAACAAAGCAGTGAAGCTCAACTCCGGATGTCTGTTATTAAGAAGGAATTGGATGCTCTAAAAGTGAGTTTATCAGAGCAAGAACAGAAATTGCTCGCCTTCATGAAGCAATATGGTATGCCTAATTTGTGGTATGAGCGACTTTCACAAAAGTTGACGGAACGCCGAGATGTGGTGGAACAGAGAGAACAAGTCTATGCTGCCCTGTCAAATTCCGAGATTGAATTGGATAAACTCCAAAAAGAACTGGAGAATTATCCAGAGCTTGTAGAATATTCGCGGACGATAAGCGATAATCCCTTATGGATAAAACAGGTTACGGACCTGGATGATATAGAGGTTAAGATAGCTGATACGAAAGCGCGATTGGGACCAGAATCACCCGACCTAAAAGGCTTAGAAGCTCAAAAGCATGAGCGAGAAGCGCGATTACAAAATTACATAAATAAAACCACATATTCTATTACACATACTCTTTCTCCTACACATCTATCATTGTTAGATAGCAAAATAAATGCCGAGATTAATATTCTACGCTCTAAAAATAGGCTCCAACAATATGATACCAGACTTGAAAAAGTTGATGGGGAATTGGCGCAACTGATATCATCCATCCCCGAAACACAGTTTAAATTTAACCAAATTGCCAAGGAAATCGATTCTCTCTATGATATGAGCAGGGAACTATACAAACAAAAGATTGAAGCGCAAATGCTTATGGGAAGGTCTGAATATGACGGCTCAAATTTAAGCAATCGTCCCAAAGGTGGCATTTCAGTTGTTGATAAAGCGCAACCCCAAAAGATACCTGTAAGTCCAAGGCTTCTTTTTATTGCCGCCATTGCCACGATTGCCGGAATAGCTATTGGATTAGGCACAGCATTTATGCTTGATTATTTTGATAATATATCATAGCCCCTAAGGCATGTTTCAAATTCCTGAAAAATTAGTTGACAACGTGATACGTGATGAGTGATGAGTAATGAGTGAGACATAATCACGTATCACTCATCACTCATCTTGGTAAAAAGTGAGGACTGGTTTACTTCGTAAACTTCTTTGCGCAGCAAAGGGGGACCTCACTGTAAACTATTTTCGGAGACATGCCGGAAAGTTTGGTTAATTTTTTACAGAAATTCTCAAAGGTAAGATAATTTTTGAAAAAATTTTCTTGACAAAAAAGTATAAGAAATGGTATCTTAAAAGGCACAACTTTTCTTTTTAGAAATTTGTTGCCCCTGTGCTCATTAATGCTTAGAGTAATAGTAGTATTGACGAGCACAAGAGCAACAACAAAGAGAAGAAAAATTCCTTTTATTTCTTTTGATTAAATTCCAAACTTTTAGAAAAAGTTTGGAAGGCAGAATAATAACTGGTTAATAATCTCTCTGATTGCCCCCAGCAGAAGAGAAAATTTTACCAGACGCGCTTATTGGCGTATTAATCGTGGTGAGTTAAAGTCGCGAAGTGTTTTATCTTCTAAACCACTGAACTCACTTTTAAAATAGCGGGGCAAAAATCTTTAAAATATAATATCCTCAAGGAGGAATATAATGAAGTTATCAAAAAGTTCATTAAGTCAGCTCTTCGTGATAGTGGGGTTGTTATGTGGATTAGCACTGTATGGATGCGCGCCTACTAGCTTAGGTCCGCAGGAACCACTTCTACCTACTATTGAAGGGACGGCTAAATTCTCAGACCGATTTGAATTAGAGGAAGAACCACAATTCTTCTACGATTTATTTGGTAAAGAATTGCTGGAAGGTAACCAGGTTCACGAATATATTGAAGAAAAAGAATTTGACCAAAAAGGCAACTTAATAATTGGAAGTACCGGTCA
>Ga0194113_10003132_pt1 | contig 22282 bp, 23 predicted proteins | sample TA2MahC200mmetaG_FD_146193 | JGI IMG/M metagenome (GOLD analysis project Ga0194113, IMG submission 146193) | Freshwater microbial communities from Lake Tanganyika, Tanzania - TA2015017 Mahale Deep Cast 200m | ecosystem: Environmental > Aquatic > Freshwater > Lake | place: Tanzania: Lake... | reverse complement strand
CGAATGGCGCGCTGAGCTCTCGGTGCTCTCGCCCGCGCCGCCCCCGGCCACCGACCGCAGCGAAGAACGCCGCGCCTGAACCGACTGCTATTTGCTATCTGCTATTTGCCTTCCACGGAGGTGTCAATGATGACCCAAGCATCTATCCAGGACATGAAACTCGCCCACAAGACACTGGCGGAGTTCACCTACGCCGTGCCCAAGGTGCGCCGCGGCTACGCGGGCCAGACCCTTTACGTCAACATCGCCGCCGGCCACATCGAGGCCCGCCGCGTCACCGACGAGATGAAACGCATTTTCATCGGCGGCAAGGGCTTCGGATTGTGGCGGCTGTGGCACGCGGTCACACCCACGACGAAGTGGAACGACCCCGAAAACGAGCTGGTGATCGCGTCCGGCCCCATCGGCGGCACGATCCTCTATCCTGGCGCCGGCAAGTCGCTCGTGGTGGGCATCTCGCCGCTCACCGGCATCGTGGTGGACAGCAACGTGGGCGGCTACTTCGGCCCGCTGCTGAAGTTCGCGGGCTGGGATGCGCTGGAAATCCAGGGCAAGGCCGCGCGAGATGTGATCCTCTTCATCGAAGGGGAGACCGGCCGCGTCACGATCGAAGCGGCGCCGCTTGAAGGGGTGGATACCTACCCGCTGACCGAGCAGCTCACGGCGATGTACGCGCGGGACGAGGCGGATCGGCGCAACGTGTCGGTGATCTCGGCCGGGATCGGCAGCGCGCACACCCGCATCGGCTGCCTGAACGTGAGCTGGTATGACCCCAAGCGCGGGGTGGCGCGCATCAAACAAGCCGGTCGCGGCGGGCTGGGCACGGTGCTGCGCGACAAGAAGATCAAGGCGATCGTCGTCCGCTACCCCGGCATGAGGGCCGACTCCAATGACCCGGCTGACATCAAGCGCATCCGCAAAGTGGGCCAACGCATCAACAAAGAGATCGTCGAACTGGACAACGAGCAGAACCGGATGCGCCGCGTGGGCACCGCGCACCTGGTCGAGATCATGGACGATTACGACCTGTTGCCGGTGCACAACTTCAGATTTGGCAGCCATCCCGACACGCCCAAGATCAACTCCAAGGTGTGGGATGCGCTCTTCACCCAGACCCACCCCGACTCGTGCATCTACGGTTGCACGATGGCGTGCTCGAAGGGGGTGGACCGCTACACCGTGCGGACCGGGCCGTATGCCGGGCACATCGTCACCGTGGATGGGCCGGAGTACGAGACCGTGGCGGGCTGCGGCTCGAACATCGGCATCTTCAACCCGCCCGACATCATCGAGCTAAACTTCTACTGCGACGCCTACGGCATTGACACCATCTCCTTCGGCACACTGACCGCGTTCGTCATGGAATGCTACGAGGCGGGCATCCTGAACCTGGAGCGCACCGGCGGGCTGGATCTGCGCTTCGGCAACGCCGAGGCCGCCATCGAGCTGCTGCATCAAATGGCGCGCGGCGAAGGGCTCGGTCTGATCGCGGGCATGGGCGTCCGCGCCATGAAGGCCTACTTCGTCGAGCACTTCGGCACCAATCCCCAGTTTGTCCAGGACATCGGCATGGAAAACAAGGGGATGGAGTACTCCGAGTACATGACCAAGGAGAGCCTGGCGCAGCAGGGCGGCTACGGCATGACCAACAAGGGCGCGCAGCACGACGAGGCGTGGCTGATCTTCATGGACATGGTGAACAACCAGATCCCGACCTTCGAGGACAAGGCCGAGGCGCTGCACTACTTCCCGATGTGGCGCACCTGGTTCGGGCTGAACGGGCTGTGCAAGCTGCCGTGGAACGACATCGAGCCGGCCGACAACGCGCTCACCGACGAGCCGGCCAAAGTGCCGGAGCACGTCGAGAACTACGTGGCGCTCTTTTCCGGCATCACCGGCCAGGAAGTCACCAAGGAAGACCTGATCACCATGTCGGAGCGGGTTTACAACTTCCAGCGCGTCTTCAACCTGCGGATGGGCAGCGGCCTGCGCGCCGACGATGCCATCCCCTATCGCTCGGCCGGCCCGGTCACCGCGGAGGAGTACGAGAGTCGCGCCGAGCGCTACGACAAGCAGCTCCGCGAAAAGGTCGGCATTGACCCGACCGGCATGACCACGGCCGAGAAGATGGCCGCGCTGCGCCGGTATCGCGAGGCGCAGTATGAAGGGCTGATCGACGCGGTCTACGCGCGCCGCGGCTGGACGCCGAACGGCGTGCCCACGCTGGAGACGCTGCGCAAGCTGGAGATTGACTTCCCGGAGGTGGTGGAGGTGGTGGAGGGGAAGCTGTAGGTGGACGAAAGACCAACGACGAACGACGAAGATCAAGCGCCAGACGCGTTCCAATGTGTCTGGCGCTTCGGCTTAAGCGCCTTGACAGGCTCCGGGCGTCGTCGTATACTGTGGATGGGCGAGGTATGAAAGGGAGATGCGCCGATGAGTGATTTTTATCGAGCTAAATTGAGCGAGCTAACGATGGAGTTCACGCGTTACCTGATCCAACATCCTGAATTCAGCGAGCGCATACCGGATGGCGCTCAGGTCGTGCTGTTGGATCGGCAGGATCCGGTATATAGCCTGCAGGCGATGGAATTCGCGCAGCGAACCAGGGCCACCGATGACCTGACCAACCGACCAGTGGTCTACGTCGAAGTCGGCGAATTGGCCCCCGTGCGTTCCCGGTTGCAGAAGGTGCGTGTCTTGAGCCTGGCGCCGGCCTATGCGGGCGTGTAAATGCCAATGCTGTCTGAACAAGAGCCGGGGCGAAATGTCGGTGAATTGAGCCGATTGGCAGCGCGTTTGTCCGCGTATGAACTGCAGTACGGTATGTCTTCAGACGAATTCCACCGCCGGTTCCGTGCGTCCGTAGCCCCCATAATCCAACGAAAAAGCTGTATGTGCCTCTATTGCTGAAGTAGATGCGTTCGCTATCGCGTGGCAGGCCAGACCCAGATTTCGGTTCGCGCCCTTGTCACGCTAGTGTCGGTAGCTTTGACAGGCCCAGGAGGCTGTCGTATACTGCGCATGGTGTCTACGCGGAATGGCTATGCCGACCGACAGGTCGGCACAGCCCCCTGTGCTTCCAGCTTGAAGAAAGCGCGCGTCTTGAACCTGACGCCGGCGTATGCGCTATGCACTACGCATCATGGAGGCAAGTATGTGCCTGGGGGTTCCCGGCAAGGTATTGAGCATCGAGCCGAATGCCGTGGGTGTGACGATGGGCAAGGTGAGCTTCGGCGGCGTGACGAAAGAAATCTGTCTGGCCTATACGCCCGAGGCGCAGATCGGCGACTACGTGATCGTCCACGCGGGCTTCGCGCTGAATAGGTTGGATGAGGCGGAAGCGCTGGAGGTGTTCGAGCTGCTGAAGGAGATGGGCGAGCGCGAGGCATGGCAAGGTGAAGCGAGCGCCTGACGGTGGACGAAGATCGCCGGGTATCTTCTCAATAGTACGGGGTGGACATGCGCTTCGTTGACGAATACCGCAATGAGGCGGACGCGCGCAAGTTTCTGACGGCCATCGAGCGGCTGGCGGTCCGCGAATGGACGATCATGGAGATTTGCGGCGGGCAGACGCACACGCTGATCAAGTCCGGCATTGATCGGCTGTTGCCGCAGCAGCTCACGCTAGTGCACGGGCCAGGTTGCCCGGTATGCGTGACGCCGCTGGAGCTGATTGATCGGGCGCTGGCGATCGCTCGCCGGCCCGAGGTGATCTTCACGTCGTTTGGCGACATGCTGCGCGTGCCTGGATCGGCGCGCCAGACCTTTGAGGTTTCTAAAACCTCAAAGGTCTCTCATGGCGCGCGCGATCTGTTGGGCGTGAAGGCGCAGGGCGACGACGTGCGCATGGTGTACTCGCCGCTGGACGCGGTGAAGCTGGCCCAGAAACACCCCGACCGGCAGGTCGTCTTCTTCGCAGTGGGCTTCGAGACCACCGCGCCCGGCAACGCGATGGCCGTCTGGCAGGCGAAACAACTCGGGTTGGCCAACTTCTCGATCCTGTGTTCGCATGTGCTCGTGCCGCCTGCAATGGAGGCGATCCTCGGTTCGGCCGACAACCAGGTGCAGGGTTTCCTGGCCGCGGGACACGTCTGCACGGTGATGGGCTATTGGGAGTATGAGCCGATCGCGGAGCGTCACCGCGTGCCCATCGTAGTCACTGGTTTCGAGCCGCTCGACCTGCTCCACGGCATCTACCTGGCGCTGGCAGCCCTGGAAGAGGGGCGTTGGGGTGTGGAGAACCAATATAGTCGCTCTGTCACGCGCGAGGGCAATCGCGCCGCACAGAAGCTGATCGGCGAGGTTTTCGAAGTGTGCGACCGTCAATGGCGCGGCATCGGGCTCATCCCGGCCAGCGGCTATCGGCTGCGGCCCGCGTACGCGGGTTTCGATGCTGAGCTGCGCTTCGGCGTGACCGACATGACCGCGCAGGAGTCGTCGCTCTGCATCGCCGGCCAGATCCTCCAGGGACTAAAGAAACCGCACCAATGCAGCGCCTTCGGCGTGCTCTGCCGGCCCGAACAGCCGCTCGGCGCGCCGATGGTGTCGAGCGAAGGCGCGTGCGCGGCGTATTACAGCTATGGGAGGATGGGAAACGTCAAGCGTGGCGCGTAGTGCGTGAACCCGCGCTAAATGCTCACGTTTCACGTTTCCTGGAAAGCCATCCAATGCATTCAGCTTTCTCACTTCAGTGTCCCATCCCCATCTCCGACTACCCGACGATCACCCTGGCGCATGGCGGCGGGGGAAAGCTTTCGCAGATGCTCGTCGAGCGCATGTTCGCGCCGGCCTTCGCCTGTCCCGAGCTGGAAATCCTCCACGACGGCGCGGCGCTGGATTTCGGATTGACGCACATAGATGAGCAATCTGCAATCTGCAATCTGCAATCTGCAACTCGTCTCGCCTTTTCCACCGACTCCTACGTCATCAGCCCGCGTTTCTTTCCAGGCGGCGACATCGGCTCGCTGGCCATCCACGGCACGGTCAACGACCTGGCGATGTGCGGCGGCCGGCCCCTCTACCTCTCGGCCGGCTTCATCCTGGAAGAGGGGCTGCCGATGGATGAGTTGTGGCGCATTGTGCAGTCCATGAGCGCCGCGGCCAAAGCGGCGGACGTGCGCGTCGTCACGGGCGATACGAAGGTGGTTGAGCGGGGCAAAGGGGATGGCATCTTCATCAACACGACCGGGGTGGGACTGATTCCGGCCGGCGTACAGATCGCGCCGACGCGCGCGCGACCCGGCGACATCGTGTTGGTCAACGGCCCGATCGGCGCCCACGGCATCGCGGTCATGTCGGTGCGGGAAGGGCTGGAGTTCGAGACGGCGATCGAAAGCGACTCAGCGCCGCTGCATACCCTGGCGGCCGACATCCTGGCCGCAGGAGGCGAGGCGGTCCACGTGCTGCGCGATCCCACACGCGGGGGTGTGGCGAGTGCGCTCAACGAGATCGCGGCCCGCGCTCGCGTCGGCATTCTGTTGGATGAAGCGCATATCCCGGTGCAAGAGGAGGTGCAGGCCGCGTGCGCCATCCTCGGCTTCGATCCGCTCTATGTGGCGAACGAAGGTAAGTGCCTGGCCATCGTAGGCCGGTCGGCCGCCGTGCCCGTCCTGGCAGCCATGCGAGCGCACCCTCTTGGCCAGCAGGCGGCCATCATCGGCGAGGTAGCCGACGGCCAACCTGGCAAAGTCTTCCTGCGCAGCCGCATTGGCGGGCTGCGCATGGTAGATATGCTCAGCGGCGAGCAATTGCCGCGTATCTGTTGAGAACACCCATGCCCGAACCTCTTCTCGTCCGCGATGTCATGCGCATCGGCGTGCCCACCTGCAAAGAGACGGATCCGCTGCACAAGGTCGCGGCGCTGCTGCTCGACCAGGCGACGACAGCCCTGATCGTGCTGGATGATGATGGCGACACCCGTGGGTGGATCAGCGAGACCCACCTGGCGCACGCGTACCAGCGCATCGCCCACACAATCGAGGGCGCCGAGTCTGCGGCCGCGTCGCACGGCCTGACCGCCGCTGACATCATGCACGAGAAAGTGGCCGAGTGTCCGTCGGACATCCCGGTGGCGGCGGCTGGCCAGCTCATGTCGGATATGGGCGTGGATCATCTGTTCATGTTGCATCATGCAGGCGGTCGTGCCTGGCCCGCATCGGTGCTCAGTCTGCGCGACCTGGTGCGCGTGCTGGCAGGGCCTGGGTTTTACCAGAATCAGGGCGCGGCCGCGCCGCGGCCGACGCCGCTGGATCTGTTCAGACAGCGATACGGATTGGCGAACCGGTAACGCTGCGCGCCGCGCCAGAGCCGATGCGCGCTATGGACGTTGCGGAGGGCGCTCCACTGTGCGGGAACTCATCATCAGCATCCTCGAACATCTGTCCCTGGCCACCGTCACTTCGGTGGGCGCTCTGGGAGTGCTCCTGCTGCCGGTGATCTTGCCGTGCCTGCTGTTAGGCTTCCTGGCCGGCCGCATCCGCCAGGCCGTGATGCCCTACGGCGTGCCGGGCATGGCGCTCTTCGGCTGGCTGGGCATTCCGCTGCACGAGTTCTTTCACACCTTGCCCCTCATTCTGACGGGGCAAGGCCCGCAGATCGGTCGAGTGGAGCTGGGCGACGTCAGGCCGCAAGGTTTCATGGGCATGGTGGCAGGATCAACCAGCAACTGGAATCCGCTCAAGACGATCGGGGCCTTCTTGTGCGACTATACGCCGTTGTTCGGCGGCGTCACGGTGATGGTCATCCTGACCCGGCTGCTGATTCCTAAGTTCACGTTCGATCTCGGCGCTGCGCCTGGGTTGCCCCTTTTCGATCACAGCGTCGTTTTCGCGCCCTCGCGCTATCTGCCGTTCATCGGCGATCTGGCCCGCTACGTGGTCAGCACTATCAGAGACCTGATCGGCCACATGGACTTCGCCGATCCGAGGACCTGGCTCTATCTGTATCTGGTCTTCTCGATCAGCCAACACATGACGCCGAGCTACCAGGATGTCAGGCTGAGCTGGTGGTCAGTGAGTCTGCTTTTGCTCATCCTGATCCTGCTCAACGCCGTGGTCCTGTTTTTCTCTTTTGATCCTTCGGCCGGCGTGCTGGCGCTGCTGGCCAGGCCGATGGCGGTGCTGGCCAGCCTGCTCTACTTTGGGCTGGCGCTGACGCTGATCGCCGCGCCGTTCGCTCTGCTCCTCTGGGTGCTGGCTGGTGGGCCTCACTGATCGCTCTCCCAATGCGTTGCGCAACTCGTCGCCCAGACCTGACAGTACTCATACATCTGGCAGGTCTGTCGCGTTATAATGCTGGCGCAGATGGGTGTATGGTCCTTACGCAATACGCACCACGTCAAGGAGGTTTTTTCATGCCAAACGTCGAAATCCCTGTTGAGAAGTGGATAGGCAGCATCCGGCCCATCACACTGGGCGCGACGACAGCCGAAGGCGGCACGCGCAGCCAAACCGTCACGATCGGCGGCGAGAAGACGCTGCCCTTCCTCGGCTTCGAGGGTAAGGCGCCCAATCGGCCGCGCATCGCCGTCGAAGTGCGCGCCACCAACCCGGCCGCCGATTGGCCGGCGCCGCTGGTCACCGCCTGGGGCGATGTCTTGGGCGACCTGGCCGCCTGGACCAGGGCCGCCGAAGGAACCGACGGCGATATCATTGTGCTGCAGCTCAGCGCCAATGATAACAACGGCCAGAAAATGACCGGCGCCAAGGCGCGGGCGGCCCTGCGCACTGTGCTCAAAACCACGGGGTTGCCGGTGATCGTCTTCGGCGTGGGTCAGGCCGAACTGGACAACGAGCTGTTGGTCGCGGCGGCCGAAGAGGGCGCGGGGGAACGGTTGGTGTTGGGGCCGTGCGAAGACAAGAACTACCGCACGATCGTCGCCGCAGCTCTCGCCAACGGTCACCTGGTCACTAGCCGCACCCCCATGGATGTGAACCTGTCCAAGCAGTTGACCGTTCTGATTCACGACATGGGCATGCCGCTGGAGCGCATCATCGTTGACCCGACGACGGGCGCGCTGGGCTATGGCATCGAGTACGGCTACAGCGTGATGGAGCGTCTGCGGGTCGCCGCCCTGCAAGGGGATGGCATGACGCAGCAGCCGATGATCGTCACTCCTGGCGAGGAGGCCTGGCGCACCAAAGAAGCACGCGCTGGCGAAGGGGTCCCCGTGGCTTGGGGCGATTGGGCTGCCCGTGCGGTCAATTGGGAAGCGATGACAGCCGCCACACTCGTCGAATCGGGCGCCAACATCGTCGTGATGCGGCACCCGGAGGCGGTGGGGCGGGTGAAGAAAATGATTGGGGAGTTGATGACGGCGTAACAAAGGAGACAAGGAGACAAGGAAACAAGGAAACAAGGGTCTTGTCTACCTGGCTACTTGTCTACTTCACTTACCCTAACGGAGGCATCACATGGCCCTTTCCGGTCTGGACATCTACAAGCTACTTCCCGGCGGTCAGAAACCGCCGCATCCCAAGGCAAACTGCAAGGAGTGTGGCTTTCCCACCTGTCTGGCGTTTGCGATGAAGCTGGCCGCCAAACAAGCTGAGTTGGCCGCGTGCAAATATGTGAGCGACGAAGCCAAGGCCAAGCTCTCGGCCGCAGCCGCGCCCCCCATCCGGCTGATCACCCTCAGCGCGGACGGCCGCAAGATCGAGGTGGGCAACGAGACGGTGCTCTTCCGGCACGAGAAGACTTTCTTCCACCCGGCCGCGATCATGGTTCGCGTGCCCGACACTCTTTCGGCCGCGGAGATCGCAAAGCTGGCGAAAGCAGCCGCCGACTACAAAGTGGACTACGTCGGCATGGCGTTACAGCTCGACGGCCTGGCCGTGGAGGCGGCGTCCGGCGATGCGAACCAATTCGCCGAAGCCGTGGCCGCGGTGCGCGGCGCCTGCGCCATGCCGCTGGTTCTGGTAACTGAGGACCCTGGTTTGATGGCGGCCGGCCTGGTCAAGACGGCCGGCGTCACGCCGCTCCTGTGCGCAGCCACGGCCGCCAACTGGGAAGCGATGGCGAAGCTGGCCAAGGAGGCCAAAGCGCCTCTGGCGGTGCGCGCCGATTCCATTGCGGGCCTGGCCGAGCTGACTGAAAAGTTGGTCGCAGCCGGGGTAGAGGATCTGGTGCTCGATCCGGCCGTGCGCAGCTTCAGCGGCTCACTGCAGACCGTGACTCAACTGCGCCGCCTGGCCCTAAAGAAGAACTACCGGCCGGTCGGCTATCCGCTCATCACCTTCCCCTACCTGGGCATCTCTGACCCGGCGCTGGAGGAGTTGCTGGCAGGCCAGCAGGTCGCGAAGTATGCGGGCTTCGTGGTCTTGAGCAAATTCGATCCCGCGATGATCTACCCGCTGCTGGTGCTGCGCGCCAACCTCTTCACCGACCCGCAGAAGCCGATCCAGGTGGAGCCGGGCGTCTACCCGATCAACAGGCCCACCGCGGACGCGCCGGTGATGGTCACAACCAACTTCTCCATCACCTACTTCGCGGTAGCTAACGAGGTCGAGAGCAGCGGCCTCCCGGGTTGGCTGCTGGTGGCCGACGCCGAAGGGATGAGCGTGCTGACCGCCTGGGCCGCGGGCAAGTTCGATGCTGAGAAGATCGCCAAGACGGTGAAAAACACCGGCATCGCGGAGAAGGTCAGCCATCGCAAGGTCGTCATTCCCGGCCACGTGGCGGTGCTGATGGGCGAGCTCGAGGAGGAATTGCCCGGCTGGCAGATCAAGGTGGGGCCGCGCGAGGCGGTGGATCTGCCGCGGTATTTGAAGACGGCGTGGTGAGACGGTAGCTGGATGCTGGAAGCTAGAAGCTGGGGATTGGGAATTAGGTATTTGCACCCAGTATCCAGATTTTGGCTTCCAGCTTCCAGGATGGCACGACTCGGCGTGAAACCGCTCCTGAGGCGGAGTGGGATGATGAACGAGGCAATGAGGAAGCCTCTTTCGGGATCGAGTTCACCGATTGGGCCGAATGGCTGGGCATGGAGATTGATCCCCAAACGGCAGACCGCTACCCTGAGTTGGCGATCATCGGACACTGCCTGTGGGAAATGACCTTCGTCGGTATCTTCTCAATAACAGGAGTTACGCAGTGCCGTGCGGAGTAGCCACGAATTGCACGAATTTCACGAATTCAGCCGCCTGGTCAACCCATTTTCGTGTCAATTCGTGTCATTCGTGGCTGGTTTTCGGCGCCACTGCGTAAGTCCTGTCAATAATCCGGGGTAGGGGCACGGCCTTGCGCCTGCCCACCGGGGCGACCGCGAGGGTGCGCCCCTACAAATTGAGAAGATACCTTCGTCGGGTATAGCCGGGAGGCTGTGCGTGAAAAAGCGAGGAACTTCGCGCCATGGCCGAACGCGTCAAATTTTCATCGTCCCCACCCGCAGAAAGAGGCCGACAAGGGCGCGGTGCTGTCCATGCGTCGTTTCTTGATAGAAGCAGGAGTCGTGCCATGATGGAGTACAAAGGATACCTGGGACAAGTGCAGTTTGACGACGAAGCGGATATCTTTCACGGTGAAGTTATCAATATTCGAGATGTGATCACGTTCCAGGGGCGGTCAGTCGAGGAGCTACGCCAGGCGCTTAAAGATTCGGTAGACGACTATCTGGATTTTTGCGTCGAGCTTCGAAAGGAACCTGAGAAACCATTCTCCGGCCGCGTGACCATCCGCCTCTCGCCCGAGCAGCACCGCAAGGTAATTCTCGCCGCGTCACAGGCTGGTGAAGCGCTGGAACGGTGGATCGCCGAAACTCTTGATCGCGCCACTGGAACGATCCAACTTGGCGCAGCGCCCGTGTGAAATTCAGCAGGAAAACTCTGTTTCGTGCCCATTCGTGGTGAAACCCGAGGAACATCGCTCATGTACAAAATTCTCGAAAAACAAGTTCTCAGCGATGTGATCGTGCTTATGGTCGTCGAAGCGCCGCACATCGCCCGCAACGCAAAAGCGGGACAATTCGTCATCGTCATCGCCGACGAGCACGGCGAGCGCATCCCACTCACCATCGCCGACCACGACCCGGCTGCGGGCACGATCACCCTGGTGATCCAGGAGATCGGCAAGTCCACCATGCAGATGGCCGGCCTGCGGACCGGCGATGCCCTCTTCTCGCTGGCCGGTCCGCTGGGCCATCCGACCGAGATCGAGGAGTACGGCGCCGTGGTCTGTGTGGGAGGCGGCGTGGGCATTGCGCCCATCTATCCGATTGCGCGCGATCTCAAGCAGGCCGGCAATCGTGTCATCTCGATCATCGGCGCGCGCAGCAAGCCCTTGCTCTTCTGGGAAGAGAAGATGCGCAGCGTGTCCGACGAGCTGATCGTGTGCACCGACGACGGCAGTTATGGCCGCCAGGCCCTGGTCACCGCGCCGCTGAAGGAATTGCTGACGACGCAGGGCCACGAAATCGCCAGGGTGTGGGCCATCGGTCCGACCATCATGATGAAGTTCGTGGCCGCTACTACTCGGCCGTTCAATGTGCCGACGATCGTCAGTCTGAACTCGATCATGATTGACGGCACGGGCATGTGCGGCGGCTGCCGTGTTGCCATGACGGACGGCGCCAGGTTCGTTTGTGTGGACGGGCCGGAGTTCGACGGCCACCGCGTCGACTGGGATAACCTGCTCTCGCGCATGCAGTACTATCGCGATGAAGAGCGCACGGCCGTTGACCGCTGGCAACAACACAGCACAGCCGCGGCCAGTCGCCAACACGCGCAAGCGGCAGTCCTGGGGAGGTAAGCGCCATGTCTCCACTATCGCAACGTGAACGCATGCAGATCCCGCGTCAGGCGATGCCTGAGCAGGAGCCGGAGGTCCGCGCCGGCAACTTCGAAGAAGTGGCCCTGGGCCTGACGTGGGAGCTGGCGCAGTTGGAGGCCGATCGTTGCCTGCAATGCGGCAAACCGCGCTGCATTGATGGCTGTCCGGTCGGTGTGCAAATCCCGCAGTTCATCATGGCGCTGCGCGAGGGCGACCTGCTCGCGGCGGTCGAGGCCATGAAGGCCAGGAACAACTTGCCGGCCATCTGCGGCCGCGTCTGCCCGCAGGAATCGCAGTGCGAGGCCAACTGCATCCTGGCCAAGAAAGGCCAGGCTGTGGCCATCGGCCGGCTGGAGCGCTACGTGGGCGATTTTGCCCTGCGCGAACAGGCCTGTCCCCCTGTTCCTGCGCCGGCCACCGGTCGCAAGGTGGCGGTCGTCGGCTCTGGGCCGGCCGGGTTGACCTGCGCGGTTGACCTGGCGAAGTTCGGTCACAAAGTCACCATCTTCGAGTCGTTGCACCTGCCCGGCGGCGTGCTGGTCTACGGCATTCCCGAATTCCGCCTGCCCAAGAGCCTGATCCAGGCTGAAATCCAGGCCGCGACCGAGTGCCTGGGGATCGAAATCCGCACCGACCACGTCATCGGCAACACCTATACTCTGAATGAACTGCTCAAGGAATACGATGCCGTGTTTCTGGGCACCGGCGCGGGCCTGCCATCCTTCATGCGCATCCCTGGCATCAATCTGAATGGGGTGATGTCGGCCAATGAGTTTCTGACGCGCGTCAACCTGATGAAGGGCTATCGCTTCCCGGAATACGATACGCCGGTGAAAGTGGGCCAGCGCGTGGCCGTGATCGGCGCAGGCAACGTGGCGATGGACGCCGCGCGCAGCGCGCTGCGACTGCAGACGATGCGCGGCCGGCGCAATGGCGGCGGGCCAGGCGAGGTCCACATCATCTATCGCCGCTCGCGCGACGAGGTGCCCGCGCGCGAGGAGGAATTCCATCACGCCGAGCAGGAGGGCGTTATTTTCGACTTCCTTACCAACCCGGTGGCGATTCAGGGCGACGAGAAGGGCAGAGCCAAGACGCTGCGCTGCATCCGCATGCAGTTGGGCGAACCAGACGCCTCTGGCCGCCGCTCGCCGATCGCCATCGAGGGCTCGGAGTTCGAGACGGAGATGGACACGGTGATCTTTGCGCTCGGCACCAGCCCGAACCCCATCGTCTTCAACAACGCGGCCGGACTGGAGCGCAGCCGTCATGGCACGGTCATCGCGGACAACGAAACGGGCCGCACGATGAAGCCGGGCGTGTGGGCCGGCGGCGATGTTGTCACGGGCGCGGCCACCGTGATCAGCGCGATGGGGGCCGGCAAACGCGCCGCCGCGGACATACACAAGTTTTTGAGCGATGAAGGACTGTTTAACGTGGGGTAGACAAGTAGACAAGGAAACAAGGAGATAAGACGGATACGCCCTTACTTGTATCTTTTCAATAAGTGGGGGCCGACGGGGGTCGCAGACCCCCTGAAAGCAGGCTCGTAGGCGGTCTGTGACCGCCGTTTCCCCGGATTATTGAGAGGATACCCTTACTTCCCTGTCTCCTTGTCTACTGCTTGCTCCAAGGGGTTTGACTCTGACCACTTACACCGTTCACTTCCACCCCGGCGACATCGTCGTCCAGGTCCCAGGCGGGGTCACGCTTTCCGAAGCCGCGCAACTGGCGGGTCTCGACCTGAACCAGCCCTGTGGCGGCCAGGGACGCTGTGGTCGGTGCGCGGTGATCGTGGACGATCCTGCTGCGCGGGACGCGAGCGGGCCGCGTTCGGCGGTGCGCCGTCGCTCAACCATCCGCCTCAGTCCCGAGGCGGTGGCGGCCGGCTACGCTCTGGCCTGCCAGACGGTGGTGGAAGGAGATGCCTGGGTCACGGTGCCGGCGCAACAGGCCATCGAGCGCCGGCTGACCACGCAGAAGGCCGCGGCGCGCGTCGAGGCGCCGTTCGACTATGACCCGCGGCGCCATCAGCCGATTCAGCGTTACTACCTGCGCCTTGACCCGCCCGACTTGGCGGACCAGACCGATGATTGGTCGCGGGTGACGCGCGCCCTGGCCACACACGGCGTCGCAAACCCAGAAGTCAGCCTGCCCCTCCTGCGTGATATGCCGCGCGTGCTGCGCGCGCTTTTTTCTGATGGCAAGGATGAGGCTGAACCCGCAGAGGATCAAGCCCCTGACATCTCCGCGGCGGGGGCGTTCCGCTGGCACGACACGACTGAGCCATGGCAGGTCACGGCCGTCGTGTCGCTGGATGCCTGGGATCGGCCGCAGGGGCCGCCGCAGTTGCTGGCGCTGCTGCCCGGCGACCATACGGCCCGCAATTTGGGCGCGGCGGTTGACATCGGCACCACGACGATCACCGTTTGGCTGGTTGACCTGGAAAGCGGCGAAGTCGTGGCGCAGGCCAGCGACTACAACGGCCAGATCGCCCGCGGGGAAGATGTCATCTCTCGCATCATCTATGCCAGAAAGCCAGCGCGGCTGATCGAGTTGCAGGAGCTCGTGGTCGGCACCATCAATCGCCTGTTGCAGGCCGCCTGCCAGAAGGTCGGCGCCGACCCACAGGAAGTCTTCAAGGTGACGGTCGCCGGCAACCCGACCATGATCCACCTTTTCCTGGCGATTCCGCCGGAGTCCATCCGGCTGGAGCCGTTCATCCCTGTCGTCAACTACGCGCCGACGGTGCGGGCTGGCGAACTGGGCCTGGCGGTCAATCCCCAGGCGGTGGTGGATTGTCTGCCAGGTGTGGCGAGCTACGTCGGCGCCGACATCAGCGCCGGGGTGCTCAGCGCGCGGATGGATGAGGCGCCCGAGCTGACGTTGTTCATTGATGTGGGAACCAATGGCGAGACTGTCTTGGGCAACGCGGATTGGTTGATCACCTGCGCCTGCTCGGCCGGGCCGGCGTTCGAGGGCGCGGGGGTCGAGCACGGGATGCGCGCCACGACCGGCGCCATCGAAGAGGTTTGGATCAACCACGAGACGCTGGAGCCGACCTATCGCGTGATCGGCCCGCCGGGCGAGAAGCCGCGCGGCATCTGTGGCTCTGGCTTGCTCTCGTTGCTGGCCGAGATGCTCGTCGCGGGGGTGGTGGACAAGGCGGGCAACCTGCGGAAGGCCTCAGCCAGTGGAAAAGACGGCGCGCCCCCGCGCAACCGTGAAGGCCAGCATGGGCCAGAGTATGTGATCGCCTGGGGCGCCGAGACCGCGGATGGCCGCGACATCAGCATTACCGAGGTGGACATTGACAACCTGATGCGCGCCAAGGCGGCCATCTATGCCGGCTTCACCGTCATGGCGCAGAGCGTCGGCGTTGACCTGGCAGATGTATCCCACATGCTGATCGGCGGCTCTTTCGGCCAGCACATCAACGTGGAAAAGGCGGTGCAGATCGGCCTGCTGCCGGATCTGCCCGCGCCGGCGCACGAAGCGGCCTCGGAAGGGGGCGACGCTTCGCCGTGGGATCGCTTCAAGTTCCTGGGCAACACAGCCATTCGAGGCGCCTACATGGCGCTGTTGCATCGCGATGTACGCGCACACCTGAACGACATCGCACGCAAGATGACCTACCTGGAGTTATCGGCTAACAACACGTTTTACGACGCGTTCATGTCCGCGATGTTCCTGCCGCATACGGATTTGGGACAATTCCCGACGGTGAAGGCGGCCCTGAAGCGGTGAAAAGGAGGGACCATGGCTATCACACCTGTGCCTGTTGAGCAACTCACGAACTATCGCCACCTCATCACCCTGCCGGATGGATTGCGGGTGCTGCTGCGGCCCTTGACGCCCAAGGATCGCGATGCCCTGGTCGCCCTTTACATCGGCTTGCCGGCATCCGAGACGCAGTACTTTCGCAGCAACATTGCCAGCCCCGAAGTGGTGTCAGCCTGGGCCGAGAAGCCGGACTATGCCAGCGTCTTCCCGCTGGTAGCCGTGGTCGGCGACCGCATCGTAGGCAATGCCACCTTGCATTTGAGCAAGGGCTATACCCGTCACGTCGCCCAAATCCGCATCTTTCTGCTGAAGGAATATCGTCGCCAGGGGATCGGTACAACCATGATCCGCGCGCAGGTAGAAATCGCGCGCAAACTGGGCCTGCACCAGCTCATCGCAGAGGTCGCCGAGACCCAGCCGCAGGTCATCCATGCGTTCGAGCGCCTGGGTTTCGAGCGCCAGTTCGCCTGGAAGGACATGTTCATGACGCCAGAGGGCGAGACGTTGGATATGATCGTGCTGGTGAACTATCTGAAGAGGCCGACTGCCAGTTTCTAGAACGTGGAACGTGAAACGTCAAACGTCATGTGTGCGATGTGTTTGGATTTCGCTGAGGCAGCTGTGAACGTCTGACTTCTGATGTTTGACGCACGAACGGCTCGTCATTTGGGAGTGTTGCATGACAATCACCATCGCCGTCGCGGGTAAGGGCGGCACAGGCAAGACGACCCTTTCGGGGCTGCTGATTCGCTATCTTGTCCAGAAGGAACGCGGGAAGATCCTGGCGATTGACGCCGACCCCAGCAGCAATCTGAACCTGGTGCTGGGCCTGCCGCTGACGCAGACGATCGGCGACATCCGGGAGGATGCGCGCGGGGCAGGGCAGCCAGGACAGTCGCGGCAGGATTGGCTCAGCTATGCCGTGCGCATGGCCATCGAGGAAGGCGATGATTTCGACCTTCTGGCGATGGGGCGGCCGGAAGGTCAGGGCTGCTACTGCGCGGCCAATCATATGCTGCGCAGCATCATGGACGGCATCAACGCGGGCTATGACTACGTGGTGATGGACAACGAGGCCGGCATGGAACACCTGAGCCGGCGCACCACGCGCGATGTGGATCATCTGCTGCTGGTGAGCGATGCCAGCGTGCGCGGTCTGACCGCGGCCGAGTCCATGGTCAGCCTGAGCAAGGAGCTGGAGATCAACGTCCGCAACACCTACCTGGTGGTCAATCGGGTGATCGGCGAGCTGACGCCGGCGCTCAGGGCCAAAGCCGAAACGATGGGTGTGCCGCTGCTGGCGGTGCTGCCCTATGACCCGCTGCTGGTGGAATTCGACGGCCAGGGCCGGCCGCTGGTCGAGCTACCCGACGACGCGGCGATGAGCCGGGCAGTGACGGGGGTGGCGCAACAACTGCTCGCCTGATGATGTGGTTGCTTGAGATGGAAGAAAGATTACCGCCGATTCATCCCGGCGAAGTGCTGCTCGAGGATTTTATGCAGCCATTTGGGCTGTCACAATATCGGGTCGCCAAAGATATCGGAATCTCGCCCCTGCGGATCAGTCAGATCGTGCATGGGTATCCTCTCAATAATCCGGGGAAACGGCGGTCACAGACCGCCTACGAGCCTGCTTTCAGGGGGTCTGCGACCCCCGTCGGCCCCCACTTATTGAAAAGATACGTGCATGGGAAGCGCGCCATCACGGCTGATACGGCGCTGTGTCTGGCGCGTTACTTTGGCACGAGCGCGGCGGTGTGGCTGCGGTTGCAGGCGCGCAATGACCTGGAGATGGCGGAGATCAAGACTGTAAGAAGCGATTGCGTTTATATCAGAAGTGATATATAATGGCCCTGAAAGAGCACGATATAGATGAAGACGCTATCGTGGTGGCAGAAGTGTTTCGCAAAACAACTCGTGAAACACCCTACGTGATTATTGAGGCTTGTCGAAGACGGCTGCGCGACTACGATAGAGGCATGTAAGGAGATGATTCAAATGGATCAGGCCAAACGAGAGCGTCTTGAAGCGAAGGGATGGAAAGTCGGAACGGTAGCAGAATTCCTGGAATTATCACCCGAAGAATCGGCGTTGGTGGAAATCAGGTTGGCGCTGAGCAGGAGCTTGCGCGAACGGCGGGCACGCCAGATGACGCAAGCCGAGTTGGCTCAAAAAATTCAATCGAGCCAACCACGCGTCGCTAAGGCCGAGGGGGGCGACAAATCGGTCTCCATCGAATTATTGCTACGCGCCATGCTGGCGACGGGTGCAACCCCGACTGATATCGGCAAGGTGATCGCTGGTATCGAGCCGGCATGAATTTCACAGGTTGAACGTGCTCAAAGGGGGATCTATGCAACTGGAAACCTATCACACCATCAGCACGCTCCTTGCCAGCCACGATCCGGCCGACCTCCACCGTGGCCTGGAGCTGGTCAAAGCCGCGGCGCCAGGGGCTGATCCCCAGGGCTGCGAGCGGCTGTGTGAGGTCATCCTGCCGCTCTTCTATATTGACCCGCTCGACCACCCGGAGCACATCCCGGTGATCGAAGAGGCGATCATGGTCGTCGCCGGGCTGGGCGAAGCGGTCATCCCGCCTTTGATCCAGAACCTGGAGATGGGGGACGTCAAGGCGCAGATGGCGATTGCGTCCGCGCTGGGCTGGATGGGCGCCAAAGCCGTTGATCCGCTGATCGCCGAGTATGAATCCACCTGCCCTGATCCCTCGTGCCGCGCCTTCTTGTTGTACGCCCTGGGCAAGATCAAGGCCCCGGAGATCGTGAAGGCTGCGCCCCTGGCGGTGGCCGCCGCGCGCTCGGCCGATCTGGAGCTGCGCGACACCGCCACCCGGGCGCTCGGCAAATTCGCCGAAGCCATTCCCGCCGGAGGGTTGGCAGAGGGTCTGCGCCTGGCCTTTCAGGAGGCGCTCCAGGCGAACCTGGGCGACTTCAGCGCAGGCGTGCGCGCCAAGGCGGTGCGCAGCCTGGGCAAGCTCGCCAGGTATGGTCACCTCAACGGCCGGGAGCGTTGGGAACTGGCTGCGATCTTGCGACGCATCTTGGGCAAAGATGAACGCTTCGAGTGGGACCGGGCGTATGTCGTGCGGAAAGAAGCGCAAGAGGCGTTGAGCTATGCAAGTTGAGGTGTTGTCCGAAGAGCCAGGCGACCGCCAATGATCAAGAACGACTTTCACATCGGCCTGGAGTTCTACACCGGCTCCGGCAAGTGGCGCTGTACCGATATCGGCACGCGCGTCATCGTCGCGATCAAGCTCGACAAGGATGACCCGAGTTGGTATGCCGGGCCGCCTTATGCGGTGGTCGAGACGGTGTTCGACGAGTATGACTTTGGTGGTTGCAGTTTGGACCCCGAAGATTTCGCTGAGTATGCACGATATAAAGCTAAAGCGGAAAAAAGACCAGGGCGCAGGGTCGCGCGGCCAATTCTGGGACCTGCGCCACCCCCTGATCAAGCTTGACGGGTGATCTAGCCTGGAGGACAAGATGCAGTGGGCTGAAATTCGACGCGCACACCCTGACCAATGGCTCATCGTTGAGGCATTGGAAGCGCACACGACCTCGGACAGACAGCGCGTGCCGGATCGGTTAGCGGTGGTCGAATTATGCTCCGACGGCAGCGCCGCCTTCCAGTGCTATCGGCGGCTGCACCAACAGTTCCCACAGCGCGAGTTCTATTTCCTCCACACCAGTCGCGAGGCATTGGACATTCGGGAAATCCGGTGGTTGGGTATTCGGAGGGCCGATGCAGTTAGAGCTTGATGGCTCGCTTGCATTCGTGGCCGTGACCGTGGCATATCAGGGCGCTCTTATGATGGCAACCAGGGTGCTCGTGGACACCGGCTCAGAACGGACGATTTTGGCGGGCGACGTAGTTGCAGCGATCAATATCGCTCCGCAGCCAATTGACCTGGTGCACACCATCAGTGGAGTTGGTGGTATCGAAACGGTGTTCGAACGTCAATTGGATTATCTTCAGGTTGGTGACCAAAAGCTGCCCGCATTTCCGATTCAGATTGGCGGCATGGACTACGGCTTCGAGATCAACGGCATCTTGGGCATGGATTTTCTGACCCGGGCCGGCGCGATCATCAATCTGCGAGAGCTGCAAATCGAGTTTGCCGGCTGAGCATCGCTGCTTCAGCCGGACAAGGTTTCGTGTATACCCCATCCGCAAACGGAGGAAAAGCATGAAGATCATCGGTGAAAACATCCATATCCTGTCGTCCAAGGTGAAGGAGGCCCTGGCGAATCGCGACCGTCGCTTCTTCCAAGACCTGGCGGTGAAGCAGGTCGAGGCCGGCGCGTGGGCCATTGATCTGAACATCGGCCCGCAGAAGAAGCTGGGCCACGAGATCTTGCCGTGGCTGGTGGGCGCGGTGCAAGAAGTGGTGGACGCGCCCCTCAGCCTGGACACTACCAACCTGGGCGCCATCGAAGCTGCCTGCGAGATCATCAAGCAGCAGCCGATCATCAACTCCACGTCGGCCGAGCCTGAGCGGCTGGAGAAGGTGCCGCTGGTCGCCAAGAAGTACAACACCAAGCTTATCGCCCTCACCATGGAGAGTGAAGGCATCCCAGTCGCCGCGGACGCCCGCGTGAATATCGCGCTGGAGAAGCTGATCCCGCGTTGCGAAGAGGTTGGCCTGCCGCTGACCGACCTGATGATTGATCCGCTGGCGCTTACTGTCAGCGGCTGTCAACAATACGTCCCTGAGTGCGTCGAAGCCGTGCGCACCCTCCTGGTGACAGGCGCAGGGGTGCAGGTGGGCCTCAGCAATGTCTCCAACGCGGTGCCCCACGAGATGCGGCCGCTGATCAATCGCGTCTACTGCGTCATGCTCATGGGCGCGGGCCTGGACACGATGATCGCCGATCCTCTTGACCACAAGCAAAACGAGTTCATCCAGATCGTGGAGCAGCGCGATGAGAGCACGGCGGTGGGCCGGCTGCTGTTGGCTCTGCACGATGCGGTCGCCGCCCAAGAAGAGCTCAGCCCTGCGGCCGTGGATATGACCGATCCCGAGCAGGTCGCGATCTGGAAAACTGTGCAGATCCTTCTGAATAAGGTGATTTACGCGGACTCGTATCTGAGGGTGTAGGTCGGTTGGCGGTAGATTGGTAAGTTGGTAGATTGGTGGGTTGGTGGATTGGCAGGTACCAAATCCCAATCTACCAATTTACCAATCTCCCAACCCCCACCCCGCGCAAGGAGGCGCGTCATGCTAGAGGTCAAGGAAGTCCTCAACGTGCAAGAACTGCTGGCAAAGGCGCACAAGCCTTCGGCCGACGCGATGCAGTTGCACCCGTTCTATCGCGGCAAGATCGAGATGATGCCGAAAGGGTGCATCCGCTCGATTGATGACTTTGCCATCTGGTATACACCCGGGGTCGCTGCGCCCTGTCGGGCCATTCAGAAGGACCCCCAACTGGTCTATGAGCACACGAACAAATGGAACACGGTAGCGGTGATCTCGGACGGCAGCCGCGTGTTGGGATTGGGCGACATCGGCCCAAAGGCCGGGCTGCCGGTGATGGAGGGCAAGGCGCTCCTGTATAAATGGCTGGCCGGGGTAGACTCTGTGCCGATCACACTCGACACGAAAGACCCCGACGAGATCATCCGCACTGTGCTCATCGTGCAGCCCTCTTTTGGGGGCATCAACCTGGAAGATATCGCCCAGCCCAAATGTTTCCGGGTGCTGGACACGCTGCGCGAGCGCGCCGAAATCCCGGTTTGGCACGATGACCAACAGGGTACCGCATGTGTGACCGTGGCCGGGCTGCTCAACGCGCTCAAGATCGTCCGCAAGCCGATCAGTGAGGTGAGGATCGCCTTCATCGGCTCTGGCGCATCCAACGTGGCGATCACGCGTCTGTGCTTCAAAACCGGCGCCGATCCGTCCAAATGTATAGTCGTGGATAGCCAGGGCATTCTGCACCGCGAACGCCATGACATCTTCATGCGCCGCGCCGAATTCGTGGACAAATGGCGGCTGTGCCAGACCACCAATCGTGAGGGCCGTAAAGGCGGTATTGCCGAGGCGCTCGTGGGCGCCGATGTCTGCGTGGCGCTGTGCACGCCAGGGCCGGGCATTATCAAGCCAGAGTGGGTGGCCCAGATGGCCTCGGATGCCATCGTCTTTGCCTGCGCCAACCCGGTGCCAGAAATCTGGCCCTGGGAGGCGGCGGGGGCGGGCGCCGCGATCGTCGCCACTGGCCGTTCTGACTTCCCGAACCAGGTCAACAACTCCTTGGGCTTTCCGGGCATCTTTCGGGGCACGCTGGACGTGCGCGCAAAGACCATCACCGATGAGATGTGCATTGCGGCCGCTGAGGCGTTGGCCGCGGCCGCGCCCGACGGCGGTCAGAACCCTGAGTGCATCTTGCCAACGATGATCGAATGGGAGGTTTTTGTCCAAGAGGCTGTGGCGGTCGGTATGAAGGCGCAAGAGCAAGGACTGGCGCGCCTGACGCTGTCGGCGGAGGCGCTGCGGAAGCAAGCCTCTGCCATCATCCAGCGCGCGCGCAAGATCACCGAAACGATGATGGAGACGGGATTGATCGCTGAGCCGCCAGGAAACGAGTAGACAAGTAGACAAGGACGAAGTAGACAAGGACGAAGTAGACAAGGACGAAGTAGACAAGGACGAAGTAGACAAGGACGAAGTAGACAAGGACGAAGTAGACAAGGACGAAGTAGACAAGGACGAAGTAGA
>Ga0194113_10003131_pt1 | contig 22282 bp, 18 predicted proteins | sample TA2MahC200mmetaG_FD_146193 | JGI IMG/M metagenome (GOLD analysis project Ga0194113, IMG submission 146193) | Freshwater microbial communities from Lake Tanganyika, Tanzania - TA2015017 Mahale Deep Cast 200m | ecosystem: Environmental > Aquatic > Freshwater > Lake | place: Tanzania: Lake... | reverse complement strand
TGTTGTGGGCTGAAACCAGTCCATTACTTGAGGCACGAACGGATTTAGGAGCGATATTCCCAGTAATTGTCCGCTCTAACTTCATCTTGGAATCACTTGAGAGAAGTTCTGCTTTTGATGGTGAGATCGCAATCACCATTAAGAAGGCAATTAATAGAGAACGGATCCGCACACGTCTAATCTAGCGGTAATCTCAGCGCGTGTTCTCTCCTTTTATAGTGCTAATGAAGTTAAGGGTTGTAGAACTATTGTTGGTAACAACACTTCCCGCGCTCTTCTTAGCTGCAGATGGAATTCCACCGCTTGATATAACGAGTGCAACTCTCGTTGGTGGAACCCTTGCCGCAGGCGCCGCTAATGCATTTAACATGGTCATTGAAAGTGATATCGATAAAGTAATGACGAGAACCTCAAAGCGGCCCATCGTCAATGAGCAAGTTACTGAAGGACAAGCGCTCACTTTTGCTTTTATCATCGCTGCAATCTCACTTCTAATTTTCTGGTTCTTTACTAATCCGCTTGCTACCGGGCTAACAGTTAGCGCAATCGCCTTCTATGTGTTTGGTTACACGGTCGGCCTTAAGCGCAGAACTTCACAGAATATTGTCTGGGGCGGTATCGCGGGCTGTCTTCCGGTTTTGATTGGCTGGGCGGCAATTACTAATTCACTTTCCTGGACCGCTTTCTGGTTCTTCATGGTGATTTTCTTTTGGACGCCGCCACATTTTTGGGCTTTAGCAATCAAATATAAAGATGATTACGCAGCAGCCGGCGTCCCAATGTTGCCAGTTGTTGCTCCCATCAAGAAAGTCACACAACAGATGTGGTTCCACACAATCGCCATGATCATCACTTCATTCTTAACGCTCTACTCAGCTGGGTTAAATACTTGGACTTATGTTGTAACCGCAATTTTGGGCGCTATCTTTGCTCTTCAAGTAAGAGATCCAGATAAGAACTCAGGGAAAATCTTCCAAGGCTCTATTACCTACTTAAGCCTTTATTCAATACTTCTTGTGGTCGCAGTCTTCATCTAAGTAACGGACACCACGGCAAATCTCCATGGGATTCTAAAGATTGCCCTTTATCCTTTTCTCTAGTAACTGACCCCCATTTCCCCAGGGAGCCAATTAGTGAGAACTGTTTCTGCGCGCCGTTTAGCGCTTATCCTCGCCTCTCTACTTTTGATTTCATCTACACCGGCATATGCAAATCCCAAGAAACCAACGCTGGCACAGATTGAGGCAGCAAAGAAGATTGAGGCAGAGGCGAAGAAAGAGGCTGATGCCGCCGCCGCCCGTTTAGCAAAAGCAAACTTAACTCTTCGCCAATTAATTGGCGTAGCAAATACTGCGCGCATTAAATATGAAGCGGCTAAAGCCGAGTTAGCTAGGGCAAAAAGAGAAGCCGAGGCTGCAGCTGCTGCTTATCAAGAAGCGCTCTCGCAGGTTAAGGCAGCTCATGATGCAATCGGTCGGCTAGCTACAAATGCTTACATCATGGGTGGCGGATTCACAGACTTTGATTCATTACTGCATTCTGATGGACCACAAGATTTAATGGATCGGCTCTCAACTTTAGACTCTCTCGGAACTCAAAATTCACAAGCGCTCTTCCGATTTAAAAAGGCTGAAGAAGTTGCGCGGGAGGCAAAGAAAGAAGCGGATGCTGCCCAAGAACGTCAGCGAGTAGCAACGGCGAAAGTTGCGGCTGCAAAAGCTGAAGCAGATGCTGCGCGTGATGCACAGCAGAAAGAGGTAGATCGACTCCAGAAAGTTCAAGACCAAGTTTTAAAAGAGTTAAATGCGGCAAGGAAGAAACGCGTAACTCTTGAGCAACAACGCCAACTTGCGCTCTTGGAAGAAGCGAATGCAACTATCGCTCAAGGCACAGCGATTTACACAAAGATTTGGCCTGATATCGGCTTCAAGGGTCGCTCAACTTCTCGCTCAACGCCTGAGATGCGCGAAAAGGCAGTTGAGTTTGCTAAAAGACAAGTTCTTGCACGTAAGCCATACATCTGGGGTAATGAGGGCCCAGATTCATTTGATTGCTCTGGCCTTGTTTATGCCGCTTATCGTTCAGGCGGTCTTGGTTGGCCGAATTGGGATCGCCTCAACTCATCTCTTTATTTCTCTTATACAAAACACGTCCCTATCAAGGATCTTGTGCCGGGCGACCTTCTCTTCTATTCCTACAAGGGAACGGTTAACACCATCCATCACATCACAATTTATGCTGGAAACGGGATGATGTGGGAAGCGAACTCAAAAGGTAAGGGCTTGCTCTTCTCAAATATCTACAGCATCAAGGGCTTGATGCCATATGGAGGCCGGGTCTAGTAATAACTACGCTTCTACCTTATGGCAGAAGTAACTCCGCTCTATCAGATCCGCCTTGCAGTTCGGGCAGAGCTAAGTGATGTAAACGCTGGAGACACAATTCTTGCCGCAGTCTCAGGCGGAGCAGATTCATCGGCGTTAGCTGTCGCGTTATTACATGAAACTAAAGAGCGCTCAATTCGAACTATCGCAGTAGTAGTGGACCATGCGTTACAAGCGAATTCAGCAGATGTTGCTCAAAATACCAAAGCCGAGTTAATAAAAATCGGATATACAAATATTGAAATCAAGCGAATCAAAGTTGAAGTTACGGATGGCGTTGAGGCATCGGCGAGAAGGGCTAGATATGCAGCGCTAAACGAGATTGCAGATAGCGTAAATGCCGTAGTAATTTTTCTTGGGCATACTAAAGATGATCAAGCTGAAACAGTTCTACTTGGGCTAGCTCGAGGTTCTGGAACTAGATCACTCTCTGGAATGGCAGAGCGAATCGATAAATATCGAAGACCACTCTTATCAATTACCCGTAAGCAAACTGAGGCTGCTTGTAAAGAAGTTGGAATCAAGTTTTGGAACGATCCGCACAATCAATCTATGGAATACACCCGAGTAAGAGTGCGCGAAAAAGTTCTACCTCTAATGGAAACAGAGATTGGCCCCGGAATTGCAGATGCGCTAACAAGAAGTGCAAGGTTATTGCGCGATGATGCCGACGCATTAGATGAATGGGCTGAAGAAGTATTAGATGAGATCGATCCAAATGAAATGGATATCGAGATGCTTGCGAGCCTGCCGCGAGCAATAAGGTCACGGGTGATTAGGAAGGCGATTTATCTCGCTGGCGCCCCATCGGGCTCACTTTCGGCTGAGCATCTTGAGCCGGTTGAGGCTCTAGTCACAGCCTGGAAGGGTCAGGGCCCTGTATCACTGCCGGGCGGTGTGACCGTTTCAAGGATTTCGGGCAGACTTTCGCTCTCATAAATCCCGGTTTAGGAAAGGTTGCGCGTGGATCTAGCATCTGTAAAAGGCGATATCGAAAAGGTAATCGTCACCGAAGAGCAGCTTCAAAATCGTTTGAAGGAAATTGCTAAGCAGATTGATGCTGATTACAACGGGCGCGAACTACTTTTAGTTGGCGTGCTAAAAGGTGCAGTTATGGTTATGGCCGACCTGACTCGTCATATGAATCGCCACGTTGAGATTGATTGGATGGCGGTCACTTCTTATGGCTCGGGCACAAAATCTTCAGGAGTGGTACGCATCCTTAAAGATTTAGATCGAGATATAACAGGAAAGAATGTTTTGATTATTGAAGATATCGTCGATACCGGGCTAACCCTTGATTGGCTAACACAAAATCTTAAATCGCGTGGCGCTGGCTCGGTTGAAATTATGACCGTTCTTCGTAAACCAGATGCTGCAATCGTCAAGGTGGATGTTCGCTATGTAGGTTTTGATATTCCAAAGGATTTCGTAATTGGGTATGGATTAGATTTCAATGAGAAGTATCGCAATCTTCCCTTCATCGCAGTACTTGCGAAACATATGTACGAGTAGCGATGGCAGATAACAAAAAGTTAAAGCGACCTAAACTTCCTACGCGTTCTGGAAGTAAGCCAACCGGCAAACCCGGGGCTAAGCCGCCAGCTCGGTTGACTCGTCGCCCACTCTTCTGGATTCTTGTTGCAATCGCTGCTGTAACAATCTTGGGCCAAATCTCATCCGGTGGAAACTCCTTTACAAAGGCTGATACCTCCGAAGTAATGGCTGCAATCACGCGTGGGGATGTCGAGGCAGCTACCGTCGTAGATCGCCAACAAGTAGTTCGCATTGTCTTAAAGCCCGGAGTCGCAATAAATGGCGCCACAAAGGTTGAAGCGTCTTATGTAAGCGGGCAAGAGCCGATTCTGGTCAATCTTCTAAGCGCCAATCCACCGCCAAAAGAGTGGAATGTTGAAGTTCCCAAGACAAATATCTTTGTTTCAATTCTTTTCACACTCGGACCAATAATTCTGCTCTTCTTCTTACTTCTTTTCTTCATGGGCCAAGCCCAAGGTGGCTCAAGAGTCTTTTCATTTGGTCGCTCACGAGCGAAGTTACATTCAAATGAAGTCCCACAAGTTACCTTTGCTGATGTTGCTGGTGCCGACGAAGCAATTGAAGAATTTAAAGAGATAAAGGATTTCTTAGCCGAACCCAAGAAATATCAAGAGATTGGCGCAAAGATTCCCAAGGGCGTGCTTTTGTTTGGCCCACCAGGAACGGGAAAAACTCTGCTGGCGCGCGCCGTTGCCGGAGAAGCAAAGGTTCCGTTCTATTCAATTTCTGGTTCTGACTTTGTAGAAATGTTTGTCGGAGTTGGCGCAGCTCGCGTCAGAGATCTCTTCAATCAAGCTAAAGCAAATGCACCTTCCATCATATTTGTCGATGAGATTGATGCCGTTGGCCGTCATCGTGGCGCTGGACTTGGTGGTGGACATGATGAGCGGGAACAAACTCTTAATCAATTACTTGTGGAGATGGATGGTTTTGAACCACATGATCAAGTAATTCTTATAGCTGCTACAAATCGTCCAGACATTCTCGACCCAGCGCTTCTTCGCCCAGGTCGCTTTGATCGCCAAATTGGAATTGACCGCCCAGATGTAAAGGGGCGCGAGGCGATTATAAAAGTACATGCGAAAAATAAACCGCTTGAGAAAGAGCTCGACTTACTTGCGATTGCCCGCCGCACCCCTGGATTTACGGGCGCTGATCTTGCAAATGTTCTAAATGAAGCGGCCCTGTTAACCGCTAGAGAGAATCGAAAAGTCATTTCCCGAGATGATGTCGATGAGGCAATCGACCGCGTGATGGCCGGTCCCCAGCGTAAATCAAGGCTTATGAGCGAGGAAGAGCGTCGCGTTACCGCCTATCACGAGGGTGGCCACGCACTTGTTGCACATGCACTTCCTCATACAGATCCAGTTCACAAGATAACGATCATGCCGCGCGGACATGCACTTGGTTACACGATGGTGCTTCCAGATGAAGATAAATATTCAACAACACGTAATCAGATGCTCGATCAACTCGCATACACGATGGGTGGAAGAGCGGCCGAGGAACTTGTCTTTCATGATCCAACTACTGGGGCATCAAATGATATTGAGAAGGCGACAACACTTGCGCGCGCGATGGTTACCCAATATGGAATGACCGAGAAGTTAGGTGCAATCAAATTAGGAACAAGCGATTCAGCACCATTTCTTGGTAGAGATTATGGACATCAGCGCGATTACTCGGAAGATATTGCAAGCACTGTTGATCAAGAGATTCGTAATTTGATTGAGACTGCGCATCAGGAAGCGTATGAAATCTTGGTTGAGAATCGATCAATTCTTGATTCACTTGTTGAAGAGCTGATGGATAAAGAGACGCTTCATAAAGAAGAGATTGAAGTTATCTTCAAGCATGTAGCAGCCCGCCCTAAGCGCCCAGCTTGGACCGGCTCAGAACTTCGAATCCCTTCACGCGTGCCTCCAGTTGAGATAAAGAAGAAAGCCGAAGTTAGCGAAGCGAAGTCAAAACAACGTAAGAAGGCGGCAAGTTCTAAGAAGCCTTCTAATGAGCAATAACTTTGATGGAGCGCGGGTAGAACGCGCTGAAGCAATCTCACTTATCACAGGAAAGTAAAAGTGCGCACTCTGGTGATGGGAATTCTCAACGTCACCCCTGATTCATTTGCAGATGGCGGAAAGCATTACGCAATTTCCGATGCACTCAATAGAGCTAAGGAGATGATAGATGAGGGCGTTGACATAATTGATATTGGGGGCGAATCAACTAAACCAGGAGCCGAGCGCGTTACAGAAGATGAAGAAGCTGCGCGAGTCTTACCAATTCTAGAACAAGTCATTCCACTTGGAGTTGAGGTCTCTATCGATACAACTAGAAGTGCAATCGCAGCAAAGGCGATAAATCTTGGGGTTAAGTATGTAAATGATGTCTCGGGAGGACTTGCAGATCCGAAGATGTATGAATTGATTGCCCAAAATCCAAAAGTCCAATACGTAATTATGCATTGGCGAGCGCACTCTAAAAATATGCAGGAACACGTGCTTCATAAAGATGTAGTTAAAGAGGTTAAGGAAGAGTTGGAAGAGCGGATAAATTCGGCCATTGAAGCTGGGGTAGACCCCGATCAGATCATCATCGATCCGGGTATTGGCTTTTCAAAGAGCGCTGAACATAATTGGGAGCTGCTTAAGAACCTTGATCGGCTTTCACTTTTGGGCTATCCCATCCTCATCGGGGCCTCACGAAAACGCTTTTTAGGTGAGCTGACTGGAAGTACGAACCCAGATGAGCGTGAAGCGGCAACACTTGCGATAACGGCTGCAATGGCAAAGCAAGGAGTTTGGGCAGTTAGAACTCACTCAGTCAAAGCACATCGTGACGTAATCGCCACAATCGGCGCCCTATCAAGAAGATAAACTTGAAAATATGAGCGACAAAATAAAAATTCGCCATGGCTTGAGATAGAGCCCGATGGAATCCTCGCTGGAAAGGGGCCAATCAAAGGGCTTTTGGCCGCTCTCGATATCGGAAAGTAGACTTTGCCACGCCTGGTACCCCAAGCGGACTGGAGCTAAAAAGCGTGAAAGTTGAACGGGTTCTTACCGACCTAAAACGCCCCTGCGCATTTGTGCCGACAATGGGCGCGCTTCATGCTGGCCACCAATCGTTGATAAAGATGGCGCGAGAACTTTGTGATGAAGTAATGGTCTCGGTATTTGTTAACCCGCTTCAATTTGAAGACAAAAATGATCTTGCGAAGTATCCCAAAACTCCTGAAATTGATGAAGAGCTCGCTAAGGAAGCTGGTGCGACAATTCTTTGGCGCCCTGAGGTAAGTGATATCTATACTGGCGATGAGAAGAAGTTAAGCGCAGGAGATTTAGGAAAAAAGTTTGAAGGCGTAAGTAGGTCTGGGCACTTTGATGGAGTCTTAAATGTTGTAAATAGACTCTTTGAATTAGTTAAACCTAGTTACGCAATCTTTGGTGAGAAAGACTTCCAGCAACTCTTTCTCATTAAGAAGATGGCCGCCCAGCTTCATCCAAACTTAGAGATAATTCCGGCTCCGACTGTGCGCGAGAGTAGTGGCTTAGCGCTCTCTTCCCGAAATGTTCGCCTAACACCAGAGGGACATATCACGGCTAGAACAATTTCTAAGGCCCTAAGGGCGGCAGCCGCAAGAGATACTTTGGTAGATATGAAGAGTGAACTTGCACTTCTTGCAAACGAGAGTTCATTTAAGTTGGATTATGCCGAGCTAATCGATGAAGATACATTTGAAATTGCAGATCAGAATTCGTTGAAAGTAAGAGCAATTGTTGCTGGTTGGGTAGATGGCGTTAGGTTGATTGACAATATGGCAATGAAGCGAACCTTGGTGCACACATGAGATTGCGTGCACCGCTTCCGGGATGGAGCGCATCGGCTGATGTTGTTGTGATTGGTTCCGGGGTTGCTGGACTCACAACCGCGCTACAAATTCGCTCACATAACCTCTCGGTAATGCTTATTACAAAGGCCCGAGTAGATGAAGGCTCAACTAAGTGGGCACAGGGTGGAATTGCGGCAGCGCTTGGACCCGGTGATTCACCGAGTGATCATGAACGAGATACTCTCGTTGCTGGCGCAGGTTTATGCGATTTACCTGCGGTGAAAGTCTTGGTTACAGAAGGCCCAGAAGCGGTTCGAAAATTGATTGCGCGCGGCGCGGTATTTGATAAATCTGAAACGGGCGAGATTGCACTTACTCGGGAGGGTGGCCATTTAAGAAATCGAATCCTGCATGCTGGCGGGGATGCAACTGGTGCTGAAGTTTCACGTGCTTTACTCGCTGCCGTTTCGCAAGATCCCGGAATTGAAGTTATCGAACATGCACTTGTACTTGATGCCTTAAAAAGTGAGAGTGGTCGAATTTGTGGAGTGACTCTGCATGTGATTGGTGAAGGAACTAGAGATGGCGTTGGTCAAATACTTGCGCGTGCTGTAGTTCTTGCAACCGGTGGTCTCGGGCAGGTTTATTCGCAAACCACAAATCCTTCTGTTTCAACTGGTGATGGAGTTGCACTTGCACTTCGCGCTGGAGCTGATGTTGCAGATGCCGAATTTATTCAATTCCATCCAACTGTTCTTTATGTTGGCGAAAGTTCAAGTGGCCAACAGCCGTTAATTAGCGAAGCGGTTCGTGGCGAAGGTGCATTCCTTGTAAATGACCGCGGTGAGCGATTTATGAAAGGCGTTCACGAGTTGGCCGACCTTGCGCCAAGAGATGTAGTAGCAAAGGAAATTTCGAGACAGATGGCAGATAGCGGGGCTAAACATGTCTGGCTTGATGCGCGCGGAATCAAGGATTTTGGAGATCGTTTTCCAACAATCTCTGTATCTTGTAAACAGATAGGTATAGATCCAGCTAGAGATTTGATTCCAGTAGCCCCGGCTTCGCACTACGCCTCAGGTGGAATTCGTACTGATTTAAATGGGCATTCTTCGGTTCCCGGCTTGTATGCCGTTGGCGAAACTGCATGTACCGGAGCACATGGCGCAAATCGCCTTGCTTCTAACTCTCTTCTAGAGGGGCTCGTATTTGGTGCTCGGATTGCTGAAGATATTGCAAAGAATCTCTCTAATTGGGAAGACCCAATTGCCCCAGATCCAATTGAAATTCTTATCTCACCATCCGTTCGCGGCGAACTACAGCGCGCAATGTCAAAGGGCGCAGCCGTTGTCCGTTCTGAAAAATCCTTAACCGAAACTTTGAAAACACTTAATCGTTTAAAAGATGCAACCACAATCTACGCAAATTTAGCTGCTTGGGAAACAACAAATCTCTATTTATTGGCAACCGCAATTGCTCGCTCGGCTCTTGAGCGCACCGAGTCGCGCGGCTCGCATTGGCGGGAAGATTTTCCAGAGCCAGCTAATAATTGGAAGAAGCGGATCCACCAATCAATAGATGAGATTGGTAATTGGCAGAGTACATATGAGGAGGTGTTTGATGACCTCAGTATTGTGCGTTAGCAAATTAGAAAGTTATGGAATTAATCTTGATGAAGTTGAACATCTAATTACTCATGCTTTTAAGGAAGATATGCCGGAAGGCGACGATAAAACAACCATTGCGACAATTGATGCTAATCAAATCTCGGAAGCGAAGATGCGTGCACGTAGAAACGGAGTTCTCGCAGGAGTATATGTAGCGGCGATGGTCTTTGAAAAAGCTGGTCTTAGCGCTATTACATTTTCGAAGTCATGTGGTGACCGAGTCAGTGCGGGTGAAACTATCCTCACTGTTAAAGGCAACACGCGAGACATTTTGCGAAGCGAGCGGATCGCACTCAATTTCATCAGCCACTTATCTGGGATAGCAACTTTAACGAGTAAGTGGGTTGAGGTGATTGCAGGAAGCGGGGCAATCATTCGAGATACCCGAAAAACAACGCCCGGCCTTCGAGAATTAGAGAAGTTCGCGGTTCGGATGGGCGGCGGCGAGAACCATCGAATGAACCTTTCAGATGGTGCGATCATTAAAGATAATCACATCGCTGCAGCTGGATCAATCACCTCAGCTATAAATCGAGTCCGTAATGAATTTCCGGGCATGGCAATTGAAGTTGAAGTTGATGCGCTAGATCAGCTTCGTGAAGCGCTCGCTTGTGGGGTCGAAGTTATCTTGCTGGACAACATGAGTTTAGAAATGACTAAGGAAGCTGTTGCAATTGCTAAAGGTTCTAAATCAAAATTGGAGTCATCTGGCGGTCTTGCGCTAGAGAATGCACGAGCATATGCGGAGACTGGCGTTAACTATCTCGCAGTCGGAGCCCTAACTCATTCCGCCCCCATACTAGATATTGGATTGGACTTCTGATGCTGTTAACAATTGATATTGGAAATACAAACACTGTCCTCGGTCTATTTCACCAGGAAGAATTGGTTGATAGCTGGAGAGTTAAGACAGATGCGCGAGATACCGCAGATGAGCTGTGGCTCCAGTGGCGTTCTTTGATTACGGGCTACACAATCTCAGGGCTGGCAATCTGTTCAACGGTGCCCGCGGTTCTTCGCGAAGCGCGCAATATGGTCAATTCTTACTTCAACGATATCCGCGTAACTATTATCGAGCCGGGAGTAAAAACCGGTGTTCCACTTCTTATCGATAATCCAAAAGAGATTGGAGCAGATCGCATCGTTAATACCCTCGCTGCACATCATCTTTATGGAAATGATGGCGCCGCAATAGTTGTCGACTTTGGTACTTCCACAAACCTCGATGTTGTTTCACCTAAAGGTGAATTCCTCGGGGGTGCGCTTGCACCAGGAATTGAAATTTCAGTTGAGGCACTTGCCGCACGCGCTGCCCAACTTAGAAAAGTTGAGCTAGTTAAGCCAAAATCAGTAATAGGAAAGAACACGGTAGAAGCCCTCCAATCGGGCACTATTTTTGGTTTTGCGGGCCAGGTCGATGGTCTTGTAAATCGCATCTGCGATGAATTAGAAGAGCTCTATCCAACAAACGAGAAAGTATCGGTGATTGCAACTGGGGGATTAGCACCGCTTGTAATTGGCATTAGTGAAACCCTTGAGTATCACGAACCTGATCTAACTCTCATTGGGCTAAGGCTGGTTCACGAGCGCAATGGTTAGACTCTCGGCATTATGACGGAGAATGACCTTCCCGAACAGTTAAGAATTCGGCGCGAAAAACGAGATTCACTTCTTGCCCGCGGCATCGAGGCATATCCCGTTGCAGTTCCGCGCTCCGCAAGCCTTAGTGAGATTAGGGAGCGATTCAAATCATTAGAGATTGATAAATCATCTGGAGTTATTGAAAGTGTCGTCGGAAGAATTATTTTTAAGCGCGATACCGGAAAACTTTGTTTTGCAATGCTCCGTGAAGGCGATGGCACAGAATTACAAGTAATGCTCTCGCTAGATAAAGTTGGTGAATCAGTTCTTGAATCTTGGAAGGCGGATATCGATATTGGAGATATCGTCAGCGTTACCGGTGAAGTAATCACCTCAAAACGCGGTGAACTTTCAGTCCTTGCTAATAGTTATGTACTTGCTTCAAAGTCGCTCCGCCCACTTCCTAATGAACATAATCCTCTTAGCGAAGAGACCCGGGTTCGGATGCGCTATGTTGATTTAATTGTTCGCCCAGAAGCGCGCGATACCGCACGTATTCGCCCACAAGTATTGAAGTCGCTCCGTTCCACTTTTGATAAAGCTGGATTTGTTGAAGTTGAGACTCCGATGTTGCAGGTTATGCACGGAGGCGCGGCTGCCCGACCCTTCAAAACCCATTCAAATGCGTATGACATGGAGCTTTTCTTAAGAATCGCCCCAGAACTATTCCTAAAGCGATGTGTTGTCGGGGGAATAGAGAAGGTATTTGAAATCAATCGCAATTTCCGCAATGAGGGCGCTGATTCAAGTCACTCTCCCGAGTTCGCGATGCTTGAGATGTATTGGGCTTACGCGGACTGGCGAGCTATGAAGGAGCTAACTCGTGAGCTAGTTCAAAACGCTGCTCTAGCTGTATTTGGTTCTCACAAAGTAAAACATCACGATGGACGCGAAAGTGATCTTGGTGGAACTTGGCGTGAAGTTGATTTCTATGGCGCAATCTCTGAGAAAGTTGGAGCAGAGGTAACTCCAGAAACTAAGTTCGATGAGTTAAAGAAGATTGCTCATAACATCGGTCTTAAGGTCGACCCGAAGTGGATTCATGGAAAATTAGCAGAAGAAATTTTCGAGTTTGTCTATAAGGATCATTTAAATTCCCCAATATTTGTTATGGGCTACCCAGTCGATACCTCACCGCTGGTACGGGAGCAGCGCGAGCGAAAAGGAATTGCCGAGAAGTGGGATCTCTATATTGGTGGCTTTGAATTGGCAACGGGCTACTCCGAGTTAATCGACCCAGTAATTCAGCGCGAACGCTTAGTTGAACAAGCAAAACTCGGCGCCAAGGGTGATTTAGAAGCGATGCAAGTTGATGAAGATTTCCTAAGGGCGATGGAGCATGGAATGCCCCCAATGGGTGGCGTTGGAATGGGAATCGATCGCTTACTTATGGCGCTAACTGGTCTAGGCATTCGCGAAACAATTCTCTTTCCGCTAGTGAAACCAGAAGAGCAAGAATGAGCGTTCTCATCCGCCCTGCCCACACCTCAGATATAAAGGCGATCCGTGAGATTGTTGATTTATATTCCTTGCAACGCCGGCTACTTTCGAAAGAGACTGTAACTCTTTATGAAGCTGTCCAAGAATTCACGGTCGCAGAGTTAGATGGAAAGGTGATTGGTTGCGGCGCGCTGCATGTACTTTGGGAAGATCTGGGCGAAGTCCGTACGGTCGCAGTTCTTGAGGAACATCGAAACAAGAAAATTGGCCATCAGATTCTGCAAGCAATCATGGAGCGCGCACGAAAACTAGGTTTAAAGCGACTCTTCTGTCTAACATTTGAAACAAAATTCTTTGGCGATCATGGATTTACAGAGATTGTTGGCGCACCAGTGGAACCCGCGGTTTATCAAGAACTCCTCCGTTCTTTCGATGAAGGTATTGCCGAATTCCTTGACCTAGAGAGCGTTAAGCCCAATACCCTGGGAAATACCCGAATGCTCTTAGTTCTGGAATAAACGCCCAAATATTGAGGTTTACCCCCTCACTTAGTCCCATATCTAGCCCCGCTTAATTGATGTCGCCCCATCGGGCCGCCTCTATTACGCTAGACCTAGATTCACCATAAGCGCAGTTGAAGAGGAGAAGTTGATGTTTGAACGCTTTACCGATCGAGCTCGTCGAGTTGTAGTCCTCGCACAAGAGGAAGCTCGCATGCTCAACCACAACTACATCGGTACTGAGCACATCCTTCTTGGCCTCATCCATGAAGGTGAAGGCGTCGCTGCCAAAGGTCTTGAGGCGCTCGGCATCTCACTTGAAGCAGTTCGCTCTCAAGTCGAAGAAATCATCGGACAAGGTCAACAAGCCCCCTCAGGCCACATTCCTTTTACCCCTCGCGCCAAGAAAGTTTTGGAACTATCACTTCGCGAGGCGCTACAACTTGGACATAACTACATCGGAACCGAGCACATCCTTCTTGGTTTGATTCGTGAAGGTGAAGGCGTTGCTGCACAAGTACTCGTAAAACTTGGCGCAGATTTAAATCGAGTTCGCCAACAAGTAATCCAACTTCTCTCTGGTTATCAAGGCAAAGAAGCAGTTACTGCGGGAGCACCTGAAGGAACTCCAGCAACATCTCTAGTTTTAGATCAATTCGGAAGAAACCTAACTGTCGCAGCCCGCGAAGGAAAACTTGATCCCGTAATCGGACGCGAAAAGGAAATTGAGCGCGTAATGCAGATTCTCTCTCGCCGCACAAAGAACAACCCAGTTCTAATTGGTGAACCAGGCGTTGGAAAGACCGCTGTTGTTGAAGGCCTTGCACAAGCAATTGTTAGTGGCGATGTCCCGGAAACTCTTAAGGGCAAGCAGCTCTACTCACTTGATTTAGGTGCGCTGGTTGCTGGCTCTCGCTATCGCGGTGATTTCGAAGAGCGCTTAAAGAAAGTATTGAAGGAGATCCGCACCCGCGGTGACATCATTCTTTTCATCGATGAAATTCACACCCTAGTTGGCGCTGGCGCTGCCGAAGGTGCAATCGATGCGGCAAGCATCTTGAAGCCAATGCTTGCTCGCGGCGAGCTCCAGACAATCGGTGCGACAACTCTTGATGAGTACCGCAAGCATCTTGAAAAGGATGCCGCGCTTGAGCGACGTTTCCAACCAATTCAGGTGAAAGAGCCCTCAGTTGCCCACACAATTGAAATTCTCAAAGGACTTCGCGATCGCTACGAATCCCATCACAAAGTTTCCATTAGCGATGATGCTGTAGTTGCTGCAGCAACGCTCGCTGATCGTTACATCTCAGATCGTTTCCTTCCAGATAAAGCGATCGATCTCCTTGATGAAGCTGGCTCACGCCTTCGTATCCGTCGCATGACTGCTCCACCTGAGCTACGCGAGATGGACGAGAAAATCGCAGAAGTTCGTAAAGAAAAAGAGTCTGCGATTGATGGTCAGGATTTTGAAAAGGCAGCCTCACTTCGCGATAATGAAAAGCAATTGATGGCTGAAAAGGTCGAGCGCGAAAAGAGCTGGAAAGCCGGCGATCTTGATGTAGTTGCTGAAGTTGATGAAGAGTTAATCGCTCAAGTTCTCTCAACTGCTACCGGTATCCCCGTCTTTAAGTTAACTGAGGCTGAGACTTCACGTCTTATCCGGATGGAAGATGAATTACATAAGCGCGTTATTGGACAAGAGCAAGCAATCAAAGCTCTCTCTCAAGCAATACGTCGTACCCGCGCTGGGCTAAAAGATCCACGCCGTCCCGGTGGTTCATTTATCTTCGCCGGTCCATCGGGCGTAGGTAAGACCGAACTTTCAAGAACGCTCGCCCAATTCCTCTTTGGCGATGAGGATGCTCTTATCGCACTTGATATGTCCGAGTACTCCGAGAAGCACACCGCTTCGCGTCTCTTCGGTGCACCTCCTGGATATGTTGGATATGACGAAGGTGGACAACTAACTGAGAAAGTTCGTCGCCGTCCATTCTCGGTAGTTCTCTTTGATGAGATCGAAAAAGCTCACCCAGATATCTTCAATTCGCTTCTACAAGTACTTGAAGAGGGCCGCCTAACGGACGCTCAAGGTCGCCAAGTAGATTTCAAGAACACCATCATCATCATGACCACCAACCTTGGAACCCGCGATATTTCTAAGTCACTTTCTCTTGGCTTTGCTAACGTCAATGATGCACTTGGAAATTATGAGCGGATGAAGAACAAGGTTTCCGATGAGCTAAAGACTCACTTCCGCCCTGAGTTCCTAAACCGTATCGATGATGTCATCATCTTCCACCAGCTCAACCAGGACGAGATCATCCAGATCGTCGATCTCATGATCACAAACCTCGAGTCTCGACTTAAAGAAAAAGATATGGGAATCGAGCTCACATCTGCTGCGAAGAACATCCTCGCCCAGCGTGGTTATGACCCAGCCCTTGGCGCACGACCACTTCGCCGCACAATCCAACGCGAGATCGAAGATGCGCTATCCGAGAAGATTCTCTTCGGAGATATCAAGGCCGGTCAGATCGTCTTAATCGATGTTGAAGGTGAAACAGGAAAAGAGACCTTCACATTTAAAGGAATGCCGAAAGAAACCCTTCCGGACTCTCCTGGCGATCTAGCTGAAGCGCCCTCTGCTTAAGAAATTAGTTTATGAGTAAGCGGGCGCTCTTTATCGAGCATGATCCAGCAAGCCCAGGTGGGCCGGTTTGGCGTCAATTTGAGAAACGTGGCTATGAAATAGTTCGATTCAATATCGTCTCACGTGAAAATTACAACGCTCCGAATGTAAAAGTGAAGTTCCCGGACTTCAATGATTTCGATGTAATCGTACCTATGGGTTCACCATGGGGGGTTTGGGAAGACGAACGGATTGGTAATTGGCTCTTGCCGGAGCTGGAATATATCCGCGCTGCGCATAACGCTGGTAAACCGATTCTTGGTATCTGTTTTGGTGGCCAACTCATGGCACGCGCACTTGGCGGGAGCGTTGCTAGAGGTCCACGAAGCGAACTCGGTTGGCACGTGATCGTAAGTGATGAACCAGGATTAATTGATAAAGGTCCTTGGTTTCAATATCACTGGGATCGTTGGACACTTCCTCCAAAAGCGAAAGAGATTGCGCGAAGTCCAATCGCATCACAGGCATTTGTCTGTGGCCGAACCCTCGCCCTGCAATTTCATCCAGAAGTGGACCGAGAGGTTCTTGATCAATGGTTTACTTTGGATGACTCCTGTGTTGAAGTAACCCATGAAGGGTTAGATCACAATTTACTTCTTGAGCAGACCAGTTATGAAGAACAGGGCGCAGAAACTCGCGCTGCAAAACTCGTCGATAACTTTCTAGACCAGATAGCTGTAAACGAACCAGTTCTCATCTAACTCCTATAGCGGAGTTACGTAAGCTCCTGAGATTCCACCATCCACTAAGAAGTTAGATGCGGTAATAAAAGAAGAGTCATCGCTAGCAAGAAATGCAACAGCTGCGGCTATCTCGCCAGCATCGGCAAAGCGCCCCATTGGAATATGCACAAGCCTCCGCGCAGCTCGCTCTGGATCTTTTGCAAACAACTCCATGAGCAACGGTGTATTTACGGGTCCAGGAGAGAGCGCATTTACCCGAATTCCTTCCCGGGCAAACTGCACACCTAACTCACGCGACATCGATAGCACCCCACCTTTTGATGCGGTGTAGGCAATCTGTGAAGTCGCAGCACCCATTGTGGCCACGAAAGATGCGGTGTTGATTATCGAACCCTTACCGTTCTTCTGCATATACGGAATGACTGCCTTGCAGCATAGGTAGACCGAAGTTGTATTTACTCTAAGCACTTTTTCCCATGCTGGTAACTCTGTTAACAGGATTGAATCATCATCAGGCGGAGAAATACCGGCATTATTAAAAGCGATATCAATGCGACCGTAAGTATCAAATGCGACTTTGTACATATTCTCGACTTCTTCACGGCTGGTCACATCGGCTTTAACAAAGATACCTTTGACCTCGGTTGCAATCTTCTTTCCAGTCTCTTCATTGGTATCGACTGCAACAACCTTTGCGCCTTCATCTGCAAGGCGTTTGGCAGTTGCTAGACCGATGCCGCTTCCAGCTCCAGTTATTACGGCAACTCGTCCATCTAGTCGTTTCATTTTCTACCTTTCATTCGTTTGAGAAGAAGACATTCTTAACTTCAGTAAATGCATCAAGCGCATCAGGTCCTAACTCACGGCCAAGGCCAGATTGCTTAAAGCCACCAAAAGGCGTCCAATATCTAACCGATGAGTTGGAATTTACAGAGAGATTACCTGACTCAACCCCCCGGGCAACTCGTAATCCGCGGGCAAGATCTCTTGTCCAAATCGATCCGGAAAGTCCATACTCAGAATCATTGGCCTTCTTGATTGCATCCGCTTCATCTTCAAAGGTAAGCACAGATACGACTGGTCCGAAGATCTCCTCACGCCAAGAGCGAGCGCTCGTATCTTTAGCGAGCAAGACATGTGGCGCTAACCAAAAACCTTTACCACTCGGCGCACTACCGGTAAATGCCACTTTCTCATCCAAGTAAGAAGTTACGGTTTCAAATTGTTTCTTTGAAATTAGCGGTCCCATCTCCGCGCTAGCAAGTGATGGATCTTCAACTCTAAACTTCTTGACTGCGCCTTCGAATTTCGCCATGAATTCATCAAAGATCTTCTTCTCAACTAATAGTCTTGATCGCGCGCAGCAATCCTGGCCAGCATTATCAAATACAGCTCCAGGAGCGTTAGCGGCAGCCTTATCGATATCGGCATCAGCGAAGATGATGTTGGCGCTCTTACCGCCGAGCTCAAGAGTCACCCGCTTAACTTGATCGGCGCATCCGGCCATAATCGATTTACCAACCGAGGTAGAGCCGGTAAACACGATCTTTCGCACGGCAGGATGTGTAACAAATCGCGCGCCCACGACTGATCCCTTACCAGTAATGACGGTAAATACTCCATCGGGGATTCCAGCTCTCTTGGCAATCTCACCAAGCTTCATCGCTGTAAGTGGCGTGTACTCGGCTGGCTTTAGCACCACACAATTTCCAGCGGCAAGTGCAGGGGCAAATCCCCAACCAGCAATAGGCATCGGGAAGTTCCAGGGGACAATCACGCCGATCACTCCCAATGGTTCTTTGAATGTCACATCGATTCCATTAGGCACCGGAATTTGGCGGCCGAATAATCGCTCTGGCGCTGCGGCGTAATAATTCAGAACATTTACGACGTTGTCCGCTTCCCAGAGCGCATTGCCTCGAGTATGTCCGGAGTTGCGAATCTCAAGTTCAGCAAGCGCCTCACGTTCTTTAGATACCTCAACTGCAAAATTTCGGAGCAGTGCAGCGCGCTCACCGGGGGCAGCCTTCCGCCAACTTTCAAATGCGCTCACCGCTTTTGCGATTAAGGCATCAGTTTCCGCCTCAGAGTGAAGGTGAACATCGGTGACAACTGTTTCCGTGGCAGGGTTAATTACCGAATAATTACTCATTTTGGATTTAGAACCTTTCGAAGTTTCTAAAGAGCTCCCAATCAGTTACTGATTTGTTGTATGCAGCCATCTCAACATCGGCAAAGTTGGTGTAATGATCCTGTACCTCTTTGCCAAAAGCTTCGCGAACAAATGCGCTCTCCGCCCAGAGATTGCGCGCCTCAAGCATGGTCGCCGGAACTCGCGGTGAATCTGAGACATAAGCATTACCTTCAAAAATTGGCTCGAGCTTCAATTTCTTATTCACACCATCCAACCCGGCTGCGATCACTGCGGAGACCGCTAGATAAGGATTCACATCGCCACCAGGGATGCGATTCTCAAGGCGAAGACTTGAGCCATGTCCAACCAATCTAAAGGCACAGGTCCGGTTATCCCGTCCCCAACGAATTGCTGTTGGGGCAAACGAACCTGGCACATAACGCTTATAGGAGTTGATATTTGGGGCAAACATAAGAGTCAGTTCTCGTGCATGCGCGAGTTGGCCTGCGATAAATGATTTACCAATCTCACTTAGACCACTCGGATCCTTCTCATCGCTCATCACTAGCTCACCCTTAGCCCCACGGAATGAGAGGTGAATGTGAGATGAGTTTCCTTCCCGTTCATTGAACTTTGCCATGAAGGTTAATGAGTAGCCCATTTGAGCAGCTATCTCTTTTGCACCATTCTTATATATAGAGGTGTTATCGCAAGTCGTCAGCGCAGCGTCATATCTAAATGCGATCTCATGTTGTCCGTAATTACACTCGCCCTTTACTGACTCAACATTCATTCCAGCCCCGGACATATGAAGTCGGATTGCCCGCAGCAAAGGTTCTAATCTAGTTCCACCCAAAATCTGATAGTCGACGTTGTAAAGATTTGCTGGAGTTAGACCTTTGTAGCCTTTTTGCCAGGCCTGCTCATAAGTGTCGTTAAAGACGATGAACTCCAACTCATTTCCAACCATCGCAGTCATTCCCGCATCAGCAAGCGCCTTGATTTGCTTCTTCAAAATCTGACGAGGTGAAGCAACAACATCACTTCCATCTAGCCATTGCACATCTGCGGTGACCATCGCAGCTCCTGGTTGCCAAGGAAGGCGACGTAAAGTGTCGAAATCTGGAACTAGAGCAAAATCAGAATAGCCCTTATCCCAAGATGACATTGCGTATCCGGGAACGGTATTCATATCAACATCAACTGCTAGTAAGTAATTGCAACCTTCAGTTCCATGATGAGCAATCTCATCAATAAAGAAAGATCCATGAATTCGCTTACCAACCAATCGACCTTGCATATCGGTCATTACAACTACGACGGTATCAATCTCACCGCTTGCTACTGCGCTCTTCAATTCAGCTAAAGTCATCGATGGTTTAGCAGCTCTGGCCGATCCCATTTTCTCCCCTGACTAGTATGGAAGTAAGCATAAATGGGGGGTGCTACTGCTGAAAACACTAGAAAAACTCATGAAATAGCCTTGGGTATCGCTCCTATCCAGGTCTACCCTTTTCCTCAAGCACTCTATAGGCACCCCCACATATATCTATAGAGAAGGAGAGAAGGGAAACCTTTGTCGAATAAAAACGTTCAAGGCGTGAGTTACACAGATGTATCTCATGATTACTTTGAAAAGCGCGGGCTCAATAGGCATGCAGGCCTTTTTGGCCTCTGGGCGCTCGGCGTAGCCGCAGTTGTATCTGGAGATTTCTCCGGATGGAATTTCGGAATCGGCGAAGCGGGATGGGGCGGTCTGCTAATTGCAACCCTGCTCGTTGTCGTCATGTATTTTGGAATGATTTTCAGTATCGGTGAGATGGCATCAGCCCTTCCTCACACCGGTGGCGCATATTCATTCGCCCGATCTGCAATGGGACCATGGGGTGGATTTGTCACTGGTTTCGCAGAGACGATTGAGTATGTTGCAACAACTGGCGTAGTTGTCTTTTTCTCTGCAAGTTACGCCGATGGAATCACCAAAGAATTGTTTAATTTCACAATGCCTGTTTGGGCTTGGTGGATCATCCTTTATGCCATCTTGCTAGCAATTAATATCGCGGGCGTAAAGATTTCATTCAAATTCTCTGAAATCGTTGCAGTCGCTTCGCTAATAGTTCTTGCTGTCTTTGCAGTGATGGCGATCTTCAGCGGAAAGTTCTCAGTAGATAACCTATTCAATATCGCTCCTACCGACGGAAATACTGAATTTCTTCCATTTGGTTTCTGGGCGATTGTGGCCGCAATGCCATTTGCAATGTGGTTCTTCCTCGGAATCGAAGAACTCCCACTTGCCGCAGAAGAAGCAGAGAATCCATCACGCGATATTCCTAAAGCGGGTATCCGTGGATTGGTCACACTCTGCGTCACTGCAACCTTGGTCTTGACTCTCAATCCAGGAATAACTGGTGCGGATCAACTCAAAGAATCCGGTGAGCCACTTCTAGATGGTTTCCGTGCGATCTTGCCAAACTCTGATGTAGCAGCGCTCCTTGCTGCATTCGCCCTCATCGGACTCATCGCATCACTACAAGGAATTATGTTTGCCTACGGGCGCAACATCTACTCCTTATCGCGTGCAGGCTACTTCCCGAAGGTGCTCTCCCTAACTGGAACTCGGAAGACTCCTTGGACCGCTCTCCTTGTCGGCGCGGTAGTTGGTTATGCCGCACTACTTTGGGCGCAATACGGTGGCGAAACCGCAGGCGCAGTGGTTCTAAACATTGCAGTCTGGGGCGCAGTTCTTGCCTACCTACTACAAATGATTTCTTACTTACTCCTGAAGCGTAAGTATCCAAATCTACATCGCCCCTATAAATCACCAGTTGGAAATATGGGAGCAATCGTTGCAGCTGCACTTGCCCTACTAATCTTCATCGGACAAGCTCTAAATGAGGGTTATAGAAGTGCAATCATTGCAATCGCAGTTGTCTACGCTCTCGGCCTTCTTGGTTTCGCTCTCTTCGGAAGAAAGAAACTAGTTCTCTCCCCAGAAGAAGCAGCAGCAATCAAGGGTCACAGCTAAGAAAATCAAATAAAAGAGCCCTCGGTGCATATGACCGAGGGCTCTTTCTTTATCGGTGCTCGCGTATGGAGAATTTTCCATCTTGTTGCGGTGAAGATCTCCCCACCTATCAACAAACTGTCTAGTCAGTTTCCCGACTTACCCCAGAAGGCCTGCCGAATTGATTAGTCATTTCCCGATTAACCGAAGATCTCTTTGGTCTTGGATGATTATCTCTAACCACCAATCGGTACTACCTCTAACCAAACTTCCTAGAGAATTCCATGACAGAATTTCTAATTAGTGTGCGTAATAAACTCCTTTTCAAATGTCTGGTCAATAGATAAAACAAAAAATCTAAAACTTTTTTCTTAACTCTCAATTGAGAGTCTACGGTTCGAAGGCTTAGAGATGCTGAATTACAAAGTTGTAATTAGAGCTGGATTACCTTGCTTTGAACGATCATGTCGTGAACAGTCTTACGATCATCACGGAAAATAAAGAGTGAATCAATCACAAAGGTAATTCCATTCGAAGCTCCTGATGCAATTCCACCCGCAGCCCACTTAACTACTGCTTCGCGGAGCAACATCTTCACCCAAGTAAAGGGCTGATTAGTCCTCGAGTCGACAACAACTTGGCGCATCAAGCGCTTTGCTGGGGTTTGGCCGGTCTGCCAAGTAAACATGGACCAGATAAACCAACCAATAAATAATGTAACAATCGCTAACCCGATATCAACCAAATATGC
>Ga0194113_10003129_pt1 | contig 22286 bp, 21 predicted proteins | sample TA2MahC200mmetaG_FD_146193 | JGI IMG/M metagenome (GOLD analysis project Ga0194113, IMG submission 146193) | Freshwater microbial communities from Lake Tanganyika, Tanzania - TA2015017 Mahale Deep Cast 200m | ecosystem: Environmental > Aquatic > Freshwater > Lake | place: Tanzania: Lake... | reverse complement strand
CAAGGATATTTTGAGTCTCATGATGGAGGTGGTCTAAACCTCATAGTTATACGGGATACCCAGTCGTCAAGAAAAAGATTTTACTGGGAAGGGGGAGATTTTTTCTTGACTTTCAGTTTCAAAGATGTCTTTTGCTCATCATGCCAATAGCCCGTCATTATCCGGGGACCTTTGGCTACAATGTCACCGATTTCAAACAGAGGCAATTCCTTCCCCTGCTCATCGAGGATTTTCACTTCCACATCAGGCAACGGCCTGCCAATTGACTGGGCAAGTCTTTTCAACTTCTTCGCTTTTTCCTCCTCAGTTCCCTCAATAAGATGGTCCTCGGGGCCCAAAGCTGTTATAGTCGAAGCTGTTTCCGTTTGACCAAAAGCATTTATGAATTTCACCCGGGGCATCACCTTGATAGCTTTACTGATAACTTCAAATGGCATCGAGGCTGCACCATAGGTGATTACTTGCAGGCTGCTCAAATCGTACTTAGCAAAATCTTGATAGTCTATTATATTCTTCAGCATTGTAGGCACCAGCATGGCACGAGTAGCCCGCTCTCGCTGGACAGTTTCCAGCCACTCCTTAACTTCAAACTGCCGCATCATTACCAAGGTCCGACCTCCATATATAGCTGCCAACATACCCTGAATTCCAGCCACATGGTACAGAGGCACTGTTAGCAGATTCTTCTCCTCTATCTCCGGGCTGGCTGGGTCTACATTGCCAAGTACATAACTGACAAATGCATCATGTTTTAGCGGTACACCTTTAGGTCGCCCGGTAGTGCCTGCCGTATACATCAGGATGGTTATATCCTCATCTCCTATGTCTGTAAAAACTTCGTCTGCCGATGAACCAGCAATCAGGTCATTATAGAAAGGCATATCCGCCTCCTTGTTTTCCAGGCAGATACATTTCTCGACACTGGGCAAATCTGGTAGCATGGCACGCGCCATACTCAAATATCTCTGACCCACAAACAAAACTCTAGCCTCAGCATTGCTCAACATGTAGCTCAGCTCATCTGTTTTAGCCCTGAAATTCAGTGGAACAAAGATGCCACCCAACTTGGCTATGGCAAAATACGATTCAACGATTTCAGGACAATTCACCTGGAGCATAGCTACACGGTCGTCTTTCTTGACACCAAATTGGAGCAAGGCATTAGCCAGCCTATTGACCCTCTCGCTCGTTTGAGAATAAGTCCATCTTTTCACCTCAAATACCATCACATCACGGGCGGGACAAATAGCAGTAGCTATGCTCAGAAAATCAATAGTGTTCATGCTGACTCCTTAAGTGGAACTCATGCTACGGTTGATATAGTCAACCAGTATCTCCTTTCGATTATCTATGATGTCATGAGCTATCAGACACCTTCTTCAGTTCTTCGCGGAACACGGCGACAAAGCCTTCCGCCTTTTCCAGGATATTACAGGCCTCGGTCTCACATTGGTAGAATCCTCTCCCAGTAACGTGGTAAGCTGGCGGACGAAGTAACGTTCATCAGGATGGATGAATAACCATCCCATGACCTTTGTCCTGAGCTTTGACCCTAAAAGCGTTTCTAACATCGTACTACATAAAATTGCAGTATTCTATACTGCATGACCTCTTAGTAAGTCAATTCTATTTGTCATGGCGATGAGACCCAATATATCGGGGCGACAAGGCCATCGCTCTCCTTCTGTCACCCCGAACGACCTTCCTCTTATGTCACCCTGAACGAAATGAAGGGTCTAGACTGTTTCGCTCTCATCTCGCAATGACAGGTCAATTATCCTGGACAACAAACCACAAACTAACGTGATATGATGACAAACCAAACAGAGCAAACGAAATAATAGTCGAGAACACTGAAGAGAGTCAATTTGGGGCTTGCAACCGACTGTTCGTTGCAGAAACTGAGTTTCTGCAATGTTTAAATAATCTAATGGGAAAACGAGCCTTGCTATTCCGAGTGCTCTCACAATATGTTCGAAATTCTCTTTGGTTCGTTTACCCGAGTATATCAAAGCAGGCTACATGATGAAACTATTCTGCCAGATTTCTAGACATAGCGTCCACAGGCGAAGCCTTCACCCAGTTTGCACCACACACAGCTGCCCGGTGTCTCGTCGGCGATTATGAGCTGCGATTCGCAGTTGCCACAGAGGCGTTCCTCCCCGGGTTTCATTGGCCCATCGCAGGGAGGGATAGTCATAGGACAAAGCTGGATGCAGCTACCGCATTGCTTGCAGAAATCGGGGCGAATGCCGAAGGGATAGTCCACATGGCGGTCCTTACCTCGTCCGACAAAGCCAATCGCCCTGGCTTTCCAGACCTCGGCACAAACCCGCACACAGCGTCCGCATAAAACACAGTCTTCGTTCCTAAAGGGATACCTGACTTCCTTGACACCGCAGCGCAGAGCGATGTCCTGAATGGCGCGGGAGTTGGGTGCTTGAGCCGCCAGTAGCTCGGCAAGGTTTCGGCGCAGTTTCCTTATCCTATCGGTATTAGTCCTAATCACCATGCCCTCCTCCACTTTTAATGTGCAGGAAGTGGTGACGTTGGAACGACCGTTGACCACATGCTCCACAATGCACAGCCGGCACGTGCCAATGTCGGACAGATAGGGAACATGACACAGATGGGGAATGCAGATGCCATATTCAAGCGCGGTGTCGAGCACGCTGGTACCCTTGACTGCGTGAATGATGGCCCCATCTATACTAACGTTTACATATTTCAGCATCTAGACACCTCGTTTTCTCAGACGACTCGAATTGCATCGAATTTACACTCGCTTCGGCAAATCCCGCATTTCTGGCAGAGCTGGGCGTCAATTATATGCACCTGTTTTTTCCTGCCAGTGATTGCTCCGTACACACACCCGCGTAGACAGACACCACATCCGTTGCACTTGTCCGGGTCAATCCAGTATGTAATCAGAGCCTTGCAAACACCGGCAGGGCATTTCTTTTCTCCGATGTGTGCCTCATATTCCGGGCAGAAGTAACGCAAGGTAGAAAGCACCGGATTGGGTGCGGTCTTGCCCAGCCCACACAAGGCAGTCTGGACAACCGTGTCAGCGAGCTCCTCCAGAAGGTCGAGCTGCTCCGGTTTCCCGCGGCCTTCGGTGATGTCTGTGATTATCTCGAGCATGCGGTCAATCCCCAGCCGGCAGGGCAGGCACTTGCCACACGATTCGTCCTGCAGGAAAGTCAGGAAATACTTCGCCACGTCAACCATGCAGGTCCCCTCATCCATCACCACCATACCACCCGAGCCAATCATAGAACCAGCCTCGTAGAGCACATCGAAGTCGATTGCCAAGTCGAACATATCCACTGGCAAGCAGCCGCCTGATGGCCCGCCGGTCTGTACCGCCTTGACTGGGTTGCCATTAAGTGCACCACCACCTATGTCATACACCACCGTGCGGATGGGTGTACCCATGGCCACTTCGACCAGGCCAGTGTTTTTGATGCGGCCGGTAAGAGCCAGTATCTTGGTGCCCTTGCTTCCCTGAGTCCCCTTAGAGGCAAACCAGGATGAGCCATTCAAAATAATTGATGGGACGTTAGCCCATGTCTCGACATTATTGAGAACCGTGGGTTTATGATAAAGACCATCCACTACCGTGTGGACGTCCTTAGCCCGGGGTTCGCCAACTTTGCCTTCTACTGATGCCATGAGGGCTGTTGACTCGCCGCAGACAAAGGCACCTCCACCCCGTGCGATTTCCACATTAAACGAAAAGGATGAGCTCAGTATGTTGTCGCCTAGGAGACCGAATTTACGAGCTTGCTCGACCGCAATTTGGGCATGCTGGACGGCCAGCGGATACTCATTACGGACGTAAACATATCCCTTCCCAGCGCCAACAGCCCAGGCACCAATCATCATACCTTCCAGGACCAGGTGAGGGTTGCCTTCGAGCACACATCGGTCCATGTAGGCTCCAGGGTCGCCCTCATCGGCGTTGCATATCACGTACTTCTCATCCCCCGGTGCCTCCCGGCATTCGCTCCACTTGCGCCCAGTAGGGAAACCGCCACCACCGCGCCCCCGTAATCCTGATGAGGTAATCTCCTTGATGATATTTTCCGGCGTCATGCCACGAAGCATTTTAGTCAGAGCAGAATATCCACCAGCTACGATGTAATCCTCAATTGAACAGGGGTCGACATTGAGATTCTGGGAAAGGATTTGCCGGTCCTGCGCCCGGTAAAAGGGAATCTCAGACATGGTTCGGGTAGTCTTTCCTGAAACCGCATCAGTATAAAGCAGTCGCTCGATAATCTCCCCTTTCACCACAGTTTGGTAAACGACCTCAAAAGCATCATCAGGCGAGACGTGACAATAAAATATGTTGCCCGGCTCAATGATGATAACAGGGCCTTGCTCGCAAAAACCGTGGCACCCGGTAACGCACAGGCGCACCTTCGTGTCCAGCTCCTGGCGGGATAATTCGTCCTTGACCGCGTCAATGACAGCCTGGGAACGCGAGGCCTTGCAGCCGGTCCCTCCACACACCATCACCGTAGTGGTAATATTTTGCCGCTGCTGCCGAAGCCACTCGCGCAAGTGTTCCAGTTCGCGGAAACTATTAAGACTGGACATTTTGCTTATCCTCTACTTGATGGCGGCTGAGGGTCTCGATTAGTTTACGGAGCTTAGCAGGAGTCATGTGGTGATGATAGGAGCCGTTTTCTGCAACAATCGGGCCCAGTGCACAAGCCCCCAGACAGTTAACGTGCTCGACAGAAAAAAGCCCGTCGGGGGTCACCTCTCCTGGTTTAACTCCAAGCTGGCCAGTAGCTTGGTCAAGGAGAAGGCGGGCGCCCCTGACATGACAGGCCGTGCCCATACACATAGTAAGAACACTTTCGCCAGACGGCTTTAACCGAAAGGCCTTATAAAAAGAAGCTACCCGGTAGACCTCAATAAGCGGCACACCAAGACCCTGAGACACAATTTGCATAGCCTCTTTAGATATATAGCCGTAGTTTTTCTGAATATCCTGGAGAACTTCGATGAGTTGATTTGGTTGACTGCGGCGTCCTTCAAGAGTTTGTTCAAGTGTCTGTGGTGTCATGTTGACCTCCTTTGCGCGAGAATAGGCTTGACTGTTGTTAAAATACCTGATAAGCTCAATAATGTAAATACGGAAAAAATACACTCATATTGCCTATGAAAAATAGGCAGTAATTGAGGAATCTAATGGAAAATGACAAAGAACCTTTGTCTGCAGCTAATAGTCAGCATCTGCCTTTTCCCTCAAAAGACTTGGCTCTTTTGTGGCGAATCCCTTTTCACGAGGAAACCGAACCTGACAAGATCGAGTTCGCGCTACGCGAGCGCATCAAAGAATTGAATTGTCTTTATGGCATTTCGCAACTGGCCGAGCGTTATCTGCATTCTCTTGACAATTTGCTACATGAGCTCGTGAACTTCTTGCCCTATTCGTGGCAATATCCGGAGGTCACCTGCGCCCGTATCCTTTTTAAGGGAAAAACCTATATTAGCGATGGATTCAAGGTGACCAGTTGGCGGCAATCGGCACAGATTTACATGTATCATGAGCCGGTAGGTGAGGTCAGTATTTTCTACCTGGAAGAATGCCCGCCTGCCGATGAAGGTCCTTTTCTGAAAGAGGAACGGGCTCTGCTGGACACAGTGGCAGAGCAGATTGGCACCATTGCCACCCGGATATTGGCCGACTTAGAATTGGAGGAGGCAAACCGACAATTGACCTTGGAACGTCAAGCCTTACAGGAAGCCAATACCGCCCTGCGGATACTTCTGTCCCGGATTGAGCAGGAGAAAGAAGAAATCTACCACGATATTAAAACCAATGTCGACAAAATCCTTATGCCTATACTGCGTGCCCTGACACTGCAGCTGCCCCCGACTCAGGTTAAATATGTGGAGATGCTCCAGAAGAACCTCGAGGAGATGACCTCGCCATTTATCAGTAAATTATCCCTTTCCTACCATTCGATGACACCCACCGAAATCGCCATCTGCAACATGATTCGGAATGGAATGCGCACCAAGGAAATCGCCGAGATGCGGGGTGTGTCCGAGGCCACCATCAACCGTCATCGGGAGAAGATTCGGCGCAAACTCAAAATCACCAACCAGGATATTAATCTAGCCACTTTCCTGCAATCAAGCATGTGGGGAGAAAAATAGAAAGTAACAGATTAGGATAGTTCATCTACTAAAATTGTTGAGGGCGATAACTGGATATTCCGACGCCTTGCCAAATTTGGGAGGCGTTTCTTTTTTCCTCGAATTCTATTCATTCTTCTTAAGTAGAAGATGATGTCAAAGTAGCTGTTCTTGAAATTTTACCTCGTGACTTCTTGTTAGATGGAGCGAAATTACTAATACGTCATCTTGTTCAGCGCTGCAGTCGGCGATTGCTCATTATCTGATAGGAGAAAGACCAGGAAAGCTACCCCTTGATGCGGCGGAGCTCTATAGTAGCCGTGTTCCATTTATCCATGCAGTCTAGCTCTATTACATCCGGGTCTCCCCAGTCCGCAGGAAAACTGCCGCCGAATTGGAGCATAACCACATAGGGAAAGATGTCGTGATAAAAGAACCCGCAGAGGCCACCTGAGCTATAGCCACTGAGTTCTATCTGGTCACCCACTTTATGCCCGGCACTGCAGGTCCCTTTCACAGCCTTTATTGTGCCCAGTACTCGATAACCAACTTGCTCTGCCATTTGTTCACCTCCCAAAGTCAGTATAGCCCTCTTTCAAGGCAACTATCAAGCTTAATCTGAACCGCAATTATCTTCTGCTAAGGTGACAGGTTTGCTACGAGGATAGTATAATAGCCATATCTGCTGATATCTGTGTATTATCCCGATGAGACAGAGCAATTTATCTAAGCTTTCCCTGTTTCCGCTAACAAAGGAGGTTGACAGTCACGGTCACCTTTATATCGGCGGCTGTGATTGTGTCAATTTGGCCAAGGAATATGGCACCCCCCTTTACGTCTTCGACGAGGCCACTCTCCGCTCCAAGTGCCAGGAGTTCCAGACTGAGTTCACCAAACGCTATCCAAACACACTTGTCATATACGCATCCAAGGCTTTTTTGAACCGGGCTTTAGCCGTTATCTTGAAAGAGGAGGGATTGGGACTGGACGTCGTCTCAGGAGGAGAGATAAGCGTGGCTCATTCAGTGGACTTCCCTAACGAAAAGATTTATTTCCACGGAAACAACAAGACTGCCGATGAGCTAAAGCTAGCTTTGGACTGGAAAATCGGGCGGATTGTAGTTGATAACTTCTATGAATTAGAACTACTAAACACATTGGCCCACAAGAAGATAGTTAAGCAGAGCATTCTCCTTCGCCTTACCCCGGGAATTGACCCTCATACACATCGCCATACTACCACCGGCATACTGGATAGCAAATTCGGCTTTCCACTAGCTGACGGGCAGGCTGGCACGGCAGTAGCTCAAGCTCTGTCCGCTTCTAACCTCGACCTTAAGGGCTTTCATTTCCATCTCGGCTCACCAATTTTTGATACCGCACCATTCGAGATAGCCATAAGCCTTGTCCTCAACTTCGCCCGGGAAATGAAAACTAATCACGATTTTCATCTGGACGAATTTAGCCCCGGCGGTGGCTTTGCTGTTAAATATACGGTAGACTCTCAGACGCCGAGTATAGCTGACTACGCTGAAGCTATTACTGCCAAGGTGACAAGTCTAGCTAGTGAACTTGAATTGACACATCCAAAGCTAATCGTCGAACCTGGGAGGGCCATCGTGGCACAGGCAGGAGTAGCTTTGTATACAGTTGGCTCGATAAAAGAAATCCCCGGAGTGCGGAAATATGTCTGCGTTGACGGCGGTATAGGGGACAATATCCGTCCAGCGCTTTACGAGGCTAAATATGAAGCTATAGTGGCAAATAAGGCCAGCGATGGCTCAAACACTGTTACTATTGCCGGTAGATATTGCGAATCAAGCGATATTCTAGCTCAAGACGTGAGTCTGGCTCCTGTTTCAGTAGGAGACATTATTGCTATGCCGATTGGCGGCGCTTATTCCATCCCCATGGCAAGCAACTACAATCTAGTTCCCAGACCAGCGATTATAATGGTCAAAGAGGGCAAAGCTCGCCTCATCCGAAAGCGCGAAAGCTACCAAGACTTATTAAGGTTGGATTTAATTTAGAAAATATGTGGCAAACGATTGGTCAACCCAAGGCTTTGGCTTTGCTTGAACACAGCCTTGCAATTGGTGATTTAGCTCACGCCTATCTTTTCGTAGGAGCTCAACATATAGGCAAGATGACCATGGCACTCGATTTAGCTCGAGCATTGAACTGCGAGGGGGATAAGCCACCATGCTTCGAATGTGGGCCTTGCCGCAGAATCAGCAATGGCAAACACACCGATATCATCATCATAGGTTTGAATTCAACTAATAGTTCGGGAGAGGTAAAACAACGGGTTGAGATTGGCATCGATGATATTAGAGAACTCCAACGCAATACGAGCTTCCCGCCCTACGAAGGTAAGTGCAAAATATTCATTATCGATGGCGCTGAACATTTATCCAGCGAAGCGGCCAACTGCTTGCTCAAAACACTAGAAGAGCCGCCACGTGGAGTAGTCATACTGCTTTTGACCGTTGATGAGCTGCGGCTTCTACCTACAGTGGTCTCCCGCTGCCAGCGGGTAGAATTAAAGCCAATGCCCGCTGAGGAACTCGAGAGAGTGCTCGTAGAATCCCACGAGGTCGAGAATGACAAAGCGAGACTTCTAGCTCGCTTGTCTCAGGGTTGCCTCGGTTGGGCAATAAGAGCTTTAACCGACGATAGCTATCTTGCACAGCGGGCTCAAAGATTGGCCGAAATGTTGTCCTCGCTAGATGTTGGCTGGGATGAGCGCTTTACCTACGCCGCCAAACTTGGAAATGACCGAAAGGCAGTTGAAGAGGTAATAAACCTCTGGCTGACCTGGTGGCGCGATATGATGTTGATTAAGTGCGATTGCAAGCAAGCCATCACTAATATTGACCAAATCTCCATGCTTGAGAAATGGGCACAGACACTAAGTTTATCACAGGTTAGGAATTTTATTGACAGTTTACAGAAATCGTTAAGTCAAATAGCTCTAAATGCTAATCTGCGTTTAGTGCTTGAAATTTTGATGCTTGAAATGCCTAAAAAGGAGGGAACACGGGGGCACGCAATACCTGCACCCGTTAGCTTGTAATGCCAGAGATAGTTGGAGTCCGCTTTCACCAGGCTGGTAAAGTCTACTACTATGATTCTGCGGGTATCCCCCTGGAAATAAATGACTACGTGATAGTTGAGACCACCCATGGTCATGAACTTGGCAAAGTAGTCATCTCCCCGGGGCAGGTTATTTTCAGCGAAATCGGCGAGCCGCTAAAACCGGTGGTCCGCAAAGCACGGGCTGAAGACATTGAAAAGGCTCAACAGCAACAAGAAAAGACACGCGAAGCCATAGCCAAATGCCGAGAATTAGTCGAAAAGCTTAACCTGCCGATGAAACCGATCTCAGCTCAATACAATTTAGATGGAAGCCATCTTACCATCTTTTTCAGCGCCGAAAAAAGGGTCGATTTCCGTGAGCTTGTTCGTGAGCTCAGTCGCAATCTGAAGACCCGCGTTGAACTAAGGCAAGTTGGAGCCAGAGACGAGGCAAAGCTAATCGGTGGCTTAGGCAAATGCGGTTTTCCTCTATGCTGTACTACTTTTCTCAGCGATTTTGCGCCGGTTTCCATCAAGATGGCAAAGGAGCAAGACCTCGCACTCAATCCTATGAAAACTTCCGGCATCTGCGGGCGCCTTCTCTGTTGCCTAGGATATGAATATGAGCAATACCGAGCTATGAAAGAGAAACTGCCTGCGTTAGGTCAGGAAGTATCTACAAATTTAGGAAAAGCTAAGGTGGTTAGCTGCAATCCACTTAAGGAAACAGTAATGATTGAATTAGATAGTGGGGTTAACGTAGAATTGCCTCTTAGCCAGGTAATTTGGCGTGAAAAACCCAGGTGATAAGTAGCGAAAAGAGACTTATTTATTGAGGAAGGTATTTTTGCCACTCGGTGTGCACACGAAGATATTGGAAGGGCACATAGAAACCATCATTGCCCGGCGGCTTAGGTTGACGAAGAAGTGGCATTCCAGCCTCGAGCGGCGTTCGTCCCGCCTTACGCCGATTGCAAGGTATACAAGCACTTACTACATTGTCCCAGCTATGTTCCCCTCCACGCCGCCGCGGTATAACATGGTCTAGTGTGAGCTCCTTGCTTTCCCGACTGCAATATTGACAGATATACCGGTCACGATTGAAAACTTCGAGCTTGGTCAGCCTCCTCTGCTGACGTGGCCGTCTGATAAAATAAACAAGGCGAATAACCGAGGGAACATCGAAAACTCCAGCAATGGAATGAAGATTACCCCGCCCATTTTCCAACACCTCAGCTTTGCCCCGAAACAGCAGAATTATGGCCCTTCGCACTTTACAGATATTGAGCGGCTCATAATTTTGATTAAGTACCAGAACAGGCGAGTTTACCACAATTCTTTCCTAGCCAATCTAGATTATTTTAGCAGGAAAATTTCTGAGCTACAACAGCTTAAGATAACCGACCTCGCCGTGAATATCTTTGCTGCGATTTAGTTTCACGAACCCGGGGGCTTTTTATATCACCCCGATAATCAGGTGCATTGATATTGAAGACAAGACTAAGACTGGGATCAACCATCCGCGAGCCGATACGCCTTTCAATATCATCCAAGTCAAGACAGGTGGTAACCACTGTAGCTAACCTGGCATTATAGCGATAATTAATCAGTTGATAGAGTTTTTCTTGAGCCCATGGTGTAGCAGCTTGTTCGCCGAAATCATCAAGAATAAGCACCGGAGCCCTTTTGATTTTTTCAAAGAGCTCATCATAGGAAACCCTGCTTTCCGGGCTAAAAGTAGAGCGTAGATGGTCAAGGAGGTCAGGAACCACGATGAACAAAACCGATTTGCCCTCCTGACGCAGATGATTAGCAATGGCAGCAGCCAGATGTGTTTTGCCACACCCGTTGACACCTACAAAAATTAACCAACCGCCGGGACATTTAGCAAAATTGACGGCATTACGGTAGGCCTGCTCCAAATTCACCCGCTCCTCAGACGAAAGATTGGATAGCTTATAGTTAAAATTGTTGAATGTCTTCTCACGTAATGCCTCTAACTCTATGCCACCAAGATAATCCAAGCCCAGCGGTGTTTTCCTCCGAATTACACATATACGGCATAGGCCAGGGTCATTCAGGTGGCCCCGCAAACTATCATCAAATTCTTCAACTGGCATATCAGTAGTGATTACAGTAGGCAAGTGGGCATTGAAACGGTAACCAAGCAACTGCTCCAGTTTTCCCTTAGCCCAGGGTGTGGTAGCCGTCGTAGTCAAATCATCTAAAACTAAAAGTGGTGTGTCTTTCACGCGCTCAAAAAGCTCATCATGAGCAATTTCACTGCTGGGGCTAAAGGCACTCCGAAGGTGGTCCAACAAATCAGCGGTGCCTATGTAAAAAGCAGGCTGGCCTATGCTCAGTCGATAATTGGCGATAGCACAAGCCAGGTGTGTTTTGCCACAGCCAGTAGGCCCAACCAAGATTAACCAGCCATTGGGCTTGTTGGCAAAAGCTCTGGCAGCTTCATAGGCCTGTGTGAAATACTGTTGAGATTCAGTGTCATCATACCTACCAGTGGGTAGAAGATTGTCGAAGGTGAGACGAGATAAGGCACCGAGATTACTGTAGTGCTGAAGCTGAGTCAATTTCTCCTTTTTCAACTCATGGCGGGTGCACTGACACGGCACAACTCGACTATAATCAGGACGTCCCGAAGCTGACAAAGGGTATATAAAACGAGCCCCGTTACATATAGAGCAAGGTAAGTCAGGCGAACTTTCTTTCCCTGACTCATCGTTTGACCATGTGTCCGTATCGGCCCCTGATGTATTTGTCGCGGTCGTCTTCTTTTTTAAAATCTCTCCTAGGCTTTCCATCATCTTTACCTTCAATAGCCCATCTCTCTAATATACGCGAAATATATTTCCAACTGCGCTTATTCAGAGCCACAGCCTCCCTGAAAGCGCTCTCAATCCATTCCAACGGATAAAGTTTCTCAGCCTCCCGGAGTTCCTCAGCAATCATAGGTGTAAGTATGCCTATATTCTGTTCGTAAAGACTGAAAATGTTTGACGCCGACACAGCTTCTGTTATCTCACCTTTCTTAGGTGCCAAAACCAATTGCGGAAGCTGGCCCCGCTGAATTCTGTCAACTGTCTTTCTCCCAATTTCACTGTTGATAAAATAGGCATCTTCCAGCTCACCATTTCTCTCAAGGCTTAGATGAAGGATAGTACCATGCTGCACTGCTTGGTCTAGCGCCTGACGAAGTACCTCATCTCTGGGCTTGGGGCCTCCTTCTATGCCACTCATAAGTATAGGGTCAGATATCAATTCATTATAAGTTACAAACTGAGCATACCCCCGCCGACGGCTCAGCAACCAAAAAATATGCAACAGCGCCTTGAGTTCGGCAATGTCATCAACCTGTGACATCACTGTGGTGAAAAACAAGTTAGGAACTGGAGTAACTTCTGCTCCCATTGGGAAACCAGGAAATAATTTCTTAGTCATACTTTTCCATCCCCAATAACACTCAAGCTGCACCTACCTCAGCCTCTAAATCTTCAAATTTAGCTGTTCTATGGACGAATCGTAATTTGACTTCACCTATGGGACCATTACGATGTTTGGCTATTATTATGTCAGCAATACCTCTGGGATAGGGCTCAACCTCAATATCATGCTCCTTTTTCCACTCATCTTCGTTAAAATTCATTTCATCACGAGAGATAAAAATAACCACATCAGCATCTTGTTCAATACTACCGCTCTCCCGCAGGTCAGAGAGCTGTGGCTTGTGTGATGCTCGCCCTAATACGGCTCGACTAAGTTGCGAAATAGCCAGCACCGGCGCATCTATCTCGCGAGCCAGCGCTTTCAACCAGCGGGTAATTTCGCTGACTTCCTGCACTCGGTTGTCACTTCTACGTTCACCTTGCATTAGCTGAAGATAATCAACGATTACCAAATCAATATTCCGCTCAAAATCAAGACGCTTTGCTTTGCTAAGCATTTCCACCACCTTTAATTGAGGTGAATCATCAATATAGATAGGTGCCTCCGAAAGGATGCCGCTAGCCTCCATAATTCTTCTCTCTTCTTTTTCCGTATAGAGCCCCGAACGAACACTTCTAGAATCCACGTTGGCCTCATTGGCTAGAAGACGTTGGACAACCGCCTGCCTGGACATCTCCAAGCTGAACAGAGCTACGCAGGCTTTCTGGTTCACAGCCGCGTTTCTGGCAATATTGAGCGCCAAGCTGGTTTTCCCTTGACTTGGCCGGGCACCCAGAACAACCAAATCGGAACGTTGCAGCCCACCCAAAAAATCATCCAATGCAGTGAAGCTGGTAAGAATATGTGGGATTTCTTCAGCCTCCCCCGGTAGGGTTTGCCCAGTCTCTTCAAAATACTGTCCGAGAACCTGGCGAATAGGAACGAAATCCTGCCGGCTCTGCCGTTGACTTACCTTAAAAAGGATATCTTCTGCCTTGCTCAAAGCAACATTAACATCAGCTTCAGCTTCATAGCCTATAGCAGAAATCTGACTACCAGCACTAATCAATCGTCGCATTACAGATAACCTCGACACAATCTGCGCATAATGCTCAACATGAAGAGAAGTAGGTACCGTAGACACCAAATGACTTAAATATGCAGCCCCACCTACCTCATCCAGCCTGCCTCGCTGAACTAACTCACGCGCCACAGTTATCTGGTCTATACTCTCAGTACGCTGATAAAGGCTGAAACAAACATCATAAATCCATTGGTTTTCCGGCGTAAAGAAGTCTTCCGGCCTGAGAAAGGTGGCAACCCTGAATATGCTTTCACCATCAATAAGCAGTGACCCAATTACCGCTTTTTCAGCTTCAACATCATGCGGGGGTAAGCTTTCATTAATCATTTTCAACCTTATCTTCTTCAATGACCACACTGATTTTGGCATCCAACCCCTTGGCTAATCTGACCACTACCTCATAACTGCCGAGATTATGCAAGGGTTCCTCTAACTCGATTTTTTTCTTGTCAATTTCAAAGCCCGTCAGCTTAGTAAGCTCATCAGCTATGTGAGCGCTGGTAATGGCACCATGAAGTCGGCCTTTAACACCAGCCTTAGCCTTAAAATGTAGCTCTTTCCCTTCCAATTGCTGAATTATTCGACCTAGCTCCTCATGCTCACGAGCCTGACGTTGAGACTTCTCCTCAGACTGGATTTGAGCCGTTTTTATGGCTGCGGGTGTTGCCGGCAAAGCTAATCCTTTAGGAATGAGGAAGTTCCTGGCATAACCAGCGGCTACATCTTTTATCTCCCCCTTCTTCCCTTTAGGTGCATCCTTTAAAAAAATAACCTTCATCTCCTGTCTCCATCTTGTTCCGAGCTAATTCAATAATCATCAAAGGACAAATTCTACCTCTATTTTATAATTTCTGGTTCTTGATTTCTATCCTTCCAGAAATGTGGCTCAATGAGATTTGCTAAAAATGTTTCAAACCTTATCTCCACAAAAAGCTCACGAAAAAATCAATTTAAACTGGTCCCAGAACAAATCGCTGAGAAAACCTACCACGCCAGCTAGCAAGAAAACTCCGCCTTAACCCTAGCTAGAATTTGGGGCTCACTGAGAAGGTCAACAACTGTCATAGCCAGGGCTTTGGCGGCATCCAGCAGACCTGTATGTCCTGCCTCAGAGGTAGCAAGTTGCACGAAATCAACCGAATGCAATAACACCTCAGGAGAAGCGATAGCAACTGAAGGATGAATGGCTGGGACAACTTGACTGACATTACCCATATCAGTGCTACCGAAACCAAAGTAAGATTCAAAGGGTTCCACCTTACGGCCTAAAGATTCCAAGTTTTGAGCAAATTGCTGAGCTAAGACTAGGTTATTTTTCATTGGCGCATAGACTACCTCACCCCATTTGTAGTCCAATCGGGCGCCTGTAGCTAGTGCCGCCCCTTCGAAGCACTTTAAAACCTTTTGCTTTAACTCATCAAGATATATATTATCCTGAGCACGAACTAAGAATGTAGCTGCAGAGTATGCTGGCACCACATTAGCCACCTCACCACCATGGGTGATTACGCCATGAATACGAGCCCTATCTTTAATATGTTGGCGCAACGAGTTCACAGCATTGTACGCTAAAATCATTGCTTCGAGAGCATTTGTCCCTCGCTCAGGATAGGCAGCAGCATGAACTGCCTTACCAAAAAATTCGACATCCAATCCAATACAGGCAAGCGCTTCGGTAGTCGCTGCGTTCCGCACTCCAGGGTGCATTATCATAGCCACATCCACCCCTTCAAAAACACCGGCCTTCAACATAATTACCTTACCACCAAAAAGTTCCTCCGCCGGCGTGCCAAAAACTGCGACTGTTCCGCCACAGCTATCAACAATAGATTTACTAGATACAGCAGCTCCTACTGCTGATGCAGCTATTATATTGTGTCCGCAAGCATGCCCTATTTGTGGCAATGCGTCATACTCAGCAATTAAAGCAATCACCGGCTTATCACTGCCATAAACTGCCTTGAAGGCAGTAGGCAGCCCCCCAATGCCCTTTTCCACCTGAAAGCCGTTTCTTGCCAGATAATCAGTTAACCAACCCGACGCTTTTTCCTCTTTGAAACCAAGCTCAGGATTGGTATGAATCTTGAGGCTTAACTCAATAAGCTCGTGGCGGTGATTATCTACTTGTTTGCTTACCTCTGCCTTCAGTTTCGTCTTTGTCAAAGACTTACTCGCCACTTTCAGACTTATCCCCTACAAAAAGCAATTATACTCCAATGACCGAGCACATTCTACAGTTACCTACGGCCCTGAAGAGACCTTCCCTAGATTTGCTTTGTGTTATAATATCCGACGTTACTATCAGCTCTTTCTAGATGGAGCAATATGAAGCTAAGCCGTGAGGAAGTAGAACACATTGCCCGGTTAGCCAGATTGGGACTGAGCGGAGCTGAAATTGAGAAGTTTAGGCTTCAGTTGTCTGACATACTGGAAAATTTCGAGATACTTAAGCATCTTGACACCACCGACCTGCCACCCACAGCCCAATCCATTGCCCTCCAAAATGTCTTCAGGCCAGATGAGGCAAAACCGTCCTTGCCAGCGGAGGATATTCTGGCTAATGCACCTCAACGAGACAGTGACTGCTTCAAAATACGAGCGGTTCTGGAATAAGTTATGGACGACCTCTACAAGCTGCCTCTAACCCAGGCTCACCAGCTTCTCAAAGAGAAAAAGGTATCCTCGGTCGAATTGACCACGGCATGTTTGTCACGCTTGACTAGGGTTGAAGACAAGGTTCACGCTTGCGTTACCATCTGCGAAGATGCCGCTTTAGAGCAGGCAAAAAAAGCAGATAAAGTTATTCGTAGCGGTGAAACCAAGCCTCTGACCGGCATACCTGCCTTAATCAAGGACAACATGTGCACCAAGGGCATCAAGACCACCTGCTCATCGAAGATTCTAGGAAATTTTGTGCCTCCTTACGATGCAACTGTTGTAGAGAAACTGAAAGCCGAAAAGGCAGTGATTTTGGGGAAGACCAACATGGATGAGTTTGCCATGGGCTCGTCAACGGAGAATTCCGCCTTCTTCCCAACGCGAAATCCCTGGGACGTGGACCGGGTTCCAGGTGGCAGCAGCGGTGGCTCGGCCGTTGCCATAGCCACAGATGAGGCCATATATGCCCTCGGCTCTGATACCGGCGGCAGCATCCGCCAGCCTGCTGGATTCTGTAGTGTCGTCGGTTTGAAACCGACCTATGGCAGGATAAGCCGTTTTGGCCTCGTCGCCTTCGCCAGCTCATTGGACCAAATTGGCCCCCTGACCAAAACCGTTGCCGATTGTGCCCTGGTGCTGAATGTCATTGCCAGCCACGACCCACGAGATTCAACATCGGCACCTTATCCCGTGCCCGATTACACTAAAGCATTAATTCCAGACCTGAAAAAGCTGCGCATCGGCATTCCCAAGGAGTATTTTGTTGAGGGAATGCAGAAAGAGGTGAGGACAAGCATCGAGACAGCCATAAAAAAGCTGGAGGAGCTAGGTGCCGAAATAGACTGTGATGCCTCACTGCCCCTTACTAAATACGCCCTTGCCGTTTATTACATCCTGGCCCCATCTGAAGCTTCGGCAAACCTGGCACGGTATGATGGAGTGAAATACGGCTTCTCCTATCAGGATACCAATAACATGTGGGAGGCAATGGAGAAAACAAAGCAATTTGGCTTTGGTGCTGAGGTGAAAAGGCGAATCATGCTCGGAACCTATGCCCTATCCGCTGGTTATTATGACGCCTATTACCTTAAAGCTCAGAAAGTCCGCACTTTGATACGAGGAGAATTCGACCAGGCTTTTCAAAAATATGACGCACTGGTTACCCCGACATCGCCAACAGTGCCATTCAAGCTCGGGGAAAAAGTTGATGACCCCATGCAGATGTATCTGAGCGATGTCTGCACATTGCCTATAAACATCGCCGGTCTCCCAGCTATCTCTATCCCTGCTGGCTTCGCCGACGGTCTACCCATAGGTATGCAGATTATAGGCAAGCCTTTCGACGAGGAAACCATACTTCGTATAGCTTTTACCTACGAGCAGGCTACCGACTGGCACACAAGAAAACCGCCGATATAATAAAAGAGAGTGTTAAGTGTCATGGCGAGGAGCGTTAGCAGCGTGCATCTTATCCTTTTTACATATCATTCTTCTCCCGATAAATCGGGGGCAGAATGACATTAAGCGAAGGGCTCCCTCAGGATGACAGGAATGAAGGGCTGTCAATGACGAACCGGGACTGTTAATCGCTCTCTAAAGAGGACAGGGTTGGATAAAATCCAGGTCAGATGCTATTCAGGTCATACCTATGCTCAGAGGCCGGAATTCTTCCTGTGGCAGGAGAAAGAGTACAAGATAGCTCAAGTTGAAAACGAGTGGTTGGAGCCAGGTAAAAGATTTTTCAGAGTCGTCACGGAAGATGAGAAGGTTTTCCAACTCTGCTATAATGAGACCCAAGACCAGTGGTGGCTTATCAATTATTAGGTGAGGAGACGATATGAAACAGATTTTTGAAGCTCTGGAAAAGGATGCCCGGCTAACACCCGAGCAAATCTCTACTATGACCGGCATATCGGTTAACGAGGTTAAAAAGGCAATCAAAAAGGCTGAGCAAGACCGGGCTATTTTGAAATACAAGGCTGTTGTTGACTGGACTAAATTGGGTGAGGAGCAGGTCTGGGCTTTAGTCGAAGTTAAGGTTGTTCCGCAGCGAGGTGTAGGTTTTGATGCCATAGCTGAACGTATCTATCGTTTCCCGCAAGCTCGTTCTGTTTATCTGGCATCAGGCACCTATGATTTGGCTGTGTTGGTGGCGGGTAAGACTATGCAGGAAATCGCTATCTTCGTCTCAGAGAAGCTGGCACCGCTGGAAACGGTACAGGGGACGGTTACCCATTTCATCCTAAAGAAGTATAAGGAAGACGGCGAAATCCTCGAGGGTGGCGAAGGGATTAAACGCCTGCCCGTAACCCCCTAATCAAACTCCTATTCTGCGCTTTGCTGGCTGGAGGTCTCTGTGTCCAAAAGCAAGTCAAGTCATATTAAATTAGCCTATAGCTACATATCCGAGAAGGTGAACACACTCCCACCTTCGGGTATCAGGAAGTTCTTCGATTTGATTGCCTCAATGGAGGGAGTGATTTCCCTTGGCGTTGGAGAACCCGATTTCGTCACCCCGTGGCAAATCCGTGAAGCTGCCATTTACTCCTTGGAAAAAGGCTACACAATGTATACCTCTAATAAAGGTATGCCCGAGCTGAGGGAAGAACTGGCGAAATACCTCCAGTCTCGTCATGGGTTGAGCTATGACCCGGATAATGAAATCCTCATCACTGTTGGCGTCAGCGAAGCCCTTGACCTCGCTATGAGAGCAATACTCAATCCCGGTGATGAAGTCATCATGCCCGACCCCTGCTATGTTGCCTATCCTGCCTGCGTTGCCCTGGCAGGTGGTGTTCCTATCCTGGTGCCGACTACTGAAGAGAACAGCTTCAAAATAACGGCTGATGATATCGAGTCGCGGATTACACAGAGGACTAAAGCAATTCTAATCGGCTATCCAGCCAATCCCACCGGCGCAGTGGTGCCGAAGGAAGAGCTGATTCAAATTGCCGAGCTGGCTAAACGATATAACCTTCTGCTAATCTCAGACGAAGTCTACGGACAGCTAGTTTATGGCGTGGAACATACCTGCCTTGCCACTCTGCCCGAGATGAGGGAGCGAACTATACTGCTGAACGGGTTCTCCAAAGCCTACGCTATGACTGGATGGCGAATCGGTTATGTTGTTTCCAGCAAGGATATTACCGGCGCCATGACCAAGATTCACCAGTATACCATGCTATGTGCCTCTATTATGGGACAGATGGCAGCTATCGAGGCTTTGAAAGCTGGAGATAGCGAGGTACAGTCGATGATAAGAGAATATGACCGACGGCGCAGGGTGATAGTCAAAGGGTTAAGAGACATCGGCTTATCCTGCTTCGAGCCTAAGGGAGCTTTCTACGCCTTCCCGTCTATAAAAATCACTGGCATGACCTCAGAGGAATTCGCCGAAAAACTGTTGTGGGAGGAAAAAGTGGCAGTTGTCCCCGGTTCTGCTTTTGGTCAGTATGGCGAAGGTTATGTCCGTTGCTGCTACGCTGCTTCCTTGCCTGAAATCGAAGAGGCTCTTAAACGGATAGGCAGGTTTGTCGAGAGATACCGAAGGAATAAAGTCTGACAGGAGTAGGAACCATGGACTTTGATTTAACCGAGGAACAAAAACTAACGCGTCAGGCAGTTCGGGATTTCGCCGAAAGGGAGATAGCCCCGATTGCCCGGGAGCTGGATGAGAAAGAGCAGTTTTCCATCGAGCTGACGAAGCGAATGGCTGAATTAGGCCTCCTGGGTTGCTTCGTCTCGGAGAAATATGGCGGCTCCAACATGGGATATGTCTCCTATATCATCGTGGTCGAAGAGCTAGCCAGGGTGGATGGCTCGCAAGCCGCTACTATTACCGCTGGTAATTCTCTGGGTATCGGCCCCATCTATTATTTCGGCAACGAGAAGCAAAAGCAGGAATGGTTGCCAAAACTCTGCTCAGGAGAATGTCTGGCAGCGTTTGGTCTCACCGAGCCTGAGGCTGGCTCCGATGCCGGAAGCTCCCGAACTACTGCTGAGCTTAAAGGAGACCACTGGGTCATCAACGGCAGGAAAATCTTTATCACCAATTCAGCCTGTCCACTCACCGGTGTTGTCGTTGCCCAGGCGGTGACCGGAAAGCGAGAGGATGGGAAACCAGAGCTCAGTTGCTTCATAGTCCCCAAATATGCCCCTGGTTTCACAGCCAAGGAGATGAAAGGGAAAATGATGTGGCGGTCATCCAATACCGGGGAGCTTTTTTTTGATGACTGCATCGTACCCAGAGAGAATCTTCTGGGAAAGATAGGAGATGGCTTCCATCAGATGCTTAGTACTCTGGATGGAGGCCGTCTGAGTGTGGCTGCTATGGGACTTGGTGGCTCACAAGGTGCCTTCGAATTGGGCTTAGAATATGCCAATACGCGTATACAATTCGGCCGCCCCATCAGTGCCTTTCAGGTCAACTCTTTCAAGCTGGCAGACATGGCACTTGAGATTGAGCTTGCCAGAAACTTTCTCTACAAGGTCTGCTGGATGCGGGAAAACGACCGTCCTATAACCAAAGAAGCAGCCATGGCTAAACTCTATTGTTCCGAGGTCATGCATCGCTGTGTTCACCAGGCTTTGCAGCTCCACGGTGGGTATGGGCTGATGAAGGATTTCAGAATCGAAAGATTCTATCGAGACCAGAGGCTCCTGGAAATCGGAGAGGGGACGTCTGAGATTCTGCGAATAGTAATTGCTCGCCATATCGGCGTTGCCGGACGAGCGCTATAAAAGAAGGAGAGTCTATTTACCAACGTAGTGCGAGGCTTTAGCCTCGCCAGTAAAAGGAGAATCTATTTACCAATGTAGTGCGAGGCTTTAGCCTCACTAGGTAAAAGTGCTCGCGCTATATCGGTGCTGATTGAACGAGCGCCATAAAAGAAGGAGAGGCATGATGAAAAAAGAGACAAAGCGTGTTACAAGCAAGAGGAGAGCCGTCAGGCATGAGGATTTGCTAACTGATGCCTCCCGCCTTGCGCCCGCGGAAAAAGTGAAGGGGGCCTTGGGTGGGCGTATTCGAGAAGCTCGCGAGATGCGTGAGCTCACCCGTGAGGATATCAGCAGCCGCACGGGTATTGATGTGAAAACATTGAAGCAAATAGAGTCAGGCGAAATGGCACCGCCTCTCGGCCAGTTAATCAGGCTAGGCAAAGCCCTTGACATGAAGATGGGCTATTTCATCTCCCCTGGTGTGGAGAAGCCTATGACCGTAGTGCGGAAAGGTAAGGGACAGGCCGTGGCTCGTTATGGAGAAAAGAAGGCCGAGCAGTACGGCTACTTTTATGAATCACTGGCTCCAGAAAAGGCTAACCGCATGATGGAGCCCTTTATTGTCACCTTGCTGCCGACAGAGGCAGAGGAGTTCTCCACACATGATGGCCAGGAGTTTATATTTGTATTAGAGGGTGAAATGAAAGTCCAGGTTGGCGACCAGATTGATTTTCTTAAGCCCGGTGACGCCGTCTATTACGATTCCAACCAACCCCATCTGGTCAAATCCGCCACCAAGACCAAGACCAAAATACTGGCTGTCTTATACACTGGAGCCAAATAGCCCTTGTTCCCAGCGGAAGGACGACCTGACTGGTATCTGTCGTCTGTGCTCTAGCCAACAAGTTACAAAAACCGCTGAAAGTCGCAACGAGACGCGTCTTTGTAGTAAGTAGTCGTCACTGCAAATGTCAGTAATGTGCAATCGGCAAGCCATGACTATAAGTTAACACGTTCTTGAGTAGCGTTCTTTTTATTCAGGCTTTTCCGAAAGGGTAAGAATTGGGGCTCACCTACCTTGTGGTAGACTTTATAGTCTAAGCAACAAACCATAAGGAGGTAAGCCCTAAATGACATTAGCACAGAG
>Ga0194113_10003127_pt1 | contig 22288 bp, 20 predicted proteins | sample TA2MahC200mmetaG_FD_146193 | JGI IMG/M metagenome (GOLD analysis project Ga0194113, IMG submission 146193) | Freshwater microbial communities from Lake Tanganyika, Tanzania - TA2015017 Mahale Deep Cast 200m | ecosystem: Environmental > Aquatic > Freshwater > Lake | place: Tanzania: Lake... | reverse complement strand
ACAACATGTCCATCGACACCCGCCCCAAGGTACGCGTCTCTCGGCCTTCAACCAGAATGGGCGTGCCGGTGGGCGCATGGCGCGGATAACCATCGGCATAGCCACAGGCGACGATGCCGATGTTCATATCCTGCGGGGCCATGAAGGCGTGGCCATAGCCCAGTCCCTCGCCGCGGGCCACACGACGAACCGCAATCAGGCGCGACTCCAGCGTCATCGCCGCTGCCAAGCCCAGATCGGAACCGGTCTGTCCGGCAAAGGGCGAGGCCCCGTACAGCATGATGCCGGGCCGCACCCAATCGCCCACCACTGCGGGGTAGCGCAACAGGGCCGCCGAATTGGCCAGGCTGACCGGCAGGGCAAGACCTTGCGTACATTCGCTGAAAACCTGCTGCTGCGCCGCAACCCCAATAGCCGGCTCATCGGCCCCGGCAAAATGGGTCATCAGAGTGACGCTCGCCACCGAGGCGCAGGCCTGCAGGGCCGCAAGGGCCGCACGGGCGCGGCTGGCCGGGATACCCAGACGATGCATCCCTGTGTCGATTTTGAGCCAGACATCCAGGCGATGCGGTAACGCGGCCCTAGCCAACAGGGTGATCTGGTCTTCGCGATGAATCACGGGGCGTAAGTGGGCATGGGCCATGGCCTCCAGCTCATCGCCGCTGAAAAATCCCTCGAGGAGAACGATGGGGTGGCTATACCCGGCGTGACGCAATGCCAGGGCCTCGTCGAGCGACAGGACGGCAAATCCATCGGCATTTCGCAAGGCCTCGGCCGCACGCAGGATCCCGTGACCATAGGCATTGGCCTTGATCACCGCCAATACCCGCGCCTGCGGATGGGCCGCCAGAGTGGCCCGCCGCGCCACGCCCAGGTTATGGGTCAGCGCGGCACGATCAATGCGAACAACAAGGGGGCGTTGGGAAAGCATAGGGAAGCGATCAGCCGATTGACATGTCGATCGCGTGGTTCTCGAATCGCGTGTGTTCGCCTAGGAAGGTGAGGCGGACCGTGCCAATAGGACCGTTACGCTGCTTGCCAATGATGAGTTCGGCGGTGCCCCGATCCGCGCTATCGGGGTTGTAGACCTCATCACGATAGATAAACAGGATCAGGTCGGCGTCCTGTTCAATGGCGCCCGATTCTCTCAGGTCCGACATCACCGGCCGTTTGTTGGGGCGCTGTTCAAGGGCCCGGTTCAGCTGGGAGAGGGCAATGACCGGCACATGCAGTTCTTTGGCGAGCCCCTTCAACGAACGGGAGATCTCGGACAACTCCGTCGCGCGGTTTTCTTCCCGGCCGCTTTGGCTACCGGACATGAGTTGCAGGTAGTCCACCACGATCAGGCCGAGCTTGCCACCGCAGGTACGCGCCAGACGGCGGGCACGGGCACGCATTTCCATGACAGTAAGACCCGGGGTTTCGTCGATGAAGAGCGGGGCCTCGTCGAGCCGACCCAAGGCATGCGTCAGGCGGGGCCAATCGTCATCCGAGATGCGCCCGGTACGCAGTTTGTGCTGGTCGAGCCGCCCCACCGAACCCAGCATCCGCATGACCAGTTGCGAGGCCCCCATTTCCATGGAGAACACGGCGACCGGTAGCCGGGCATCGAGCGCCACATGCTCGGCAATATTCAGCGACAGGGCCGTCTTGCCCATACTCGGCCGACCCGCGACGATGATGAGGTCGCCCGGCTGCATCCCCGAGGTCCGCGAATCGAGGTCGGCAAAACCGGTGGGTACGCCGGTGACATCGCTATCGGAGTCGCGGTTATAGAGTTCGTCGATGCGATTGACCGCATCGATAAGCAGCGGCTTGATCTCCAGAAAACCGGAAGCGGCACGCGCGCCGGCCTCACGAATCTCGAAGACCTTGGCCTCGGCATGATCGAGAATATCAGAAGCGCTGCGGCCAGCCGGGTTGTAAGCCGCATCGGCGATATCGCCGCCAACGGAGGCGAGACGGCGCAACAAGGCACGCTCGCGCACAATCTCGGCGTAGCGGCGAATATTGGCGGCGGACGGGGTATTGGCCACCAGCGAGGCAATATAGGCCAGCCCCCCCACCTGATCGATCTGGTTGTGCGACTCCAGCGCCTCGGCCACGGTAATGGCATCGGCCGCCGCATTCTGATCAATGAGGCGCGCCATCTGGCGCCAAATGGCGCGATGGTCGGCGCGGTAAAAATCCGCCTCGCCGATCAGGTCAACCACCCGTTCCCAAGCGCTGTTGTCGAGCATGAGGCCGCCCAGCACGGACTGTTCCGCCTCGATAGAGTGCGGTGGAAGTTTCAGTCCTGCGAGATCGGTATCCATTGCCATAGCCTCAAGATTAGCCCACGCTGTCGGGTATTAACCTAAGCGGCGCATTCTACACGCCTGCCCCATCCTCACGGCCTCCTCCCAAAAAACAAAAATCCCGCCGACCTTAACAGGGTCGACGGGACTTTTCAGGGGAGGCTATTACTCGGGTCGAACCGTGACCATGATGTCCACCAGGACATCCGAATGCAACGCAAGGGTCAGCGTGCTCTCACCAATGGTCTTGATCGGGCCGGTCGGCATACGCACCTGAGCCTTGGCCACATCGTGGCCTTCAGCCTTGATGGCCTCCGCGATGTCCGCGTTGGTGACCGAACCAAACAGACGACCGTCCGGGCCGGCCTTCTGGGTCAGCGTCAGAACAAAGCCTTCGAGACGAGCTGCCTGGGCCTGAGCCGCCGCCAGCTTGGTCGCTGCCAGGGCCTCAAGCTCGGCCTTTTTCTGAGCGAAGACTTCAAGGTTAGCCGCCGTAGCACGACGCGCAATGCCCTTGGGGATCAGGAAATTACGGGCATAGCCGTCCTTAACCTTGACCACATCGCCAAGGCCGCCCAAATTGGTAACTTTTTCCATGAGGATAATTTGCATGATGGGTCCTCTTTAGGCGTGGTGCAGATCAGTGTAGGGCAACAGGGCCAGGAAACGGGCACGCTTGATGGCCGTAGTCAACTGACGCTGATAGTGCGACTTGGTGCCGCTGACGCGGGCCGGCTGAATCTTGCCGTTCTCAGCGATGAATTCCTTCAGGACTTCAACGCCCTTGTAGTCGATCTCTTTAACCTTTTCGACCGTGAAGCGGCAGAATTTACGGCGTCGGAACAGGGCGTTACCGCGCTTCTTGTTTTTGTCCTTGTCGAGGGGTTTACGACGAACGAATGCCATGGTGACTCCTTATACGGTTTCGGTGGCAACAGCGGCGGCATCAACAGTCTTGTCAGACTGCGGCGCCAGCAGATTGCGGGACTTCTCTTCCTTCATCATCGGCGACTGCTCAGTGATCGCTTCGTCGCGCTTGATGGTGAGATGACGGAGGATGGCATCGTTGAAGCGGAAGCCGTGCTCCAGTTCGTTCAGGGTTTCCTGATCAATCTCGATGTTCATCAGCACATAGTGTGCCTTGTGCATCTTCTGGATGCTGTAAGCCATCTGGCGACGGCCCCAGTCTTCGAGACGGTGAATGCGGCCGGAACGACCTTCGATCAAGGTTTTGTAACGCTCGATCATGGCCGGCACCTGCTCGCTTTGGTCCGGATGGACGATAAAAACGATTTCGTAGTGACGCATGGTTTTCCTTTTGGACTAATGGCTTTTGGCTCATGGCCACCGGTCGACAGAGTCTCTGCACGCCGTGTGGCAAGGGTCCGGCAGATGGTCATCCACCGGAAGACCGCGGATTTTAATGTGGAATCCGTGGGAAATCAAGTCGGTGTCGGAGTCGGAATAACACTGCAACGCGCCCAGCCAAGGCCGGGGCGCCGGGTTTACGACTAAACCACGCAGTCGATGTAATAGCGGCTGGTACCGTTCTCGCGTTCCTTCACTAGGCCGTGCACATCCGTCTCGAAGCCCGGGAATTGGTCGTTGAAGGTGCGCGTGAACTGCAGGTAACGCACGATGGTCGCGTTGAAGCGCTCGCCAGGAATCAGCAAGGGAATGCCCGGCGGGTACGGCGTCAGCAGGATGGCCGTGACGCGGCCCTCAAGCTGATCGATCGCGACGCGTTCGATCTCGCGATGCGCCATCTTGGCAAAGGCATCGGCCGGACGCATGGCGGGCACCATGGCGGACAGATACATCTCGGTCGTGAGGCGTGCCACATCGTTGCTCTTGTACACCTCGTGAATTTGTTGGCAGAGATCCTTGAGGCCAATACGCTCATAGCGAGGGTACTTGGCCACAAACTCAGGCATGACGCGCCACAACGGCTGGTTCTTGTCGTAATCATCCTTGAACTGCTGCAACTCGGTGACCATCGTGTTCCAGCGGCCCTTGGTAATGCCGATGGTGAACATGATGAAAAATGAGTACAGGCCGCATTTCTCGACGATAACGCCATGCTCAGCCAGGTATTTGGTGACGATGGCCGCCGGGATGCCCCAGTCGGCAAAGTCACCGTCCACATCCAGGCCGGGGGTGATGACCGTGGCCTTGATCGGGTCGAGCAGATTGAAGCCATCCGCGAGCTGACCAAATCCATGCCAGCGTTCGCCGGGCTTCAACATCCAGGCCTCGCGTTCCTCGATGCCCTCCTCAGACAGATCATCCGGGCCCCACACCTTGAACCACCAGTCGGCGCCCCACTCCTCGTCCACCTTGCGCATGGCACGGCGGAAATCCAGGGCCTCGGCAATCGACTCTTCGACCAGGGCGGTCCCGGCCGGTTCTTCCATCATCGCCGCCGCCACATCGCAGGAGGCGATAATGGAATACTGCGGCGAGGTTGAGGTGTGCATCAGATAGGCCTCGTTGAACACATCGCGGTCGAGCTTCCGGCTTTCCGAGTCCTGCACCAGGATCTGCGAGGCCTGACTCAAGCCCGCCAGCAGCTTGTGGGTGGACTGCGTGGAAAACACCACCGATTCCTGGCAGCGCGGCCGATCGGCGCCAATGGCGTGATAGTCACCGTAAAAATCGTGGAAGGCCGCGTGCGGCAACCAGGCCTCATCGAAATGCAGGGTGTCGATCCGGCCATCAAGCATCTCCTTGATTTCTTCTACATTGTAGAGAATGCCATCGTAGGTGGATTGCGTAATGGTCAGCACCCGCGGCTTGGCCGACTTGTCGCTCGCGAACGGATGCGCCGCAATCTTGGCCTGAATGTTCTCCCACAGAAATTCACTCTTCGGGATCGGGCCGATGATGCCGTAGTTGTTGCGCGTCGGCATCAGAAAGACGGGGATCGCACCGGTCATGATGATCGAGTGCAGGATCGATTTGTGACAGTTGCGGTCAACGACCACGATATCGCCCGGCGCCACGGTCGAATGCCAGACGATCTTGTTCGAGGTTGAGGTTCCGTTGGTCACAAAAAACAAATGGTCGGCGTTAAAGATGCGCGCCGCATTGCGCTCGGAAGCGGCCACCGGACCGGTGTGATCCAGCAGCTGGCCGAGTTCCTCAACCGCGTTGCAGACATCGGCGCGCAGCATGTTCTCGCCAAAGAACTGGTGGAACATCTGCCCCACCGGCGATTTCAGGAAGGCCACACCGCCCGAGTGACCCGGGCAGTGCCACGAGTAGGAACCATCGGCCGCATAGTGCGTCAAGGCGCGGAAAAACGGCGGCGGCAGGCTATCCAGATAGGCCGTCGCCTCGCGCTTGATATTGCGGGCGATGAACTCCGGCGTGTCCTCGAACATATGGATGAAGCCATGCAACTCGCGCAGGACATCGTTGGGAATATGCCGGCTGGTCCGCGTTTCGCCGTACAGGAAGATGGGGATTTCGGCATTACGCTGACGGATCTCACCGACAAAGCCACGCAGATCCGCAATGGCCTTTCCGGTGGCCGCCTCGGACGAAAACTCCTCATCATCGATCGACAGGATAAAGACCGAGGCGCGACTCTGCTGCTGGGCAAAGGAGCTCAAGTCACCATAACTGGTCACCCCCAGCACCTCCAGGCCCTCTTTCTCGATGGCCTCGGCCAACGCACGAATCCCTAAACCCGAGGTGTTTTCGGAACGAAAGTCTTCGTCAATGATGACGACGGGGAAACGAAAACGCATGGCCAGCGCTCCAGTAGCGGTAAGAAAGTGCGCGGATTATAGAAATTCCCGCGCGCTGTTGCGTTAAATCTTCGGCAGCGTCACGCCGGTCTGCCCTTGGTATTTGCCGCCACGATCACGGTACGAGGTTTCGCAAACCTCATCCGACTCGAAGAACAACATCTGCGCGACGCCCTCATTGGCGTAAATACGCGCTGGCAGCGGCGTGGTGTTGGAAAACTCCAGCGTCACATGGCCCTCCCACTCGGGCTCCAAGGGTGTGACATTGACGATAATACCGCAGCGCGCATAGGTCGATTTACCCAGGCACACCACCAACACATTGCGCGGGATGCGGAAGTATTCGACCGTACGCGCCAGCGCAAACGAATTAGGCGGAATGATGCACGAATCGCCATCCACCTCGACAAAGCTGGAGGGATCGAAGTGCTTGGGATCAACGATGCTGCTGTTGATGTTGGTAAACAGCTTGAACTCGCTGGCGCAACGGACATCGTAGCCGTAGCTGGAGGTGCCATAGGAAACGATTCTTTCGCCGTCACGGGTCTTGATTTGGCCCGCCTCGAAAGGCTCGATCATGCCGTGCTCACGCGCCATGCGGCGTATCCAAAGATCGGATTTGATGCTCATAGGTCAGCTCTGTCATCGAAAAATAAAAACCGCGCCGGCAACCCGGCGCGGTTCGTATCCTACCAGCTAGTGTCCGCTTAGGTATTCTGAATCACGATGCTGGGGAACTTGGCCGAGTGATCGACGGCAAGATCGCCCACCTTGACCGCCACGCGGCGGGCGATGCCGCGATAGATTTCGCTGATCCGCGATTCCGGTGCGGCGACCACGGTGGGCTTACCGGCATCCGTTTCCTGACGGATGCGCATGTCCAACGGCAGGCCACCCAAAAACTCGGCGCCGTAGTCATCACACATCTTCTGGCCACCGCCAACGCCAAAGATGGGCTCTTCGTTTCCGCACTTGGAGCAGATGTGCAGACTCATGTTCTCGACCACACCGAGAATAGGAACACCCACCTTCTCAAACATCTTCAGGCCCTTGCGGGCGTCGATAAGCGCAATATCCTGCGGCGTGGTGACGATCACCGCGCCCGTAACCGGTACCCGCTGGGCCAGCGTCAGCTGGATATCACCCGTACCCGGCGGCAGGTCAACAACCAGGTAATCAAGGTCTTTCCACTGGGTATTATTGAGCAGCTGCTCCAACGCTTGGGTGACCATGGGGCCGCGCCAGACCATCGGCGTGTCGACATCAATCAGGAAACCGATCGACATGGATTGCAGGCCATGCCCCATCATCGGTTCCAGCGACTGGCCGTCCGTCGATTCGGGGCGACCGGTAATGCCCAGCATGGTGGGCTGCGACGGGCCATAGATGTCCGCATCGAGCATGCCAACCCTGGCGCCTTCGGCCGCCAGCGCCAAAGCCAGGTTGACGGCGGTAGTGGACTTGCCGACGCCGCCCTTTCCAGAGGCCACCGCAATGATGTTCTTCACGCCGTTGACCAGTTTCACACCCTTTTGGACGCTATGCGCGACGATCTTCCAGCTCACATTGGAGGTCACGGAGCCCACACCGGGAATGGCCTTGATGGCACCGTCCACCATGGATTGGATCTCAGCCAACACCGTTTTGGCCGGGTAGGGCAGAACGACATCCAGCGTCACCTGACCACCGTCAACCTTGATGTTGCGGGCCGACTTGGTGCTCATGAAATCCTTGCGGGTATTGGGGTCGATCAGCGCTTTGAGAGCAGCTTGCACTTGTTCTACGGAAACGGACATCAAAAAACCTCAGATAAACAACACAAAAAATGCGGGCACAACACCCGGAACAGACGGATAAATGGGGACGCCGGGTGACATCTCAAGTCACCACCCGCCCCAACCCCGTCAGGGCCAATGCTTGACTATTTTACTCGGAATTGGTCGGGCCGGGAAGTCCGTCAGGATCGCAACCCGTAATCAGTCGTTTAATTCTTGATGGATATCAACAAAGTTTGCCGCCGTCGCCAGATGCGGCATGGCTGACCCAAGCTGACGGCTGATTTGGGACAGGGAAAAGAGGCCGCGGACCAATTGGCCACGGTCCTGACCACGCTCCACGACCATGGCGTGCTGGCGGCCCTGTTTTTGCAGGGTAGCCACGACGCTGCCCACCGAGGCGCCCTTCAAATCCTCCACGCACAGGCACTCCAGTCGCTCACGCGGCGTCATCACATCCTTGACCAACACATCTTCGTAGGGAATGCCCTGGCTGCGGGTCACCTGCATAGGTTTCTCCCCGGTCAAGTCAGTCGCCGTGATCAGGCCCAGGATCGCATTTTCATTGTCCACCACCAGGAGGAGGCGAACGCCACGATGGATCATCTTTGCCCGTGCCGCCTCCACACTTTCCAGCGGGAAGATGGTGTAGGCCGTCGTCCGAGTGAAATCGGTCATGACCTCGGTCGCCGGATCCTCAAGTTTCACGCTCTCTGGCAACACCTGAAACGGTTTGTGAAAGGTGGCCCCTTTCTGCAAGGGCACAATGGGCAGGCTGCGGGTCATGATCAAACTCCTCTTCTCAGGCCGCGCGCGGATGATGCGCGTTCGGGTGTTTATTCAGGTGACCCAAATGCCGTTCCAACTCGCCGAGGGCCAGGCGGTAAACCTCTTGTTTGAAATCGACCACCTCACTGGCAGGTTGCCAATAGTCATGCCAACGCCAGGCATCAAATTCGGGGTGATCGCTCGCACGCAGCCGGACATCGCAATCCCGTCCAACCAGTTTCAGCAAATACCATATCTGCTTCTGGCCCCGATAAATCCCGCGCCAGTCACGCTTGATCCAGGACTGCGGCACATCGTAACGCAACCACTCCCGGGTCCGCCCAAGAATGGTTACATGCTGAGGCAACAGCCCCGTTTCTTCCTGTAGTTCACGGTACATCGCCTGCTCTGGCGTCTCACCTGACTTGATCCCGCCTTGCGGAAACTGCCAGGCGTCTTGTTTGACGCGCTTGCCCCAGAACACCTCACCACGGGCATTACACAGCACGATACCGACATTGGAACGATATCCATCCCGGTCGATCATGGCCGACATCCATCAATAATTCACTGTGCCGGATTCTCCCATCACAACGGCCACTTGCAAAGCCTCAAATAATCGAGTCCTGCATCCTGTTTATCGACTCCGAGGTCACACGATCCAGCAACGCCCCCAAATCAAAATGCCAGGCGGCCCCTATAGCCGCGGCCCGCGCGCGCAGGGTTGCCCACGCCAGATCGCCCCATCCCCCCCGTGCCGCAAACAACAGCAGATTCCCTTTCTGCTCCGTGGGCAGGACTAGCGCGGGCGAAGCAAACGCTATCTCAATCGCCTCGCGGTACAGATGGAAACGACCCTCCTCGGCCCACAGATTGAAGACCGCCACGCCCCCCGGCCGCAAGGCTCCCGCACAGCCGCGATAAAACTCCGGGCTGGACAGGGCCTCGACAATGCGGCGGCGATCGTAACCGTCGACGACCATGGCATCCAGACTACGATGCTGGGCGGCCACCCACGCCGCGCCATCATCAAGGATCACCCTCAGGCGTTCATCATCCGCCGGCAAATGGAAAAAGGAACGCGCGGCCGCCACCACTTCTGGATTGATCTCCAGCGCCGTCAGGCGACTTTCGGGCAAATGCCGGTGGATAAACTTGGCCAGCGAACCACCGCCCAAACCAATCAACGCAATGTCCTGCGGATTCGGATGCAGAACGGCAAACAACATTGCCGCACGCGTGTATTCCAGCTCCAGTGCGAACGGGTCACGCACCCGCATCACCGACTGCGCCACCCCGCCGGCAAAGTGCAAGGTACGCAAACCGCGTTGTTCACTCACCTCCACAGGGTCGTACCGCAGCGAACGGTTTTCGTGCGTACGCCCATCGCGTCGTGGTCTCTCTGTAAAACGCTTCATGCGGTTAAAATCCGGGTTCTTGAAAAGGGTTCCATTATGCGCATTTCACAGTTCTTTCTCTCCACCAGCAAGGAGGCTCCCTCCGAGGCCGAGCTGGTTTCACACCAGTTGATGCTCCGCGCCGGGATGATTCGGCGGCTGGGTTCCGGGCTTTATACCTGGATGCCGCTTGGGCTCAAGGTGTTGCGCAAGGTCGAGGCCATTGTGCGCGAAGAAATGAACCGTGCCGGCGCCATCGAGCTGCTCATGCCCGCCATCCAGCCCGCTGAATTGTGGCAGGAATCGGGCCGCTGGGCCGTGTTTGGACCGCAGATGCTCAAGATTAAAGACCGTCACGAACGCGATTTCTGCTTCGGCCCGACGCATGAAGAGGTCATCACCGATGTCGCCCGCCGCGAGCTGAAGAGCTACAAACAGTTGCCCGTCAATTTTTATCAGGTGCAAACCAAGTTCCGCGACGAGATCCGGCCGCGTTTCGGCGTGATGCGTGCGCGCGAGTTTCTGATGAAGGATGCCTATTCCTTCCACGCCGACACCGACAGCCTAGATGCCACCTATCGGGTCATGTACGACACCTACAGTCGCATCTTCACCCGTCTGGGCCTCAAGTTCCGCGCCGTGGCCGCAGACACCGGCGCGATTGGCGGCTCCGGCTCCCACGAGTTTCATGTCCTGGCCGATAGCGGCGAGGATGGCATCGCCTTCTGCCCGGCCTCTGACTACGCCGCCAATGTGGAGATGGCCGAGGCGCTGGGCCCCGATGCCGCGCATGCCGCCGCCAGCGAAACACTGCGTGAGGTGGATACGCCCAAGCAAACCACCTGCGAGGATGTCGCCGCGCTGCTGGGCATTCCGTTGCAACGCACGGTCAAGCTGCTTGCAGTGATCGCCCAGGAAAGGCTGCACATCCTGCTGATTCGCGGCGACCACAGCCTGAACGAGGTCAAGGCCGGCAAGGTCGAGGGGCTGGCCGATTTCCGTTTTGCGACGGAGGCCGAGATTCGTGCCGCACTGGCCTGCCCACCAGGTTTTCTCGGTCCGGTCGGCATTGATCGTGGCCAGATCCGCGTCATTGCCGACCGCAGCGTGGCCGGCATGAGCGACTTTGTTTGCGGCGCCAACAAGGCGAAGTTTCACCTCGCGGGGGTCAACTGGGGCCGCGACCTGCCCGAACCGGATCTCGTCGCTGATATCCGCAATGTCGTCACGGGCGATCCCTGTGCCGACGGCCACGGCCCGCTGGAACTGTGCCGGGGTATCGAGGTCGGTCACATCTTCAAGCTCGGTACCAAATACTCGGAATCCCTGCAGGCGCAGTTCCTGAATGCCGAGGGTACGCGGCAAAACTTTGTCATGGGCTGCTATGGCATCGGCGTCTCACGCATCGTGGGGGCGGCCATCGAACAAGGCCACGACGAGCGCGGCATCATCTTCCCGCGCGCCCTGGCCCCCTTTGACATCGTCATTGTGCCGATGGGTTACCACCGCAATGCCGAGGTCAAGGCGGCTGCCGACCAGTTGTACGCCGACCTGCACGCGGCCGGGATTGATGTCGCCCTGGACGACCGCGACGAGCGCCCCGGCGTGATGTTTGCCGACCAGGAGCTGATCGGCGTGCCACACCGCGTCGTCGTCAGCGAGCGCGGACTGAAGGACGGCAAGCTGGAATACAAGGGCCGCCGCGATGGCGAGGCCAGCTTCCTGGCGACCGCCGAGGCCGTGGCCGATCTGCTAAGCCGGGTGCGTGGCTAATCACCACGCCCGGCCAGACCCGCGAGGTTCAGACGGCGATGCGCCTGAGCCACGCCAGGTCGACCACCCCCTGCTCGCCCTGGCCATAACCATCCAGACGCACAAAGGGTGAGCCGGGTTCACCCAGATCACTCAGCACCGCCAGCGCGCCCGAAAAGTCGTGATCGTGGGTGTAGTCATTCACCGTCACCACGGTGCGCAGACCGGCCCCCAACGAGGAATTAATGCCATTTTCAGAATCCTCGAAGGCCACACAATCGCCCGCCTTGAGGCCAAGTTGTTCCAAGGCCCAGATATAAATATCCGGTGCGGGTTTCTTGGCGGGGACAATGTCGCCCGCCGCAATGACCTCAAACCAGCCCGGTCCCTCCTCGCCCAAGGTGCTCCTGAGCAAGGCGGTGACATTGGCAGGCGTGGTGGTGGTGGCAATCGCCAGACGCAGACCCGCCGCGCGAGCCTCATCCAGCAGCCGCCGCACACCGGGGCGTAGCGGAATCAGGCCCTCGGCCATCATCTGCGTGTAATGCCGCGTCTTGGCCTGATGCAATTCGGCCACCAGGGCATCAAAGTTGACCGGCCGCTGATAGTCCATATTGAACTGATCGACATAGAAGCGGATCCGCTCCTTGCCACCGGTCACCGCCAGCAACTCACCATACAGGGCCACATCCCAGTCCCAGTCGAGACCAAATTCGCGAAAGGCCGCATTAAACGCCGGGCGATGGCCATCACGCTCGGTATCGGCCAGCGTACCGTCCACATCAAAAATCAAGGCTTGCAACATTGAGCACTCCATAGCCCCCGATAGGGGCCCCTTTCCATGTCAGATTGAATACAATGGTAAACCAACTCAGCCCATACCAAACCCATTTTGACCACAGCACACCTACTTCACGCACGCCACCATAGCCCGGCCTTCGATACCCTGTTTGGCGGCACGCTCTACAGCATCCTGGCCTGGGAACAACTGGGTGCCTTTTGGCAACGCGTTGATCGTGACGCGGGTTGGTATCTCTACGCGGTTGGCGAGGCACGCCCGGAAGACCCGGCTGACAGCGCGCATGTCGAAACCTTCATCCGCGAAATCGATGCGCTGTTACGCCGCGATCACGACGAGTCCTATTGTGGCATTGTCTATGCAGACAATCTGGACTCACCCAGTCTTATCAAGATTTACGACCCGCATCACCTGGGCAGCTCCTGTGGCTCGGCCGGTTACAAGATTCTACCCGGCTGGGTCATGAGCCGAGTCCCCCCCTCTGATCTAACCCCCGAACACATCGTCCCGCAAAACCGGCGCCGCTGGTGGCAAGGGTTTCTGAGCAGCATCGGCCTAGGCTAGCCACACCCCTGCGACCCAAACAAAAAGGCGACCGGAGCCGCCTTTTTGGCATGGGCCTTGCCACTTACTCCGCCGGAGTCTCCTCCGCCGCAACCGCCGGAGCCAGCGGTCGCTCGATCAGCGCCTTGGCAGACAGCTTAACGCGACCCCGATCATCAATCTCGAGGACCCTGACCCGCACGGTCTGGCCTTCCTTGAGATGATCGGACACGGCGTTAACCCGCTCGTGAGCAATCTGCGAGATATGCAACAGGCCATCGCGGTTGGGGATCAGATTCACAAAGGCGCCGAAGTCCGTGATCTTGATCACCGTGCCCTCATAGATCTGGCCGATCTCGACCTCTGCGGTAATCTCGGCGATACGCTTCTTCGCCAACTCACCGGCCTCGTTGCTGGTGGTGGCAATCTTCACCGTACCATCATCGGTCAGTTCAATCTGGCAGCCCGTTTCTTCCGTCAGGGCGCGAATCACCGCACCGCCCTTGCCGATAACATCGCGAATCTTGTCCGGATTGATCTTGAAAGTGATGATGCGCGGCGCGTACTGGCTCATCTCATGCGGCTGCGCCTCGGCCTGGTTCATGATGCCCAGGATGTGCAGACGGCCTTCACGCGCCTGACGCAGGGCGACATCCATGATCTCCTTGGTGATGCCTTCGATCTTGATGTCCATCTGCAGGGCGTTGATGCCGTTGGCCGTGCCGGCCACCTTGAAGTCCATGTCGCCAAGATGATCCTCGTCCCCGAGGATGTCCGTCAGCACCGCAAAGCGATTGCCTTCCTTGATCAGGCCCATGGCCACACCCGCCACATGCGAGCGCATCGGCACACCGGCATCCATCATCGCCAGCGAACCGCCACAGACCGAGGCCATGGAGGACGAGCCGTTGGACTCGGTAATCTCGGAGACCACGCGAATCGCGTAGTCAAAATCCGCCGCGGCCGGCAGACAGGCAGTCAGCGCCCGCTTGGCCAAACGGCCATGGCCAATCTCGCGACGCTTCGGAGAACCGGTGCGACCCGTTTCGCCGGTGGCAAAGGGAGGCATGTTGTAATGCAGCATGAAGCGATCGCGATACTCGCCAGTCAAAGCATCAATGGTTTGCGCATCACGCATGGTGCCCAGCGTGGCAACCACCAGGGCCTGCGTCTCACCCCGAGTGAACAGGGCCGAGCCGTGGGTACGCGGCAGCACGCCGGTACGGATCGTGATCGGACGCACGGTGCGGGTGTCGCGACCGTCAATGCGCGGCGAACCCTCGAGAATCCGACCGCGAACCACCTTGGCCTCCAGGTTATGGAACTCGTTCTTGACCGCATTGGCGGCCTCAGTATCCATATCGGCGGTAATCATTTGCGCGAACACGCGGGTACGCACCTCATCCACGGCCGACTGACGCGCCTGCTTTTCGCGAATCGAATAGGCCCGATTCAGGTCGTCACCACAGAGGGAGCGCATCTGCTCGATCATGGCGGTTGGCGGCACGGGCGCCTGCCAATCCCAGAGATCCTTGCCCACCTCATCGACCATCTCGTTGATGGCATCAATGGCAATCTGCATCTGGTCATGGCCAAACACCACCGCGCCCAGCATGACATCTTCCGACAGCTCATCGGCCTCGGACTCGACCATCAGCACGGCCGCATCGGTACCGGCCACCACCAGATCGAGCTTGGAATTGGCGAGATCCGAAAGATCGGGGTTGAGGATGTATTGCCCGTCAACATAGCCCACGCGCGCAGCGCCGATCGGGCCATTGAACGGGATACCGGAAATGGCCAGCGCAGCGGAGGCGCCGATCAAGGCCGGGATATCCGCCGGGACATCCGGGTTCTGCGACATCACCGTGGCGATGATCTGAACCTCGTTGTAGAAACCATCCGGAAACAGCGGACGCAGCGGACGATCGATCAGGCGCGAGACCAGAATCTCGCCTTCAGACTGCTTGCCCTCGCGGCGGAAGAAGCTGCCGGGGATGCGGCCAGCCGCATAGGTCTTTTCCTGATAGTCAACCGTCAAAGGAAAGAAATCCTGACCTGGCTTGACATCATGCTTGCCCACCACAGCGACCAGCACCACGGTATCACTGCAATTAACCATCACGGCGCCATCGGCCTGACGAGCAATCTCGCCGGTCTCCAGGGTCACCTGATGCTTGCCGTACTGAAAGGACTTTCTGACAACTGAATTCACGCTTACCTCGTCACATCAAGGGTCTTGGGTTGTCCACGCACGGTGGCGTGGCGTATGGACAGCAATCAGCGCAACGCCCAGCGCTGCGACACCATCGCAAATTACTTACGCAGGCCCAAGCGCTCGATCAAGGTACGGTAGGCCTCGACATTACGCGACTTCAGGTAGTCGAGCAGACTGCGACGCTGCGACACCATCTTCAGCAGGCCACGACGGGAATGGTGATCCTTGACATTGACCTTGAAGTGGCCCGTCAGGTCATTGATACGAGCGGTCAGCAGCGCAATCTGGACTTCGGGCGAACCCGTGTCACCCTGAGCACGCTGAAAATCCGCTACGGTTTGCGCCTTTTGCGCCGTGGTAATAGCCATTTTTTTCATCTCCAACAGAAAGCGGTGGATTGTACCGCCAAAAACCTTTATTTCTCAAGCCGTTTCTTATGCGGCTGGGCCCCTCGTCACCAGTCGACGCGGGGCCAGTTTGCCCTCCTCGTTGACCTCAGCCACGCCCAGCAAGGCCCCGTCCGGGGCATAGACCGCCATGACAGCACCCACCTGAAGACCGCTGCGCCAAATCGCTTGGCCATGACCAAATTGCCAGGCCGAATCCAGATCCAGATCAAGGCGCGGCACATCACCCAACAAACAATCGACCGGCCACAAGCGGGTATCGCGCTCTTCTTCCGTCGCTGCTTCCAGGGTCGGCAAATCCGTACCCGCCGCCAACCGGAAGGGGCCCACAGCCTCACGCCGCAGCGCCAACAAATAGGCCCCGCAGCCCAGCGCCGCTCCAATATCCTCGGCCAGGGTCCGCACATACAGGCCCTTGCCGCTATGCACCCGAAGGGTCAAGCGGTCCTCATTCAACGCGAGGAATTCAATGCGGTGCACCACCACGGGGCGCGCCTCACGCTCGACGGTTTCACCGCGCCGCGCATATTCATACAACGGCCGACCATCGCGCTTCAAGGCCGAATGCATGGGCGGCACCTGCAGGATGTCGCCGGTAAATTGCGGCAACACCGCCTCCACCGCCAGACGATCCGCCGTGACGGGAAGCGTTGCAATGACCTCACCCTCCGGATCGGCCGTCGTCGTGCGCACCCCAAGCTGGATCTCAGCCAGATAGACCTTGTCGGCATTGAGCAGGAACTGGGAAAACTTGGTGGCCTCGCCCAGGCAGATGGGCAGGAGGCCGCTGGCAAAGGGGTCCAGGGTCCCGGTATGCCCCGCCTTCTCTGCACGCAGCAACCATTTAACCTTCTGCAAGGCCGCATTGGACGACCAGCCAACCGGCTTGTCGAACAACAGAACCCCGTCAATACGCCGACGGCGACGCGGTACGGCCGTCATTATGGGCGGTCGGGATGCTTGTCGGGGCTGGCGTCAACCTCGGCCTGCGCGTGACGCTGGTCCTCCGCCACGGCCTGATCAATCAGGTGCGACAAATGCGCCCCGCGCTCGATTGAAACATCGTAGACAAAGGTCAGCTTGGGTACGGTGCGCAGATCCATGCGCTGCGCCAACTGGCTGCGCATAAACCCGGAGGCACGCTCCAGGGCCTTGGCCGCCAAGGCCGGATCGCCCTGCAGCAAGGTAAAAAAGACCTGCGCATGTTCAAGGTCCCGCGCCACGCGAACGGCAGTAAAACTGACCCCCGCCGCACGCGGATCACGCAACTCACGGGCGCAGATCAGCGCCAGTTCATGGCGAATCTGCTCCTCAATGCGTCGTGACCGTGCCGTGGCCATATTCTCGCGCCGCTCGCCTTAGAGCGTACGCGCCACCTCGATCACCTCGTAGCACTCCAACTGGTCGCCTTCCTGAATATCGTTGAAGCCCTTCAGCGACAAACCGCATTCGAAGCCGGCCTTGACTTCCTTGACATCGTCCTTGAAGCGCTTGAGCGAATCGAGGTCGCCATCGTGAATAACCACATTGGCCCGCAACACCCGCACGCGGGACGCGCGCTTGATCTGACCTTCCTGAACCATACAGCCCGCCACCGCACCCACCTTGGGGATCTGGTAGACCTGACGAATTTCTGCCAGACCGAGCTGGACCTCGCGTTTTTCCGGCGAGAGCAGGCCAGAAAGCGCTGCCTTCACATCATCTACAGCCTCATAAATGATGTTGTAGTAACGAATGTCGATCCCCTCATTCTCGGCCAATTTGCGCGACTGTGCGTCGGCGCGGACATTGAAGCCAATGAGCACGGCCTTGGAGGCAATAGCCAGATTGACATCCGACTCGGAGATGGCGCCCACGGCCGCATGAATGATCTGAACACGAACCTCGTCGGTCGACAATTTTTGCAGCGCGTGTTGCAGGCCTTCATGCGAACCTTGCGCATCGGACTTGATGATGACGGCCAGGTTCTTGACCTCACCGCTGGCACCCATGGTGTCAAACAGGTTTTCCAGCTTGGCCGCCTGCTGACGGGCCAGCTTCACATCCCGGAACTTGCCCTGACGGAACAGCGCAATCTCACGTGCCTTGCGCTCTTCAGCCAGGATCAGGACATCTTCGCCCGCGTTCGGAACATCGGAAAGGCCCTGGATTTCCACCGGAATCGAAGGACCCGCCTCGGTAATGGCGCGCCCGTTTTCATCCACCATGGCGCGCACCCGACCAAAGGCCGTACCAGCCAGCATCACATCGCCACGCTTCAGGGTACCCGACTGCACCAGCACGGTCGCTACTGGGCCCCGGCCCTTGTCGAGGCGTGATTCGATCACGATCCCCTTGGCCGGCGCATCCACCGGCGCCTTCAATTCCAGCACCTCGGCCTGCAACAGCACGGCATCCAGCAATTCATCAATGCCCATACCGGTCTTGGCCGAGACCTCGACGAACTGGGCGTCACCGCCCCACGACTCGGGCACCACGCCTTCGTTGGAGACCTCCTGACGAACCCGCTCGGGATTGGCATCCGGTTTGTCCGACTTGGTGATTGCCACGACGATGGGCACATTGCCAGCCTTCGCGTGATGGATGGCCTCCTTGGTCTGCGGCATCACACCATCATCAGCGGCCACCACCAGAATCACGATATCTGTGGCCTTGGCTCCCCGCGCCCGCATCGCCGTAAAGGCCTCGTGACCCGGCGTATCGAGGAAGGTGATCATGCCCTTTTCGGTCTCCACATGGTAAGCACCGATGTGTTGCGTAATGCCGCCGGCTTCACCATGCGCCACTCGCGCCTTGCGGATGTAGTCCAGCAGGGAGGTCTTACCATGGTCCACATGGCCCATGACCGTCACGACCGGGGCCCGCGGCCTCTGTTCGGCATCCTTGTTTTCCAGGGCCAGATCGAGGAAATCCTCGGGGGTGTCGCTGGACGCTGCCTTGCCGATATGGCCCATCTCCTCGACCACGATCAACGCTGTCTCCTGATCCAGGATCTGGTTGATGGTCACCATGGAACCCATCTTCATGAGCACCTTGATGACCTCGGCCGCCTTAACCGACATCTTGTGCGCCAGATCCGCAACCGAAACAGTCTCCGGAACCACGACATCGCGCACGATGACCTCGGCCACGGGGGCCGGGGCCGACTCATGCGTCCCCCGTCCACCACGGCCACGCGCGCCCCCCTTGGAGCGCCAGTTGCCATCGGTCGATCCCGCACTACGGGTAGGGATACCCTTCTTGGCGGTTCGATTCTCTGTCTCAGGACGCACGGCCGGTGCCCGACCCTTAATCTGCGCCCCGGGTTTTACCGCAATCTTGCGCGGTTCAGCCGGAACCGGCGCCAGAGCCGGCTTTGCCGCCTCGGCCATCCGTGCGGCCTCCAACTGCTGGCGACGCTGCTCGCGCTCCTGTTTTTCACGCAGATCTGCTTCTTGCATGGCCCGCAACCGTGCCTGGCGCGACTCCTGCAGCTCGCGTGCCGCCCGTTCAGCCGCACTGATAGCATAGGTCGCCTTGCCCGTTTTCTTGGCCTTGCCTGCCGCAGGTTCCAGCAATGCGGCATCCGCCTCAGCGACCGGCTGCGGTTCGACCGGAACGACCGGCTCCGGTTCAACCGGCCTAGCAAGCTCCGGCTCAGCCGGCAAGACCGGCTCTGGCAGACTCTCAACAACCTCTGCCTGAACCGGCGCGGCAACAACCTCCGGTGCCTCCACAGGCGTTGCGACAGGTGCCAATACGGGCGCCGATGCGGGCTCCGGCGCCGCCGCAATCACTGGCACCTGCAATTCAGGCTGCGGCTCAGCCACAGGCTCTGCGACCGGCGGCACAACATCCGGAATGGCGGGCGTATCACGCTTGACCAGCACCCGCTTCTTGCGCACTTCAACCTGAATGGTACGCGAGCGTCCCGTGCTGTCCGTCGCCTTGATCTCGCTGGTTTGCTTGCGCGTCAGGGTAATGCGCGACTTGGTCTCCGTCGCTGCCCCGTGTTTGCCGCGCAAATAGGTCAGCAAACGATCCTTGTCATGATCCGACAGGGTATCCGCCGTCGTCTGGACATGCACACCGGCGGACCTCAACTGCTCCATCAAGGTCTCCGGAGAGACCTTGAGGGTCGAGGCAAACTGTTCAACATTCATGCGGCTACCGCCTTAATTCGTATTATGACAATTGGGGCGCACGCGCCGCCATGATGAGCTGACTCGCCCGTTCAGCATCCATGCCCGTCAACTCGGTCAACTCATCGGTCGCCAAGTCGGCCAGATCGCTCACCGTGTGGATACCCGCCTGAGCCAGATGTGCGGCCGTTTCCTCATCCATTCCGGAAACGCCCATCAGGTCATCGGCCTCACTCTCCACCCGTTCCTCGCTGACAATCGCCTCGGTCAACAAGGCATCACGCGCCCGCGAACGCAATTCTTCGATCGTTTCCTCGTCGAAAGCGTCCATCTCCAGCATCTCGGCCAGCGGCACATAGGCGATCTCTTCCAGGCTCGTAAACCCTTCCTGGATCAACACATCGGCCACTTCCTCATCAATATCCAATCGCGCCATGAACAAGGCCCGAATCGCTTCCGCGTCCAGCGCACGCTTCTCGTCAGCCTCGGACTCGCCGAGAATGTTGATCTCCCATCCGGTCAGCTCTGAGGCCAGGCGGACATTCTGGCCGCCGCTCCCAATGGCCTTGGCCAACTGATCTTCGGCCACCACCACATCCATGCTGTGCCGGCCCTCATCAACCAGAATACTGCTCACCTCGGCCGGAGACAGGGCGTTGATCACGAACTGCGCCGCGTCCGGAGACCACAGCACGATATCGACGCGCTCGCCCGACAACTCGTTCGTCACCGCCGTCACGCGCGAACCACGGACACCAATGCAGGTGCCCTGCGGATCGACACGCGGATCATTGGATTTAACCGCGATCTTGGCGCGCATTCCCGGATCACGGGCCGCCGCCATAATCTCGATCAGACCGTCTTCGACCTCGGGCACTTCCAGCGCAAACAAGTGGGCAATGAAATCGGGCGCCGTGCGCGACAGGATGAGTTGCGGGCCCCGGAGCGCCGTATCAACCCGGAGCAAATAGGCGCGGACACGGTCACCCACACGCAGGTTCTCACGCAGGATGGTCTGATCGCGTGCCAGCAGGCCCTCAATGCGACCACAGTCGATGATCAGGTTACCGCGCTCAGCGCGCTTGACCGTACCCGTCACCAAGGCCTCATTGCGCGCCAGGAAATCCTGCAGGATCTGCTCGCGTTCGGCATCCCGTATCTTCTGCAAGATGACCTGCTTGGCCGCCTGCGCGCCGATACGCCCGAAAAAGTCCACCGCCTCGATCGGCTCTTCAATATAGCCACCCACCTCGATGGCGGGATCAATCTCCAGCGCCTCAAAATGCAGGTACTGGCGATCCGGATGCTCCAGGCCCGCCTCATCAGGCAACACATGCCAACGACGGAAGGCCGAGTAATCGCCGGTATCCTGATTAATCTGAACGCGCACCTCAACATCTTCCTTGAAGCGCTTTTTGGTAGCCTGCGCCAGCGCCGCCTGCAAGGCGTCAAACACCACCTCTGGCGCGACATTTTTTTCGCGCGCCAGGGCATCCACCAACATCAGTATTTCGCGACTCATTCCGTTCTCCGGATTCCAACCAAGTTCACAATTCAGGGATCAGGCGCGCCTTCTCGATGTCCATCAGCGCAATCAGCACCTCTGTCGCATCGACCTGCAACACCACCTGATCCTCCCGCATTCCTACCAACACACCACTAAAACGCTTGCGGCCATCCAGAGGGCGGCTCAGGCGAATCTGGGCCTTGTGCCCCGCAAAGCGATCAAAATCTGCCGCCTTGACCAAAGGCCTGTCCAGACCCGGCGAAGACACCTCCAGGCGGTCATAGTCCACATTCTCAACCTCGAAGACCCGCGTCAGCTGGCGACTCACCCGCTCGCAATCAACGAGGCCGATCCCCGCCTCACGATCTGTCAATTGATCGATATACACGCGCAGATGACCGCGCCCGATGCGCTCCAGCGCAACCAGCTCGTACCCCATGCCCACCAGCGTGGACTCGATCAAATGTGGTAAATCCATAACCCAAAAATAAAAAATGGGCCAACAGCCCATCCAACAAGCCGCGCATTATACGGCCTGAAGCGAACTTAATCAAACAATGAGGGGGAGTCTTGCGGAAAGAAGAAGGACAACCCAGACCCGTCCGCAGCGCTGGCACCATCCACCACAATGGTGCCCGGAACCGGAATCGAACCGGTACGGCCGAAGCCGAGGGATTTTAAGTCCCTTGTGTCTACCTATTTCACCATCCGGGCGGATGCTGAAGTGCAAGGGAATCTGGAGGCGCGAGCCGGAGTCGAACCGACCTACACGGATTTGCAATCCGGTGCATAACCGCTTTGCTATCGCGCCCGAGATCGGAAGAGAAATGTGAAAGACATTTCCCGGAAACTGGAGCGGCAGAAGAGTCTCGAACTCTCGACCTCAACCTTGGCAAGGTTGCGCTCTACCAACTGAGCTACTGCCGCTTGGAAGCCGCGCATTGTACTGACT
>Ga0194113_10003123_pt1 | contig 22308 bp, 19 predicted proteins | sample TA2MahC200mmetaG_FD_146193 | JGI IMG/M metagenome (GOLD analysis project Ga0194113, IMG submission 146193) | Freshwater microbial communities from Lake Tanganyika, Tanzania - TA2015017 Mahale Deep Cast 200m | ecosystem: Environmental > Aquatic > Freshwater > Lake | place: Tanzania: Lake... | reverse complement strand
GTCCCAATGGCATAGAGCCGGCCCTCGCCCGGCGGCAGGACCACCGTGAACGCATCGCCCTGGAGCGGGAACTCGCGCAGCGAAAAGAGGTCCAGCGCCCGGTCCTGCGCCCGCACTCCGGCCAAACCCACCTGAAAGCCATACCGGTAGCCGGGCGTGTTGTTGTAGACCACCAGGACCTTCACGCCGTGGGCCTGGTTCACGAACGCCCGGGCCACGGCTACCGGTCGCGCTCGACCCACAGGACTGACGATCGTGGCATTGACCCGGGCGCCTGCGGCGTCGTCCGGCAGTCGCTCCGCACCTACGAGCAGCGGCCCGGCCGCGCGCAACGCCAATCCGAGTCGCTTCATCTGGTCCCACACAGGCCAGGGGTTGCCGTAGGGGTCCACCAGGTGCCCGTATTCGTTGGCGGGGTTGTGCCAGGTGGGCCGGTCCGCGTAGGCGTAGGGCAGGAAGCCGGTGGCTCCCTCGGCCAGCGAGCTGAAGACCTGAATACCGAACTCCGCCGGCGAGGGCGGCCGCCACGAGCTTTGCCCGAAGACTTGCGGCAGCACCCAGACTCGCTTCGCCCCGAGCTTGCGGGCGTAGCGCACGCAGTCCCCGACCGCCCAGGCCCCCTTGTCGTCTTTGGGCACCGGCCCGATGGGGTAGTAGTCGATCGTCAGCAGCGGCACGGTCGGCGCGAACTCCGCCACGGCCGGGATGCCGTTACAAGTGCACAGGGCGGGATGGTTCGGGTCCAGCCCCTCCATCGCGGCCTTGCCCCAGTAGAGGTCCTCCGCCGTGGAGGGTTGCGGCTCATCCACCAACCAGTACGCGAGGAGCGCCGGGTGCCGGCCGAACTGGGCGACCGCCGTCCGCATGGCCTCCAGGCACTGCTCGCGAGTGGCGTCCGGGATGTAGTGCTGGGTCAGGTAGGTTGAGGGGCACAGCAGGATCCCGTAGGCCTCGCACTGATCGAGGCACGCCTTCACGTAGTCGCGAGCGGCCTGCCCTTCGGTAGGGAAGAGCATCCCGCCGCCCTGCACGAGGGTGTCACAGTAGTGCCGACGCAGGTCGAGGAGGACCCAGTCCGAGGCCTCCGCGAGGCGTCGGGTCTGGTCGCGGCGCGCGCCCTCCTGACCGGCCGAGCGGTCCAGCGGCGTGTACCAGTCGGGCCCCGGCTCGAACAGGCTCCCATAGACGCCCCACGCGAAGCGGTCCTCCACTGCCGGGATTCGCCGGAACGCCGGTGCGGGCGTCCTGGGCGTGAGGTCCGCCGGCAGGGGAGCGTCCGCGGGGAGTTCCTGCAGTTCTACATCGTCCACATACGCCGTCAGTCGCAGGGGCGAGTTGGCGAAGCAGCTCAGGCTGACCGTGTCCAACCGCAGGCCCTCCACCTTTGCACCGGAGGCCTCCAGGCGCTCCAGCAGGAGCCCGCTCAGCTCCGCCTCGACCTTGACCCAACCGTCGGTCGCCCCGGGGAACTGACGGGGCAGGTCGGTCTGCGTGCGGGCGACGCCATAGGGGGAATCGCTGGCGGTCTCCACAGCGAAGCGCACCGGGTTGTGAGGCGAAGCCTGTTCCACCCAGACCCACAGGCTCAGCAGGTACTTCCGGTCCGCGCGCAACGGGATGCCCAGCCCTTGGAACGTGAACCACCCCGGCCCGCCAACCCCGCCCCACTCGACCGCCGGTGTCTCATCGGTCCGAGGGCATAGCATCACGTCGAGACCATGCCGGAAGGTGAGGTCCACCTTCAGGCTGCGCGTGCCGCCATGAGCCCTCTCGGTCGAGAGCCCGAGTGCGTGCACTTCATACGGCTGGTTGGCGCCATGGATCTGCACGCGGGGAGTGTCCGCCTCATAGCCCTCGGAAACGAGCGCGGGCCACTGGGCGTCGCTGGCCCCCGGCACCAACAGCAGCAAGAGCAGCGCCGGCATGGAGAGAAGGTGGCCTACGTCTGCGCCTCGCATCGGCGCGCCTCCCGTCTGGTTTGGCCCGGCCATCGCGGGGGCAGGAGGGTTCCTGCGCCGCACTTCCTGCAGAGGTCCTGCCGGCAAGCAAGCGAATAGCGGCTGCGCCGGCCTATCCGTCGACGGACTCTGGGCAGGAGGTCACCGAGTGGTTTCACCCGAGAGCATCGAATACCTGCGCCAGCTGCGCGAGACCCCCGCGTTCGGCGCCGACGGGTTCAACCTGGAGGAGCTGCGGCTGTGCATGGCCACCCGCCGCGAGCCGACCGACCCGGCCGTCCGGTGCGTACCCGCGCAGGTCTGTGGCCTGCCTGCCGAGTGGGTCCTCGCGCCCGGCGCAGACCCCGACGTGCGGGTGCTGTACTTGCATGGCGGCGGGTATGTGTCGGGCTCCGGCGCCTTCTACCTTGCGATGGCGGCCCACATCTCGGCCGCGGCTCAGTGTGCGGTCCTGCTCCCCGACTACCGGTTGGCTCCGGAACACCGTTTCCCGGCCGGGCTCGAGGACTGCCTTCAGGCCTATCAGTGGCTCACCGCGAGCGGGCCGGCTGGGGCGAAGCCCGCCGAAGTCACGTTCATCGCGGGCGACTCGGCCGGGGGCGGCCTGGCGCTTGCCTCGCTGCTGGCCCTGCGGGATCGGGCGCTCCCGTTGCCGAGGGCGGGCATTGCGCTGTCGCCCTTCGCCGACCTGACCTTGAGCGGAGAGTCGATTCGGTCCGAGGCGGAACTCGACCCCATCATGCATCCCCGCTGCCTGCCCGACTTCGTGACGCGATATGTCGATGAGAGCCAGGTGCGCGATCCCCTCGCGTCGCCCGTGTTCGGCGACTACACCGGGCTCCCGCCACTACTGATCCAGGTTGGGGAACACGAGATCATCCGCGACGACAGCGTTCGGGTGGCGGCCAAGGCAAGGGCCGACGGAGTCAACGTCACGCTCGAAGTCTGGGAGGGGATGTTCCACGTGTTCCAGTCGCACGAGCCCCTACTACCTGAGGGCCGGGAAGCCATCGAGCACGTCGCCCGGGTCATCCGGTCCGGCTGAGGGCAGTCGCCCTACGAGGGCCCGACGCCGGTGGACGGCGCCTCTGTGCACCCTCACCGCACGCCGATCTTCAGGTTATCCAGGTAGATGGCGGTCTTCGTCGTCGCGTTGCTGACGAAGCCGATCCACGTCAGGTGCTTCCAGCCGGGCGTGATCGCGGGCAGATCGGCGAACTCCTGCGCCGGCTCGTCCGGGAGCGTGACCGTGAGGTTCCACGTATCATCCGCCTGCGCCCCTAGTGGCACAGCGACCGCGATGTGGAACCACGCGCCCGTGGGCACCGTGAGCAGCGGCTTGTCGGCGGCGAGGAGCTGGCCGCCCTTGATCTGCACACGCGGGCCGATCGTGTAGGGATTGACGCTCCAGTCGCGGTACTCGTGCCACAGCTCCGCGCCCTCCTCCAGGCGCACGTCGAACTCGACCATGCACACACCTTCGCGGTAGTCGGGCGTGTAGACGAGGTGCGGATCGAAGCTGTACTTCAGCCCCTCCGCGTCTGTGAGCTTGAGGCTGTGCTTGCCCGAGGCGGCGGTCTCGTCGGTGACGGCGATGGAGTCGCCCTGGTTCTCCACGTTGAGCTGCGCGTTCAGCGGCTGCGCGCCGACCGGGTACTGCTCGAAGTCCTCGGCGACCGCCAGCGGCGGCGGGGGCGGCGGGTCGGGCGCGAACTCCACGGGCGCATACTTCAGCGCCTTCGCCCGCGCCACCCAACCCGCATCGCCGTATAGGCCCGCCTGCGTGTAGTCGAACTCCCTGAAGCCGAGCTTCAGCGCGGGTGACGTAGGCTTCAGGCGGAAGTCGAGGTTGTCGGGATCGACGAACTGCGGGTCCTCAATCAGGGAGTGAACGTCCAGTCCTTTCCCCTGCCAGTCTGCGAGTGAGAGGCCCATGAAGTCGAAGGGCGCACCCTCCGCACTCCAGTAGAGGTTACGGTCGAGGCTGAGGCGGCGATTGCCGAGTGCCGGCTGCCAGAAGAGCTTGCCGGTCCTGAAGTACACGATGTTGTTCTCGAAGGTAGAGGAGAGGTGCGGTTCCTCGCGGTGCACCGAGACCTGGAAGTTGCGCCCGTTCACGAGGATGTTGTTGCGGACCACGTTCTCCTTGCCATAGTGCTGGTGGTAGGTCATGTCCAGCGTGTCGTAGACGAGGTTGTTCTCCATCGTGATGTGGGTGCTGCCCTCGTCGTTGTACAGGCCCAGCCCCGCGTAGCCGTACTTGTTGTAGGACCACACGTCATGGATGACGTTGTTGCTGACCGAGGCGCCGTCCTGAATGCCCAGCGTGTAGACGCCGCCCATGTCGCTCATGACGCCCCAGCCGAGATGGTGGAGGTGGTTGAACTCGGTGCGATTGCGCTTGCAGATCGTGTCGGCATAGCCCCAGCTCCAGCCAACCGACACGCCGGTGTAGAAGAGGTCCGAGATGTCGTTGTGCGTGATCTGGTTGTCGCTGCTCTGGCCGACCCACACGCCCACGGCGCCCGTGAAGAGCCGCCCGCCGCCGTGGATGAGGTTGTTGTCGCAGGCGATGTGGTGCGTGCGGTCGGCCTCATTCGCCTGGATGAAGGCCTCCCCGATCTTCACGCCGCCGGCCCCCATGTCGTGAATCTCCGTCTGCTGCACGCGACAGTCGCTGCAGCCCCGCCGGAACCACACGCCGTACGTGCCGACATGCCCGATTTCGCAGCCCTCGATGGCGATGTTCCGCGCGCCATCGGCCATGATGGCCGCGGGGATGGTGAGGGCGGCCTGCCCATCCCCGTGCCCCTCGGGTGGAAGCGCGTACCCGGCGTATCGGAACGCCAGCCCCTTGAGCGTGATGTGCTCGACCGCCAGACCGGCTTGCGGGTCGCCCGCGAAGTGCACGAAGTCGCCAAGCACCGGCGCCACGACCTCGGCCTTCGTCAGGTCCTCATCCGGTAGCGGCCAGTAGGTCAGCGTGCCGTCGCGATCGAGGAACCACTCGCCTGGCTCGTCCAGGGCCTCGCGGTAGTTCTCCAGATGGTAGCGCTCCCTCCCGAGCCACTGGAACTTCCACGGCCCCGGCCCAGTCGTCACGACGCGGGCGGTGTCCGCGTCCACGGTCGCGGGGCGCAGGCGCGCCGATTCCCAGGCATAGTAGACGACCACGTTCACGTCCGCGAGTTGCTGGGGGGCGAGCCTCAGCAGGGGCGCGATGTCCTTGGGATCGGCGAAGAAGGCACGGTTCTGCAGATCGGCGTTCTGCCCCGTCAGGGGGTCGATCCCGTAGCCGACCGAACCCGCGATGTAGTGGTAGCGCGGCACGCAGGTCTCGCCGCAGCGCACCACGTTCGGCGTCCGGGCCCTCACCGCCCGGCGCCCGTTCACCCAGAGCTGCTCGAAGTACCACTTGCCCTCCGCGACCTCGGGGACGTGAGCGACCCACAACTCGCCCTCGCCCTTGCGGAAGCCCGCGACCGCACGTCCGCCGGTGAACACGGGCTTCGCCCCGGGCGCGGCCTCGTAGGTGATCGGGCACTCGGCCGTGCCGCTATCGGCAGGGGTGAACTGCACCGGCTCATCGAGACCGTACGTGCCCTCGGCGATGACGACGCGCACGGGTTCGGTCAGCGGGCCCTTGGCCTTCAGCGCGCGGACGGCATCCCGCGCGGCCTGCAGGGAGGCGAGAGGGCCGTCGGTTCGCGCCGCGTTCGGCTTGGGCAAGCTCCCCGACCACGCATCGCTCCCCTGGGGAGCCACGTAGATCGACGCTCCGGACGCAGCGCAGGCGGCGATCAGCGGGACGATGAGGCAGAGGGCAAGGCAGGAACCGGTCGGCATGGCCATCTCCTTGCGGAGGATCGGGGTGGACTCGGCGGCCCGAGGCTGGCGCGCTTCCGCTTCGCCGACGCACCACCCCGGCCCTCTTGGCCCTCGACCGCGCTGAACTTCCGGGCGCCGAGAGGCGATTGACAGGTTGGGAGGCAGGCGATGGGGCGCCTCGATAGGCTGCGCGAGCAAGTCGATCTCACTCGGGCCCAACTGGGCGACGGCGAGGCGTTCACGCGCCTGGTCGAGCGGTACGACGGCCGCCTGCGGCGGTACGTCCGACGCCTCGGCGCCGAGGAGAGCGCGGCGGAGGACGTCCTGCAGGAGGTCTGGCTGTCCGCCTACCGGACGCTGCGCCGCGTGCACGATGCGGAGGCTTTGCCGGCCTGGATGTACTCCATTGCCCGGCACAAGGCACTGAACTGGATGCGTCGGCAGGGCCGCCAGCCTGACGCTCTGCAGGTGTCGGACGAAGTGCTGGAGGCGGTGCCCGACGCGGGCGAGCCGCCGGACTTGACGGCAGACGAGGCCGAGGCGGTGCGCCGCTGCCTCGGCAAGATCAGCGTGCCCCACCGGGACGTGCTGCTGCTCCGGTTCTTCGAGGAGATGCCGTACGAACAGGTGGCCGCCGTGATGGGGTGCAGTGTCGGCACGGTCCGTTCGCGACTCCACTACGCCAAGCGCGCCCTGCGGCGCGCCATGGAGACCGAGGGAACCCGATGAGCGGCGAGGACGGTCGCCTAACGAATCTCACCGACGAGGATCGCCCGGAACGAGTTGCGCTGTCCGAGGAACGGCGAAGGGAGCTGATGGACATGGTCGAGCGAGAGAACCACGTGGTCCGACGTGCGCGACTCGCCATGATCTGGAGCTGGGTCGTGGCGGGGCTCTGCGTGCTGGTGGGGGGAGTGGCGGACAGGCTGCTGCCAAACTCGGTCGCCGTAGGCACCAGCGCCATGCTGTCCATGGGCCTGCTGACCATCGCGGCGGTGTTGTCCGTCTCCTACTACGTGAGAGTGCGCGGCCTGAGCCTGCGGATCATCGACGCGCGGCTGGCGAATATCGAGGCTGAGTTGGCCCGCCTCGGCGCGGAGACGCGAACGCCGGAAGAGAAGCCCGGCGAGTGATCTGCCGCCGGCACTCGGCGGTCGTTGCCACAAGGAACCCGCCCGCCTCCAGCGGAACTGGGCGCTGGTGAGTCACATGAGCCTCGACCACCTGAGCACCGAAGGGGTGCACCCCGGATCGGTCGGTCTGCAGGACCGTTCGGCGCTGGAGATCGCACGCCTCATCAACGCGGAGGATGCGAAGGTGGCGGCGGCGGTCGAAGGTGAGCTGCCGAGGATCGCCTCTCTCATCGACCTGGTCGCCGAACGGCTCGCTGCGGGCGGGCGGCTCTTCTACGTTGGCGCGGGCACGAGTGGGCGACTGGGGGTGCTCGATGCGTCGGAGTGCCCGCCGACGTTCGGCGTCGAGCCCGAGATGGTGCAGGGGCTCATCGCGGGAGGCGAGCAGGCCCTGGTGAGATCGGTCGAGGGTGCGGAGGATGACGCCGAGGCTGGCGCGTGGGAACTGGAGGCGCAGGGCTGCAACGAGAAGGACATTGTCATCGGCATCAGCGCGAGCGGCCGGACACCGTACGTCATCGGCACGCTGAGATGGGCGAAGGGGCGGGGTATCGCTACTGCAGCCATCGCCTGCAACCGCCCGGCCGAGCATGATGCGTACGCAGACGTGCACGTCAACGTGGTGGTCGGCGCCGAGGTGATCGCGGGCTCGACGCGCATGAAGGCCGGGACGGCGCAGAAGATGGTCTTGAACATGGTCTCCACGGGCGCCATGATCCGCCTGGGGCGCGTGCGAGACGGCCGGATGGTGCACGTGCGCGCCACCAACGCCAAGCTGCGCGAGCGCGCCACACGCATGGTCATGGACACGGCGGGCGTGGACCGGAAGCGCGCCGAGGCCGCTCTTGAGCGCGCGGGCCACAACGTGCGCGCGGCGTTGGACATCCTGCAGGAGTGACTGCTCACATGCTCTGGGTCGCGGTCTCCGCCCTCGCCCTCGTTCTGTGCATGGGGCCCTCCTGCGCACAAGGGAAGGTCCGCCTTTCCTCACCGGTCACGCATTCGGACTGGATCCTCGCCAACAACCCGCCCCCCGCGTGGGGCGAGGCGGGCGTGCGCCAGATTCTCGACCGCGCGAAGGAGTGCGGCTGGAGCCGCGTCTACTGGCGCTGCTTCGACTCAGGCAAGTCGATGTACGCCAGCAAGCTGCTGGAGCCCTTCGACCAGGGCGAGCCAGTCAACTACTGGGTAGATCACGGCCACACGGCGATCATCGACCGGATGAAGGGCATCGACTATGGGAGCTTCGACACGCTCCGCGCGGCGGTTGACTACGGTCACAGCATCGGGCTTGGGGTCCACGCCTGGCTCAGCATCAACGAGGATGACCACGCCTACGGCTGGCCGAGTCGCTTCACGCGCGAGCACCCTGAGTTCCGCTGGGTGCGCCGCGACGGGACCGCGTACCGCTCGCAGCTCAGCTTTGCCTTCCCCGAGGTCCGCGAGTACAAGCTCGCGCTGCTGAAGGAGATCCTCGCGTACGAACCGGACGGCATCTTCCTCGACTGGATTCGCACAGGCGACGTGCGCGACAACCCGCAGACCGATCGGGACGGCATTGCGAACTACGGCTACGAGACGCCCAACGTGCTCGCCTTTCGCAGGCTCTACAACCTCGACCCGCACGACGTGCCGAACGGCGACGAGCGTTGGATCAGCCTGCGCGCCCATCCGCAGACCGTGTTCATGCGCGAGGCGCACCGCCTCATCAAGCGCCACAACCCCAGGCTGCCGATCTCGGTGATGGTGCAGCACCCGTGGAGCTACCGCGGCGGACCGGACGACACTCCATACGCGGACAGCCGCAAGGGCCTGCTGTGTGACGTGGGCGAATGGGCGCGCGAGGGCCTGATCGACGAGGCGGTCGCCGCCGGCTACTACCGCGGCGATGGCACGCCGGAGAAGGCCTACCGGTGGCTGCAGCAGGAGACCGAGGGGAAGGTGGCCCTGTGGCTGTACGGGTGGATCAACTCAGCCGAGAGCTTCCGCGCCGACACCGTCCTCGCCGAGCAGCTCGACGCCGTCGAGCTGCTGCTCTGGGAGTCCAACTACATCGGCCTGCCGCCCGACAAGGCCGACGTCGTGCAGGCGATGCAGGCGTACGCGACGCGCTGACCGACGGGCGACACGACCGTCGCGAACGGGCGCATGGCAGCGCGGAGGGGGAGGGTGTGCTGGCTCGGCCCGAAGGTGACTCGGGTCTGACCACGGCTGGACGAGCGACGATGACCGTGGTATCCTACCCGTACGGGTGAACGGTTCGGCAGGAGGAGCTCCATGGGTCTGGTCCGAATGCAGGTGAAACTGGATGCCGAGGAGCGGGAACGACTGACGCAGGAGGCTTCCCGCCGCGGCATGTCCACCTCGGCGTTTCTGAGGGAGATGGTGCGGGAGGGGCTGGCCGCGGCGAGGCGCCGCCCCATTGACCTCAAGAAGGCGATGGCCATCGTGGGGGCGGGGCGCAGCGGCGCGCGGGACGTCTCCGTACGCCACGATGACTACCTTGCAGGGAAGCGGCAATGAGGGTCCTGGTTGACACGTCGGCCTACTACGCTCTCAGCGACCGGGACGACGCCCAGCACGAGACCGCCGTGCGCCTCTACGAGACGCTGCTGACGGAGTCCCACGAGCTGTGGGCCACATCATACGTGGTCCACGAGGCGGCCTCCCTGATCCAAGCGCGCCTCGGCCTGCGAGCGCTCAATAGGCTGCGCACCAGCATCGCCGAAGCGACAACTGTCGTCTGGGTGAGCGAGGCGGTCCACGAAGCGGCCTGGGACGAACTGGAGCGCGTGGGACGGCGTGGGGTCAGCCCCACCGATTGCGCGTCCGCCGTCATCGCCGGGGGCTTGGCATCCGCCACGTCTTCGCCTTCGACCCCCACTTCGCCATCTGGGGCCTGCAGGCAGTCCGGTAGCCCTGGGCGAGGGCAGCAGCCGCGCACCTGCGCACGATCCACGCCCTCGGTCCGGCCTGGGCTCGCCCGGCTTGCCTCAGTACCCCAATCGCCTCAGGTACTCCCGGTTGTGCTTCGCGGCTTCGGCCATGTCGATTGAGGCGCCGTCGAGCTGCTTCTCTGGCAGTCCAGCCAAGTCGCCCTGCCACCGCACAAGACGGACATGGTGCAGGCGATGCAGGCGTATGCACGCGAGTGAGCGGTGACCGAAGGTAGGTCACGGCCCGGCGGCGTCACGCACCCGCCCGGGACGTGGCCAGCGCCGTGATCGCCCCGATGAAGCGTTCCGCCTCCACAACCCAGGCACGAACGTCCTCCTCCGTGAGCCGGACAAGGTCCTCGTAGTCGGCCTCATGCCGAGTGTCGAACAGGTCGTTGAAGAAGTCGCCCAGATCCGACGCCACCAACCCGGGCTTCACGAAGTGCTGGTTGAAGAGCGCCCGCACACCGGTGTGCTTGCGCGTCGGCAGTCCGCGGCGGTGAAGGAGCGCCACCAGCGCGTAGAAGCAGGCATAGTACAGCCGGTTCGCGCACCCATTCCAGTGGCCCGTGGCCGCGAGCGAGCGTGCCTCGTCGAGGGTTTCTCTCGCGCGCTCAAGGCGATAGCGGATGACGCTCTCGTCGGCCTCACTCATACGAGGATACCATCGCGGTCAACGTTCGCGTGAAGTGGCGTCACGCGATAGGCCTCCGAGTCCCAGTCGGTGCGACTGCGCACCATCGTGGTCAGGACCTCGCCCACATCCCGTTCGACACGGTACACCTGGCGGCGAACGGCTGACCGCCGCTCGCGGTCCACGGGGCCGGGCAGCAGCACCAGGATGTCCCAGTCCGAATCCGGCTGCGCGTCTCCGCGTGCGCGGGAGCCGTAGAGGATGATCTGCGCCTCGACCTCTACTGCTCGCACGGCTTCGCACACGCGTGTGAGCAGCTCCGCCTGTGGTGTCGTCAGCACGTGAGTCGCCATGGTCGCGCCCCCTCGCGGTTGGGCCTGCCGATCCTGCCTCAGTACCCCAACTGCCTCAGGTACTCCCGGTTGTACTTCGCGGCTTCGGCCGTGTCGATTGAGGCGCGGTCGAGTTCCACCGAGACCCAGCCGTCGTAGCCGATGTCCTCAAGGGCCTTCAGCACGCCCGGGACGTCGAGGCCCATGTTGCCGTCGCCGAGTTCCTTGAAGCGCCCTTCCTCCCAGAACTTGCTGCCCGGCCAGTGCCATGTGCTCGGGTCATCGGCGGTGAAGTCCTTCAGGTGCACGTGGCCGATCCGGTCCTTGTGCGCCCAGAGCGTCTCCAGCGCGTCCGATCCCGCGCAGGTGAGGTGGCCCGTGTCGAGCAGCAGGTACAGGCCCGGCGCCGTCGCGAGCATCCGGTCGGCGTCCTCCTTCGTCTCGATCATCGTGCCGATGTGCGCGTGATGGAACGGCTTCACATGGTGCCGCTCCGCGAAGGCGATGGCGTCGGCGAGCGTCGCCGCGGCGCGGGCGAAGTCCTCGTCCGAGGGGTCCGGCCCGCCGAAGCTGGCCTTGCCACACGCGGGCACCTCGACCGCCCCGTTGCCCAGCGTGACGTTGAACCGCACGCGCTCCTCGGGCGTCGGGCCGCCGATGTTCACGATGTGCAGCCCGTACTGCCCGGCAAGCGAGGCGGTCTCCACCAGCTCCTCGGGCGTCTTCGGCCCAAAGCCCTCGCAGCCCTCATATCCGGCCTCCGCGACGGCGTTCAGCACCCACTCCGGCTCCGTGCTCTCGCGACCCTCGAACTGGATGAGATGACAGGCGATCCTGAACTGCGGCATTGGCGAGCTCCTTTCGTCAAGCCGTCGATGGACGTGGACCAGCCTCCCCCTCACTGGGCACCCAGAAGCCGGAGCACGGCATCCCTGATGGTCTCACTCCACTCCACGGCCTCAGCCGCCTGTCCCTGGGTCAGCCAGATGACGGGCGGATAGCGAGACCCCGCCTCGTACTCGGTTAGCGTCCTCAGTGCCACCTCGTGCTCGGTTAGGACCTCACCGAGCGTGGGATCAAGCTGCGAGAGGAACAACAGGTCATGGGTCTTGGAGAACGGCACCTCCCGATGGTGAAGGTAGGCCTTGACGTACTTCTCCGCGCTTTGCTGGGCATGGTATGCCGAGGCGTTGGGATTGAGCGCCTGCTCCCGCTTGGCGGTTGCGAGGTCAGCCTCCGCCACCGTCAGCCACTCCCGCGTGAGTGCGTTCGTAGAGCACCTCTCCCTTCTCGGTGATCTCCTTGAGGAACCAGTCGTTCAGTGGGATGCGGTAGGCAAGCTCCTGAGGGGTCCGCACGAGCAAGTCCATCGGGAAGTGCGCCTCGATGCCGAGGCGGATGCGCACGGCAGCCTCGATCGGGCGCTCCTGCGTCTCCATCACCACCAGCATGTCCACATCGCTGTCGTCCGTGGGGTTGCCGTAGGCGTAGGAGCCGAACAGAATGATGCGCTCCGGGCCGAACTTCTCGGCGATCTCCCGGGCCACGCGCTCAATGTCCTCGCGGCTGGGCACCCAGGGCGGACGTCCCTCGACAGGCATGGGAGGACTCCTCAACCACCCTTCTTCAACGCCAGCATGTACGTTTCCTGCCCCTGGAGGGTCACCTGCAACTCATTGCCAACCATTGACCCGCTCACGCTCCTGACCTCGCCGCCTGGCAGGATGCGCCGGCCTTCGGTCTGCCACTTGCGCTTCGGGATCGGCAGGCGCAGGGAGCAGACCGCCTGCTTGTCGGGCTCCCAGTTGACCACGAGCAGGACGTGCGCACGGGGCGATTCGAGGAGAGCGACCTCGACGTCCTCCGCCACGGGCTGCGTGAACAGACTGGGGTCGCGGCCGAGGCCGCTCCTCACGAGGGTCTCGAGGATCCCCACCTGCTGCGAGCGCATCGGCGGCAGGATCACCTTCACGGTGGGCTTATCTCTCGGCGGGAAGGGGTCCGAGAGGTTCACAGCGAGGTCGCCGTCCACGAAGGTGATGGCGCCGCGGAGGTCCCGGTTCAGAAGAACGCCGCCGGCCAGCAGCACTGTCTGGTCGATCAGGTCGCCGAGGCGCGGCTGCGGCGGCAGCTCACCGTTCTCATCCACCGGCGAGCGCTCGGAGAGCACGATCACGGCCTTCCCCGCGTCCGCCTGCGCGCGCAGCAGCTTCGCCTCGTCCTCCGTGAGCGCGTAGGGGAAGGGCACGATGAGCACCTTCGCCTCCTTCAGCCGCGCCGGATCGGGGTGCTCGAGGAAGGTCATCCGGAAGGGGATGGCGCGCCGCAGAAGGGTGTAGAGCACGTTCCGGTGGGCGAAGAAGCCACGCTTGGGGTTCACCGCCTCCGTGCCGACGCGATCCGTGGCCCCCGCGCGGGCGAGCCAGTCCCACGTATCCTCCGACCGCCGGCTGTAGCACACCAGCACCTCGCCCGGCACCTGACCTTCAGCTACGTACGGCTCCATCGCCTGCATCACATCGTACGCACTCTTCACGGCGGCCTTCGGAGCCTCGGGCTTCACGAACTCCGACGCGCCTGTCAGGTAGTTCAGGTGCCACCAGAAGAACTCGCTCGCCCCGTGCAGCCAGCACGACAGCGCGGCCCCGTAGACCTCCACAGGCTCCTTCTCGCGCTCGAAGTCGCGCAGGCGGCACGCCTCAAGCGTCACGCCGCTTCGTCGCGCCCAGTTGGCTTCGCCCAGGTGCAGCGTGGTCTCGGTCGGGTAGAGGTGCGTCGAATCGCCCAGGTAGTTGTGCAGCAAGATGTAGGGATCGGTCTGCAGGCAGTCCAGCCCGGTCGTCGCGCCGAGCTCGTCCCACGCCGCGCCGGTGGCCAGCCGGTTGTCGCTGCAGACGGGCAGGACGCAGATCATCGTGTCTGTCGTGACGTTAGGGTTCACGGCCTTCGCGGCTTTGACCGTGCGGTCGATCCAGTCGCGCGTCGAATCGTAGCGGAAGCTCGTGAACATGGCCCAGATCGGGTCACCCGTCTTCCAGGCCTGCGTCACGTCGGGGTAGTCCACGCCGTACCGCTCGCGGAAGCGCTGCTTGCACACGTCACAGGCGCACCAGTGCGGCATGGTCTCGTAGAACTTCGCGACCTCGGGGTTCGCGCTCTTCGCCAGGTCGGCCACCGGGCTGTTGTCGTAGTTCCACTCATCCGGGACCACGCCGATGCCGTCGATGCCGTACCGCGTCATGTAGGCCACCGCGCGCGTGTAGGCCTCGCCCCACGGGCCGTTCACGCAGCCCCAGAGGGGGAAGTTCGGGTCGTCCGGCCCCTTGATCGCCGGCAGGCCCAGCCCGACCGTCAGCCAGACCTTGAAGCCCCGCCTGTGCGCATCGCGCACGAAGTCGAGGAACGGGTCGTCCGGCTTGATGGGGGGCAGGGCCTCGCCGCCCATCACCGTCTCCCACGCCACGCCGCGGTACAGGTGGAAGGCGTTGCAGCCGATCTCGGTCAGGGGCTTGTAGAACGCGTCCCGGAAGCCCGCGTCACCGTTCGCGCCCTGCTCGAAGCCCGGCGACTGCAGCAGGTTCGGCGACCGCGTGCCGTCGTCGAGCACCTGGCCCACGTAGATGTCGTCAAACCAGGCCGTTCCGGCCAGCTCGCGGAGGAAGACGTACACCGCGGCCGTCGCGATGGGGGACGGAGGCTGGTACGTCTGTTCGGCATACTGCCAGCCCGGCTTCGCGGGATCGAAGGCCGCGATCTTCATCGGCCAGGATTCGCCGCTCGTCAGCTGCACGTCCACGTACACCGAGCAGTGGTAGCTCGGCGCGCCGGTGACGCCCTCCAGCTTCGCCCAGCCCGCGACGATGAGAGGACGCGGCCTGTCCTGGTTGAGCGTCACGCGTTGCGAGCCGCCCTGGGCCTCGGTCGCGTCCGCCGCCGTGCAGCGGATGCTCGCCTCGCCGGAGTGCTTCTCCTCCCGGTCGAACGCGTAGCCCTTGCCCCACGTCGCCCACACGCGGTTGTCGATCGCCGGCCCCGGGTTGCAGTAGATGCCCCGAACAAGCCCGCCTTCGCGCGGCAGCGGCGCTGCTCCCGCCCGGGCCTGGAACGCCAACAGACAGCAGCCGACCAGCAAGACACGCATGGGGATCACCTCGCTCGCGTGCCGGGCCAATGTGAGTTCCGGCACACTCTTCGACAGGCATGTAACCCAGGCCTGCCGAATGGTACAAGGCAAGCGGAGGAGGTGCTCGCATGTGGCTGCTCGGTCTCGTCACAATCCTCGGTACGGGCTCTGTCTCGGCTCAGGATGCGGCGGCTCGCTCGCCGATCCTCGTGACCTTCGATGCACACGCCGACCCGATGCAGGCCTTCCCGTCGCCCATCCGCGAGCACGTCTATGAGCAGTGGCGGGACGCGCTGAACTGGCTGCTCGACGAGACAGAGCCGCGCGGGGCGAAGGTCTCCTTCTCGTCGGTGGGCGAGTTCATCGAGTTCTGCGTGCTGGACGAGCCCAAGGGCCTGGACCTCCTGCGGCGCCTGCAGGCCAGCGGCGGCACGCTCGGCACGCACACACATCGCGAGATGCACTTCGGCCGCCACGACTGGCGCGACATCCCGCCCGGTGACTCACCAGAGCTGGCCGAGCGCGTGTGGAAGGACTCAATCGAGATGCTCGACTACGCGGTCACGCACGCGCTGGGGATCACCGATCCGGGGGAGGTCCGTAAGGTGAACTGCCTGCGCGGCTCGCACGTGCCGGCAGATGGCGCCGCGTTCCGCGAGCTGATGGCGCGCTACGGGATGACCATTCACCAGGCCGGTTCGGGTGAGGGCATGGCCGGCCTGTTCCATCACTACCTCTACCATCCGTACCGCGAGTCGTTCGACAACCCACTGGCCGAGGACCGCAGCAGCCCCGTCATCCTGACGCAGGCCGGGCCGGTGCTCGGCTCGACGGCGGTGCACAAGGGCGTCCCGCAGGACATGCGCCTGCCGCGGGTGCAGGCGATGTTCCTGCAGGAGGTGCTGAACTGGCTGCACGCCGCGAGGTCGGGGGACGCGGAGCAGGTGTGGTGCTTCGGGTGGGCGGTGCACGCGGCGGACATCGTTCCGCAGCGTGGGGTGAGCCGCGAGTGGGTTAAGCCGGCGCTCGACTGGTTCGACGAGTACTTCATCGGCAAGCCGATCGGTGGGCACGTGGCGGCGCGGTACGCCTCGTATCTCGACGAGGCGCGGGCCTACCTCGACTGGGAGAAGGCGCACCCGGATGCACCGGTGCCCTGCTACCCGCTGCGGGAACGCGACTGGGACAAGTACCCGTTCCTGCGAGCCGCGGCCGTGTATCTGTGGGATGCGGAGTGGGTGAAGGCGCTGCAGGCGGATGAGCAGGACCAAGTTCACCTGCTGTCGGCAGGTCAGGGGATCGGCGGACCGTACCACACCGTCGTCGCACTGCCAGCCGGACCTGAAGGGCTCGAGGCTGACTTGTCCTCGGTCGATCCGGGCGAGTGGATGCTCATCGACCCGGGTTCAGGCGAGGCGACGAAGGTGGCCGCCAAGTGTCAGGCTCCGGCGAGCGGAGCGATCCTCGTGCCCGCCGCCCGCTATCGCGGCCTGACCGACCTCATGGCCGCCATCGACGCCACGTTCCCGAAGACCCTCCCCGGGCCGGTTGGCGGCCAACCCAGGCAGCGCGACTTCCTGCGCGACTTCGACCGCAACAACGACGGCGTCGTGACCCCCGATGAGTTCACCGGCCCCCGCCAGGTCTTCCGGCGCCTCGACACCAACGGCGACGGCAAGGTGGATCGCGAAGAGGCCGCGCGGGATCAGCCGCCGCAATGATAGGCGTCACCGCGCCTTCCACCACCGGCTCTCCCACGGCTCACTCCTTCACTCACCGAGGTGGGGCTTCAGAGCAGCGAGCACGGCTTCGCGCACGGTCAACGCGACGGCGACGGCGTTGGCTGCGCCCCGAAGGGCGGACTGCTTGGCGGGGTGTGGGTACCGCATCTTCACGGCGAAGGGGGTCAGCGAGTCGGCCGCCGCCAGGTTGGCGGCGAGAGTTGGGTCCACCGTCGCAACCAGCCCGAGCAGCTCTGCGATGTCATGCGTCTTGGGGAACTCCACCTGGTGCCAGGCCAGGAAGGCCTTGAGGTACTTCTCGGCCGCCTGCTGCGAGTTGGAGGCAATGGCCTTCGCGAAGTGCACGGCGGTGCGCAGCAGGTGATCGGCGAGACGGTAGTCCTCCTCGGCGTCCGCCAACCACTGGCGGACCACTTCCCGTCGCGCTTGGTCAAGCGGCTGCATACACAACCCTCCCGTACTTGCTCGCCGGGAAGGCGATGCTCCCGATGACGTCCTTCGTGCGCTCGAAGTAGCCGGTGTCCAGGATGATGACGTCGCACGGGTGCCCGATGCTGCCGATGGCGGAGCGGATGCGGACGCTCTCCTCGGCGTCGTCGAGGGGCCCCGGTTCCAGAACCAGCAGGTCGATGTCGCTGTCGCGCGTCATCTGGCCGGTGGCCGCAGAGCCAAACAGGATGATGCGGTCGGGTGAGGCGACGGTCAGCACCCGGCGCACGATTTCGTCGATCAGGTCCTGCTCTATGCCCATCGTCGCTCACCGCGGAGCATTGTAAGGGCCCACGCCTCCCAAGTCAACGCGCAGTCGGCATGGACTCGCCTGATCCCCGGGTTCACCCCGCCTTCCACCATTCGCTCTCCCACGGGTCCAAGCGGATGTGCAGTCTCGTGTAGCCGTCATCACCCGGGGCCTGGTTCAGGCCCTCGTAGGTGACGCCTGCCGGTACCCGGACTTGGACGTCCTCGTCTGTTGCCAGGCCGGCTCTCTCGCGGACGAGCAGCATCTTGCCGTCGCCGCTCAGGTATGCACGCAGGTTGTGCGGCGCCAGGACGGGGCGGTCCACTCCGGCGGCGGCAACCAGCGCCTCGTAGAGCGGCGCCATGGCATCGCGTGGCTCCTGGACCGGCGCCAGGTCCCACAGCTCGTTGTTGTTGAGTCCCATCGGGAACCCGAACGCGTAGATGGGGTTGCCCTCGTACTCGAAGCGCGCCGCGATGGCCACGCCGTCGGCCGTCTTCAGGAGCGGCACCCCTCGGTCGAGCAACCCTCCCGGCAGCGACCGGCCGAACTCGATGGAGAGGGCCTTCTCCCCCGCCTTGGTCAGCAGGCGGACGTCCTGTCGGCCCTTCAACTCCGTCGCCTTCGGGTAGTCGGCGATGCCTGTCCAGCGCTGCAGCATCTCAGGGAAGGCGTCGATCGGCTGCAGCCGAGGGCCGCGCTTCCCCACCCATCCTAAGGCCAGCGCGCGTTGTCCGGGGTGCGCCCGGTCGCTGAGCCACTCACCCAGCGCCTCCCACGCCGACGGGCACAGGTCGCTCGCCACGCTGGGCAGGATCACGAGCCGGTAGGGCGAGAGATCGACCGTCGGCTCGATGCCTGCCGCCGCGGCCGTTCTCCTGACTCCTGGCTCCTGACTCCTGACTCCCGCCGCCAAGTCGCGATCCGTCGCGATGTCGAACTCCACGTTCAGTTGCGTGAGGGCTTCCGCGATCCGAATGACGTTCCCGTAGTCGAGGCCACTCATGTTCGAGTGAGCCAGGTTGGCGTTGCGCACGATGAGCACTTGCACGGGCCGGCGCAGCGGGAAGGCGACGCCCTGCACGGAGGGCATGAACTCGCTGAACCACTTCAGCAGCGGCGTCTGGTGCGGTCCGTCGGGTGTGTCGGCTCCGCTGATGTGACCCCAGGTGTACGTCTGCGTCCAGGCCGCGCCGCCGCCGATCTCGTCGAACAGCGCGCCCGCGTAGTACTTGCGCACCTCTTCCGGCTGGTCGGCGCGGCCGCCCTCGCCCTCACCGGAGGCGACTCCCCGCGCCGGGCTGCCAGGGGCCAGTGCGTACGGGCGATACGAGGAGATGACCTTGATCGCCTTGCGCACCGTGTACTCGGGACCGATCTCGGAGAGGTTCTGGCCCGAGTCGTGGCAGCCCACGCCGATCACATCGAAGGGCAGGTCGGCGCGGCGGTACAGGTGCAGGAAGTGCCAGCTGTTCGTGAAATCCTGCGCGTTCGAGTAGAAGAGCAGCTGTTTCGGCATGCCCTGGCGCACGATCTGCGCCCAGCGGCTGAGCATCCCGAACAGCAGCTCGTCCTCGCGCATCTCGTAGAAGTCGATCCACAGGGGGTCGAGCGGAGTGAACTCGTTGTATGACTTCTGGTCGGCGAGAGTGACCTGGGGCTCTCCCGGCGACCGGTACTGCGGCCATAGGGGCAGCGGGATGTCCAGCCAGTCTCGCGCCCTGTCGAAGACGCCCTCCTTCACGGTGAACCGCGGGAAAAGGACGGGCTCCGGCTCCGTGTCGGGGAAGTACTCGCGCTTCCGTTGCCCCGCCCAGAACTGCGATCGGTCGGCGTAGTCGTACCCCTGCGGCGTCTGGCGGCGGAACTCGTCCAGCGTGCCGTACTTGCGCTGCAGGAAGTCGGCGAACAGGGCGTGCTGGTGCGGGTTGGCGAGGTCGTGTGCGAGCAGGATGTCCTCTTCGCCGATCATCATGCCCAGCACGTTCGGGCACTCCGAGTAGTGGCGCATGACCTTGCGCATCGCCAGTGCCTCGGCTTCGAGCACCTCGGGGTAGAGGTGATACCGCGAGCGATACGGCGCGGGCACGACATCGCGGTGGGCGCCCCAGTAGAAATCGCCCTCGAACACGATGAACCGGCCATGCGCGTGGGCGCGGCGGACGAAATGGTCGAGCAGGTCAACGGCTCGCTCGAAGCGGGGCAGGTTCGTTCCCCGCGCCGGCTTCTCCAGCGGCGCCCACGTCCCGTCCTTCGTCAGCAACCAGTCCCAGCCCGTGAAGCGCAGGTAGAGGTTCACCCTCGCATCCGCCATCAGGTCCAGGTCGCGCTCGTACTGGTCGAAGTCGTAGTCCGGCAGGTGCAGCGTGGACTGCGCGCCCGTCTGCTGGTTGTAGATGGTGAAGAAGAGGTGCCGAACCTGCCCGGCCCCGTCGATGAGCTGCCCCATCTTCTCATCCACACGGCAGAACCCATCGAACTGAGTCCTCCAGCCGGGCTGTTCGGGGGCCTCGGTGATCCGCAACGGCGGGTCATCGTCCGTGCGGAAGTCGGCTTCAAGGGCCCGGTTGTGCTCCTCGAAGCGCTGCCGCAGCATCTCGCGCGGAAGCAGCGCGAACTCCCGCCCCCAGATGCCCTCCCCGGCCTGCCGGTCGTACCCGCCGATGTCCGGCGCCGGCCGCCAGTCGCCTGCAGCTGCGGGATTGCTCGTCCAGTCATCGGCGGGCGCCGTCGCGCACTCCCAACCCGGCCCGGTGGCGAGGTCCTCGGAGGAGCCATCCGCGTACTCGACCCGCATCTGCCCATAGAGCGCCGGGCGCCACTCCGAGCGCACCGCCGCCGCCACGAGCACCTCGCCGGGCGCGAGGCGGTCCGTCACCTCCGCCCATGCAGGCAGGCACTCGCGCTCATCGTAGCCGGTCAGGGCCAGCCGACCGTTCAGGTAGAGCCGGGCGCTCTGCGAGGGCGCGACCATCAGCACCGCACGGCGCACACCGGCTTTGATCGGCCACTTGGCCCGTAGGTAGATGGCGTGCGACCAGCCGCGACCGGGCTCCTGAGGCTGGCCGATCCACCGCGCATCATCCGGGATGAAGGGCGACGGCTCTGTCGGGGGAAACCAGATCGGCTCCTGCGCCCCAACCCCGGTCGCACACAGCAGCACCGCTGCTGAGCCCCACACCGCCGTCCGCCGTTGCCTTGCACTCATCGCTGCGCACTCCTTACTTCGCACTGCGGTTCAGTTGTCGGTGTTCCACTCGGCGATCCGCTGAGCTTGCTCCAGAGTGGGCGGCACGTCGCCATGGAGCAGAATGTCGTCGGTCTCCTCCATCCACGTCTGAACCCGCCGACGCAGATCGGCCAGCGTGCCGGCGTGCGCCGGATCGCCGGCCAAGTTGGTCATCTCGAGCGGGTCGGCGAGCAGGTCGTACAGCTCCTCCTCCGGCCGCCGCGAGCCGTAGTACTCGTCCCGCATCTCCCGCCCGGCGAGGCCCTGATACGTGTCGAGCGGCAGGTACACCAGCGGGCGCTCTCCGAAGTTGCGGATGTACTTCCAGCGCTCGGTCTTGATGGCGCGCATGGGGTTGTACTTGTCGTGCCAGGTCATCTCGGCGAAGATCGACTCGCGCGGCTCGTACTCGCCGCCGTCCAGGAGGGGCAGGAAGCTCCGCCCGTCGATCCCCTCTGCGGGAGGCGCGCCGACGAACTCCAGCAGCGTGGGCATCAAGTCGCAGTTGGTCAGCAGACTGCTGATGCGACGTCCGCCCTCGAACCGCCCCGGCAGCCGCATGATGAGCACCGTCTTGAGGCCCGGGTCGTAGCACGTCCCCTTGGCGCGCGGCATGGCGAGGCCGTGATCGGTGGTGAAGATCAGCAGTGTATCGCGGTCCAGGCCGGTTTGGGCGAGGGCCGCGCGAATGGCGCCGACCGCGTCATCCACGGCATACACCAGCCCGTTCAGATCGGCGATGTCCCGGCGGATCCCCGGGCGATCCGGCAGCCAGGGTAGCAGCGTCACGGCGGAGGGATCGTCGTTCCGGTAGCCTTCCTGCTGATAGGGGCGGTGCGGCTCCGTGAAGCCGGCGTTCAGGTAGAACGGCTTCCGGCTCCCCGCAGACGCCCGCTCACGCAGGAAGGCGGCAACCGCCGCCGCCACCGGCTGCGCCTTGTGCCCGCACGCGTGGATGTGCTGATAGCCGACCCGCTCGGACCGGGCGGACTCGTGTTGGCCGCCGAACAGGTGCGTCTCATAGCCGAAGTCGTTCAGATAGTGCGGCAGGCACCGCACGCCCTCGTTGAACTCCCACCCGATGTGAGCCAGCCCAATCAGGCCGTTGTTGTGCGGGTAGAGCCCCGTCATGATGCTCCCGCGCGAGGGCGAGCACTGCGCCGCCGAGCAGCAGTACGTGTCGAAGAGCACGCTATCGGCGGCGAGGCCGTCGATCGCGGGAGTTGATAGCCCCGCGCCGAGGCAGCCGACGTGCTGCCCGAGATCGTGGCAGATGATCTGGAGGATGTTGGGGTGGCCCGAATCGGGCATGTCTGGACCTCTCAACGTGTGCTGTGCGGGCTGCTGGGCCAATTCGCCTCCGAGGCGAGAGCCCCTTGCCGCGACCGGCAACCGTCGCGCCGCGTGTGACGCCCCTCACAGACCCCTTCGGTCGAAAAAGTCTTGTGGGTGACATCCCCCAGTGCGGTATACGGGCCTCTGGAAGCGCCTAGAGCGCTGTCGTGGAGTGGACGACGGAGACAACCGGCGACGGACGGGCCCCGCGCCAAGCGCCAGCCCACGCAGGGATTGCTCACGGTCCGGAACCACGACGAAATCCAACCCAGGGGAGGCTCACCCACCATGAAGCGACGCAGCGGTTTCACCTTGATCG
>Ga0194113_10003110_pt1 | contig 22359 bp, 19 predicted proteins | sample TA2MahC200mmetaG_FD_146193 | JGI IMG/M metagenome (GOLD analysis project Ga0194113, IMG submission 146193) | Freshwater microbial communities from Lake Tanganyika, Tanzania - TA2015017 Mahale Deep Cast 200m | ecosystem: Environmental > Aquatic > Freshwater > Lake | place: Tanzania: Lake... | reverse complement strand
CGACCCCGTCCCGATAGCGACATACCCGCTCCGTGATGTAAAACGACCGACCCCAACCCCCATTCCTGGGGATCCGTCGGCCCAAACTCTCAAACTCGCGCTAGCAGCCCTCGCGACGACGACGGCGTTCACATCCACACGAGGACACGAGGCGGCGCACCAGAGCGCTCGCGCCTTCCTGCCGTCCCTTACCCCTCACTACTCCTCCCTCACTACTCCTCCCTCACTCCTCGCCTCTCACCACGTCACCGCCCCCAGCACTCTCACCGTGTGGTCGTCCCAGGTGTACTCCAGGCGGACGAGTCCGTAGTCGGCGGAGACGCGGAGCATCCTCGGCGTACGGGTGAGCGCTGACGAGCCGTCGAAGAGGTGACCGATGACCCCCGGCGCCCGGATCACGCCGAGTAGGCGCGCCATGTCCTTGTCGTAGCTTGTGCGCACCTCGACGTTGTCCGAGCGGATCAGCCTTGCCACCGTCTCCTCCAGCCGGTCGCGTGCGCGGAAGTAGGAGACCATCGTCTTCTCGTAGGCCACGAAGGGTCGGAAGAGCATGGCGGCCATCAGGGGCATCTGAATGCCGGTGGCTCCGTACGTCGTGTGCTCGCGAAAGGCCTGGCGTACGCCCTCGGGCGATCGGTTCTGGGTCTCGGCCACGGTGTACGGCACGCCCACCGTCCCCGTCACGCGCGAGCCACTGCCCGATAGGAGTGGCTTGGCCGCCGCGTCGGTGTCGTCCAGCAGCTCGAGCGTCCGCAGGAGGCTGGCCGGGTGAGAGCGCAGGAGGTAGCCGTCCACGTCCAGCGTGCGCACGAGCTTGGGCCCGCTGCCCGTGCCGGGGTCGGCGACGATCGCGATTCCCCCCTGCCGGTGTATCTCGTCCACGGTCGCCTTGATCGTCATCCCGCGCTGGATGCGGTCGGTCACGAACAGGCCGATCACCGGTCCGCTGAGAGTGTGGACCTCTTCGCCGCGGATCACCTGGAACCCCTCCGGCAGCTCCCCGCGCGCCTTCAGCCTCTCGGCGGCGTGTTCCACCTTGCGGACGCCGTCGATGTGGTCCAGGTCGGTGATCGCGATTCCATCCAGGCCCCGCTTGGCGGCCGTGCGGAGCATCGTCTCGGTGTCTGCCACGCAGTTGTAGCTGGCCGAGGTGGCGGTGCGGATATCATACGCCGCGCCGAGTTCCGCGAACGGGGGCAGCCCCGACATCTCCCTGGGCAGCACAGCCACGATGGGGGGCGGCACGACGTCGAGCAGGGCGTTGGTGAACGCCGTGCTCTCCTCGGCGAGCATGGTAGCGACGGCCCCGCTTAGCGCGCCGGGCGAGTCGCGATGCAGCGCGTAGTGCGTTGCCGCCAGGAGCGCCTTCACGGCCAGCGCGCCGTTGTCAGCCTCCATCCGCCGGACCTCGCGGAACGCCACCCCGAAGGGGTTCCGGCCCTCGTCGCCCTGCGCCAGCAGCGGCGAGGACAACAGGCTGCGGGAGCACATCTCCCCCAGCGTCTTCTCGGGGTACAGCTGAGGTCGGTAGTCGGGGCAGTACTGGATGTCAGCGCCGAACTGCTCCGCCGCGCTCGGGAACGGGCCCAAACCCTCCGCCGCCTCTTGCAGGCGACGCGGGGTCTCGGCAGTCTGCAGCTTCGGAGCGAGGGTGTCCCAGGCGGACGCGGGGGGAGCCTGCTGCGGGCCGACGTAGATGGCGAACCGCTCCGGTGGGGGCTCGGGCCACAGCCTCGGCGCCTCAGCGGCGCGACACGCGCCGCCCGATAGCACGCTTGTCAGGAGCAGGATCGTCCATGCCATCTTCGCCCGGTCACTTGCCGGTGTCGAACGCCAGCTTGGCACCCAGGGCTGCGCCGCGCAGGCCCCAGTCGTGTACTGTGACCCTGTAGAGCCGCCCGAGTTCCTGGATCTGCTCGGCCGACCGACCGCTGATGCCGCCCAACTCGATGATCTCCTCCCGCAGGACCTGCAGGAGGAGGTCGCCCAGCGCGAGCGCGAAGCCGCCCACGAAGTAGAAGTTGCGGATGTTGAGCTGCGATTCGAGCGCGGCGACGGCCCGCGCGATTGGGCGAACCGTGCGCCGGATGATGTACGACCCCAGCGGGTTGCCTCCCAGTGCAGCCTCGACGACGGCCTCGTTGATCGCCGCCATGCGCTCGTCCAGGTCGTCGCCCGGCTCCAGGCTGATTCCGTTGATGGTCCGCATGAGCTCGGCGGAGGGCGCGACCCCCACCTGCGGCCAGAGGCGGTCCACCTCCGTCTTCGCGCGATGGGCGTTCGAGTTGCCTGAGGACCCCGCCTCCAGGCAGTACAGCCTCCCGCACCCACACCGCCGTCCGGGGATGGTCTCGTCCGGCCAGAGGATCGGCAGGTGGCCGATCTCCCCTGCCAAGCCGCCGGCCCCCAGGTCCACCTTCCGGTTCCGCACGACCTTGCTGCCGATGCCCGAACTCACCGTGATCACGATGAAGTTGTCTACGTCGTAGCCCAGCTTCTCGCCCCGAGCGATGATGTCGTTGGCCGCCGCCCACATGTCGTTGCCGAGGGCGACCCGGCCCTTCATCCCGAGCTTCCTCTCCAGCATCGCCTGCCACGGGACGTTCGTGACCTCCGGCCCCCAGATGTTGGGCGTGTTCACCTGCACGCCGTCCTCGGTGACCGGCCCGGCCATCGCGTAGCCCAGCCACGCCACCTGGCTCAGGACCGGCTTCAGCCATGTCGCCAGTTTCTCCGCCATGTACTTCGGCAGCTTGGTGGAGGATGACAGACCCTCGGGCATCCTCTCGTACGTCGGCAGCTCCAGGCGCAGCCCGCCGCTCAGAGGCTCTTTCTCGCCCTTGAGCTTCAGCACGGGCTCCCCGGCCTCGTCGAACACGCCGAAGCGCGGGTGCGTACCGCCGTGGTCGATTGCCGCCGCGAGCTTCCTTACGCCCTTGGGGAGCTGCAGCCTCGGGACGAGCTTCGCCGCCGTCTCGTCGGACAACACGAGTTTCTGCTTGCGCTTGGGACTCACTGCTGGTTACCCCCCCGCGCGTGAATGGACCTCCGTTGCCTCACCCCCCTGCCCCCCTCTCCTGAATGGAGAGGGGGGACGGCTCGGCGTTGCTTTGTTGACGTTCCCCCTCTCCATTCAGGAGAGGGGGGCAGGGGGGTGAGGCATCCGGAGGCTACAGCAGCTCTGAGACGTCGGTACGGGCAAGACGCTGCAGAATGCGCCCCAGCAGCCGGTAGAACGCCGCCGGCTGTTCGAGCATGACGAAGTGCCCGGCATCCCGGATGATGTGTAGCTCAATGTCGGGAACGGCGCCCAGTCCGAACCCGACCAGTAGGTTCCTCAGCCGCTCGTGATCCTCCTCGCCGCGGTCGCCGTAGATTCCACGCACTGGGATCGGCATCGCCGCGAGGTACGGTGTGCCATCGAACGCGACCACCGACTCCCACAGCGTCGAAGGCAGCTTGCGCCGGTTGTTCATCATTTGCCGGACGATGCGCCCCTTCAGCTGTGGGGGGCTGCCGTGCCAGTAGGACTTCGAGAACGGGGCCGGCGCGCCGAGTCGCGGGAACGAGTCCACCAGCACCAGGGCGCTGAACAGCCCGGGGTTCGCCGCCACACACCGCATCCCCACCATCCCGCCGAGGCTGTGGCCGATCAGCCGGGCGCCCGCGCGCCCCGTCTCCCGCACCCGTGCAGCCACGTAGTCCGCGCACGCCGCGATGTCGAGCACCCGGCCCTCGGGTGGCGGCACGTCGTTATGGCCCGGCAGCGACAGCCGCCAGACGTCGAAGCGGTCCCCCAGGCGCTCCTCCGCCTGCAACCAATGGCTCGAGGAGCAACTGTAGCCGTGGACGAAGACGGCCGGAGGCGCGTGGCCCTCCGGCCGCTTCCCGGATCGCGGCATCGGCTACTCGACCTCGATCTTGCGGGGTTCCGTGCCGTGGCCGACCGAATCGAGCCACTCGATCTTGTGGTCGATGACCGCCCGCGCCGCCAGCAGCATCTCCTTGCGCGCGTTCTTCAGATGCTGGCCCCACGGTGTCGAGTAGAACCGATCCATCCGCTCGTGCAGCCAACTGCAGAGCCCCATCTTCCTCTCCTCTTCCATTCTGGAGCCTCCTTCCGGAAATTGGGGACAGGCACCAATTTCCGGTAGACGTCATCTCGGAAATTGGTGCCTGTCCCCAATTTCCGCCTTCGCGAACTCGATGACTAACGATCCGTCCTCCACCCGGGCTTTCACGGCCCTCATTCGGGCCAACACGCTCGGCAGGAGCAAGTTCCGGCGGCTGCTGCCGATCTCCACCACCAGTTCGTCCGCGTGCTGCATCAGCTCGACATCCTCGCGCGCCGCGAACCCCACGTCAAGCACCATCCGTACCGCGCCGTCGGACTGCTCGATCTTCACCGGCGGCTGAGCGCGCATCTGAGCCACCGGGTCTGCCCCGTCAAACAGCACGTCCGCCAGCTCCCCCAGCGCGTCGAGCCCAACCACTTCGTTGCGCAGCAGCCGGGCCTCGGCCACCGGCAGCGGCGCGAAGTCCGCCTCGATCCGCGCCAGCCAGCCCCGCTGCGAGGCCTTCAGCGCGTCCAGGTACGGGTCGGTCACTTCCTCCGGCAGAACACGGTTGGCGACCACCTGCTCCACGCAGAGCCCGTACAGGGAGAATTCAGTGTACGCGCGGCGCGTCTCCTCCACCGCCATGCGCTCGGGGATGGTGACCAGCCGCACGCCCGTCCGCGCCGGGTCGCCCAGCAGATCGACGATCTCGAGCAGACGGTCATACAGCCGCTTGAGGGCCTCGTAGTACGCCTCGCCCGGCAGCGGGATCGAGATCAGGTGGCCGGCGGTCGGCCGCAGCACCCGCATCACCGTGCGGTGCACCGGGAAGATGCGCCGCATCACCCACCCGAACGCCTCCGGGAAGCTCAACAGCCTGAGGGTCGCCCCCGTGGGCGCGCAGTCCACGATCAGCGCATCATAGTCGCCCGTGTCCCACAGGTGCTTCAGCCGGAGCAGGACGCAGCCCTCCTCCAGCCCGGGCACCATCGCGATCTCCTCCGCCCGCAGGTCGTCCATCCCCTGGCTGGTAATGACCGAGCGGATGTAGTCCTGAATCTCGCTCCAGTGCTGCGCGATCTCGGTGTTCGAGTCCACCTCCATCGCGTGGAGGTTCTCGGTCACCTCGACGGGATCGGGCCCGAGCCTCTGCCCCAGGCAGTCCCCCAGGCTGTGCGCGCGGTCCGAGGACAGGATGACCGTGCGCAGTCCGCGCCTCGCCGCCGCCAGCGCGGCTGCCGCGCTCACGCACGTCTTCCCCACGCCACCCTTGCCTGTGTAGAGCACGATCCGCATCAGAGTACCTACTGCGTCCTTGACAGATGCGGGAGCAGTGGGGCGGGCATTCTTGCCCGCCAAGCGCCACGGCGGGCAAGAATGCCCGCCCCACTGCTCCCGTACTCCTGCAAAGCTCGGCGGTAGGATAGGCGACCTCGCCTGTCTCTGCAAGCATCTTACCACTCACGCCGCCGTCAGGGAAGAAGGCGGAGCAGGTCCTCCAGCCCCACGGCCCACCAGCCGGCAGCCAGCGCCGCCAGGACCAGCCACAGGACCAGCACGCCTCGGTCGAGGGTCAGCCAGCCACGCAGCCCGCCGGGGTGCAGGCCCGGGAAGTGCCCGTAGCTGAGGGCTTCCCGGCGGTCGTTGATCAGGGGGACCGCGACGCTGAGAAGGGCGACCGCCGCCAGCAGGACACCCAACAGGAATCCCCCCAGCTGAGCGCCCAACGGCCCTCCGAGACCCGCCGCAGCGAGCCACGGGCCGGCCAGCAGAGCCAACGCCGGGAACAGCACCGTCGCCGGGAGCGGCAGCGAGCGCGGGGCCGAGGAGGGCGACAGCCGAGTGGCCTCCAGGGCCACGGCCGCGCCGAAGCACAGCGGCAGGGCCAACGCCGCCGCAACCGGGCCCGCGAGGACGAGGGCTGAGCGCGGCACTCCGGCGAAGGCCAGCGACCAGCCCAGGCCGCACACGCAGCCCACGCTCAGCAAGCAGAGCCGCCGCCATGTGCTCAGCCTGAGAAGCGCCACAGCCAGGGCGATGACGCCCGCCGCAATCCATACCGCGCGCAGGTGCGGGCCGAGCCATCCGTCGGCGAGGGCTCCTGCGGGCAGGACTGCGCCCGTCACGCGGCACAGCGCGGGCAGCGCGCCGATCACAGCGCCTCCCGCGAGGATCGCGGGTCCGGGTGACAGCGACACCGGCACGCGCGGGATGCTCACGAAGGCCACGAGTCCCGCGACCGCCGCCAGTCCCGCCGCCAGCCAGCCACGCAGAAGCAGGGCCTCGGCCGTCCGCGCGCCCCCCGAGCGCAGGAGAGCCCGCGCATCCAGCAGGTCCGACCCCAGCTCCCTCCCGTGCAGCGGCCACAGAAGCAGCCACACGCCCAGTGGGATCAGCACCGCCCACGCAATCAGCCAGAGCCTCGCCCTCCGCCGGTGCTTCAGCGCCTCCAGCACCAGGAGCAGACTGGCCGCCACGCCCGTCAGCGAGACCCCGACCAGCGCCGTCGGCAGGCCGTCGGAGAGCGCCAGGAGGGTCTGGCCGCCCCAGGCGAAGAGCACCCCGGCGAGCTCATCAGTCCCCAGCACGGCCGGCTCGGCCCGTGAGAACTCGGTCGCGACAAGCAGCATCAGGACAAAGGCGGCCAGGGAGAAGACGCCCGCCACGCCATAGGTCGTCAGCCCGAAGTACAGGGGACCGACCGGCAGCGGAGCCCCGCCGCGCAACGCGGGCTGGCGCAGCAACGCCAGGGCCAACGCACCCTCCGCGATGACGGAGATGAGCGCCACGATCAGCGGCGCTCGGAGGACCTGCTCCTCCTCGTGCTGTCGCCGGCCGATGGCCCGTGCCACCGGGGACGTCAGCAGCACGCACGCAATCGACAGCAGGGGCAGCACGAGCAGCAACATGCCCCCGACGCCGACGAACTCCAGGCCCTGCATCTACGCCCCTCCCTCGGGCTTCGCCTCCGGCAGAGCTATCGCGATGGTCAGCAGCGCTTCCGCGCGCGCCCGTCGGGACAGAATCTGTGAGGCCACGGCGTACGCCCGCGCGGGGTCCTTTGCCGCCAGGCCCGGGATGCACGCGGCCAGAGGGTCGGCCTGCAGCACGGAGCGCTCGATGGCCTGCGCAATGGTGACCGCCCGCTCGGGATCGCGCGGGGCCAGGTACAGCGCGATCCGGCCGCGCGCCTGGTCCGCGAAGTACGCGTCCTGGACCTTGCCGGCCTCCGCCAGTGCCCGCTCCGCATCCACGCCGGCCCACGCGGCAGCGGCGGCAGCCAGGGCCTCGTTCCGCATGTCCGCGTCTGCGATGGATGCGGCCGTCGTGCCCGCCGCTTCTGCCGCTTGCCGGGCGACCTGCGGACTGTGCTCCGCCACAGCCAGCGCGAGGTCGGCCAGGGCGGTCACCCGCATGAACTCGTCCGGAATGCTCACCGCCAACTCACACGCCAGTGCCGCTTCCTCTGCCGGGAACGCGAGCACTGCGTCGTGGAGGGCCTGGCTCTTCGCCGCCGGCTCCGTGATGGTGTCGATCAGCTGCACCGCCTGCTGCACGCTGCGCCGGGTGATGAAGGCGGCCAGGTCGGCCACCGCCAGGTCGCGCTCCGCCCCGGCCGGTAAGTCCTGCGCCGTCTTGACCGCCTCGTCGAACAGCTCCTGAGCTGCCTGCGGGTCCGACTTCTCGTATGCCGCCGACACGTCTCGCAGAGCCGCGACCCGCTGTCCGGCCTCCTCCACCTCCCGCGCCTGCGTCGCGGCCTCGCCCAGCAGGTCCGCTGCCGCCTCCGAACCCGCCTCGGCCCGCGCCAGGGCGATCTGCGTGAGCACCAGGCTGCGCTGGCCGGCGAAGGGGATCTTCTCGACGAGCGCCGTCGCGTCGGTGAGCACCGCGTCCGCCCACTTCGGGTCGTGCTGCCGGATGCGCCGGGCGACCGCCTGCATCGCCAGCGCGCGCTCGAACTGCGCCGGCTCCGCCATCGCCGCCAACCCCGCATCCGCCAGCAGCGTCTTCCCCGCGTCGGCATCCGTCTTCAGCAGGACGAGGGCGATGTCCGCCATGACCACTGCCCGCGCGTCCACCGAGGGGATCTTCGCAGCGATCCTCGCCGCCTCCGCCAGTACGTCGGCCCGCGTCAGCTCCTTCGCCTCCTGCGCCGACACGCAGGCGCAAGAGCAGAGGAGGAGCACCCCCACGATCAAGCCGCTGTAGGGGCGGACCCATGTGTCCGCCCCTCTCCCCGAACGGGGCGGACACATGGGTCCGCCCCTACAACGTCCTGGCGTACCGGTTGCCATGTGGCTCAGTCCTCCGGCCGTTCTCTCGCCTTGCCGAAGTCGAACTCGACGAAGCCCTGGTTGTACGCGGGCGAGGCGTCGAGGTCCGCATTCGCGACCCACAGCTTCAGGTCGGTGCCATCGAAGTACACCGTATGCAGGTCGCCCGTCTCACACTTGCCGGTCACGTCCTGCATCGCCGACTCCACCGTCAGGCTGCCCTTCAGCCCCTCCAGCGCCGTGCGGATCTTCTGGTTCCAGTTCGAATCGGCGCCCATCGACATCCAGACGACGTTCCCCAGCGCGCCGTAGGGGATGCTGTTCTGGTCGTAGACCTCAAACGTCGCCGGTCCCGTTTTCAGCGCCTTGGCGGCCGGAATCTTCGCATCGCCGATGAGGTACAGGAAGGAGCTGGTGCGGTGGGCCTTCTCCACGATCGCGATGCCCTCATCTAGCGTCCTGGCCTTTGAGACGACGTCCCGCATCACGAACGGCATCGGCTCGCCCTGCAGCGTGTGTTTGTCCTTGTCGAAGTCGTCGCCGATCTCGCTCATGCAGATGTGGCGCGCGTTCATCCCGGTGATCATGCCGATGAAGCCGCACCAGCCCACGTTCACGTACGCCGGCCCCTTCTTCGGGTGATAGACGACAATCGCGGGGTTGTCCTGGATGTGCGCCTCGGTGGCGTAGTCCAGCGCGCGGAGTTGGATGAAGTGCCCGTCCTTGGTGAAGTCCCCCCAGGCCCCGAAGAACGTGCAGTCCATCTCCGAGAGGTCGGGGATCGCGTGCGCGCGCTTCACGGTCTGCAGGTCCACGCCGGCGCCCTCCGCCAGGCCCGCCATCTCCTCCACGTACTCCTTGGGCACGAAGGGCTCCATCTGCGCCCAGGCCTGGTCGAGGCCCTCCAGGGAGACTCCCATCCCGAGGGTCATCGCGCCGATGATCTTCCCGTAGAAGTCGGCGATCTCGGCCTTCAGCAGCGTGCCGTGCGCGTAGCCCATCTCACGCGGGCTGCCCCACACATGGAGCAGCTTCACGGCGTCCTTCCCCTCCCCGAGCGTCGAGACGACGCCCTTCACCTCTGCTGCCGATGCAGCGACGCCGACGATCAGCAGCGTCAGGCAAAGCACGAGCCACGGACGGTACAGCCTCCGCGTACGCATCAACGCGCCTCCTTCGGCTTCTGAAAGTGCAGGCAGTAATGGTGGTGCACGTTCGACACGTAGCTCGTCGGCCAGCCCCAGCAGCCCAGGCGCTTCTTGTCCTGGCACCAGATGGTCTCCTGCTTGAGCTGCAGGAATCGGCGCAGCCGGGCCGCGATGTCCCAGGCCAGCGGCGCCATCTCCCCGTCCGGTGTGCGGATGTTCTGAGCGATGACGGTCGCGTACTTCCCGGGCCTCAGCAACCCCGCCGCCTGCTCGAGGACGCCCGCCAGCGCCTCCAGGTACGCCTCGTAGTCCCCGATGTTGCCCAGGTCCCGCTCGTCGTCGGAGTAGGCCAGGTCCAGCCCGCTCTTGGCCCGCCGCTTGTGCGCCGAGGTGGCATGGCCCCGGGAGTGCCGCAGCATGTCCCAGTATGGGGGCGAGGTGATGACGTAGTCCACCGGCCCGATCCCCAACGTCTGCAACTGGGCCGCATCCGCACAGATCACCCGTTGCTCGGCGCAATTGGGGACAGGCACCATTTTCGGGGAAGACGTCCCCCCGGAAATGGTGCCTGTCCCCAATTTCGCCAGTCGCCGTCTTGCCGCCTCCGCGTACTTCTCGCTCAACTCGACGCCGATGCCTCGCCTCCCCGCGCGCAGGCACGCCACCAGCGTGCCACCGCTGCCGACGAAGGGGTCGAGCACCGTGTCGCCCTCGTGGGTGAACAGCCGGATGAAGCGCTCGGGCACCTCGGGGGGGAGGCTCGCCGGGTGCATCTCGATGTCGGCAGTGATCTCATGCCGACTGCCGTCGCAGGTGAACCAGCTCCGTGTGGCCTTGACCCACTCCTTGGCGGTGAGGTCGTTCAGCCTCTGCACGATCCGTGGACTCGCTCCTCGCGGAAATTAGGGACAGGCCCCAATTTCCGACAGACGTCGTGTCGGAAATTGGGGCCTGTCCCTAATTTCCGCGGTCGGGTTGGATGGAGCGGAAGTAGTCGCGCACCTGCCGCTCGTACGGGCGCGGGATGTCCTCGCGCGCCATCGCGTCCTCGGCCTCCTGGGCGTACGCTTCGTAGACCTCGTAGTATGGCGCGGAGGACGACTGGCGTTGGGGAGCGCCCCGCACGGGAGTGGACTGCTCGCGCCCCGGGCCCAGCTGACCGCGGAACTTGCGGTCCTCGGTCTGCACGTCGATTCGCTCCGGCGCGTAGATCGCCTCGTGCTTCTGCTCCCACTTCGGGCGCTCGCCGGCCTTCTGCATGTTCGGCTCGCCCATGTACGGCGCCATCGGCGAGCCCTGCTGCTCCTCGTTGGTGGTGCCCGTGCCTGCAAACGTGCCCGCCCGGCTGCCTTGTGGCTGACCTCCCTTGCCCCCCTGTCCGCCGCCTTGCTGCCCCTGACCCGCTCCTTGTCCGCCGGCTTGCTGTCCCTGGGAGCCCTGACCGGGCCCCTGTCCGCCGCTCCCTCACCCACCGCCCGGCTGCGGGTTGGGGCATTGGTTTCCGTGGGTCGGGCACTGCGGCTGGTCCGCCTCGGCCACCTGCTGCTGGCTCTGCTCCAGCTCCTGCGCCATCTGCTCGAGGCTCTGGTTCTCGGCCGCTCCCTGCGCCGCGTCACTGGCGCTCTGGGCCGCCCGCTCCATCGCCTCCGCCGCGGCCTGGTCCTTGCCCTGCTCCACAGCCGATGCCGCCTCGCGCAGCGCCTGGGCCATGTCGCCCATCCCGCCCGCCTGCGCCCCTTCCGCCATCTGCCTGAGGTCCTCGGCCAGCTTCTTCCGGTCGGCGGCTGAGAGCTTGCCCGCGCGGAGGTCCTGGGCCAGCTTCTGCAGCTTTGCCGCCATCTCGTCGGCGCGCTGCTCGCGGGCCGCGCGGGCGATGTCCTGCATGGCCGCCGTCTCGAACGACACATCCCGCAGCGATTCCGCGACTCGGCTCAGCCCCTCCGTGCCCGCCTGCAGCGCCGCCAGCCGCTGCGCCTCCCGAAGCTCCGCCGCCAGCTTGCCGCTCTTCAGCAGCGCTTCCTTCTTGCTCAGCTTGGCCTTCTCGAGTTCCCGCGCGAGCTTCTCGAGCTTCTTCGCTAGCTCTTCGGGCTTCTGCAGACCCTTGGCCTTCGCCTGCTGCTTCGCCTGTTTCGCGACCTCCTGCAGGCGCTGCCCCTCGGAGCGCATCTCCTGCCGCACGGCGATCTCGCCCGCCGTCCGCCCCACCGGGAACTGCGGCGCCAGACAGGCCGCCGCCACCAGCACCGCCGCCAGCAGCGACCAGCGCGCCGGGCGACTCGCGCGGTACGGGAGCACCGCCGTGGGGGAGAGGTCCTCGGCGTGCTTCGCGGCATCGGCCATCAGCGCCGGCACCAGCGGCGAGGCCTCCGGCCGATCCGCGAAGATCACCGCGTTGCTCATCCGCTCCTTCAGCCCCAGCTTCCGATCCGCGAAGCAGGCCGCGTCGAGCAGCGACACCCGCCTCAGCAGCCCCCACGCGAGGCCCAGCAGCAGCGGCACGCCGACTGCGAGAGCCATCAACGGGTACGGGTCGTCGAGCCGATCCAGCTTGTGCACCGCCAGCAGCGCCAGCGCGACCACCAGCCCGGGCAGCAGGCACCACGAGACCCGCTCCTCGATGGTCACCCATCGAAGCCGCCGCCCGATCGCCGCCAGCTTGGCCTTCAACTCGACCTCAGGCGCCATCTCACCCCGCCTCCCGTCGTGCCGTGTCGTTGGCCGTCGCCGTTCTCCTAAGCTCCCAGACTCCTACACTCCTGCCGTTACGACACGATTCCCCTCGTTAGACGAATGAAGATGTCCTCCAGGTCCATTTCCTCTTCGCCGAAGGCGCGGACTTTCACTCCCGATTCCACCAACGCCGTCAGCAGCCGGGGGAGTTCGTCGCGCTCGGCCGTGAACTCGGCTCTGATCTGGTGGTCATCTCGCTCGATCTGCCCGATGCCCGGCTGTTGCGCGAGGATGCGGGCCGCCATTTCAGCGTCGCTGACGACCTCGATGCACACGCGCCGCAGGTTGCCCCGGATGCGGTCGATGATGCTGTGCACGTCGCCGCTGACGACGAGCTGCCCGTTCTCGATGATCCCGATCTTGTTGCAGAACTCCGAGAGCTCCGCGAGGATGTGCGAGCTGATGAAGATGGTCTTCCCCATCGACTGCAGCTCTTTGAGCAGCTCCCGGATCTCGATCCGCGCGCGCGGGTCGAGCCCCGAGGCCGGCTCGTCGAGCAGCAGCACCTTGGGGTCGTGCACCAGCGTCTTGGCCAGGCAGAGCCGCTGCTTCATCCCGCGCGAGAGTTCGTCCACGTAGGAGGAGCGCTTCGTCTGCAGGTCGGTGAGCGCCAGCACGTCGTCGATGACCTGTCGGCGCTGCGTCCGGGGGATTCGGTAGGCCGCCGCGAAGAAATCCAAGTACTCCCAGACCCGGATGTCGTCATACACACCGAAGTCATCCGGCATGTACCCGACGACGCTGCGGACCGCGCCGGGGTTGAGCATGACATCGTGGCCGTCGATGATCGCCGTTCCGGAGGTGGGCCGCAGCAGCGTGGCGAGCATCTTGATCGTCGTCGTCTTGCCCGCGCCGTTTGGCCCGATGAACCCGAAGATGTCGCCCGCCTCCAACGTCAGCGACAGGTTCCACACCGCCGTGACGTTGCGGAACTGCTTCGTCAGATTCCGAACCTGCACGATCTCCCTCATCCCTCACCATCCGTTGCCGTCGCCGTTGTCGGTCACCTCTCCGTGCATTCGCCGCTCAGCGTGCAGTTGACCTCTAGCGGCTCCCTCTGCCGATGTGAGAGCCTCACCTTCACCCACGGCCCGCGGACGTAGTCAGCTGCGGGGGCGAGAACCTCGACCGCGGAAGGGGTCGTGCTGACGCTCACCCGGAGTTCCTCCCAGCGCCGCTGCTCGTAGTTGTAGACCTCCGCCTTCAGGCCCGGCGTCTTGGCGCGGAGGGAGATCGCCAGGGCGCTGACCTTCTGCCTGGCCGGCTGCATGGGGAGCCGGAAGCGCAGCTCGTGCTCGCCCGGGGCGATCCGGAGCGCCCCGCCCTCGGCCAGCCCAACCCCCGACGAGCTGGCGTCGATGGTCGGCAGGGGTTGGGTGAATCGCCAGGCACCGGGGGTCGGCAGCGAGTAGTCCTCGGGAACCTCCACCAGCACCAGCACCTCCGAGACGTGCAGCCCCTCCGACGGCGACACGCCCACGAGCGGCCTCTTCAGTTTGATCCACGCCCCGAAGGTCGCGTGCTCCGACAAGAGGGCGCTGACTTCCTGGGTCTGGGTCGGCATGGTGGGGAACGACGGGTACCAGCTGCTCCCCCTCGATGACGCGAGCGCTTCGCTCTCGGTCACGCCAAGCTGGCTTAGGAGCCGATGCCGGATTCTCGCCTCCGGGGAGGGCGCTGTCCGCTTGTCCTCCGCCTTGCAGTGCTCGGTCAACGCCTTCAGGGGGCTCTCCGGGGTCGCTGCCTGTGATCGCTCCAGGCGGCTCCCCTCGAAGGGGTCCGTCTCCCGCGTGTTGCCGGCGGGAATCAGCCCCGACATGGTCACCGGGGCGCCCGGCAGCAGCACGAAGGGCCAGCGCAGATCGTAGGGCGTCCCGTTCTCGATCGACACCGCGACCCGGTGCTGGTCCACTGCGATCAGCCGCGTCGTGATTCGCCCCTCCATCCGCCACGGCCCTTGCACCCGCACCACACCGAACCCCCACAGGGGAACCGGCATGTCCCGCAGGCCGAAGGTCGCGTATTGCCCCAGAGGCCAACTCAGCTTGCGCTGCGCCCCCCAGATGTACTCGATCGTCTGCCCCTCCGTCCCGGCCGCGACGTTGTAGCGCCGGGCCGCGGGTGACCGCAGGCCTGACACCGCCTCGAGCCAGGCCACCGAGGAGCCCGACCGCAGCGCCGCGACCCCCGCGTCGTACGTCCGGCAGGCAGCCAGCTTCTCCGAGGACCCGACGAAGAACGCCCCGAGGCTGAAAGCGATGATCACCAGCCCCGTGGCCTGCCCCGTCCACTCCCGCCGGTCCAACCGCTTCAACCCTACGTTCGCGATCACGAGCGCCGCAATGTAGGCCAGCAGGTACCCCCCGAACAGCGCAAAGGCCTCCCAGCGCAGGACCGGTAGTTGCACCAGCCCCGGTGACACGCCCCCACGAGTCAGCGGCTGGCCGCTCGGGCGGAGCCGCAGCAGCATCGGCCAGCTCTCCTTCGGAGGCCGTTCCTCCAGGATGTCCGACCACATCTCGGTCTGGAGCGCGTCGGCCGAGTCCAGCGGCGGCGCCGTGCAGTCCGCGGTGAGGAAGTACACCATGCCGCTCGCGTAGCGCCGCGAGGCCAACAGCGGCAGCCCGCCCTGCGAGACGATGACCTTCGCGTCGGGCTTCGCCTCGGTGTTCGCCACCAGCGCCCGCCCGTAGTTGAGGTCCTGCCGGAAGGACTCGGCCAGCGCCCCCAAGTGGGGGAGCGCCGTCTGCCCGCGGACCTTCAGCGGCGAGAGCTTCTCGATGAACGAGCCGCGCAGTTCAGCGACGTTCGGTCCGGCGACAATCACGAGCAGTCCGCCGCTCTCCACCCAGGCCACCAGCGCATCGCGCTCGGACTCCTCGAAGTCCCCCGGCGAGATGTCGCGCAGAACCACCGCCGAGACGCCTTCATAGCCTGCCGCTCGGTCCGGGAGCCCCAGCGCACCGGTCGAGCGGTCCGGCGTCACGTACGTCACAACGGACTCGGCCGACGAGTAGTAGTTCTGCGCGCTCGGGCCTGCCTCGGTGATCTGCGCGGTGCCCGCGGCTCCCAGCCCCCCCGCCTTCCGGCTGATCGCGACGACGATCCGCGACCGCGAGTCGTGCCACGCGCACGCCGCCTCCTTCGCGACCCTCGGGCCGACCTGCGGGCGGAACTCGACCCTCAAGGCCGACGCCCCGTCCCGCGGCCGAGCGTACATTTCGAACGCCCGCCTGGACGACGGCGGGACATCCACCGCGATGCGGTAGTCGCTCGTCGGACTTGTGGTCTCCTGGGGCGGGATCACCAGCTCCCCGCGCGTCGCCTCACCCTTGTTGTCCACCACCACCCGCACCGGCGTCCACGCGCCCAACCGTGCGTGCCCGCCCAGGCCCACGGTGACATCGAGCTCAACGGCAGCGAAAGCTACGGAGGGGACAAGCGCGAGGAAAAAAGAGGGACACCATACCAATTTCCGACGTCCGAAATTGGTATGGTGTCCCTCTTTTTTCTCACCCCGAGAGAACATCATAGTAGCTCGCTATGCGGTGTCGCGGACGATAGCCGTCGGGCAGCGGCTGCATCGCGATCGCCGTCACCGGGCACAGATCGACACACAGCCCGCAGCCGCTGCACTCCTCGGCAACGATCGACACCGGGCCCTCGTGCACATCCTTCGCCGCGCCGTGCGGGCAGACCCTCACACACGTGCCGCAGGAGGTGCACCGCTCCGGGTCGATGGCCGCCACGACGGTCTGCCGCCGCTCGACCTGCCTCATGCCCAGCACGCGCCCGCCGGCCTTCCCCCGGAAGTCCTCCAGCGAGGCGTACCCCTTCGCCTCCATCCAGTCCCTCAGGCCCTGCAACATTGCTGCCGCGACCTGGTAGCCCTGGATGTACAGCACCGTGCAGAGCTGCACCGTGTCCGCGCCGCAGAGCAGGTGCTTGATCAGATCGTCCGTCTGCCACACGCCGCCGCTCGAGCTGATCGGCAGGTCGGTCGCCTGGTCGATCTGCCACAGCCAACCCAGCACGTAGTACAGCGACCACGGCCCCCCGTGCCCGGCCATGCCACCGTGCATGAGCGGCGCTTCCGCCTCGATGTCGATGTCCAACCCCGGAAACCTACTGAACGGCACCACCGCATCCGCCCCCGCGCGCTCCATCAGCCGCGCCATCTGCGGCGGCGAACTCATCTGCGGCGTCATCTTCGCCGCCAGCGGAATGGAGACCGCCTCCCGCGCGATCCGCGTCGCGTGCTCGATGAACTCCGGCAAGGCCGCCAGGTTGTCGGTCAGGTGCGCGCTATACGGGCAGGACAGATTCAGCTCGATCGCATCCGCGCCCGCTTGTTCCATCAGACGCGGATACTCGCTCCAGGCCTCGTCCGACACGCACGCGCAGCTCCCGATGACCTTGATGTCGAGCGCCTCTCTGGCCTTCCGAATCTCCTCGCAGAACTGCTGGGGATCGAGGTGGGAGCCCTGCTCGTAGGTGTAGAACGTCGTCCCCCGCGCCGGCCCGATCCTCCGCTGCAGCGTCCGGAACATCGGCGCCGGGTCCTTCCGCGCCGCCGGCTCCTCGAAGAGCGTCTTCATCACCACCGCCGACATCCCCGCCTCCTCGCACCGCCGCATCTTCTCCAAAACCTCCGTCGTCCCGGCCGACGCCGCAATCAGCGGATGCGGCAGCTCAAGCCCTCTCGCGTACAAGCACCGTAGGTCCATCAAGCCATCCCTTCAGACGCTGGTCGTCGCCGTTGTGGGAGCGGCTTCAGCCGCGATGCCATTCGCCGTAACCCGAAACCCGAAACTCGAAACCCGAAACCTGCCTCTACCCCGCAACCGCCGCCATCGCCTCCTCACTCACCTCGAAGTTCGAGAACACCCGCTGCACGTCGTCGTGGTCGTCCAACTGCTCCATGAGGTTCAGGAGGTTCTTGGCTCGCTCATCGGGAATCGGCACGCTGCTCTTGGGCACGAGGGTCAGCTCCGCGCGCTCGAACTCGTAGCCCGCTTCGTTCAGCGCATCGTGAACCGCCTGGTAGTCGCGCGGGTCGGTGACGACCTCGTAGTACTCGTCCTCCTCGTTCACATCCTCCGCGCCCGCATCCGCCGCCGCCAGGAGCAGCTCGTCGCCATCGACCTTGTCGCCCTTGTTGATGACGATGACGCCCTTCTGCTCGAACATCCACGCCACCGAGCCCGCTTCCCCCAGGTTCCCGCCCGCGCGGTCGAACAGCCGCCGGACCTCCGCCACCGTGCGGGTCCGGTTGTCGGTGAGGCACGTCAGCATCATCGCCGCCCCGCCCGGCCCATACCCCTCGTAGGTGATCTCCTCATAGGAGGCCTCTCCGCCCTCGCCGCTGCCGCGCTTGATGGCCCGCTCGATGTTGTCCACCGGCATGCTCGCGCTGCGCGCAGCCTCAATCGCCAACCGCAACCGGTTGTTGATCTCCGGGTCGCCCCCGCCCAGCTTCGCCGACACGATGATCTCCCGCGCCAGCTTGCTGAACAGCTTCCCTCGTTTCGCATCCTGCCGGCTCTTCCGATGGATGCGGTTCGCCCATTTTGAATGACCAGCCATGGCCCTGTCTCACACCTCCAAGGTGTCCCTGCGCGGCGGATTATAGCACTGGGGAAGGGCGTGGGGCAAGGAACGAGCCGGGGTTGCGGGCGGGAGGAACGCGGACTCAGTTTATCGCCCAGCCAAGCGCTCGATGGTCTCCTCGTCCGAGTCCGAAACGAGCGGCCAGAACTCGGGCCGGATCGCGCACGTTACTTGGCCGGGCGAGATGGCCTTCGTCGTCTTCGTGCACTGCATGAGCACAAGGTGAGCTACCCGCAGGTAGGGCTGAAGCTCGATCGGTGTGCTGCCGAGGTTCTGCATCTCGAGCGTCAGGCAACCCCGGTACCCGGGGTGGACGAAGCTAGCCATCTCCACGACGAGGCCGACCCGTGCCCACCGTGATCGGCCCATCACTTGGGCGCACACGGTTGGCGGCAATCCCACAAACTCCAGCGTCGCCGTCAGCAGGAACTCGCGCGGGTGCAACACCAGCTGGCGGTTCGCGGGAAGCCAGACGGACTCGAGTCCAACCTCCTCGGGTTGCATTGGCTGACCCGGGATCGCCGGACGAGGCAGCTTCCGAGGGACGAGGGTCGGCGTCTCGGCGCGGCGCGGCAACAGGAAGTGGTGACCGAGATGCAGGTCGACGGACGCCTCAGTCGGCCTGACCCCGTCGCCAAGCAGTGGCACGATTGTGAGACGTTGATCCCCTTCCGGGTGCGCCAGTAGTGCCGCGATGTGTTCTCCGCTTAGGACCATTCCCTCAGCCCTCCTCCGCCGCTAGCTGCGTGTCCGCCGCCTCGATGCCCTTCGCCACGAGTAGGTCGAGCTTCCTTGCGGCGATCGCCTCTCCGTCCTTCTCCTCCGCCCACGGTTCGGCGAACCGCTCCCGCAATGTCGGCTGGAGTTCCACCAGCCAGGCCGCCAGCCACATGTCCCTTGGGTCGATGATGGTAGGCACTAGCGTCCCATCATCGCCACGAGCAAAGCACATAGCAGGGGGCACGTGATGGAGCAGCCTTTCAACTGCGGGATTCGCGAGCGTCCTGGGCTCGGCGAACTGGGCGTCCCGCCACCCCCAAGGCAAGGGCAGGGCTGTACTCGCCATCCTGTCATACAGATGGTCGACCAACTTGGCGAATGCGGTGGCCACCGCATCGTCCCCTAGGTCTGCTGCCACCTGGGACCACACGGCCTCCTTGCCCACGATGTCCTTCGCCGCCAGCCGCCGCAGCGGGTTGTCGCTCTCATGTGATGCGCCGTAGTCCAGTGCCCGAAGGCACGCCCAGATTCGCATGCTGCCGAATGGATGGCTGTCTCCGGCCTCGATTCTCCACAGGCGGTGGATGAACGCGAAGAGGTAGGATGGTCCGAGCATGTGTGAGGCCAGCATGTCGCACTGGATCTCGCGGATCCAGTGCGACCATTGCTCCGGCAGCCCCTTCATGCTCGCTGACACTCCGAGAATATCGGCTGCCTCTATCACGTGCCCCAACTCGTGTGCAAGAAGGCAGTGCTGGAGCGCGGCATCCTCTTCCCCCGCGGGTACGCCCAGAACCACGAGAGTGCCCAGACGGCGCATGAGTTGTTTCGCACTCGCTGTATCAGGGTCCACGTACGGGTCAATGAGGTCCGCCAGTGCCGGTCCGAGCGTGGGATCGACGCAGTAGTTGAATGCAAACCAGTAGGACACGAGCGCCAGTTGGCGTTCTTCCCCGTTGAGATATGTCTTGAGAAGACGCTCGAGGGGGCGAATGAGGCACTGAGGAACCCGGACGCTGTGGGCCTTCTCGACGATGTCAAGTGCGTCCAGGACGTTTACAAGGTCCGTGATTGCTGCGTAGACCTCCTCGACCCACTGCTCCTCCTCGTCTGGCGTCAACTGCTTCCGCCGGGCTTCCAGACCGTCGAGTAGCACGCTGAGTGCATCGGGGATGGGCTCAATCCACGGAGTCCAGTGGACCATTCGCTTCGTCCGGACAGCCCACTGTCTTAGGCGCCATAGCTGGCGTTCGGGGGGGTGGATTGGCATTCACGTCTCGCGATGCGCGCGTCTTATCTGGACCAAGCGCGCGGCGCGGGGGGTGCAGGCGAGTAGTCCAGCAGGCACCCGCGCACCGTCTTCAGGTTGCTGGACAGCATCTCGAGTTCATCGCGCTTGATGTCTTCGAGCCTGCCCTGCCCAATGCTCAGGCAGAGGGAAGACATGCTGGCGAACCACCCGGCCTGGGCACGGAGGTCCTCGGTCGTGGGTTGCGAGGCACCTGACGTCAAGGCCTTGCGACTCGCAGCTTCGAGCGGTGCCAGCATCATCGGTACCTGCGGAGAGTACTTCCCGTCCGCAAGGCATTCGAATGTCTCGGCCCACTTGGCTAGAGCCTCGCCAAAGCGCCGAAACGAGCGAGTTTGGACGGCATCAAGTCCACTCGGCCCGCCATTGGGCTCCATCAGACGACCGACGCCTCGAACGCACTCGCCAGCGAGAAGTACACTGGATGCAACTCGTACGCCTTCGCCTGTAGATGCTAGTCGGCTTGGCATGCTGCTTCACCTTCCGTGCTCCAGATTGGGGTGTTGTAGTGCTGCGGTTAGAACACGAAAAGCCCCGACAGACAGAAGAGGAGGCCCTTGCTTCCGACGGTCGGGACGTATCATGGGAGTTGGTACGGAAGAGAACGGATTAGGGAACGATAGCATTCTACAGAGATGCAAAGGGCGTGTCAAGTGCGCAAACGCAAGTAACGCATGAGTGTGCACACGCAAGCCACCTCGACCCCTGCGTGGTAGGGCTTCGGGGGTCCGGCGTCGAACGACCGGCCTCGGCGCATACTCCTCTTCCCACGGAGGACCTGACGATGAAGGCGGTCTTCATCGGCGGCGGTGCGCATCGGGTCGTCGGCATCCTGCGGGGGGCCTTGGCGGCGTCCGATGCCTTGGCCGCGGGCGAGGTCCACCTGCACGACCTCGACGTAGCTCGCGCCGAACTCGTGGCCCGCACGGTCATGCAGACGCCCGAGTACGCGGGCGCAGACTGCCGGATCACCTGGGGTGACTCGCTCCCGGCGGCGCTCGAAGGGGCGGATGCGGTGAGCGTGATCCTGATGGCCGGCTCCCGGCTCAGCTTCGAACTGAGCACCCTCGCTAGCCTCCGGCACGGCTTCCTGGCCTCCGACAACGTCTCGCCCAGCGGCGCCTTCCTGGCGGTGAAGGGCGGACGCGTCCTGCTGGGAATCGCGCGGGAGATGGAGCGCCGCTGCCCGGAGGCCTGGCTTTTCGACTTCGCTAACCCGGTCGCCGTCTTCAGCGCGATACTCAACCACCACACGCGCATCCGGTCGCTGGGCGTCTGCGCCGGATACTTGAACCACTTCTGGGACCTGCCGCGTCTCATGGGGCGCGATGAGATGGACTTCGGCTTCGACGTCGAGGTCGCGGGCATCAATCACTGCAGCTTCATCCTGAAGGGCGCCTACCGCGGCGAAGACCTCTTCGCGATCATGGACCGCACCCTCACGGACGACTGGCGGCCTGTCCGGCTGAAGCGCCACTGGGATGCCGTGACGCGCCGGAACATCGGGATCGGCCTTCGCAAGATGTGGGAGTTCTACCGGAACCTGGGGGTCCTGGTCTTCTCCACGGAGTTCGATGGCATGTGGCACCTTTTCTACGACGAGGCCCTGGCCGAGCGGCAGGCCGTCGTGGAGGGGGTCACCCCCGCTCAGATCCGGGCGAGCTGCCGTGGCGGCGACCTGGCGCGTCGCCGGGCCGACGCTGCCCTGCGCCAACTAACGCAGCAGGAGCATGGGGCGCGCTTCTGGGCCACCGAGGCCCATGGCCAGTATGCGCTCATCCGTCAGGACCATGACATCATCGCGCGCCTGCTTCAGGGCGTCGGGGGCAAGCAGCCCATCTCGGTCGTGGCCAGCCGCCCGGCCGAGGGCGCGGTCGCCGGCTTCAAGCCGCAGACGGTGGTCGAGTACAGCCTCGTCATGCACAGGGGGAAGCTCAGGCCTCGGGGCCGCTACGCAATCCCCGACTCGGTGCACGGGCTGATGAGCGCTCTCGCCACCCACCAGACGCTTCTCGGCGATGCGATCGCCACCGAGGACCCGCGCCTCCTCGCTCAGGCGCTACTCGCTTACCCTGTGCGCCCCAACTCGAAAGCCCAGAAGGCGCTCTACCGCGACCTGTTGCGCATCAACGCGGCGGAGATCCCCCCCGCCCTCCGCCACGCGACCGACTGGCTCTGAATGGGGATTCGCGATTCTCGTACCAGCCGTTCGCGTGTAGGGGCGCGGTTCAGATTGTGTTGAGGAAGGCGTCTCTCGAGGAAGGACGTCTCCTCTACGCGCTCCACGTGTCTCGTAGGTCGGGATACCAATCCCGACCATGCCTTTGTCAACACAATCCTCATGGCGCGCGAGAATCGATATCGCGGATTCCCCTCTAGGCTGTAGTTCAGCACTTTTGGGTGAGGGGAGACGAGGGATGTAGCGGGAGGGCGGTGGCTCGGCAGCGAAGTAGGGTGTGATCGCACCACTCCATCGCAGCCGAGGTCACAGCCCATGCCACAGCTCA
>Ga0194113_10003104_pt1 | contig 22371 bp, 23 predicted proteins | sample TA2MahC200mmetaG_FD_146193 | JGI IMG/M metagenome (GOLD analysis project Ga0194113, IMG submission 146193) | Freshwater microbial communities from Lake Tanganyika, Tanzania - TA2015017 Mahale Deep Cast 200m | ecosystem: Environmental > Aquatic > Freshwater > Lake | place: Tanzania: Lake... | reverse complement strand
TGTGCTTGCCGTTTGGCGGAAGGTCTATGCAACACTTACAGGTGATAGCTCATATTTTCTTGATGCAGTGGAGGTGCTTACAGACAAGGATGGAAAATTTCTTATACCAAAGTTTAGTGCATTTAACATAAATCCTATTGCACGAATAGAAGGTCCAACCTTTATGGTATATAAACCCGTGTACGCTGTTTTTCCAGGTTTTGGGGCTCAGTATTTTGATAAATATTTCCCTGAAAATTTGAAGGTGGATACTTATACATTAGCTGAACTTTTTAAAAGAGGTATTTCGTTAGAATTCCCGAGACTCAGGACATGGATTGAACGCATTGATAGCCATTATTGGGCTTCCCCAGCATATGGTATTCCTGAAGCGAAGATTCCTAACTTTAAGAGAATCCTTAGCGAAGAGGAAAAATACTTAGAACCTATTAAATCAAAGTATAGATATGATAAAGAAAAGTTAAATATACCCATAGATAGATAAATCCTTGATATGGTAGGAGGATAATATGAGAAAAGGGCAACGAATCACAGGTGTATCTTCTCAGATAAATGATAAAAATATTGTTTATACCTATATTGTAGAAAATGAGACAGGAACAGGGAATACAGAAAATTGGGAATTTTCGAAAAGGATTATTGGGATAATAAATATAGCTAATGGGCACAGACAGGAATTTGAGATAACCGAGGCTAATGCTTCAGGGTTTCTGACTGATATCTATAAGGATTATGATTACAAAGACTTAGCAGCCATTGGGGTTCACAGGGAAGCCAGATAAAGGCGGTAAGTGCAAAGGCAAGATTCTTCGCTATGCTCAGAATGACGATTAGCGAAGGGCTTGGAATGACAAAAAGCAAAGAAGGGGGAAGGTTATAGAAGTCAGATTTAAACTATATCCCAAATCCAGCGATAAACCATTATAGCTGAATAGCTGAGAATTAAAGGCGAAAAACAGAAGATTGTATGTTAGCTGAGACAAATATATCAGTCAGAGATACAGATAAAGGGCATTCACTCTATCCAGAGTGCTCTATTTCTCGAAAAAAGACCAGAAATGGACAGACTGCTCCCTTATCTGTTGGTTACGATGATGGGAATACTATCTCAGATTCATTGGAATTGTAGGCTGAGTATTCGTTCATAGGCATGAAGGATATCAGTAAACCGATGGATTCCCTGAGCTATCTTCAAGACAATATATCTGCTGTGTTTCACGATCCTTGCTGCCACATTAAAGAAGCGGTATCTCAATGCCTTAATAAATTTCTTCTTATACATGCTGGGCAACGCCAGCCTCTTGATCCAGTTGACAATGTTATATGCCAGCATGCCGATGGTCAGATATGCCCAGTTTGCATGGAATTCCTGACAGGGAAATTTATCAAATGAAGCTAATGGGGTCTGCCCTTGACAGCCTGTTGAAAAACTAAGTTTTCGCAAGTAAACTCTATGATCAAATTGTATTTTCTTGACATAAAAACCACTTTATCAAAATATTATCTTCTTCATAAGATTTTCAGCATTTGTTATAATTAATCTGAAATCGAAAAGGGAGGTTGTTATGCTTACAGCAAAGAGAAAGCCAGAAGTTGTAACTTTTCCAATCAGTGTTTTTGAAACAGCTAATACAAAAGATGACTTAGAAGACTGGCTTTTGTCACAAAACCAGAATTTTATAAAAAAAATGAGAAAAGCAAGAAAGGATGATATACAAGGTAAAGGCAAAGACTGGAAACATCTGAAAAAAGAATTATGTATAAAGTAACCTTCCTGCCTGATGCTGAAAAATCCTTCAAAAGACTTGATAAACCCATACAATTGAGAATTACTTCAAAAATTGACTGGCTTGCAGAGTATGCAGATAAAATTATCCATCATCCACTCACGTCTTTGCCGGATGATTTAAGAGGATTATGCAGAATAAGGGTTGGAGATTATCGGATGTTGTACTGGGTTTATAACGAGACTCAGCAAATAAAAATTTATGAGATTGAACATAGGAGTAAAGATTACCATTCTGTAAAAAAGTCCTTTTGATGAAAGAAAAAAATAGACGTTGTCCTCGCTCACTCATTCGGTAACTTTTAGTCTACGACCCATAGGGAAGTTTATCAAAAAGTATCATACAGAAATTCTTCTCCTGCCTTTCCTATATAGCTGATTGGTTTTATTATATATTTCACGACCCCATTTCTATTTTTAAGATTAAGATTATTATTGACATATGGTATTTAATTCTTTTATACTGAACAAAGGTTCACATGAACAGACGTTCAGGTATAGAGTCCAGAAAGAGAATCCTTGATGCTGCCATGCAGGTTTTCTCCAGGCAAGGCTTTGCAAAGGCAAACATCAGGGAGATCGCAAAAGTCGCAGGTATAAGCGTAGGTGGTTTGTATCTTTATTTCAAAAATAAAGAGGAACTCTATCTAAGCTTTATCAAGGACGGGATGAATGACATGATGCAGAAGACAGAGATAATCGTCGAATCTCATCAATCACCCACCAGGACTCTCTACGATTTCCTCAAGGTGCATATCGATTCTGCAATCAAACATAGAGAACTTATTCTTGTACATATAAGAGAGCTTGGATTTACGTTCGCCCTGGAACATAAAAGGCAATATATGAGAAACCAGCGAAAACTGGTTGAGAAGATTATAGACAAGGGAATTCGCACTGGTGAGTTCAGGAGATGTAATATGAAAGAGACGGCGCGAATTATCATGGGGACGGTCAGAGGCGTTATGCTGTCAATGGCTATGGATAAGGATGTTATTGTGACGGCAAGGAGACTGACTGAACTTTTACTGAATGGGCTTTTAAGGAGTGATAAACAGTCGGTCGAAGTCCATTAAGTGAAAGGCGTCATAAAAAGGAAATGAGATGAAAAGAATAATTTTAATGCTCCTCGCAATCATCTTATCTACCCACTCTGCGTATGCAGTGGAATATAGCCTAGAGGACCTCTACAGAATTGCCCTCGAGCGGTCTGAACAGATCAAGATATCAGAGGAAGACCTTTATATTGCAGAGAGAGGTAAAGACAAAGCTACGGCAGCATTACTCCCTACTGTTTCTGCCTTTAGCGATTATACAAAATATAATAAGAAAAAATTAGGCTCTGCAGGTTCTCTTATTCAGCCAGAAAGTTCTACATCATGGGGTGTAAGGCTCGACCAATCACTTTCATTGGGCGGAAGGGAATTAACGGCATTTAAAATATCGAAAGAAAACATCGAAAAAAGTAAATATGACCTCTATGCAGTAAAAGAAAACTATCTTTTTAATGTTTCCTCTGCCTACTATGACGTCCTGAAGGCAAAGAAGACCCTTGAAATTGCCCGTGCGAATAGAGAAAGGCTCACCAAACACAGAGACGCTGCAGCAACAAGACTCAAAGTTGGTGAGGTTACCAAGACTGACCTCCTGAGGGCACAGGCTGAGTTATCCGGATCACAATCAGAAGTAGTACGAGCAGAAAACGGGTTAAAGCTCGCAAGGGCTGTACTTGCAAGGCTTGTTGGATTAAGTAGAGATTATGACATTAAGGCATCTGATTTCAAAAAAGAAACCCTTGAAGAATTTGCACTGGGTTCGTTGGTAGAAAAGGCTATCACAGAGAGAGCAGAATTAAAATCTTTTATTCTTCAAAAAAGTATTGCTGAAGAACAGGTTACATTTGCAAAGGGAGCATACTGGCCAACTCTTTCCATCCAGGGTGTGTATGCAAGAGTAGATGAGAGTCCTGCAACAGCTTTTCTCGTTAAAGATGACATTTTTGGCGTACTGAGCCTGACATTTCCTTTTTTTGAGGGAGGCCTTCGAAAGGCAGAAGTGAGAGAGACAGAAGCTAAGCAAAGGCAAGCAGAGTTAGCCATTGAGGATTTAAAGAAGTCAATTGCTATTGAAGTAGAAAATGCGTATCTTGATTTTATGACACAGAAAGATGTGCTCAAGTCTCTCGAAGATCAGCTTAAGTTTGCAAGAGAAAATTTTACTTCTATCTCAAAGCAGTATGAATTCGGTCTGGCTCATAGCATAGATGTGATAGATTCCAACACGCTCCTTGTCACTGCTGAAAGGCAATTCACTGATGCACACTATAACTATCAGCTTTCTATTTTGAAGGTGGAAAAGGCAACGGGAACACTTTTAAAGACAGTAATCAGTAAATAGTGATCAGTAAACCCCGTTGGAATTGCACATGGGGCATTCCTACGGGGTAAACAGGAGAGGATAAATGCAATATATTTACAGGAAAGAAGATTTATTAAACAAACGTGATGAAGTAGGACTTTTATATAAATTCACAGGAGCGATTTCAAAATGAAAAAAAGTTCTTTAATAATTGGTTCTTGCAGTCTAATTTTTACTGTTTTCTGTTTACTATCTTTAACTGGATGCAAGCAGAAGGAGGTAAAATCAACCCCTGAAAAGGTTGTTAATGTGAAAGTGCAGCATGCTGAAAAAAGGTCTCTCAGGCCGTTTGTAGAAGCTATCGGTACATTGAATCCCAATGAGGAGGTTATTATTAGTGCTGAAGTGGATGGAATTTTACGAGAGGTGAAAGTTGATGAAGGAACGGTGGTTTCGAAGGCAACAGTCCTGGCAATAATTGATGATACAGATTACGGTCTTGAGGCGAGAAAAGATGAGGCAGCAATAAAGCAGGCAGAAGCTACCCTTGCAAACACCAAACTGGAATATAATCGAAAAGAAGCCCTTTATAAAGAAGAGCTTGTGACAAAACAACAATTTGATGATGTATCAACAAGGCTTGCCCTTGCAGATGCAGAGGTGGACAGGGCAAAGGCAGCACTTTCCCTCGCAAGGGAGAAACTTAAAAAGACGAGAATATATTCTCCTCTTGCAGGTGTCATAAAGAGTAGAAAGGTTTCAGCAGGCGACTATGTGAAGAATGGTACTAACCTCTTTGTCCTTATTCAGAATAATCCTCTTAAGCTTAATTTTACCGTTACGGAAAAGGATGTGGGTAAACTAAAAATGGGGCAGGATGTTGTCTTAAAAGTAGATCCCCTTCCCGATAAGAAGTTTACAGGTAAAGTGACAATTATCTATCCCAGTCTTGAGGAGAAGACAAGGACATTGCAGGTTGAGGCGATTGTGCCAAATTCTCATGGACTGTTAAAGCCAGGTCTCTTTGCACATGTCATACTTTACACAAGTACTGATAGGGAAACCATCCTTGTACCTATTACGTCACTCCTTTATGAAAGTGAGAAGATAAAAGTTTTTTTAGTAGAAGGGGACAGGGCAAAAGAGAGTTTTGTGAAAACAGGAAATAAATATGGCGAGATGATGGAGATAGTGGAAGGTGTAAAAGAAGGCGATCAGGTTGTTGTCACAGGCCAACAGAATCTTTTTGAGAAGGCAAAGGTTCAAATACAGTTGCCAGCCGCCAGTGACAAGTCAGCAGTCAGCAGTCAGCAGCCGACAGTCGATAATAGTAAGTCAGGAGTCGTGAGTCAAGAGTCAAAACAAGGAAACAAATAATATGTGGTTAGCGAACACATCCATTAAACGACCTGTATTTGCAACGATGGTTATCCTCGGACTTGTTGTCCTCGGTGTTGTCAGCTATCCAAACATTGGTGTTGACCTTTTCCCGAAGGTTGATTTCCCCATAGTGAACATCAATACGACGCTTAAAGGTGCTGACCCTGAGTTTATGGACATTGATGTAACGGATAAGATCGAGGAGGCTATTAATACTATCAATGGCGTGAAAACTATCACCTCCATGAGCATTGAAGGTATTTCACTTGTCACCGTTGAATTTGTCCTTGAAAGGGATATTGACCTTGCAGTTCAGGATGTAAGAGAGAAGATTTCAATTATAAGGAAAAAGCTCCCTACTGATATTGATGAACCTGTCATAGAAAAGGTTGACCCTGATGCGACTCCTGTCTTGTGGTTAAATCTCGCAGGAGAAAAATCTGTCAGAGAACTTTCGACTTATGCTGATGAAGTGTTAAAGGAGCAGCTACAGAAGATAACCGATGTCGGTGCCATCAGGCTGGCAGGGCTCAGGCTAAGACAGGTGAGAATATGGCTTGATGCTCACAGGCTCAGGGCACACCAGATAACTGCCCAGGATGTATTGCTGGCGTTGCAGCGTGAAAATGTTGAACTGCCTGGTGGAAGGATTGAAAGCAACACAAAGGAATATTCAATAAAAATAAAAGGTGAATTCCCAAGGGTTCAGGATTTCAATGACCTCATTGTTGCGTACCATAATAACGCACCGGTCAGGGTAAGAGACGTTGGCAGGGCTGAGGATGGGATGGAAGAGAAACGCTCTATTGTGAGGTTCAACGGCGTGACAGCTGTGGGGTTGGGAATACAGAAACAGTCAGGAACAAACACGGTTGAAGTTATTGACAGAGTAAAGAAGGAACTTATAACTATAAGGAAGAACCTTCCGCCCGGGATGAGACTCAATATAAGTTTTGACCAGTCAGACTTCATTAAGCGCTCTATCAATGAAGTTCAGCACCATCTCATCTATGGAGGATTTTTTGCAACGCTGGCTGTCCTCCTCTTTCTCAAAAGTATAAGGGTAACCCTGATCAGCGCTTTGGCAATTCCTACATCAATAATTGCGACCTTTGCCATCATGAATGCCTTTAATTTTACGTTTAACAACATGACCATGCTCGGCCTGTCTCTCTGCATCGGCATTCTCATCGATGACGCGATTATTGTCATAGAGAATATTTACAGACATATGGAGGAAGGCATGGCTCCGCGGGAAGCAGCATCTTTTGCGACCTCAGAGATCGGTCTCGCTGTTATGGCAACTACATTTGCGATTGTGGCAATATTCCTTCCTGTTGCCTTTATGAAAGGAATTATTGGCAGGTTCTTTCTGCAGTTTGCGCTTACTGTCGTTTTTGCAATACTGGTATCCCTTTTTATTTCTTTTACCCTGACACCAATGCTCGCATCAAGATACCTCAAAATAGCAAACAGGATTCAGGATTCAGAATCCAGCAAAGAAGGGAAAAAGAAATTTATATTTGCTGTTTCAGATAGGCTTGAAAAATGGTATAAAGAAACAGAGGAAGTTTACAGAAAGTTACTAAGCATTGCCCTTTCTCACAGGGCTCTTGTGTTGATTCTGGCAACAGGCATTTTTATCTTGAGCCTCTTTATGACAAGATTACTTGGAAAAGAATTTGTTCCATCAGAAGACCAGAGCCGGTTTATCGTCCGATTAGAAGCGCCTGTAGATTATTCTGTTGATGAGATAGACAGGATGTTCAAGAAAGCAGAGGATTATGTGAGGAGTATTCCTGAAGTGAAGACGGTCTTTTATGTACAGGGTTTTGGTCGGGTAGCAGAGGTCAATAAGGCTCGTTTGATTACCGGGCTTGTTCCAAAGTCAGACAGGAAAAGGATTCAACAGCAGATCATGGCAGATATAAGGAAAAAGCTTAGACAACAAATTCCCGGACTCAAGGCCACATCAGAGGACGTCTCGTTAATTGGCGGTGGCCAGAGGAACGTGCCCATCCAGTACAGCATAAGGGGTACAGACCTTAAAGGTCTGGATACATATACCCGTGATATTTCTGACCAGTTTTCTAAAATTCCTGGGATAGTGGATATTGATACCTCTCTTGAAATGGGGAAGCCTGAGGTCAGGGTATTTATAGACAGGGAAAAGGCAGCAGACCTCAATGTGGATATCGCCTCGGTTGCTGAGGCAGTAAACTTCCTTATCGGCGGAGAGGTTGATGTCACAAAGTTTAAGGATACTTCAAAAGGCAGGAGATACGATGTCAGGGTCAGGCTTAATCCTGAGAACAGAATGAACCCTGATGATATAGGGAAGCTCTATGTGAGGTCAAAAGATGGACGGCTTGTAGAAATCTCAAATATTATTCGAATTAAAGAGGCTGGTGGTCCAAGTGTGATTAACAGAGTTGACAGGCAGAGGGCAATAACACTCTTTGCGAACCTTGAAGGAAAACCACTTGGTGAGGCAAAGGCAGAGCTTGACAGCATCTCATCCAAGGTACTTCCACCAGATTATTCAGGAAGATATAAAGGGATGGCTGATGTTATGGGAGAATCATTTGGCTATCTGATGTTTGCCCTTATCCTTGGAGTCATTATGGCTTATATGGTTCTTGCTTCCCAGTTCGAAAGTTTTGTCCATCCCTTTACTATACTGCTTTCCATGCCCCTTTCATTTATTGGCGCCTTTGGTGCATTATTTATTACTGGTAAGACGCTCAATATCTTTAGTTTTATTGGTCTTATCCTTCTTATGGGTCTTGTAAAAAAGAATGCAATCCTTCTCGTGGACTACACCAATACACTCAGAGCGAGGGGAATGGCAAGGAAAGAGGCTATTCTTCAGGCTGGACCAGTCAGACTCAGACCGATTTTAATGACCACTTTCGCCATGATTTTCGGGATGCTGCCTGTTGCTATTGGTATTGGAGAAGGAGCTGAAACCCGATCACCTATGGGTATCGCTGTCATTGGAGGTTTGCTCACCTCACTCTTTTTAACCCTTGTTGTTGTGCCTGTGGCTTATGATGTGTTTGATGAGGTACAGGCAAAATTAAAGAGAAAGACAAGAGTCAAGAGTCAGGAGTCAGGAGATGCCGAAACGAGTTCGGCATGACAGTGAACGCTTTTTCTCGTGTCATTCTGAACTTGATTCAGAATCTCTATTAAAATGATACGGAGGATAGTGTCATGAAGATGGTTCTTATCGCATATTGTGAGGCTGCTGATTATGAATTGACAATATGATTAATTTGGGCTAAAGTTTAAAAACTGAAAAGACGATAATATGCAATGAGTCTCTTTTTGCTCATATTTTTTCTGCTTTATAGTGCTCTCCATCTCTATGCCTTTCTCAAGGCAAAAGCTGCGTTCCATTTTAGTAATAAAATGAGCAGTTGTCTGTTACTCATAATGGTAATAATGATCTTCGCACCTGTAATTGTTCGTTTTTCTGAAAAACATGGATTTGAGCTTTTTGCCCGAATGATGTCGTACATAGGATATACATGGATGGGAATCATGTTTTTATTTTTCGCTTCCTCTCTTATAATCGATCTGTATCATTTTCTTGTATACATAAGTAGCCTGTTAGTGAAAAGAGACCTTATCACATTTACTCCTTCAGTCAGGTTTTCTTTTTTTGTACCTCTTCTGCTTTCAATGGTGATTTGTATATATGGTTATTTTGAGGCATGGAATATTCACACCGAGAAAGTATTGATCAAGACTGCTAAAATTCCTGAAGCAGTTGGCAGGCTGAGGATAGTGCAGATTTCAGATGTCCATATAGGTCTTATTATCAGAGAAGGGAAATTAAAAAAAGTTATCGAGGAAGTAAAAAAGGCAGAACCTGACATCCTGGTATCCACTGGTGACCTTGTGGATGGACAGATTAACAGACTTTCAGGACTCTCGGAACTCCTGAAAGAGTTTAATCCACGATACGGCAAATTTGCAGTAACAGGAAATCATGAGTTTTATGCTGGTCTTGACTATGCAATAGATTTTACAGAGAAAGCAGGTTTTACCGTTTTGAGAGGAAAGGGAGTGAATGTTTCTGATATAATTACTATTGTTGGTGTGGATGACCCGGTTGGAAAGGGATATAACCTTTTTAAAGATGTCTCAGAGAAGGAGTTGCTCTCTGAGCATGCAGGTGGAAAGTTTACCTTATTGCTCAAACACAGACCTATTGTGGATAAAGATGCTCTTGGACTTTTTGATTTACAGCTTTCAGGACATGTGCATAAAGGACAGATCTTCCCTTTCAGTCTTATCACACGTTTGTATTACCGGTATACTGATTCAGGAAAGTTAAGGCTTCTTGATAATTCATATCTTTATGTATCCCGAGGTTCAGGTACATGGGGTCCTCCTATTCGTTTTCTGTCACCTCCTGAGGTGACAGTGATCGAACTTGTGAGACCATGAAAATAAAAGAACTTATAAGTGAGCTTCAGGATTTCTATCTGCTTTCTGCCCGCGGGCTTTTAGTCGCGGTGAAGAAACCATTTTATTTGAAAGATATGATTGAGCAGATGGACTATGCAGGTGCGGGTTCGTTTGTCATCATCTTTCTTGTTTCTATTTTTACCGGGATGGCTCTTTCACTTCAGCTCTCTGCTGAGCTTTCAAGTCTTGGGCTTAAGATGTACACAGGGAAGGTTGTCGGCATCTCCATTATCAGGGAAATAGGCCCTGTAACTGCTGCACTCGTCTACGCAGGACGAGTTGGTTCAGGGATAGCATCTGAATTGGGTTCCATGATTCTCGGACATCAAATAGATTCTCTGAGGGTTTTTGGTGTAGACCCGTTGAAAAAGCTTGTGACACCAAGGATACTGAGTTCCATAATCATGCTCCCGGTACTTACCATTATAGGCGATGTTGTTTCCCTTTGTGGCGGATATTACATTGCGGTATTTGTGAGCCATCAAAGTGGCACTTTTTACTGGAGTTCTATCCGTGATGTGTTAACCTTTGAAAATGTGTTTGCAGGTTCTGTGAAGCCTTTTATCTTTGGTTATCTGATAGCGTGCATAAGTTGTTATATGGGGCTCTCTACAAAAGGTGGCTCAAAAGGTCTTCGAAAGTCAACGACAAGGGCTGTGGTGGTATCAATTGTCATGATCATCGTTTCTGACTTTATCCTTACACGGATATTGCTTTATGTATTGGGGTTCTCGGTATGATTGTATTTGACAAGGTCTGGTTTTCCTACGGGATACATCATGTGCTCAAAGACATAAGTTTCACCGTCGGTGAAAACGAAAGAATAGCCATCCTCGGAGAAAGCGGGGAGGGAAAAACTACCATATTGAAACTGATACTCGGGTTGATAAGACCTGATGCCGGAAAAATAATCATTGATGGTGAAGATATTACGAATAAAACAGAAGACGAGTTGAGAGAAGTAAGGATGAAATTCAGCATTGTTTTTCAGGAGGGTGCACTGTTTGATTCTCTGAATGTGAAGGAGAATGTTGCATTTTGTTTGAGGGAATATTCAAAGCTCTCTGAAGACGAGATAGACCATAAAGTAAGAGAATTGCTCAGGATTGTAGGTGTGGAGCAAGCAATAGAACTCATGCCTGATGAATTGAGCGGCGGAATGCACAGGAGAGTTGCGATTGCACGTTCACTGGCAGCGTGTAAGCCAAAGATGTTTCTCTATGATGAAGCGACAACAGGTCTTGACCCGGTCAATGCGGATATCATATGCAAACTTATCCTCGACTTAAGTAAAAATGGCAGGGGTCTTATTCTCGTTACCCATAAAATTTTTGATGCAGTAAAAATAGCAGAGCGGTTTATGTTCCTGAAAGATGGCATAATACTATTTGATGGTGACAAGGAGGAACTTGTACACTCAACCGTTCCTGACATTCAGATATATTTAAATGAAGTAAGTTTTAGCGGTAAAGCAAATAAATCAGGAGGCTGAAATGTTTGACATGAAAAAACAGCTTACATGGTCGAAACTCAAGGTGAGCCTTGTGATAACTCTTGCACTGATTGCACTGTTTATTGCTGTATTTTTTGCAGGAAACATAGAGGATTTATTTTCTCCAAAGGTACAGATAAAGGCACAGATTAAGGATGTAAGAGGGTTAAGGAAGGGTTCTCCGGTATGGATTTCTGGAATTGAGGTAGGTTCTGTGAAAAGCATTGACCTCCACACCGAATATGGTACGTTAGTCACGATGTTTATTAATAGTAATGCAGCAAAATTCATCAAAAAAGACTCAAAAGCCAGTGTTCTCACCATGGGACTTTTAGGTGATAAATACGTTGATCTCAGTAATGGATCTCCTCAAGCTGAGATAGTCAAACCTGGAAATGTGTTAGAGGGAGCGACACAACTTGAAATACACGATATCGTCAATGCCAGTTTAGTATCTCTCGGAAAGATTACTGATTTTATGAAAAAGCTCGAAAACTTTATAGATAAATTAGATAAGAGTGAAGGAACGATTGCGAAGTTCCTCACAGACCCTGCACTCTATAACAATGTGCAAGAGGCTACAAAAACAATGTCTGAACTGTTAAGAGACATTAAGGAATCACAGGGCACCATGAAGAAGCTTATTGAAGACCCTGCTCTCTACAACAAATTGTTAAGTACTGCGTCATCAATGGAAGAATTCACCAGGAAAATAAAAGAGGGTTCAGGTACCCTGAAGAAACTTGCTGAAGATCCAGAGTTATATGACAATCTTAATAAAGCATCAAAACAACTCTCTTCAATTTTAGAGAGAATAGACTCAGGTGAAGGTGTGGCAGGAAGTCTGGTCAGAGACAGAGAGCTTTCAAAAGAAGTGAGGGATACCTTAGGAGAGCTTAAAGGTTCTATAACAGAGTTCAAAGAACTCATCAAGGATATCAGGGAACATCCAAAGAAGTATCTCAAATTCAGCGTCTTTTAATAAATAATGAGTAGAGCTATACGAAGAAAGGGGTTGCTTTTACCTGTCGTTCTCTTTATTCTCACGTTTTTTACTACACTCCTTGCTGGTGCAGTGCAGACTGGAGTACATATACTGAAAGAACCGGAAAAGATTTACAAAGGTCTTCCATTCGCATTGACTCTCATGGCAATTCTCTTGAGCCATGAATTGGCACATTACTTTACCTCGAAGAGATACAATGTAAAGGCTACCCTTCCATTTTTTATACCTGCTCCTACAATTATCGGTACATTCGGAGCAGTTATCAAAATGAAATCCCCTATTGTTACAAGGAGAGCCCTTGTAGACATCGGTGCTTCAGGCCCTATAGCAGGCTTTATCATTTCAGTTATCGTATCAATTGTAGGGCTATCCTTTTCTAAGGTCGTCCCACTTAAACAGATGGAAGAATCCATTCATCTCGGAGATTCTCTACTCTTTACACTCCTTTCAAGAGTAATACTTGATTATCATCCCGGCTCTCAGGATATCCTCCTTCATCCGATTGCCTTTGCAGGATGGATAGGTTTTTTTATAACATTCATGAATCTTATACCTGTTGGACAGCTCGATGGCGGACATATTGCCTATGCGATTTTAGGCGAGAAATATGTCTATCTTTCGCATGGACTTGTGCTTGTGATGGTGCTCCTTGGTCTGTTGTTGTGGGAAGGATGGGCTCTTTGGGCGATTTTGTTATTGATTCTCGGATTAAGACATCCGCCCATTCTTTACTGGGAGGTTCCGTTAGACCATAGGAGAATATTTTTTGGATGGCTTGCACTTGTCATATTTGTCATTACATTTATACCTGTTCCGTTTAAGATTTATTAATTTTCAGGCCTTGGCGGCTGCTTTTTACATAATTTACGTCTATGGTATACTATTGTTAAAATTCTGCTGAGATTTCTTTTGAAAGGAGATTTTGTGTGAACGTAATACTGAAGGATGATGTGAAGAAAGTCGGAAAGATGGGGGATATTGTTAATGTAGCTGATGGTTATGCAAGAAATTATTTGATACCGAGAGGCCTTGCTATTGAGGCTAATACGAAAAATATAAAATCCCTGGAGCATGAAAAAAGGATTATGCAGGATAAGGCAAAAAAGCTTAAGAATTCAGCTCAGGACCTTGCATCCAGAATATCAGAAATGACGCTTGTGATTAAAGCAAAAGCTGGTGATGAAGAAAAACTATTCGGGTCTGTCACAACTATGGATATTGCTGAGGCACTTCGCAGTGAAGGGATTGAGATTGACAAAAAGAAAATATTACTTGACGAGCCGATAAAAAGGCTTGGCTCCTATTCTGTCAATGTAAAGTTCCATCACGATGTATCAACGCAGCTTACTGTTCAGGTTATTCAGGAATGAAGGATATTGATGTAAAATTAGATAAACTGCCTCCCCAGAACATTGAGGCAGAACAGTCTATCCTGGGTGCAATACTTATAGATAATGATGCACTCCCGAGGGCACTGGAGATTATTGACATTGATGATTTCTATAGGCAATCACATAGAACGATATTTAATGCGATGGTAGAACTTTTTGAAAAGAACGAGCCGATTGACCTTATCACAATTACAGATTGCCTGAAAAGGCGTGAAGAAATAGACGCTGTCGGAGGAGTTTCTTATCTCTCCTCTTTAGTGAACATGATACCAACTGCAGCAAATATAAAATATCATTCAAAAATAGTGAGGGAGAGATCCCTTCTGAGAGGACTTCTCAGGTCAGCAAATGAGATTGCGAGCAGAGTATACGAAGACAATTTTGAAGCAGAGGAACTTGTGGACTATGCAGAGAAGTCTATCTTTGATGTTTCAGACAAGAGGATTAAAGCTTCATTTGTTACATTAAAAGAGGTGATAAAAAGCAGTTTTGAAATGATCGAACATCTCTATGATAAAAAAGAAGTGATCACAGGCATCCCTTCAGGCTTTAGAGACCTTGATGATTTAACAACTGGATTTCAGAAAGGCGACCTTGTTGTTGTTGGCGGAAGGCCTTCAATGGGGAAAACAGCACTTGCCCTTAATATTGCCCAATATGTTGGCCTTGAAGTGAAAGAGCCTGTTGCGATATTTAGTCTTGAGATGGCAAAAGAGCAACTCGCATTCAGGATGTTATGTTCAGAGGCAATGGTGAATTCAAATAGTATCAGGAAAGGATTTATAAAAAAGGAAGACTGGCATAAATTGACAAGTGCAGCGAGTAACCTTACCGGTGCACCGATCTTTATTGATGACTCATCAGCTATTACTGTTCTTGAGTTGAGGGCAAAGGCAAGAAGATTAAAAATGGAACATGGACTAAGCCTTGTGATAGTAGATTATCTTCAGTTAATGAAAGGAAAGGGAAGTTTTGAAAGGCGTGAACAGGAAATATCCGATATTTCCCGGTCACTGAAAGCCCTTGCAAAGGAATTAAATGTGCCTGTTGTCGCAGTGAGCCAGCTCAACAGGAGTGTTGAACAGCGGAGACCCCCAAAACCTATTTTAGCGGATCTTCGAGAGTCAGGTGCAATAGAGCAGGATGCAGATGTAATACTCTTTCTTTACAGGGATGAGATTTATAACAGAGAAGCAAAAAAAGGAGAAGCAGAGGTCATTGTTGCAAAGCAGAGAAACGGACCGACGGGTATAGTTAATTTAACATTTATTTCAAACTGTACACGATTTCTGAATAGGACTGACAGAGGATATCAAGATAGTGAGGAGGAGGTATTTTGAAAAGGTCCCCGGCTGTCGCAGGACAGTTTTATTATGGTAATGCCTCGAAGTTAACTGAGCAGGTTGAGAGGTATATAAAGAAAGATGCACGAAAAGAAAAAGCGATCGCTCTCGTGTCTCCTCATGCTGGTTTAGTATACTCAGGACCTGTCGCAGGAGCTGTATATTCTTCAATAGACTTTCCGGAGACATTTGTACTCATAGGTCCAAATCATACAGGTCTTGGTACACAGATATCTCTGATGGAATCAGGTGAATGGGAGATACCGACCGGGGTTTTCCCTGTTGACGAAAAGGTTTCATATAAGATTGCCATGAATGTATCTATTGTCACGAAAGACACACAGGCACATATGTTTGAACATTCACTGGAGGTACAGCTTCCCTTTATTGCATATTTTTCAAAAAAAATAAAAATTGTACCTATCGTGATGCTTTCAGCATCTGTTGAAGAATGCAGACTACTTGGAGAGGGCATTGCAAAGGCAGTAAAGGATGTAGGCTATTCTGTTGTGATCGTGGCAAGCTCTGATATGAGCCATTATGTGACTGATGATGTTGCAAGACAGAAAGACAAGAAAGCGATAGATAAAATTTTAGCCCTTGACCCGGAAGGACTTTATGAAATAGTAAAGAAAGAAAGGATATCCATGTGTGGGTATCTTCCTACCACAACAGCCTTGTTTGCAGCAAAAGCACTCGGCGCTCAGTCTGCAAGGCTTGTTCGGTATGCTACATCTGCAGAGGTAAGTGGTGACTACGACCATGTGGTTGGCTACGCAGGCATTATAATGAGATAAACATCAATTATATATAATGTAAGGAATTTAAATGCCAAAAGAAAATAAGAGAAGACATAAAAGATATTTTGTTAACGGAATCCTGGGTAATGTACTCTATCCCTCAGACCTGAATATTATTAATATCAGTATCGACGGAGCTGCGATCGAAACCAAAAAAAGGCTTGAATTGAATAGAGAGTATTCTTTTAAGGTTAAATATAAAGATTCCTTTATACACTTAAAGGGACTTGTAGTCTGGTCGCTACTCAGCCAAACAGAAAAAAGGGACTCAGGAGAGATCATACCTGTATATAAGGCTGGAATAAGATTTACGAACATCCTGAATGGAAAAGCAAACATGCTCCGTAAATTTATTGAGGAGAATAGAATTAATATATACGAAAAGAGATTCGGGGGAATAAGAGTTAAGATTGCTTCATCAGAGGATGTAAAGATTGATTTACCGTGTAAATATGAAGTCAAAAATATAAGTCTTTCAGGAATGCTGGTTGAAACTGAAAGTCAATTTGAATTTAACGTAAAGTATGAAATGGAATTTTTAGTTAATGAAAATAGAGTAAATATTATAGGCAAAGTTTCTAATTGTATAAAAATTATTTCGGAAGATGTTGATAAGTATGAAATAGGGATAGAATTTATAGAAATGTCGGATAAAGACAAAGAAATATTGAAGAGTTTCATTGATACCCTTGAAGAAGAATAATGTATTGTTTTTAAAAATAAATCGTGTTATACTATTTTTGGAGGAATAATGTACGCAATTGTTGAAAATGGAGGGAAACAATATAAGGTCTCTCCTGGTGATACGATAAAGGTAGAAAAGCTTTCTTTAGAGAGCGGGTCAGAGATAACCCTTGATAAGGTACTCATGGTTGCCAGAGAAAATAAAAGCATATATGGTTCTCCTTATGTGAGCGGTGTTAAGGTTATTGCATCAGTAGAAAATACAGGGAAAGCAAAAAAGGTACTTGTATTCAAACAGAAACCGCGGAAAGTATACAGAAAACTAAGAGGACATAGGCAATCTTATACATCTTTAAAGATTAAAGAGATAGTTTTGGAGGATACACATGGCACATAAAAAAGGTGTAGGAAGCTCAAGAAATGGCCGTGACAGCGAATCAAAACGCCTTGGAGTAAAGAGGTTCGGTGGACAGTTAGTCTGTGCAGGGAATATACTCGTGAAGCAAAGGGGGACAAAATTTCATCCAGGGATGAATGTTGGCAAGGGCTCGGATGACACTCTTTTTGCAAAGATCGATGGAGTAGTGAACTTTGAGAGGAAAGACAGGACACGCCTACAGATAAGCGTTCATCCGGTTATGCAATAAGCAGACATTTCATATGCAATTAAAAGGCGGGCTTTTGGCCCGCCTTTTTTGTTTTAGAAGTAATACAAGTGATCATGTAATCCCCCTCTCACCCCCCTTTAGTAAAGGGGGGAAGGGGGGATTAATAATCCGCTTAATTACTATGTCCTATCTGTTTCTTTAGAGTATATGAGTGATGTAAACTAAGGCATCATGCAGTTCGTTGATTATGTAAAGATATATGTAAAGGCTGGAGATGGTGGAAGGGGATGCGTGAGCTTCAGAAGGGAGAAGTATGTAGCAAGAGGTGGCCCTAACGGTGGTGATGGAGGAAGGGGGGGGCATGTAATTATTAAATCAACACGTGAATTAAACACGCTGTTAGATTTCAAATACAAGCGAGAGTATAAAGCAAGGCGTGGGGAACACGGTAAGGGTAAAAATATGCACGGTAAAGATGGGGAAGATATGATAATAAATGTTCCAGTCGGTACTGTGATTAAAGATGGAGAGAGCGGAGAGATAATTGTAGACTTTGATTCTGAAGGGAAGTATCAAGTTGTTGCAAGAGGGGGAAGGGGTGGACTGGGAAACGCACATTTTGCTACACCTGTCAGACAGGCTCCAAGGTTTGCACAGCCTGGAGAAGGGGGTGAGGAGAGGTGGTTGGTACTCGAATTAAAACTCCTTGCAGATGTCGGATTAATCGGACTTCCGAATGCAGGAAAATCAACACTTATATCAGTTATTACTTCTGCCAAGCCAAAGATAGCTGACTATCCTTTTACGACGCTTGTTCCTACCCTGGGAGTGGTAAAGCTCAGTAATTTCAAAAGCTTTGTTGTTGCAGACATACCCGGGTTAATTGAGGGAGCCCATAAAGGCGCAGGACTTGGCTACCAGTTTCTCAGGCATGTTGAACGTACATCAGTGCTCGTGCATTTAATTGATGTCTCATACATGGCCGAGGGAGACCCTATAGACAATTTTGAGAAGATAAACAGAGAACTCAGATTATACAGCTCTGCACTCCTTGAGAAATACCAGATTGTTGCTGCAACAAAGATAGATGTTGCTGACAAAAAGAGACTTGACAGCCTTGAACAATACTGTAAAATTAATAGCATTGATTTCTTTACAGTATCTGCACTTACAGGACAAGGGGTAAAAAAATTGGTCCCTTATCTCGCACTCAAAGTGGAAAAAAAAGAGCAAAGAGCGGGTGGAGTAGAATGAAAAGACTTGTAGTAAAGATAGGAAGTAACATACTCACTGATGCCAGAGAAGGCCTCGATACCAGACGTATTCATTCAATCGCCAAGGATATCGCTGGACTCACAAAACTCGGATTTGAGGTAGTTGTCGTTTCCTCAGGCGCTATTGCCGCAGGCATGAAGAAGCTCGGTCTTAAAGAGAAACCGAAAGATGTAAAGCTGAAACAGGCATCAGCAGCAATCGGACAGTCAAGTCTCATGTGGGCATATGAAAAAAGTTTCAGTGAATTTGATAAAAAGGTTGCACAGGTGCTTCTCACAAGAGATGACTTCTCTGACAGGATGAGGTATATAAACTCAAAAAACACCCTCACGACACTTCTCTCTTATGGGGTTATTCCCATTGTTAATGAGAACGATACCGTTGCAACAGATGAGATTAAATTTGGTGACAATGACCACCTCGCAGCTCTTGTTGCGAGTATTGTTGAGGCAGAAAGGCTCATAATACTTTCGGATGTTGAGGGGCTCTATACTGAGGATCCAAGATATTCTTCAGATACAAAGCTTATTGAATATGTTGAAGAGATAACACCTGAGCTTGAGGCAAAGGCTCAAGGTGCGGGGAGCATTGTGGGGACAGGTGGTATGTATTCAAAACTCCTCGCTGCAAAGAAAGCAGTGAACCATGGTATTACAGTCCATATCGTCACCGGGAAAAAGGATGGTATTCTGTGCTCACTTATGAAAGGAAAACACAGTGGTACTTTATTTAAACCAAAAGAAGAAAAACTGTCTCTCAAAAAGGGATGGATTGCATACAGCAGTCGGGCTAAGGGAAGCATTGTCGTTGATGACGGAGCAGTAAAAGCTCTCATCCATGGCGGCAAAAGCCTCCTCCCTTCAGGTATCACCTTTGTTGAAGGTAATTTTGGTATTGGCGATGCAGTCTACTGTCTTGACTCAAAACGGAACCGTATTGCAAAAGGTCTGACGAACTATTCATTTTCAGAGATTGAAAAGATTAAAGGGAAGAAGACCTCAGAAGTCGAAAAGATACTTGGGTATAAGTACTCTGATGAAGTAATACACAGGGATAATCTGGTGTTACTGTAACGATTCGAATGCTTGAGAAGTACCGAAACTTCGGGATTTGAGAGTATCCCATTTGTACCGCTGTTATCTGCCTTTGCGGGCATCTCTATTTAAAAGTCAAGATTCAAGACGCGACACTGTCAATGCATTCTTTTATGTAACATATTGAATCAAGGTTAATCCCTGAAGGAAGTTTTCTATAAGCAGAACCTTTCTTTGCAGGACTAACAGTGAACTTCATTGTTTGCATCATCTATTGATGCTATGAGTTTATTCTCTGGTCCTCTGCCCTCAAGCCAATCGTGCTCAGAGGTATCATGCTGAAGCATCATCCCAACCATAGAAATCTTTTCTGCCCCATTGAGACCTCCTAAAAGAAATCTCTGCTCTCTCCTTAGAAGGTCTATGTTGACTGAAAATATGAGTTTTGGGAGTAAACTTAAAAAACCGGTTTTACCAAATCGCCATAAAGCCTTTTTCTTGATGCGATCCATATCTAACTATACCCCCCTATATATGACATTTTCATTTTGTAGATAACTATGACATTATCATTTTGCAACGACACTATTATATTAATGAATTTTAATTTAACACAAAAGGTTGTATAATAGTTAAAGCATATATATTAAAAATGAAAGGGGTAAAAATGTCAGAAGTAAAAGAAGGGGATACCGTAAAGATTCATTATATAGGCAAATTTGATGACGGTACTGTATTTGATTCCTCAGAAAACAGCGGGCCTATGGAATTTAAAATTGGAGAAGGTAAATATTTTCCTGTAATGGAACAGGGTGTTGTCGGTATGAGCCCTGGTGAGTCAAAGACAATTATGATACCGATGGATGAGGCATATGGCCCCCGTTTGGAAGAGAGGATATTTGAGTTCGATAGGACAAGGGCGCCGGAAGGCTTCAATCCAAGTATAGGCCAGCAAATACAGATGTATAGGGCTGATGGCAAGCCAGTGAATGTAACTGTGATTGGCGTATCAGAGACGTCATTTACCATGGATTGTAATCATCCGCTTGCCGGAAAAGACCTGATAGTTGACGTTACACTGGTGGATATTGTATAGACGAACTATTTACCCCGTTAGAAAGCCCCGCCATTTACCCCGTTGGATAGTAAACATCTTACGGGGTTCATTCCTTAATTGACGGCTGGGTTAAAGCCCCTCCCTTTCTAACGGGGTTTATTCAAAAGCTTCGCTGCATCTTTTGCAAAGTAGGTAAGGATTAAATCAGCGCCTGCGCGCTTGATCGAGGTAAGTATTTCCATCATCACACGCTGTTCGTCAATCCAGCCAAGCTTTCCGGCAGCCTTTACAAGGGAATATTCTCCGCTTACATTATAGGCAGCAATAGGTACATTAAACGTATCTTTTGCATCAGAGACAATGTCAAGGTATGCGAGTGCAGGTTTCACCATAATTATGTCTGCCCCTTCTTCGATATCAAGCGAGATCTCTCTTAGAGCTTCTTTTCTGTTTGCAGGGTCCATCTGGTATGAACGCCTGTCACCGAATTGCGGGGTTGACTCAGCAGCTTCCCTAAAAGGGCTGTAGAATGCTGATGCATATTTTGTAGCATAAGACATAATGGGTATCTCAGAGAATCCTTCTTTATCAAGTGCAAGTCGGATTGCCTTAACCCTTCCATCCATCATGTCTGATGGTGCAACCATATCTGCACCTGCCTTTGCATGAGAGACAGCCTCTTTTGACAATAGTTCAAGAGTTGGGTCGTTTTGAACTGTGCCATTTTTTATGACCCCGCAGTGGCCATGGCTTGTATACTCACACAGGCATACATCAGTGATTACATACAGTTCTGGAACCTTGTCTTTAATAGCTCTGATCGCATTCTGAACAACTCCATGCTCATCGTATGCACTCGAGCCAATTTTATCTTTATGTTCAGGAATCCCGAAGAGTATGACGGAAGGGATACCAAGGGAATATAATTCCTTTGCATGTTTGACTATCTTATCAACAGATTCCTGAAAGCATCCCGGCATTGATGAAATCTCTTTTTTTACACCTCTGCCATAGGTAACAAAAAGAGGATAGATAAAATCATCAGGAGAAATAGAAGTTTCTCTCACCATCTTTCTGATAGTCTCATTCTTTCTTAATCTTCTTGGCCTGTGAATTGGAAACATAATTTGTTATTGAGTATTTTAGCCCTATATCCTGACATTTCGTCAAGAACTTTATAAAAGCCCATAATGTGTAATGTCACCCTGAACTCGTTTCAGGGTCTCAAAATAATCATTGTTAAGAGATGCTGAAACAAGTTCAGCATGACGAGGAAACAAGCCTTTTCGATTTTTCATTACGGATTATGGAAAACTTCCTTAAATTTTATCAGGTCAGAGAACCTGTAAAGGGTTGACATCGCCTTACTCACAGTTGGTATGCCAGCCTCTTCAAGTGCAGCTATAGGGTTAAGACCTCCAACAACGACAAAGCCTGCCCTGTCTATACCAACTGGCATCTCAAGAAGGGGCTGGTTTGGATTTCCTATGAGTAAGATACCACTAATGCCCTTCTCTTTGAGCTCTTTGCCTAACTGTTTTACCTTCTCGAAACATACCACGGGTATCTCCCTGAAGCTTGCGAGTACCTTACCAAAATGGTTTCTGACAGCACCTATGACATCCGTCATCCTGCCTTTTATAAATATCTCAAGCGGGTCAAGCGATGAACCTTCATA
>Ga0194113_10003101_pt1 | contig 22375 bp, 24 predicted proteins | sample TA2MahC200mmetaG_FD_146193 | JGI IMG/M metagenome (GOLD analysis project Ga0194113, IMG submission 146193) | Freshwater microbial communities from Lake Tanganyika, Tanzania - TA2015017 Mahale Deep Cast 200m | ecosystem: Environmental > Aquatic > Freshwater > Lake | place: Tanzania: Lake... | reverse complement strand
TCATCCAGGGGGGGCTCAAGGACTTTAAGAAGTTCAAGGTGCTCTGCATTGAGCCGAGCTTCTAGAGGCTGGTTGTGAGTGTGGGTTCGGGTAAACCCATCCCCACAACAATATTCTGGGGGGGGGGTAATAATGAATCAGTTATTATATATTCTGTTGGGTTTTATCGCGGGGATCGCAGGCGGGGTATTTGGTATCGGCGGCGGGACGATCCTCATCCCGGCGCTGGTCTTTCTCTTCGGCCTAACCCAGCATCAGGCGCAAGGCACGACCCTGGCGATCATGGTGCCGCCCATCGGCCTTCTGGCTGCCTGGCGCTACTGGCAGTCGGGCAACGTCAAACTGGGTATGGCGGCTTTTATCTGCGTGGGGTTTTTCGTCGGCGGACTGATCGGCGCGCATCTGATCCAGGGCGTATCTGACCCCATGCTTAAGCGCCTGTTCGGAGCATACCTCCTCGTCGTCTCCCTGCAGATGATCTTTAGCAAATAAGATGCCCAATCTTTCGGTAAAAGTCGGAAAACTTAAACTCAGGAATCCGGTAATGGTCTCATCTGGCACTTTTGGCTATGCGGAAGAGTTTAAGGACTTCATAGACTTAAGGAAGTTAGGCGCAATCGTCAGCAAGACCGTGACGGTAAGCCCGCGCCGGGGCAATCCCTCACCGCGCACCTGCGAGGCCCCGGCAGGCATGCTTAATTCTATCGGGCTTGAGAATCCCGGGATCGACGCCTTTATTGAAAAAAAACTGCCCGTGCTGGCCAAGGCCGGCCCGCCGGTAATCGTGAGCATCTCTTCGATCGACGACCCTGACGAATTCGTCCTTTTGGCGCGTAAGCTGGATAAAATCAAAGCCGTAGCCGCCGTGGAGCTGAATATCTCCTGCCCCAATATCAAGCATACACAACACACAACCCAAAACTCACAGCTTATTTCTCAAGACCCCCGCGCCACTTATAATCTCGTGAAAAAAGTGCGCAAGGCTACCCAAAAAACCCTGATTACTAAGCTTACCCCCAACGTCACGGATATCTGCGAAATCGCTCTGGCTGCCGAGGGCGCAGGCAGCGACGCCCTGGCCCTGATAAACACCCTTACCGGTATGAGCATTGACGTAGATGCCCGAAGGCCCAGGATCGCTGCAGTGACTGCAGGCCTGAGCGGCCCGGCTATCCGGCCGGTGGCGCTACGCATGGTCTGGGAGGCATATCAAAAAGTTAATATCCCGATTATCGGTATGGGTGGTATAATAGATACCGCTTCAGCCCTTGAGTTTTTCCTTGCCGGGGCAAGCGCAGTCAGTATTGGGACAGCGAATTTTATCAATCCCGGGGCAAGCGTTGAGATTATCGACGGGATAAAGAGATACCTGATCAGGGATAAGCTAAAAGGCGTAAAAAACCTGACCGGTGGCCTTAAAATATGAAACGTACTGCAGAGATCATTCTGGCTTTAGATGTCGATACCTTCGATAATGCGAGGGCGCTGGTCAGGAGGCTTTCTCCGACGGTAAAGATCTTTAAGGTGGGCGCCCAGCTTTTCACTGCCTGCGGCCCAAAGGTAGTTGAGTTCATACGCAAAAAGGGTGCTGAGGTTTTCCTTGACCTGAAATTCTTTGATATCCCCAATACCGTGGCTCACGCGGTGCGCTCTGCGGTACGCATGAGGGTGAAGATGCTCACTTTGCACATCCTGGGCGATGAAGAGATGTTAAAGGCGGCTTTAGAGGCGGCAAAAGAAGAAGCAGCCAGGCTTAAAGTAAAACGCCCCTTATTGATCGGGGTGACGGTATTGACCAGCAAGGAGACTGCCTCCAGCGATGTCCTCACTCTGGCTAAGATCGGCATAGAGAGCGGACTTGATGGCGTGGTCTGTTCCGCCCGGGAGGCAAAGCTCCTGCGCCGCAAGATTAAGAGAAAGTTTATCATCGTCACTCCCGGGATCCGCCAGGCAGCGGCGGCAAAGTTCGACCAGAAGAGGACAGCCACGGTCAGCGAGGCGATCAGGGCCGGCAGCGATTATCTGGTGATCGGACGGCCGATATTGCAGGCGCCCGACCCCCTGGCTGTTGCCAGAGAATTAGCCGGGATAAAATAGGAGAATAGGCCAATGGCTGAAGATATACAGGGTTTGATAGAGAAAATAAACCGCGAAGGGATAGCCGCGGCGGAAGAAAAGGCCCGCAGGATAGAAGAAGAGGCCAGGCTTGAGGCGCACAGGATCATTGAAAAGGCTCAAGCCGAGGCAGAGGCGCTGGTCAATGAAGCAAGGAATAAGATCTCGGTAATGGAGGAGAGGGAAAAGGCGTTGCTTGCCCAGGCAGGCAGAGACCTGCTGCTGGTCTTGCGCAAAGAAATCAACGCCATGCTTGAGCGCCTCATTATCCAGGACGTGCGCCATGCCCTCACCCCCGAAGCAATGTTTAAGATTTTAAGCTCCCTGATTCAGCATGTCTGCGCCAGGGACAGGGATGAAATAGTCATTCTTCTGAATAAAGAGGATGCCAGGAGAATAGAAGAGAGCTTTTTAGTCAAACTCAAAGAAGAGACTAAAAAGCAGATAGCCTTAAGGCCGGCAGAGGACATCCGTGCCGGTTTTATCATCAGTTACGACGCCGGAAGGTCGCAGTTCGACTTTAGCGACAAGGCCCTTGCCGAGTATATCGGGACCTTCTTAAAGCCCAAGCTAAAAGAAATATTAGGGACGCCGGATGCCTGATCTCTACGTTTATTTTATTGCAAGCCTGCCGATGTTGCGTTTCAGCCAGTCGCCTCCCTTTTCCGCGCAGGAACTTCTGTCAAGATGCAGCCAGCTCATCCCCGAGGAAGATGTACAAGTATTAAGAAGTCTTCTGACCTGCCCGGAAGCATTCGCAGACAGGCCGGTGATCAGGGCCTGGCTTGATTTTGATACGGCTTTGCGTAACGAACTGGTGAGGATCCGCGCCGGCCGCAAAAAGGCCGCAGCTCAGAAATACCTGCGCCCGGACGGCTATGCCGGGCCTGCGATTTACCACATTGCCCTGGCTGCGCACAGGAATCCTTCGCCTCTTGAGGGAGAGCGCCTGCTGGATGAGGCAAGGTGGAATTACCTGGAAGAATTGTCTTTCGGGCATTATTTTGACCTCGATTTTCTGATCGTCTATATGTTTAAGCTTCTGATCCTTGAGCGCTGGCAGAGGATCCATAGCGCGGATAAGGAGACACTTTTGAAAGAAGTCCTTTATGCCGGATAAAATGGCCCCCAAAAGAAAAGGCAGGATCATCAAGATCAGCGGTAATATGGTCAGCGCCAGTTTCGCGCCCTTTGCCGTCCAGAATGAGGTAGCCTATATCCTTCACGGCGATGAACGCCTTAAGGCAGAGGTGATCCGCATCCGCGGCAATAGCGCGGAGATGCAGGTCTTTGAAAACACCAGCGGCCTTAAGGTGGGAGAAGAAGTTGAGTTTAGCGAAGAGCTCCTCTCCGTAGAGCTTGGCCCCGGGCTGTTGGGGCAGATCTTTGACGGCCTGCAAAACCCCCTGCCCCTGCTTGCAGAAAAATGCGGCTATTTTCTTAAGCGCGGAGTTTACCTTAAGGCACTTTCCGACGAGAAAGAATGGGATTTCACTCCCCTGGTTAAAACCGGCGATAAGTTACGGCCGGGTGAACGCGTAGGTTTCGTCCCCGAAAAGATCCTCCGCCACTATATTATGGCGCCTTTTGGTCTGCGGGGGATCCAGGAGGTCATCAATATCGCCGGAGGAGGCAGGTATAATTTAAGGCATCCGGTTGCCCGCTTAAGAGACGAGGAGGGCAGGGAGGCCGAGGTATTTCTGGCGCAAGCCTGGCCGGTGAAGATCCCCATTTCTACCTATCTAGAGAAATTGATGCCTTCCCAGCCGCTGGTGACCAAGATGCGGCTGATCGATTCGCTCTTTCCGGTTGCCCGCGGAGGGACATACTGCATCCCCGGCCCATTTGGTTCGGGAAAAACGGTTCTACAGCAGCTGACCAGCCGGCACGCAGAGGCAGATGTAGTGATCATTGCCGCCTGCGGCGAACGCGCTGGAGAGGTGGTTGAGACCTTAAAGACTTTTCCTGACCTGATCGACCCGCGCACCCATAAACCCTTGATGGAGCGCACGGTGATCATCTGCAATACCAGTTCCATGCCGGTTGCCGCGCGCGAATCCAGCGTCTATACTGCCGTGACCATCGCGGAATATTACCGCCAGATGGGATTAAATGTATTGTTGCTTGCAGATTCCACATCCCGCTGGGCTCAGGCCATGCGCGAGATGTCCGGCAGGCTTGAAGAGATTCCCGGGGAAGAGGCGTTTCCGGCTTATCTTGAATCGCGCATCGCCTCCTTCTACGAACGCGCGGGGGTGGTGCGGCTTTATGACGGAAGCATGGGTTCGGTGACTATCGGGGGTGCGGTGAGCCCTGCCGGAGGAAACTTCGAAGAGCCGGTCACGCAGGCTACCCTGAAAGTCGTCGGCGCCTTTCACGGGTTATCGCGCGAGCGCTCCGACGCAAGGAGGTATCCGGCGATCGACCCTCTGATCAGCTGGAGCAAATACAGGAGCTTCATCGATGAGAAAGAGGAAGAGCGCGGGCATGAGGCCCTGCGCAAAGCAAATGAGGTCGTCCAGATGATGAAGGTGGTGGGAGAAGAAGGGACATCCCTGGCCGACTACGTTGATTACCTCAAGGGCGAGTTCTTTGACTTTGTTTATCTGCAGCAGGATGCCTTTGATCCTGTTGATGAGGCGACTTCTGCCGAAAGGCAGGCCTACGTCTTTAACTTCATCTATAATATCCTGAATGCGGCTTTTTTCTTTGCGCATAAAGAAGAGGCGCTGCGTTTCTTCCAGCAGCTGCGCCAGCTCTTCCGGGGTTGGAATTCCAGCCCCTGGCAGTCAGCCGAGTTCGCAAGGACCGAAGAAGAGATAAGGGGGCTGCTTCAGACCAAGTCAGTCAGCAAAAAAGAACGGGCAAATGTATAAGGTCTACACTCATATCGTTTCTATCGCGGGGGATGTGATCACCGTCGAAGCAGAAGGCATCGGCTATTCCGAGATCGCCCACGTCGCAACCCGCCGCGGCACGTCGCTTGCGCAGGTCATCCGTATCGACGGAAAAAAGGTATCGCTAGAGGTCTTTGCCGGGAGCAAAGGCGTATCTACCGGCGACCGGGTAAGGTTCCTGGGCCATGCCATGCGTATCGCAAGCGGCGATAATCTGCTTGGCCGCATATTTAACGGAAGCGGCTCCCCCCTGGATAAGGGGCCGGAACTTTGGGATAATCCCGTTGAGATCGCCGGCCCTCCGGTGAATCCCGCCAAAAGGATCATCCCGGCTAAGATGATCCGTACCGGCATCCCCATGATCGATGTCTTTAATTCGCTGGTCGAATCCCAGAAGCTGCCGATCTTCTCCATTGCCGGAGAGCCGTATAATGAGCTCCTGGCGCGCATCGCCATTCAGGCAGAAGTGGATATCATCATCCTGGGGGGCATGGGCCTGAAGCACGACGATTATCTGTTGTTCAGGAATACCCTGGAAGAGTATGGCGCGATTTCCCGTTCCATCTTCTTTATCCACACCGCCTCTGATCCGATCGTCGAATGCCTGCTTGTGCCGGATATAGGCCTTGCGGTAGCGGAACAGTTTGCCCTGCGGGGCAAGCGCGTACTGGTTTTGCTTAGCGATATGACTAACTTCTGCGACGCGCTCAAAGAGGTCTCCATCACCATGGAGCAGGTCCCTTCTAACCGCGGCTACCCCGGAGACCTTTACAGCCAGATGGCTGTGCGCTATGAAAAAGCTGTAGATTTTGAAGGCGCAGGCTCCATAACTATCCTGGCAGTGACCACTATGCCCGGAGACGATGTCACCCATCCTGTTCCGGATAATACCGGATACATCACCGAAGGCCAGTTCTATTTAAAGGGCGGCTCGATCGAGCCTTTCGGTTCTTTGAGCCGGCTCAGACAGCAGGTCAACGGCAAGACCCGCGACGACCACCGCACGATCATGAACACCATGATCCAGCTTTTCGCCAGCTACCGCGAAACGCGCGAAAAACTGGCCATGGGTTTTCAGATGAGCGCCTGGGACAAGAAGCTGCTGCATTACGGAAAGATTTTTGAAGACAAGATCATGTCCTTAAAAGTGAATATCCCCCTGGAAAAGGCGCTTGACCTGGGCTGGCAGATACTCGCAGAATCCTTCCTCCCCGAAGAGACCGGCATCAAGAAGTCGATGGTCGAAAAATACTGGGCAAAAAGCAGTAGATAGCAGGTAATAATTAGTAGGCAGGGAGATGGTAAAGGTAAAGCTGACTAAGGGAGAATTAAAGAGGCAGCGCGACAGCCTGCGCCAATACGAACGTTACCTGCCTACCCTGCTGCTGAAAAAACAGCAGCTGCAGATAGAGATCCTCGCTCATTATAATCTGCTCGCCGCAAAAAAACAATTACGCGACAGGAAACTTGAGGCAGTCAATCATTGGGCCGGGCTCTTAAGCGAACCCGGAGTAGACCTTAAGCCCTGGCTTATTCCTTCTCAGGTAGTCGCCACTACCAGGAATATCGCCGGAGTGGACATCCCGGTTTATGAGCACACGACTTTTCCCACCATAGAATATGACCTCTTTACCGTGCCTTTGTGGGTGGATTTTGCCCTGGAAGAGCTGCAGGCGCTCCTTTCTTTAGAAAAGGAAGTCGCCGTCATCGAAGAGGCGATGAGGATACTTAAGCAGGAATTGCGCATCACCACTCAGCGGGTGAACTTATTTGAAAAGGTGAAGATCCCCGAGTCGCGCGAGGCGATCCGGCTGATCAAGATCTATATCGGCGACCAGATGGCTAATGCCGTCGGAAGAAGCAAGATCGCCAAGCGTAAGATCGAGGAGATGTCTCTGGCGGAGGTGGCATCTTGATCGTAGCGATGAAAAAGATAACGGTGATCGCTCAGGGCAAGGATGCAGCTGGGACTGTCGGGGCGCTCAGGTCCCTCGGCGTCGTGCATGTAGAGCACGTCCAGCCTCCCGCGGGCAGGGAAGTCAGCCTTATCCGCGATGACCTCAATCTTTTGGACCAGGCTCTTGAAGTGATCTCGAAGGCGGAGTTTTCAACCGGCTGTGAAGGCACGCTTGCCTACCGCGATGTTACTGACTGGAAGAAAATTTGCCAGCATATTGTCAATGTCTGGAGGCGCCTTGACCAGCTTCAGGAATATTCACGCGCTCTTTCTTTAAACATTGCCGAATGGGAAGAATGGGGTGATTTCGACCCGCAGGAGCTCAGGCGCCTGGCAGACAGGGGCGTTTTCATTAAACTATATAAAGTGCCGGCTAAAGAGATGCACGGCTTTCCCGAAGGCGTGATTACAGAAAAGTTGCGCGCTAAAGGAAATACCGTCTTTTTCGCGGCAATTTCCCGGAGCCCCTTCGAATGCCCATTTAAGGAACTCGAGCTTCCGAAAATGAGCATTACCTCGATGCATAAACGCCTTATCGAAGCCAGGCGGGTGATCGAATCGCTTACCGACGATCTAAGGATGCGTTTTTGCTACCGGTGGCGGCTTTTAGAAGTGAAAAAAGCGCTTGAGAACGAATTAAAATTTCAGCAGGCCTTAAGCGGGATGGGGCATTCCGGGGGCCTGGCCTATTTGACCGGATTTGCGCCTGCTGACAAGGAAGAAGCGCTTTATAGCCTGGCCAAAAAAGAGGGGCTGGGCCTGGTTATTAGCGAGCCGTCCGAAGAAGATACGGTCCCGACCCTGATGCGTAATCCCCCTTGGGTCGAGCTTATCCGGCCGGTCTTTAGGCTGCTGGAAGTGGTGCCGGGTTATCATGAGCTTGATATCAGCCTCCCCTTTCTTTTGTTCCTCTCTTTATTTTTCGGCATGATCATCGGAGATGCCGGCTATGGCGCGGTATATTTGCTGCTCACCTTTCTGGCCCAGCGTAAATTCGGCAAAAGAATCAAAGACCGGTCTGTCTTTTTTCTCTTTTATCTCTTTAGTTTCTGCGCTATGATGTGGGGGTTCTTGGCCGGGACGTTTTTTGGCCAGGAGTGGTATTTGTCCGCCGGGTTTAAGGCGTTTGCCCCCATTTTGAATGACATTAAATTCCTGCAGGCTTTCTGTTTTTTTCTCGGCGCATCGCATTTGACTTTGGCGCACACCTGGCAGGCGCTGGTGAAGTTTCCATCACTAAAAGTTTTAAGTGATCTCGGCTGGATCTGTATATTGTGGGCTGCCTTTTTTCTGGCCAAGGTTCTTATTTTGGGGGATGTTTTTCCGTTCTTCGGAAAGTGGCTGATATATATAGGAATAGGCCTGGTGATCTTTTGCAGTAATCCTCAAAAGAACATATTTAAGACTGTCCTCTCGGGCCTGGCCACCGTAGCTTTGAGCCTGATGAACAATTTTACGGACGTGGTCTCTTATATACGGCTCTTCGCCGTGGGCCTGGCCACCGTAGCGATTGCCGATACGGTAAATACATTGGCTGCCGGGATGGGTAAGAATCTTGCGTTAAAGTTGCTCATTCTTTCCATCGGCCACACCATAAATATAATCCTGGGGCCGATGTCTGTGCTGGTGCACGGGATCAGGCTGAATGTGCTGGAATTCTCCGGGCACGCCAAAGTTACCTGGAGCGGCGTGGCGTACAATCCGCTGAAAGAATAAATCTTTAGAGGAGGAGTTAATATGGAAAATACAGTATTAGTGCAATTCAAGGATTTCGGCGCAATCCTGGCATTGGCGCTTGCCGGCCTTGGCTCGGCAAGCGGCGCAGGGATCGCCGGCATGAGTGCGATTGGAGCATGGAAGAAGAGCTTCAGCCAGAATAAGGCCGCGTCATTTTTACTGGTCGCCCTGGTAGCCGCTCCCCTTACCCAGACGATTTACGGCTTTATTGTGATGAACCGGATGATGGAGCTGGTTTTAAAAGGGCAGTACTTATGGGGCATCGGCGCTTTTGCCGGAGCCGCTATCGGGCTCTCCGCATACTGGCAGGGCAAGTGTGCCGCCGGCGCCTGCGACGCGATGGGCGAGACCGGAAAGGGATTCGGGAATTATATCGCGGTCCTGGGCATGACCGAGACGGTGGCACTCCTGGTCATGGTCTTTACCATCGTCATCCTCGGAAGATTCTAAGCATAAAGGAGCCGGATATGTCAAAACGCAGCCTTTTATTGATCATGGCCGGGTGCCTTTTTTTGGCATTCGCCTTCCTTGGGCAATCGCACGGGCAGTCCCGAAAGGCTAAGCCGGATAAGGCCCTGGACTGGACAGAGGAGCTGGATAAGGAGCTGGATTTCAGCGATTTCCAGAGGCAGCAGGTAAAAGCGATATTCACCAAGGCCAGAGAAGAGAGCTTAAGGATCCTCGACGATGCTTCCAGAAAAGTGACCGAGATCCGGCGCAAGGCCACGGATGATATCTCCTACCTGCTTACTCCGACGCAAAAAGAGAAATACAAGACACTGCGCGAGGAATACGAGGGGCCTCCAAAGATCAGGGAATAGGTTTTCCGGGCGGTTAGTTCAGTTGGTTAGAACGTCTCTCTTACACAGAGAAGGTCAGGGGTTCGAGTCCTCTACCGCCCACCATAGAAAAAAAGCTGTTGCAAGAAACAGGCTTTTAAGATACAATTTAGCTCCTGCGATTTCAGGGCCCGTGGTGCAGCCTGGTTTAGCACGTCAGATTGTCGATCTGAAGACCGCGAGTTCAAATCTCGTCGGGCCCGCTTTAATTTTTCCTTGTTTTCCTTCCGGAAAATTACGCCTGCGAATATTTTATGAGCAGGCGTTATAATTATGGCTACCCTTAGAAGATTCATCCTCTATTTATTCAGATGGCAGTTAAGCACCCCGATCCTGTGGCTGGTGGTCAGGCAGCTGGGAGCAGGCATCTGGTCCACGGTCCTGGCTAACCTGATCGGAGGGTCGATTTTCTTTTGGGTGGATAGGTTTATCTTCACCTCCGCGGCAGTAGAGATGTGGCACATGAAGGAAGGCACCTGCGATAATTGCGGGGCAAAGGGTCATCTCTGGAGGCTGGTCCTTGCCCCTAACTACGACAGGCGCGAAGAAGAGGCAAAGTTCTTCTGCCTGAAGTGCTCAAAGGCAAAGACCGCGGAACTCAGGGCAAAGGGGATCAGGATCAGGGGCAGGGGCCGCTAGAAGCCAATATTCTTTTGACAAAGCAGGCCGAAGGAGTATAATTTTAGCCAAGGAGGGAAAGATGAAAAAAACCTGCTTCTGTCTTTTGGTCTTGTGTTTGCTAGCCGGCAAGGCATCCGGTCAACAGGATTCGGGTGAAGAAAAAGAAGCCCCTCGCGCCACACTCGTAGACACCGCAGACCCCCATTACGATAAGACCCCGATCAATAAACTCGCCCGCGGGGCGATAAATATCGCTACCTGCTGGGAGGAGATCCCCGCCGATGTCTTCCGGGTCTCCAAAGAAAAGAACGACATAGCCGCGTATACACTCGGAGTAGCAGAAGGCACGACTACAGCTTTGATCCGCGCCCTGAGCGGCGTATTTGACGTGGTCACTTTTATCCTCCCGCCGTATAATAAACCCCTGATGCAGCCGGAATACGCATCAGAGAGCCTGGAAGAGGGCTATTACGAGATCGACCCTCTGGATCTGCCTAAAAATCCCTGATTAACTTAAACGCTTTCTTCCTTTCGTAATAAATCCGCCTGCTTGCCTGTCTTCTTCAAACATGGTATTATATTAGCCCTCTCGGGAAAGGAGTTATTTATGGCAACTATTGACGATTTCAGGAAATTAGAGCTAAAAATCGGTGAGATCAAAGAGGTTAGCGAACATCCGAACGCGGACAAACTCTATGTGGTGACCGTAGATCTGGGAGATAAAACAAAACAACTCGTTGCCGGGATCAGGGCTTTTTATCAGAAGGAAGAGCTGATAGGAAAACAGGTGGTGGTAGTGGATAACCTGGACCCCGCGCTTCTTCGGGGCATCGAGAGCCAGGGAATGCTTCTGGCTGCCTCAGATGAAACTGGAATAGTTATTGTCAGCCCGGAAAAGAAGATAAAATTAGGGAGCATTGTTAAGTGATCGGGCAATTCGTAAAAAGCGATTATTGCATGAATCATTGCCGGCTCTGCTGCCGTTTCAGCCAGCCGCAGAGCGTCTGGTCTCCGGCTTTGTTAGACAGCGAGATACGGGAGTTAACGTGTCAGGGCGTGCCGCCCTCTGCGATCACCGCGGACAAAAAGATCCGGCTCATTCCTCTCGGAGAGGATAGGCAGGACCTGCCCCTGCATGTGGGGGCGATCTTTGCCTGCCCGTTCTTGGGTAAGGACGATAATAAATGCAAAATTTACCCCCGCCGGCCCCTGGAATGCCAGCTTTATCCTTTCCTGATCAATTCCCGGGATAAAAAGGTCTATCTATCCGCGGACCCGGGCTGTCCTTACGTAAAGGAGAGCCTCGGAGGCGAAGAGTTTAAAAAATACTCTCAGGGCCTTTATCAGCTTTTGTCCCGGACGGATTTTCTAAAAGCCGTTAAAGATAACCCCCAGATTGTCCAGGTCTATGAAGATGCCTTGGACCTTTTCGAATTAAAGCATGCAGCTTAGAAGACTTACCCCGGAGCACAGGGAACTTTTTAATAAATATTTGAGGCTAAGAGAGCATGAGCTTTCGGTCTATGCCTTTGAAAATATCTTTATCTGGAAAGGGCTCTTTGAGATCTCCTGGGCGGTAATCGGGGGCCAGCTTTGCATATTCTTCAGGGATTATATCGGCGCATTCCTTTACCTGCCGCCGTTAGGCAGGCGTAATGACGCGGGAGTCGCCGAAAAAGTTTTTGCTGCGCTGGCCGGGATGAACCGTAACCGTGAAGTCTGCCGTATCGAGAATATCGAAGAGCAGGACAGGGGGTTCTTCGAAGGGCTTGGCTTAGTCTGCAGCAGGAAATCCCACGACTATCTTTATAATAGGGCGGCCTTAGCCGGCCTTTGCGGAAATGATTTTAAGCATAAACGCAGCGCCGCGAACTTTTTCCGCAAGAACTACTCTTACGAATACCTCCCTTACCGGGCCCACGACCGGGACGCCTGTTTATCGCTCTACCGCAAGTGGCAAGAGGAACGGGCAGCCCGCAACACCGATCCCCTTTACAGAGGGATGCTCAGGGACGGCTTGGCTTGCCTTGAAATCATGCTCGGTAATTACCGTAAGCTTTGCCTTACCGGCAGGGTGATAAAATCAGAGGATAAGGTCAGGGCCTTTACCTTCGGATTTAAATTAAATCCGCAGACAGCCTGCATACTTTATGAAGTCGCTGACCTCTCTCTTAAAGGCGCTTCGCAGTTTATCTTCCAGAGTTTCTGCCGGGAACTGGAGGATTACAAATATATCAACGCCATGGACGATTCGGGACTGGAGAACTTAAAAAAAGTAAAACTCTCTTACCGGCCGTACCGGTTAGTCCCGGCGTATATCGCAAGAAAGAAATGAACCGCCATATCCGGGAAGTAGATTTCATTGTCTTTGATACCGAAACCACCGGCCTTGATCCGGCTTCAGGGGACAGGATCATTGAGCTGGCTGCTATCAGGCTTAAGGGCAGTCAGCGCTTAGATACTTTCCAGGCGCTGGTCAACCCATTGCGCCCAGTTTCTCCGGGCGCCTTTGCCGTGAATAAGATCAGCCAGGAGATGCTTGAGGGCGCTCTGACCATGGATAAGGTAATGCCGCAATTCCTTGAGTTCATCCGGGATAGCTGCCTCTGTTCTTATAATGCCGGCTTTGACCTGGAGTTCCTGAATCAGGAACTGAGGCTTCTGGGAAAGCCGCCTCTGGAAGATGCGGTGGTACTGGATGTTCTGAAGATGGCCAGGCGCCTGCTCCCGGGATTAGAGCGTTACGCCCTCTGGTTCGTGGCCGAGAAGCTCGATATAAAGATCAAACAGGAGCATCGCGCGCTCTCCGACGTTGAGCTGACTATCGGCGTCTTTGAGAGGTTCAAAGAATTATTAAGCCAGAAAGGGGTTTTTGATTTCACTAATCTTACGCACCTTTTTTCTATCAGCCCCAAGGTCCTGGAAGGCCTCGATGCCCTGAAGATCGCCGAGATCCAGGAGGCGATCGAGTTAGGCGTAAAGCTTAAGATCAGGTATCTCTCTTCTTCGGGCGGCGAGGTCTCGGAGCGCGAAGTCATACCTAAACAGATCAAGCAGGAGAGAAACCAGAATTATCTCGTCGGCTTCTGTTCTTTAAGGAACGAGGAGAGGACCTTTAGGATCGATGGCATACTCCATCTGGAAGTCGTATAAACTGGATCTTGATCCGCTCCGGATCCTTGCTGCCTTAAGAGGGAGGACGAATCCCTTTTTGCTGGACTCAAGCCTTAATGCATGTAAAGGCATGGGCAGGTTCTCTTTTCTTGGAAGCGACCCCTTTTACGTTTTAAGCGTAAAAAAGAGCGATCCCTTTGCGAAACTGCGCGAGCTTCTCAACCGCTGGAAAACCGCTCCCGCCGGAAATAAAATCCCTTTTTCGGGTGGGGCGGTAGGATATCTGGCGTACGACCTGGGCTTCCTCTTTGAGCCGAAGCTTAAACAGACCAGGCCCGATGACCTTAATATCCCGGATGCCCTCTTCGGTTTCTATAATACCGTTATTGCCGTCGATCATTCAGAGAAGAAGGTGCATATCTTCTGCGCCGGCCTGCCGGAAAAAAAACCTTCTCTGGCCCGGAAGCTCTGCCTGAAGAATCTTAAAAAGGCAGAGGGGCTCTTGGGGGGGGGAGCTTTGCAAAAGAGAGAAGATGTCCCTCACGGGCCGCAGGCGCGCTTAAGATCGAATTTCCGCAAAGCGGAATACATCGCAGCCGTAAAAAGTGCCAAGGAATACATCCGGCAGGGCGATATTTACCAGGTGAACCTTACCCAGCGCTTTCAGGCAAAGACCTGCCTCTCGGCTTTCCAGCTTTACCGCAGGCTCAGGGACTTAAGCCCAACCTGCTTTGGCGCATATTTTGACACCGGCCCTTTCCAGATCATCAGCTCTTCGCCGGAGAGGTTCCTCTGTCAGCGAAATAACCTGGTGAGCACCCGGCCGATGAAAGGGACCCGGCCGCGCGCAGAGAGCCGGGACAAAGACATGCGCTTCAGAAAGGAGCTCCTTGCCAGCGCCAAAGACAAGGCGGAGCTGGTCATGATCGTAGATTTAGAAAGGAATGATTTAGGCAAGGTCTGCAACTACGATTCGGTCCGGGTCAAGAGTTTAAGGGAACTGGAAGAGTACCGGACCGTATATCAGACTACTGCCACCGTCGAGGGCTCTCTCTATAAAGGCAAAGACCGGCTGGACCTTTTGCGCGCCTGTTTTCCCGGTGGCTCCATTACCGGCTGCCCCAAGGTGCGCGCCATGGAGATCATCGAGGAGCTGGAGCCTAACCGCAGGGGTATCTATACCGGCAGCCTCGGATATTTAAGTTTTTCCGGAGAAATGGACTTTAATATCCTCATCCGTACTATCTTGAAAAAAGGAAGGGATATCTATTTCGGCGCGGGCGGCGGTATAGTGGCGGATTCTGTACCGGAAAAGGAGTATGCTGAGACTCTGGTCAAGGCTAAGGCAATGATCGAGGCGATACAATGAAAAAGGAGACGATTTTTCTTAACGGAAAGTTTTTAAGCGCACAAGAACCTGTGCTTGCGGCGGCCGGGCCGGGCGTTTTATACGGCTTTGGATTGTATGAGACGATGCGTTTCTTTAAGGGGAAGAGCCTTTTTCTTGACGCGCATATTGCCAGACTGCGCGCTGCCTGCAGGCTGATCGGCATTGCTTTTCCTTGCTCCGGAGCGAGATTAAAAGGATTGCTTTATAGGGTAGTGGAGCTGAGCGGCTTTGAAGACACCTACGCGAAGATAGTCTTATGGAAAGGAATAAAAAGGACAGATACCCTGATCATCGCCAGAAGGCATACCCCCCGGCCTGCGAAGAAATATAAGCAGGGTTTTTCCGTTGCCATCAGCCGCTTCCGCCAGCAGGATCATTTTTTCAGCCGCCTTAAATCCACCAGCCGTCTTTTGTATGAATTAAGTTTTAAGGAGGCAAAAGAAAAGGGTTTTGACGAGGCAATCATCCTCAATAGCCGGGGCTACCTCACCGAAGGCAGCCGCAGCAATATATTTTTTATCAGAGAAGGGGCCATTTTTACCCCGGATCATGAATGCGGCCTGCTTGAGGGTATCACGCGTAAGGCGGTTTTTCGCCTGGCAGCAAAGTTATGCCTGAAGGTCTACGAGGGTAAGTTCACCGCGCAGGATCTGTCAGGAGCAGAAGAGGCCTTTCTGACCAACTCGCTGATGGGGGTCATGCCCTTGACCGGCGTCGAGGGTGAGACTATCGGAGACGGAAGATGCGGGAAAGCGACCGCTTCATTGATAAAAAAATACAACTCCCTTTTAAAGTAAGGGATACGGTCCTGGCGTTTGGCTCACAGAGCAAGAACACCCTTTGTTTTATTCAGGGCGACCTTGCGTACGTGGGGAGCCCGCTTCCGGACCTGAACAGCCCGAAAGATTACCTTAGTTTTAAAGAAGAAGTAAGTTTCTGGCTGAGGAAGAAGCCCGGGATCATCGCCTTTGACCTGCATCCCGAATACCAGTCTACTAAAACCGCCCTTAACCTAAGAGCTAAGAGCTATGAGCTAAGAGCTATACAGCATCACCATGCGCACATCGCCTCCTGCATGGCGGAGAACGGCCTGAAAAATGAAAGAGTGATCGGCGTGGCCTTTGACGGCACAGGCCTGGGCGCGGATAACCGCGTCTGGGGCGCGGAGTTTCTGCTCTGCGACTACCGCACCTTTCAAAGAAAGGCGCATTTGAGAGAGGCCCTGCTCGCCGGAGGAGAAAGAGCGATCCGGGAGCCCTGGAGACTGGCTGCTTTCTGGCTGGATCAGGCCTATCCGGGAAAATTCCTTGATTTAAATATCCCCTTTGTAAAAAGCATCGATAAATCAAAATGGCGGGCCTTAAAAAGCATTATGCCGTCGGAGTTTTCTCCCGCGGCAAGCAGCATGGGCAGGCTATTTGACGCGGCGGCAGCCATGGTCTTAAACAGAAAGCAGGCCGCTTTTGAAGCGCAGCTGGCTATGGAGCTTGAAAAAATAAGCTACGCTGCAATAGAGAAGGAACGGGCTTACCCTTTCAGGATAGAAAAAAATAACGGCTGCTATATCATCGACCCTCTGCCGCTGTTTAAGGAGATCGCCGCCGATTTAAAGGCAAAAAGGCCTCAAGGAGATATCGGTTTACGTTTCCATCTGACTGTCACAAGGATGATCAGAGATACCTGCTTAAAATTGAGCAGAGAGACAAAGGTCAAACGAATAGTCCTATCCGGAGGGGTCTTTCAGAATAGGCTCCTGCTTAAAGAGACTCGGGGCTTGCTGGCGAAGGCCGGATTTTGCGTCTTTACGCAGCAGAGATTATCGCCCGGCGACGCCGGCATCTCTTTGGGCCAGGCAGCGATCGCAGGAATGAGGAGTTAGGCATGTGTTTAGGTATCCCCATGCGGGTAAAAGAGATTAACGGGGTTCTGGCAAAGGTCGAATCTGGCCGGCTCATCCGCTGTATAAATATCCAGATGCTGGCTAGCGTAAAGACAGGTGATTATGTCATCGTGCATGCCGGTTTTGCCATTGAAAAAGTGGACCCGGAAAAAGCCAGAGAGACCCTGGATTTGATAAAGGATATCGGATGAAATTCGTCGACGAATTCCGTGATAGAAAACTTTGCGTTCAGGCCGCCGAAAAGATAAAAGAGATCGCCCCGGCCGGGCGCATCAACCTGATGGAGGTCTGCGGCACGCATACGCAGAGTTTCTTCAGGTTCGGCCTGGATAAACTTTTACCCGCAAATATCAGGCTGATCTCCGGCCCGGGATGCCCGGTCTGCGTCAGCTCAGCAGGATACATCGACGAGGCCATAGCAATAGCCGGGGCCAAAGACAGGATCATCCTCTCCTTCGGAGATATGCTGCGCGTACCGGGGAGCTCCTTGAGCCTGGAGAGAGAGCGCGCCAATGGCAGGGATATTCGCATCGTATATTCTGTGCAGGATGCCCTGGACCTAATCCGGTTACATCCCCGGAAAAAAGTTGTTTTTTTGGCCGTCGGCTTTGAAACTACTGCCGCGACCATTGCATTAAGCATCCTGGAGGCTAAAAAAGAAGGGATAAGGAACCTCTTTTTCTTATCTTCGCTTAAACTTATCCCTGCGGCGATGGAATATCTGGTGCGCGACCCTAAATTAGAGGTGGACGGCTTCTTGTGCCCGGGCCATGTCTCTGCTATAATCGGACAAAAGCCCTATGAACCGATCGCGCGCAAATGGGGCCTTGGCTGCTGTATTGCCGGCTTTGAGCCGCTGGATATCCTGGAGGGAGTATATCTATTGCTGCGCCAGATCAATTCAGGCAAGCCCAGGGTAGAGAATCAGTATAGCCGTGTAGTGAACCGAACAGGAAACCTGAGAGCGCTTGCTGCGATAAAGAAAGTGTTTACGGTCGCCGGCGCTGATTGGCGGGGCCTGGGGCAAATACCCGGAAGCGGCCTGAAACTGCGCCGGCAATTCAGCCGGTTCGACGCCAGGAAGGCCTTTGGTCTTAATCCCACAACACACAGCGCACAACGCACGACGCAGTGTCGCTGCGGAGATGTTTTAAAAGGCATCATCCGGCCGGATGAATGCCCCTTGTTCGCCAAGAGATGCGGCCCCCGGAATCCCGTAGGGCCGTGCATGGTCTCAAGCGAAGGAGCTTGCAATGCGTATTATAAGTACCGCAAATAAGATGTCACCGCGTCACCAGGCCACAAGGTCACCAGAGAAGCTTAAAATTCAACCCTTTTTATTTGTATTTCTTTCCTTGATTATTATCTCGGGCTGCTCCCAGGATCCCAAAAGGGCGCAGGAATCCGTCAGGCAGTCTCAACAATATTATCAGCGCGCCGTCAAACAATATAAAGACCTGATTGCTCAGGGAAAGGATACCGACCGCTTGCATTTTGAACTGGGCAGGCTCTATTTTGAACACGGAGATTTTGATTTGGCGGTCCGGGAGTTCAAGGCCTCAGGCGAAAGAGAGGCAAGGAAGTTACTGGCCATCTCTTATTACAAGCAGGGAAACTATATCGACGCTTTGGAGATATTCAATAAGGATGAGCTTGCCGACGACCAGTACCAGTATTTTCACGGCCTGACCGCCGAAAAGCTGAACCTCTTTGACCAGGCGCTTAAGGCCTATGCCGGAATAAAATCGCCTGAGTTCAGGCCAAAGGCCGAGGGGCGCATAAGGGCAATCGAGAGAAAAGATCCGGCCAAGAACATAAAGGACCTGGACCCCATGATCTGCGAGAAGATCAATAAGGCCCCTCCTGCAAAAGATTACCCCCAGGCAGGGGCACTCCTAGTCTTTCTTGATGAGAGCATCACCATTACCGCAGAGAATACCGAGGAGACCGAGTTGCATCATCTGATCAAGGTCCTGAATGAACGCGGAAAAGAGGATTTTTCCGAGACCCAGATCGGTTACGATTCCACCTTTGAAAAGATAGAACTCGTCTTTGCACGCACCATCAAACCCGACGGCACAGTGGTAGATGTGGGCACCCGCCATATCCGCGACGTCTCCAAATACCTGAACTTCCCTCTTTACAGCAATGCGCGCGTCTACATCATCTCATTCCCGGAGATTGCCGAAGGGGCTTGTATCGAATATAAGGTAAGGATCCTGCGCAATCGGCTGATCAATAAAAAAGATTTTGTCGCCGTCTATCCGGTGCAGTCCAGCGAGCCGTTGATCGCAGCTAATTTCACGGTAAAGACCCCCAAGTCCAGGGTTTTGAAACAGAAGACCCTGAATGAACGGTACAATGATTTTGGCGCATCGCTTACCCCGAAAGTAAAAGAGGAGAATGCCGAGCGCATCTACCGCTGGGAGTTCGGCAATGTCCCGGAGATCATCCCGGAATCGAATATGCCGGCTCGATCCGAGATCAACCCGAGCATACTTTTATCCACCTTCGGCAGCTGGCAGGAGATCTATGATTGGTGGTGGTCTCTGGCAGCGGACAAGATAAAAGCCGACAGCGCGATAAAAGAAAAGGTGCGCGAGCTGACCAGAGATAAGGCCACAGACGAAGAGAAGGCAAGGGCGATCTATAATTTCTGCGCCCAGAAGATCCGCTACGTGGCAGTGGAATACGGCCAGGCCGGCTACGAGCCGCATCCTGCCGGGGACATCTTCCGGAATAAATACGGCGACTGCAAAGACCAGGCGGTCCTGCTCATCACCATGCTTAAAGAGGCAGGCCTAGCTGCCTGGCCGGTGCTCATCGCCACCAAAGAACACTACAACCTGAACCCGGATTTTCCCTCCATGCTTTTTAATCACGCAATTGCCTGCGTAGAGTTAAACGGCAAGACCGTATTTCTTGATCCGACGGCGCAGACATGCCCCTTCGGCGATCTGCCGCAGCCCGATCAGGGCCGCAGGGTCTTGGTCTTTAAGGAGAAATCCTTTGAGATCTTACCCGCCCCGCTTTTTCCGGCAGAGCACAACCTGGTCCGGAACTCCTTAAAGATCAAGGTGAAGCCGGATGAATCCATCTCTGCCGAGAGGTCTATTCTGACCACGGGTTTCTTTGGCCAGGGGCAGCGTTACTGGCTTTTATTCACCCAGCCGGAACAGGTACGGGAACTGCTCGACAGCCGCGCGCAGGAGATCTCTATCGGAGCGAAATTAGAGGAGTACCGCACCGAGAACCTGGAAGACCTGAATAAACCGGTAATCCTGAGCTATTATTTTAATGGCCCGGAATATTTCACTTCCGCGGGAAAATTAAGGATTGCCCCCGCGCTGGCGGCCGCCGACACTTCTTCGGTGACCAGGGAGAAGCGTAAATACGCCCTTGACTTTGACTGCCCGGAGGCAAGGGAAACAGAGGTGCAGATCGAGTTGCCGCAGGGTTACAAGGTAAAGTACATGCCCGAGAGCGTCTCAAGCGATACTGCCTGGTTCAGGTTCAGCGCCAAGTACAGTCAGGAGAAGAACAGGATTATTTTTTCCCAGAGAGAGGAATTAAAAAAGCCGCTGATTGAAGTAGCGGAATACCCCGAGTTTAAGAAGAGGCTTGAGGCCCTGGCCAAGAGCCTTAAGCAGCGTATAATCTTGGAGAGGACGCAATGATCTCGGCAAAGGACCTTCCGGCGACGGAAAAGAGGAAATATCTCAGGCTCGATTCGGTCTTTCCGGTGCAATTCCGCCTGATCTCACCGGATGGCCGGCAGGACCTTTCTCTTCCCCTGCAGGGTTTTACCAGCAATATCAGCCGGGGAGGGATCTGCCTTGAGGTGAATAACTTCGCTTTCGAGCATGCAAGGCTGGTCAGGGAGCGCAAGGCGAGGGTGGCCTTTGAGCTTGAATTGCCGCTACATAAGCCCATTAAAGCAGTCGCCCGCATCGTCTGGGAAAAGGAAGTGATCTCAAGCCCTCCCAACAAATACCTGATCGGCTTAAGCTACGACGAGATCTCGCCTGAAGATAATTACCGGATCATCCGCTTTGCCCGTACCAGGAAGCTGCTTTTACCGCTAGCAGCCGCTATGATCATCCTCCTTGGCATCGGTTTTGGTTTAAACGCATACCTGAATGTCCGGCTCATCCGTGGGAACAAGGCACTGGTCGGTCAACTCGTGCACATCCTGCAGGAATCCAGCATCGCCAAGCAGAAGATAAAGAATATCAGCAAGGACAAAGAGGAGCTGCAGAAAAAGATCGGGGCGCTGGAACTGCGCATAAAGTCAGTGGAGGATGAGAAGGCGCGCCTCGGAGAAGAGATGCAGTCCGAACAGCAGGCTGCTGCCAGGAAGGCAGGAGAGCTGGGTTCGCTCATCGATGGCCTGAAGCGCGACCGGAGCGTCTTGCAGGAGGAACTGATCAGTCTGCAGCAGAAAGAGAATGTCGTCACCGAAGAGCTCCTGCGCCTGGATAAACGCCAGGCGAGCCTGGAAAAGGCGAATATCGATAAGATGTACCAGTGGCTCAAGGTCCATCAAAACCCGCGTACAGGCCTGGTGGCCAGTTTCGAAGGCGATAACAGCGTGACGGACCTGGCCTTTACCTATGATCAGGCGCTGGTAGTTTTAGCCTATACCTATTTCGGCGATTTTGAACGCGCCAGGAAGATCCTGGATTTTTACAGCCGCCGGGCCAAGCGCCAGGACGGTCTTTTCTTCAATGCCTATTATGTAAAAGACTCTAACCCCGGAGAATATGCGGTGCACAGCGGCCCGAATATCTGGGTCGGGATAGCCTGCCTGCATTACAGCCGTAAATCCGGCGACCAGGCCTTTCTGAACCTGGCCGAAGAAATCGCCCGACGGGTGATGAACCTGCAGGATAAGGACGGAGGCATAAAAGGGGGGCCGGATACCGGCTGGTATTCCACGGAACATAATCTTGACGCCTATGCTTTTTTCAATATGCTTTATCAGGCAGGCGGCAGGCAGGAATACCGCAAGGCGCGGGACCGGACCCTGGAGTGGCTTACCCAGCATGTTTATGACCGTCCGGAGATACCGGTGAAACGCGGGAAAGGGGACTCTACCATTGCCACCGATACTTATGCCTGGTCCATCGCCGCTATCGGGCCGGAAAAACTCGAAGGGATCGGTATGCAGCCGGACAGGATCCTGGAGTTTGCCGAACATAATTGCGGAATCGTGGTCTCCTATGCCCGCCCTGACGGACAGACGGTAAAGGTGAAGGGTTTTGATTTTGCGCCGCAGAGGAACCTGTCCAGAGGCGGGATAGTCTCGTCAGAATGGACCGCGCAGATGGTCATCGCTTTTAAGATCATGGCGGATTTTTATTATCGGAAAGAGATGGTCGCCAAGGCCAGGACCTATAGCCTCAAGGCGGATGAATACCTCTCCCAGTTAGGCAACATGATCATCTCAAGCCCCTCCCCTTCGGGCCAGGGAGAGACCTGCCTTCCTTACGCCACGCAGGCAAATGCCGATACCGGCCACGGCTGGATGACGCCGCAGGGTGGCTCTACCGGCTCGGTAGCCGGGACAGCTTATACGGTCTTTGCTTACTATTCTTACAATCCGCTTGAGTTAAAAGACTGACCCCTAATGGCTTACAACCGTAAAAAAACCCTGGCATCGATTTACCGCAGATTATACCGCCGTTTCGGGTCGCAGCACTGGTGGCCGGGTGAGACCCCTTTTGAGGTCATGGTCGCAGCGATCCTTACCCAGAATACCAGCTGGCAGAATGTGGAAAAGGCGATCAGGCGCTTAAAAAAGGC
>Ga0194113_10003097_pt1 | contig 22384 bp, 13 predicted proteins | sample TA2MahC200mmetaG_FD_146193 | JGI IMG/M metagenome (GOLD analysis project Ga0194113, IMG submission 146193) | Freshwater microbial communities from Lake Tanganyika, Tanzania - TA2015017 Mahale Deep Cast 200m | ecosystem: Environmental > Aquatic > Freshwater > Lake | place: Tanzania: Lake... | reverse complement strand
CAACGACCTTGACGACCCGCGTGATGATCGGGAAGCCTCGGTGGTGACTCTCGACACGGCCTTGCCTTTGAATCTCGCCGTATCGCTGGATCATGGGCTCACGTGGAAACCGTTCCGGACAGTCCGGAGCGGCTGGCGGACGGTCGATCTAACCAGCGTCGTCAAGGGGACCTACGGTTATTTGCTGCGGCTCTCTGCTTCAGGCGACAAAGGTCAGATCGCCATCAAATCCTTGCGCATCGGCACGTGGGTCCAGGTCGCGCCGATCTCACTGCCCCGGCTCAAGCGGGGCGAGAACCATCTTCGCTACGAAGTGGGTGACCGCTACGGCCTGCGGACCATCCCCATGCTGATACGTCCCGACACCTCCGAGCCGCAGGATCTGCAGAAGCACGTGGTGACGATGCCGCAGGACTACCATCCGCAACGGCATACTGCCCGCATCACAGGCGAGGCCACCCTGCGCCTGGCGGCTCCGGCCGGGACCAGGATCGCCTGGCTCAGCGTCGGCGCAACGTTCCGGACGCACCAGGGCGAGCAGGCGGTGAAGACGAACAATCGGATCGCCTACGCCGCAGGCGCGCCGAAAGGCTTCGCGGAGATCTACCGGTCCGCGGTGCCGACGTGGGCAAGTCATTGGCGCTACAACTGGGACACCGACATCCGGCTGGACGAGCCGGCCGACGTGGTCTACGTCAAATTTCAAGGCGACCCGGCCCTGAACACGATGCGCGCCTGCCTGCATCTGCTGCCGAAAGCCCCACCGAGCATCAGCGCCCGGATCACGCATGCTTATGACATCGACGGCCAGCGCCACGAGAAGATCGTGGATTTGGCCGGGCCGAGCGACTACACCGTTTTCTGTGACGGCGATCCGGAGAACGTACGTGTGACGATTGAAGTGCTCTCACAATGACTTTGATGTCATCTGCTGGCTGGTTGCCCGGCGGCGGATATACCGGGCAGCCACGTGTTCAAGACGTACTCGCAGTTGACCACTTTCTCGACGAGGTCGAGCGGCAGATAGTAGTAGTGGTTGGAGGCCTCGAAGCCGATCCGGGAATCCCGGCAGACCAGCGCGAAGAGCCGTTGAGCGGTTTGGATCTCGGTAGTCGCGGCTTGCTTGACGCGGTCGATCCAGCCCTGACGCTCGTTCTCGTCCAGGGAGCGCCCGAGCAGGGCATTTCGGGCCATGATGAAGCGAATCTGGTTGAGGGTGCTGCGAAAGTGGAGTCCCGCAGCTTCGGCGATTGCCATGTCTTCACGCAGATTTGCCTGTTGGGAAGGTGTGTGCCCCTTGAGCGCAGCAGGCCCACGCCAGGCAAGGCCTGCGCCCCAGCCGCTCTCCACGGCCCCGAATTGCTCGAACAAGACCTGCGCCGGATAGACGCCCCGCCAGGTGTCGAGGTCGTCGTACGGGAAGCCGACCATTGTGGCGCGGTACTTTGTCGGCTCCGGGTACAGGAGGTTGGCGGGCCCGACTTGCATCGGTCCCTGGTAGACGAGGCTGATGTGGAAGGGATACTCGGTGAAGGCGGTGCTGAATCCTGACCAGGCTTTCAGCACGTGAGGGGCCGCATCCACGCCGTAACGAGCCTCCGCCACCTGCGCCAGGGCCTGGTCCACGGTCGGTCTCGGCTCGGCATCGAAGCAGCGGATGAGTTCGAGGTTGGGCGAGGGGTATCCGCCGACGCTCCAACTGAGCATCAGGCCGTCGATGTCGGCCTCGGCCAGGTTGGCGCCATGCTGCGCCACGAGGTTCATCACCGGCAGGTACGGGACCGCCGAGAGCTCCCAGGAGCAGTTGGCCTGGATCTTGGCAATGGTCTTGAGCCCGCTCTGCTTGGCCAGGGCCCAGTGCTTTGTCGCGCGCGGGCCGGGCCCGACGGCGGAAAGGGAGTACTCGCCCACCGTGCTCGCGACGCCGCCGCGGACGATGGGTTTGCTCCACTCGCTGACGCTCATCAGGTACACGTTCTGTGGCAGGGCGTTGATGATCTGTTCCGTCCAGCCGGCCTTGTCGTCCTTCGTATTGGTCGCGTCCGGCCAGCCCCAGTCCCAGACGATGACCTTGGCCTCGGGACTGCCCGCCCAGACGCCGGCGGCGATGGCCTTGTTGACCTCCGCGATCACCTCCGGTCCCGGCCGCTTCGAGCAGCGGGGACAGCCCGCCGCGGTCCGGCTGTGGCTGTAGCAGTGGGTCAGGTTCTCCGAAGCGGTGATCGTGAAGACCCCGCCCAGGCCGGGCACCTGCCGGAACACGCAGGTCAGCGAATCCGTGAGCCACCGCCGGACCTGGGGCGTCGAGGTGCACAGCGTGTGGAAGCTGCCTTCCTGCACGCCTTTGATCTCCCCGCGGTTCTGGAAGAAGGAGGCCTCCATCGCCCGCGGCTCGTTCATATACAGGTAAATGTCGATCCCGTATCGCTTCGTCCGATCCACCAGCCGGCGCAGGTTCTCGATGCGCTGCTCATGGTCCGTGCCGAATTCGGGGAACGCGCCGCCCGGCGCCAATTGCCGCAGCACCACGTGCAGCCAGACGCCGTTGACGCCGAGGTCCGACAGCCGCCGGAGCAGACCGTCCGGGTACGGGTCCAGTTCCGGTGTCAGCAGCGGGTCGCCGAAGAGGCCGCAGTAGAGTCTTTGTCAGCAACTTCTACCACATATTCGGAGATCTTTTTGGTTGCGGGCGAAGGCCGCGCTGCGAGTAGAGAAAGCGAATTCTCCGCTGTTGGCCGCCTTCACGTGTGGCACCAAACGTGTTTGTAGTGACGCCGTCAGGCGTTTCGTGATATGCCCTTACGGGCACACTACGAACGAGGTTGCGGACGAAGTCGAATCTCGGCACCGGCGGGGTCGCGAATTGGTCCGCGAAATGAGACGTGACAACCGCCTTGATCTGCGCACATCGTTTGGTTGCCGCCTCGTTCGGTTCCGTGTACCTGAGAGTCGGGCACGCGGGCTTGAGATTCCCGAGCTTGACCCACAGGAAGTCGTCTTCCCGCAACGTGAAGGCGAGCTTCTCGGCGTCCCAGCCGAGGAGCGTGAGCAGTTGCTCGTAAGGCAGCAGATGCCAGTTGCGCCGGATGATCGTGATGTAGCCGCGCTGTTGGTATTCCGCCGGCGGTGTTCGATGCGGCGGCAGACCCATGGACTCTCCCACCGCGCGGACCTTCTCGGGCGTCGTACCCAGGACTGCGGCCATCCGCTCCAGCGACACCATCTCCCAGTTCCGCCAGACGAAGGCGTGCAGCCGATCCGGGAAACGCTTGAACTCGATGGGAGCCGGGCTGCTGCCCGTGGGCAAGATATGCACCTCGCCGGCGCAGACACCGGTCAGGGCCAAGAGCAGGGCCCCAGTCATCAGCCAACGTTCCCGGAACGTCATGTCACCTCTTCTTTCGTAGCATGGGCGTCCCGCCCATGAGTCGCAGGGCCATCTTGGCCCTGTCCTCACGGACGGGACGCCCGGGGATACACATGGGCAAGATGCCCATGCTACCTGACGACTCGGATATCGTCGATGTAGACGCGGCCCATGCCGCCCTGGACCGGCTTGGTGCGGTCGCCGACGCCGACGTAGAACTTCTTCACTCGGGCCGCGTTGACCCCGGCAAAGCTGCTCAGCGGGATCTTCCACTCGGTCCAACTGGCCTTGGTGATCGCGGTCGCGTCGGGGTTCACGACCACGGCGCTCTTGCCGGCGCTATCCTCGACCGCCACGTACAGCGTGCCGGCTTGGTTGGTCGTACTGCCCTGGACGTACAGAACGAGGGTATTCACCCCGTTGGCCGTCCAGTCCTGCACGGGGGCAAACTCGCGCTGGGCCTCGCTGAAGTACGGCTTGTTGAGGTTGTCGTAGTCCATCGGCATGGCCTGCTTGCCGCCGTGGACGATCTTTCGCTCGGCAAACGGGGCCGTGAAGTTGCCCACCGTGGAGCCGCTGAGCTTGTTGGCGAAGCCGTCGACCCAGGTATCGAAGATCGTGGTCTTGGCGTCGAGGTCGTCGTTGTAACTCTCGAAGTCATCGACGACGAGGAAATCGGCCGTGGTGAAGCTCCACACGCTGCCTTTCCACGGACTGTCCGCCGCGGCCTCGTTGACCTCATCGACCCGCCAGTAGTAGGTCTTGCCCCATTCCAGGGGAAGCTCCTTCGGCGTGTAGGTGGTGGCCTTCAGGGCTTGTTGGCCGCGATAGATGCCCGCCGTCGCAGGCGTGGCCTCGGCCACCGCGGCCTGGTCCGCGCCGAAGTACACATCGTGCTTGGCCGCCTTGTCTCCCTGGGCCCAACTCAGGGTAGGCGTGTGTCGGACCTCGACCGCGCCGAAAGCCGGCTCGGGACTCCGGGCCCGGACCGGCAGGGAAAAGGCCCCTTGCGGAATGGCCTGCTTGGGCTGATACGGAGTCCGCCAGGAAGGAGTGCTCCAGTACAGCATCGCCCGTGCCTCCGACGTATTCTCGTAATACTCCATGACGATGCCGTACTTCTGCCCGGCCGCGAGGGGCAGGATTCCGAACCATTCCACGCCGGATTGCTGGCCCCATTTGTCGAAGAGCAGTTGGTCATTGACCCACAGACGCACCCAATCCTTGCAGTTGCTGGTGAAGGTCCAGTCCGCCGTGAACGGCACCTCCAGCTCGCCCGTCCATCGGACCGAGAAGTTGTCGGGGACCTTCGCATCCGGGGTGCCGGACCCCCAGGTGAAGTTGATGCCCGGGTCCGTACGGGTCAACACCAACGTCGCGAAATCGCCCTTGTAATACTCTCCTTTCAGACCGCTGCCGGCGCGCATCGTGGTGAAGCGCCAAACGTTGCCCTTGTGCGTCGTCTTGCCGTCGAACTCGTCGACCCGCCAGTAATAGGTCTTCTCGACCGCCAGGAGGCCGGGATCGTAGGTGGTCTTGGTCTGCGGCGGGGCGCCGGTGGCGTTCGTCACTTTGGCCAGATCGTCGCCGAAGTACACGTAGTGCATCACCGCCGCGCGGCCCGGGCTGAAGCTCAGGTCCGCGTCGAGGCCGATCCATTGGGCGCCATCCGATGGGTTCGGGTTCCAGGCGGTCGAGGGCCGAAGCACGAAGCTCCAGATGTCGCCCTGCCACGGACTGTTGGGATCACCGGGTTTCACCCCGTCGATTCGCCAGTAGTAGGTCGTGCCCCAGGCCAGATCGGTGGCCGTGAACTTCGCCTCCGTCACGTTGCCCTTGAACGTGTCGCCGGCGCCGTTCTTGACATCCTCCAGACTCTTGCCGAGGTACACGTTGTGGGAGACCGCGTACGCGCCCGGCAACCACTCCAGGACCGTCGTGGTGTTGTCAATCTCCGTGCCGTTGCCCGGATTGGGATGTGAGGCCTTCTCGGAGGGCAAGGCCTCCAGCGCCAGCAGATCCTTGATCTGCGCCTGTGACAGCGCCCGCGTGAACAGATAGAACTCGTCCATCAGGCCGGTGAACGGCCGGGCGTTGTCGATGTTATAGCCGACGCGCGCCCCCGTGCCCCAATCCGCGATGAGTTGGCCGGGAGCCACGGAGACCGGGGCAACTACTTCCCCATTGACGTACAAGGCTCCTTTGCCGGTCGCGCTGTCGTACGTCCCTGCATAGTGGAGCCATTCATCCCACCCATGGGTGCCTACCCCATTGAGGTTGAAGATCGTTGCCGACCCTTTGGCGCGGAGCAGCCAGCGAAACGTGCCGTTGTCATTGATCTGGGGATGAATGACCCAGGTGTTGTCCGCGGCCCGGCAACTGAGGATGGCGTGATCCTTGCCGGTCTTGCGGCAGTTGACCCAAGCGGCCAGCGTGATCGCCGACGTGGGGATATCCGCCGCCGGATAGCGCGGGCTGTCCAGATCGAGATAGCTGTACTTGGTCGGCCCCCACTCGCCCAGGAACTCGGCCGCGCCGTACCACTTGATGCCGCTGGGCGCGCGGGAGACGTCGCCGCAGACCGTCCCATGGTGGCCCTTCCCCGATTCGTCGGGGACGATGGCGCCGACCTCTTCATAGGAGTAATAAATGACCAGATTCGGGTCCCTGGGGATTTCGGCCCGTACCCCGCCGGTGACGGTCAATACGGCGAGGAGACAGATGGCGTACAACGATGCTTTCCACATACTCGTCCTCCTTCAAGAGATGGCCCACAATGTCAACCGTCCGAGGTCATATAACCCCGGGCACACTCCCAACATCCGGCGTGTCCACGGCTGCCTTGCGACGATATGCGAATCTCAACGCGTTCCAGGCACGGGTACGTCAAGGTACGAAATGCATTGTGCCTCTGCGGTATATCCATACCATATTTCCCCCGCCCTGGCAAGTAGAAACGCGGCCCGATGGGACAAACGCCCAATCCCACGTGCCGTCGGGTGGGGTGACAGCGTCAACCGCAGTCCTCGATGCCCGGCGATGGTCGTTCGCACGGGAAAGCCGGCAGCGTCGTGCTGCGGCGGTTCCGCTTGCCGGTACCCTCCGCGTTGCGAAGTTCTCAGGCGAAGAACGTATGACTCATGGGCGAGACGCCATGCTACGAATTCTCGGCCAGGCGGACCATCGTCTCGTAGTTCTGCAGTATTTCGGGTGTGATGTGCCGGCCGTTGGGGGCGGCCGAGGGCATCAGAACGAAGCCCCGGCCTTGTCCCTGTGTGCCTTCCGCGAGGGTCTGTGCGACGAGACGTTCGAAGGCGGCCGGCTCCAGTGACTCCAGGGCCGCCAGTTCGATGTTCCCGAACAGGACCAAGCGATTGCCATAGTTGCGGCGCACGTAATCGAGGCTCACGTCGCCTTGGGGCGGCGGCTCGATCGGGTCTGTCGCGTCCGCGCCCATTTCGCAGATCGCGTCCAGAATGGCGCGGAGCCGGCCGTGGCAGTGGACGCGGGCGAAGCCGCCGTGTTTGTGGATGGCCCGGACCATCGGCTCGGTATAGCGAGCGACGTACTCTCGGAACAGGCGCGGCGGCAGGAACGGTTCCGCCGCGTATTCCGGGCCATAGATCCGCCAGAGATGGCCGGGGAAGGCTTGTGACACGCGCTCGGTCCGCGCGTGGAGCGGGCGCGCGAGCTTCTCCAGAAGCTGATGAAGCAGCGCCGGCTCCGTCAGGGCGACGGTCAGGAAGTCCTCCATGCGAAAGAGCGAGGCCGCCGCGCAGACAGGGTCTTCCGTGTCCACCATCACGATCCCGCGGTCGCCGACCCGCTCATCCGCATCGATCAGTCGGGCGACGTCGATGTCTTCCGCGAAGAACTCCTCCGGCAGTTGCAGATAGGCCTGGAGATCGTCGGTGTTCTTGAGCAGGTGCTCGGTCGTCCAGACGGTGTCCACGTCGGGGCTGCGGCGGGTCGTGGAAGACAACGCCCGGCCGCCGATCCGCATTGTCACGCACGTACAGTGCCAGCGGTCCTCAACGTAACGGCGTACCCGCATAAGGGCGGAGGTTGTAGGGTGGGCTGTGCCCACCGTCGATGTCTGGTGCTCGTCGGAATTGGTGGGCACAGCCCACCCTACGGCCGCCGCCCGTGGATCCCAGGAGCGGGCGCGCACGGCGCTGCGCATTCGGATCAGGTCGGTTCGCTCTTCCGCCAGTTGCAGCAAGGGCCGCCAGGAGGGCTCGTTATAGACGTTGAATTCGTCCGGGTCGGAAGGATCGATAGCGAATCCGCCGATCTCGTAGAAGTTGACCGCGGGCCGATCCACCGGCTCGCCCCGCAACGTTGCCATCAAGCGTTCACGTGAAGTCATACTCCGAGTTCTCAGTTCACAGTTCTCAGTCCCCAGCCGTCGGTCAACTGGGAACCGTCAACTGACAACTGTCAACTTCCCTGAAGAGCCTCTTGGCACAACTTGCGGTACTTGCCCTGTTCGCCCCGGCCGCCGTCCGGGCCTGCCGCGCCCTCTTTCCAGGCGGCCTTGGCTTCGTCCGGGCGTCCGAGGGATTGCAGCGTCTTGCCGCGCCAGTACTGGGCGGCGGCCTCCTGGGGGCGATTCGGCCGGCCGACGCCGATGTTCTCCGGATAGGTCAGCGAGGCCTCGAAGTCCTTCAGGGCGCCGGCGAAGTCCCGGGCCTCGAAGCGGCTCTGGCCGCGTCTCATGTGCGCCCCGTGGAAGAGCGTCCAGGTGATCGTCTGGCCTTCCCAGTTCACAAAGTACGGCGTGGCCGCCAGCAGGCGGATCGTGTCCTCGTATCGCTGCTCCGCACTGTACGCCTGGGCCAGCATGATGATGATATCCGCACGCCGCAGCCCGTCGGCGGGCGTGGACTCCAGCAGCTCGATCGCCTCGGGCCGCTTCGACTGGGCCATGAGAATCTCCGCCAGGTCCCGATAGAGCGTCTGGTCCCTGGGCCGCGCCTCGATCGCCTTGCGGTACCACTGCTCGGCCTTGGGCAGGTCGTTGCCCGCCCCCCAGGCATAGAGCCCGAGGTTGCGGAACGCCACGCTGAGCGCCGGGTTCAGCTCGCCCGCCTTTTGCCAGTGGTCCATCGCCTCGGCGGGACGGCCGAGATGGGTGTACAAATTGCCCAGGTGCAGATGGGCACAGGCGTCGCTCGGATTCTCCTGCAGCGCGTACCGGAGCACGTCCAACTCCTGCGGGCGGGACGGAAACACGAAGTCCTTGTACGTTACCGCCGCCCGGCGGAGCCATTCCTGGGACGCATCTGCGTCCTGTGTCGCGGGCGGGACGCCCGCGCCGCGCGGGCGGGACGCCCGCGACACATTGAGCCAAGCCAGGTAGTACATCGGCAAGGGGCTGCGCTGGGCCGCCGGGACCGCCTCCACGCAGACGGCGTGCAGCAGCTTGGACGCCTCTTTCGCCAGGCCCATCTCGGCAAGCAGCAGGGTCGTCTCCAGCATCTCGAAGTCAACCTCGCCCACAAAGCTCCGGGCCTCTTTCACGAAGGCCGCCAAGGCCTTGGGACCCTGCAAGGCCAGCAGGGCCCGGGGCGCCAGGTTCGTCGGGTCCACCAAGACGGCCTGCCGGGCGTACTTGAACGCCGCGGCCCGATCCCCCGCCGCGTACAGGGCCAGCAGCCAACGAGCGCCGGCCAACGCGTCGTCCGGGTTCATCCGGGTGGCCCTCTCAAGGGCACTGAGGGCCTCGCGCCGCTCGCCCAACGCCATGTGGGCCCGGCCGGCCAGATCGAACGCCAGCGAGCCGGTGCCGATGCACCGCGTCGCCTCGCGGGCACAGCGCAGCGCCTCGTTCGGGTTGTGCGTCCTGAGGTAGTTCACGCCGAGGAAGTACCAGGCGACGCCGTCGCCGGGGTCACGGCCCAGGGCCTTCTTCAGCCGGGTGATCGCCTCGTCGTACAGCCCGGCCTCGGTATCGAGCACCGCCAGCGCCCGCAGCGCTGGTGCATACCCGGCATCGTCCGCCAGGGCCTTCTCATAGAACTCGCGAGCCCGCTTGCGCTGGGTCGCCAGGTCGTGCTTCAGGCCGCGGAGGTATTTTTCCTCGACCGTCAGTTGGCCCTCGGGCTTGCTCATGACATCGGGCCGGGCCTGCGGGTCTTTCTTGGGAATCGGCAATGGCGTGGTGAACGACGCCAGGAGGGCTCCCCGCGCGGTCCTGACGACCACATCCACCGGCCCCCGCGGGTCCGGCGTGACCTCGACGATCTGCGGGGCCTTGGGGGACAGGTCCAGCTTCTTCGCCACCAGCACTTCGCCCGTGTCGCGGGCATCCTGCCCGCGTTCCGAGGGCGAGACGCCCTCGCCACCAGGGCGCGAGACGACACACGTCGCGCCGGGGAACCGGCCGGTGGCGAGCAGCCGCAACTGGAGCTTGCCACCTTCACGGATCGTCTGGACGGCCAGGTCCCTCGTGGCGAACTCGAAGCCCTCGCCCAGCCCGTGGACCGGGTACCACCATTCCTGCCACGCCACCTGCTGTCGCGGCAGGAGCATGCCGTAATCGGACTGCGTCGGCAGCGGGCCGCTCTGGATCTCGATGTACGGCCCATCATCATCGGTCAGGTTCTGCTGACAGACCAGCCCGAACTCCGAGGTCCCCCACGTCCAGGCCTTCTTGCCGCTGAGCTCGTAATGGTTCGCCACCTGCACCACGCCGCGGTCGGCGTCCACGTCGTAGCCGCCGAAGAAGTCGAACGTGCAGTCCACGGAGAAGATCGACGAGGGCGAATCGTAGTTCTTCAGCCAGGACAGGTCCTTGCCCTGGTGGACGGGCCAGTTGAAGAACCGCACGCCGTCGTGATCGGTCCCCAGCGTCATGGGGTAGATGAACCGGGTCCTCTTGCGGCACGGGAACGCGGTGCAGTTCCAGAAGTAATAGGGATTCACCGCATCGACCGGGTTGAAGATGCGGATCTGCTCATCGAGATAGGCCCGGCCCGGGTGCAGCGTCACGCGGACCGTCCAGCGGGTCCGCAGGGTCTGCTCCAGGTTGCTGATCTCCAGGAAGGCCGAGCCGTCCGGGTTCGTCCCGGTCAGGGCGTTGACCGGCGACAGGATCGTCACGGTATGCACCTGGGGTCCCGCGTTCCACTCGACGCCGCCGCTGATGAAAGCCCCGCGCATCGCGATCATGCTCGGCTTGATGACGTTGTTGACGTGGAAGGTCTCCTCGTTGGTCGTCTTGTCCAGCACCGAGTGCAGCCGGCCCCCCAGCTCCGGCAGGCAGGTCACCTTGAGGTACTCGTTCTCCAGAAACAGCGCCTTGTACGTCCGGTCCGCCTTCGTCCGCGACAGGTGGTCCTGCATGGAATAGGGATACACGATCGCCCCTTTGACCGTCGTCGAGAGCTTGACCTGGTCCTCCAGGGCCCAGAACTTGGGATTCACATCGTCCGACCAGCCATAGGTCGGAATCGTGATCGTCCCCTCCCAGCCCCGCACCTTCGCCCAGCCCGTCGCCGGCGCCGAGACGGCCAACACCACACACGCCAGAAAGACCCGCAGGTTCTGTTTCGCGCTGTTCATAGCTCCGACCTCCCATCGGGACCAACTCAGTGACTAGTTCGCCGTTGACGGTTCTCCGTTGGTAAGGTGCGTACCGCGCACCACCTTACGCTGGCCACCCATCCTACCCGGAATCCGCCGGGACGCAACCATTATGAACGCGGCGTTCGGAGTACCGCCTTCAGGCGGGTCCAACGGTCCGACCTTCCTCTTCTTCCGTGTTCATGGGAGAAGGACTGTCACCTCCAGACAACGCAGGAACTCCAGACCCAAGCCAAGACTCTGCTCTTCGTACGAGGCAAAGGCACCAGCGACATCCTGACGAGCTTGGAAGATGAAATGAGGCTCTCCACCCTCAGGATTCAAGGATCGACCTCTTGACCTCCGGCCACGGCTGGGCGGACTCGGAATTCTTCGGGTACTCCTGCCGGCGGCGCCTCAATTCCGCCTTCTGCCATTCGGGCGCCGGCAACGCCTCTTCTTAGCTCCGGGCGATGCTGTCCCGGATATCCTCAACCAACTGGAGCCGCTCGGCCAGAGGCAGCTTCTCCAAGTCTTGAAATTCCGGTTTCATGCACATTACTCTACGGCAATCTCTTCTTGCGGGCAAGCGGATTTCCCCACTCGTTCGGTACCGCGGCTTGGCCCAGTCCTTCATCCGCGTGCTTGTCACGGGTGGGGATTTGTGGTTTATTGGGCCGCATGGAGAATGGGCTTTTCGATTTGACCGGGAAGACGGCGTTGGTGACGGGGGCCGGGCGGGGGATTGGCCTGGCCCTCGCCCGGGGGTTAGCGCAGCAGGGGGCCGATTTGGCGCTGGTGGCCCGGACGGCGGGGCAGCTTGAGGGGGCGAAAAGGCAGATCGAGGCCGAGACCGGACGCAAGGTCGCGGTATTCCCGTTCGATCTGGCGGATTTGGGGCATGTCCGGGGGCTGTTCGAGGAGGTCGTCCGGGCGACCGGGGGCGTCGATATCCTGGTCAACTGCGCCGGGATGACGATTCGGGAGCCTACCGAAGATATGTCGCTGGAGAGCTTCAACCGGGTGATGGAGGTGAACCTGACAGAGGTCCTGCTGTTGTGCCAGGCGTTCTGCCGGCACCGCAAGACGGTGGGCCAGGGCGGGCGGATCGTCAATATCGGCTCGCTGGCTTGCCACGCTGCCCGGCCGACGATCGCCGCGTACGCGTGCAGCAAGATGGGTGTGCTGGCGTTGACCCGGACGCTGGCGGTCGAGTGGGCCAAATACGGCATCAACGTCAATGCCATCGGACCTGGGTACATCGCGACGGACTTGACGGCTCCCTTGCAGGCGGATGCCCAGTTCAGCCAGTGGGTGCTGTCCAAGACGCCCCTGAATCGCTGGGGCCGGCCGGAAGACCTCGTCGGGACCGCGGTTCTCCTGGCCTCCAGAGCGGGCGATTTCATTACGGGACAGATCTTCTACGTCGATGGCGGCTGGACCGCGCTGGTTTAGGTCATCCAACAGAATGAAGGCTACTTCCATTTCGATATTGGGGCAGCGACGGTGAACAGAGTGATAGCCGGAGGTTCATTATGAAACCGAGCACTGTTATCGCGACAGCTCTTCGTAGGGCGAGCGTCCTCGCTCGCCATGGGACGTCGTGCGGGGACGCACGACCCGCGAAATCCCGCGGCGGATGGTGTGCACAGCACACCCTACATGTCATTGCCCTTGTCTGCGGATTGGCGGTGGCCAACGCTGGAGGCGGGGAGACGCTGAGGGTGGACCTGCGTAAGCGGGTCGCGCCGGCTGCCACGCCGGAGCGGTTTCAGGTCGTCTGCGAGAGGCAGCAGTGGAATCCCGCCGAGACGGCGATCATCATCTGCGACATGTGGAACCGGCACTGGTGCCAGGGGGCGACCGACCGCGTGGTGGAGCTGGCGCCCGTGGTGAATCGGGTCGTCTCTATCGCCCGGGATAGGGGCGTGTTCATCATCCATGCCCCGAGCGGGACCGTCGGCCGGTACAAGGATCATCCGGCCCGCTTGGTGGCCGTCAATGCGCCCAAGGCGGCCGGTCTGCCCGAAGGCATCACGTCATGGCGGCGCTGGAAGGATGCGACCGAAGAAAAGGTCGGCTACCCCATCGACCACTCCGACGGCGGCTGCGACTGCCGGCCCCAATGCAAGCAGGGCTCGCCCTGGACCGGGCAGATCGACGTCATCGAGATCAAGGACAGCGACGCGATCAGCGACTCCGGGGCGGAGGTCTGGAACCTGCTGGAGGCACGGAGGATCAAGAACGTGATCCTGATGGGCGTGCACGCGAACATGTGCGTGCTGGGCCGGCCGTTCGGCCTGCGGAATCTGGCCAACGCGGGCAAGAACGTCGTCCTGATGCGCGACCTGACCGACACGATGTACAACTCCCGCCAGAAGCCGCAGGTGAACCACTTCACCGGCACCGACCTGATCGTCGAGCACACGGAGAAGTACGTCTGCCCGAGCATCGTCTCGACCATCTTCACGGGCCAATCGCCGTTTGAGTTCAAAGAGGACAAGCGGCCGTTCGTGGTGTTCCTCTCGGCCGAAAACGAATACGGCGCCGCGGAGACACTGCCGCCGTTCGCACAGGAGCTGCAGCTCGGTCACGGCCTGCGTTGCGAGATCGTCCAGGGTGCGACCGACACCAAGAGCAAGGACCTGCACTACATCAGCGGCCTGGAGATCCTGACCCAGGCGGATCTGGTCGTGGTCTACGCCCGCCGCCGGGGGTTCCCCGCCGAGCAGATGAAGTACCTGCGCGACTTCCTGGATCGCGGCGGGGCCCTGATCGGCCTGCGGACCGCCAGTCATGCCTTCGACTCGCGCGGCAACGCCCCGAAAGAGGGCCATGACGAATGGCCCAAGTTCGACCCCGAGGTCCTGGGCGGCAACTATCGCGGCCATTATGGCGCCGGCCCGAAGACCACGGCCACGCCTGCCGCCGGGCCGGCCGGCCACCCGGTCCTGCAAGGCGTCGAGCTGCCGTTGCTGAGCAATGCCTCGCTCTATCGTACGGCTCCGCTGACGGCCGGCGCCACGGCACTGCTGGTCGGCACAATTCCGGACCAGGCCCCCGAGCCCGTGGCCTGGACGCACCGGTACAAGGACGCCAGGGTCTTCTACACCTCGCTCGGCCATCGCGACGACTTCGCCAACCCCCAATTCCGCAAGCTGCTCGTCAACGCGGTGCTCTGGGCGATGGACAAAAACTGAGGCGCAAGCCGATATAGGTCCTATGCGTCCTATCGGTCCTATCGGTCCTATAAGACGAATAGGACAGATAGGACTTATGGGACCTATGCTCGCTTCGCGAGACGTGCGTGGCGCGGCCTCTGTCTTTTGCGGAATTTTGCTGCGATCGCTGTCAACCCCGGCGCTACGGTGCTCGTCTAAGGGAGTAGCCGGGGTCCCACCGAGTGGGGGGGCCTCTTGGAGTCGTAGCCTCGATGGATGGTTTGGATGAGAGCTTAGTCGCCGCTCACCTGCAAGGTGATCCGGGGGCGTTTCGCGAGCTGGTCCGCCGGTATGGGGACGGCGTGTTGGGGTATCTCTGCCGCATGACGGGCAATCGAGACCAGGCCGAAGACCTCTTCCAGGAGACCTTCACAAAGGTCCACGAGAAGGCCCCCAGCTTCCGGGGCGGCAGCTTCAAGAGCTGGCTGTACACGATCGCCACCCGCGTGAGCATCGACACGCTCCGCCGCCGCAGACGCATGGCGTTCCTGTCTCTGAGCCGGCAGACCGATGGCGACGACGATCCGCCGGCGCTGGCGGAGCTCGCGGACCCGGATGCCGCGGACCCGGTGGACGAGTTGGTCAAGGAGGAACAGAAGGAACAGGTCCGGCGGGCCATTGCCGCACTTCCCGCCGGTCAGCGGGCCGCTCTTATCCTTTCTTATTACCAGCAGCTCAGCTACGCCGAAGTCGCCGAGGCTCTGGGCTGCTCCGTCGGCGCCGTGAAGACCCAGATGTCGCGGGCCTTGGCCAAGCTGGCCCAAAGCCTGCCCGATTCCGTTGACGTGATCCCATGAACCAGCACCTGACAGAACAACAGCTTATCGACTACCAGTTCAAGCTGGCCGACGAGGCGGCGCTGGACGAGGCCCGCAGCCATCTGGAGCAGTGCGAGCCCTGCCGCCGGCGGCTCCAGACGCTGGTCCGCAAATTCGCGGCCCTGGACCTGCTCCGCGAGGAGATCCAGGTCCCCGCCGACCTGCTGGCTCAGACCGTGGCGAATGCTGTTCGCCCGCGTGGCATAGGCATCCTGCCCATGTGTCGCAGGGCCATTTGGGCCCTGCAAGGCGTTGTTTTCCACGGGCGGGACGCCCGTGATACTCATGGGCAAGAGGCCCATGCTACTGTGGGGAAACCTTCTCAGTCGCGCCCGAGCCGGGTGATCCAGCTTTACCGGGTGCCGGCCCTGGGCGCCGTCGCGGCGGCGGTGATCGTGGGTTTTGCGCTGTTGTTGGTCTCCGACTCCGGCCGCCATAAGCGAATCCTGCCGACGGAGAGCTATGAGCAGCCGGCCCAGAAGGCGGTGTCTGCTCCCAGTCTCGCCGATTCTTACGTTTTTGAAAAGGACGAGCTTAGGTCGGCTGACATGGACAGCTTGCGAAGAGCCGAGCTGGCCCCGCGGGCTGAAACCGGTAGGGTGGGGCTGGCCCCACCGGAACTCGCGTCCGCGCCGGCCGGCAACGTCAAAGCCGAAAGCCCGGTTCGTGGTGGGCCTGCGACAAGTGGCGAGGGCGTCTCGCCCTTGCGTGTCGCGGGCGTCCCGCCCGCGCTTCGAGGGCAGGATACCCTCGACACGAAGAGCAAGGCCGGGACGGCCTCGCCACAAACGCCTGACGGCGTCACTACAAGCGCGCTTGACGTCGCCCGGATGGCACAGGCCCGGGAGATCGCCGAGAAGCCGCCGTTCGCGCCGGCCAGTGCGATCGAGCTGGTCGTGCTGCCGCGCCGACAGGATGTCCAACTGACGATCTACAACGGCGCCGATCTGACGCTCGTCCGCGAACGCCGCCATCTGACCCTCAAGCGCGGCTGGAACTGGCTCCAGTTCATGTGGGCCAATACCCTGATCGATCCGACCTCGCTGAGCCTGGAGCCCCTGGAGCACCGGGACGCCGTACAGGTCCAGCAACTGGTCTTTCCACCGAGGCTACGGGAACTTGGCCGTTGGCTCATTCGTTCCGAGATCGACGGCCAAGTGCCTTTCGAGCTGACCTACTTCACCAGCGGCCTCGCTTGGCGGGCCTTCTACATGGGCACGCTCTCTCAGGACGAAAAGACCATGCGCCTGGAGAGCTACGTCCGCGTCAACAACCACAGCGGCGAGGACTACGAGAATGCTCAGACTCGCCTTGTAGTCGGCCGCGTCCATCTCCTCGACCAGGTTGCCGAACTGGCGAAACGGCAGTATGCCTACGGCAGTCCTGTACCCCCTGATGTCTGGGATGTGATGACCCACGGGCGCGTAAAAAAGGAAGCGGCCAATCGCTTGGGCTCGGACCGTGATCTAGTTTCCGGTGCCTTCGCTGATTCCGTCGAACCCAAGGAGATTCGTAAGGAAGGGCTCAGCGAGTACTTCCTTTATACGATCGAAGGGACCGAGACGATTCCGAACCAGTGGGGCAAGCGGCTGCTTTCCTTCGAGGCCGATGAGATCCCGGTCGTGAGCCTGTATAAATATGATGAGGAACGGTGGGGCGCGCAGGCGGTCCGGTTCCTGTCCTTCGCCAATGACGAGGACCACAAGCTGGGCGCGACGCCCCTTCCGGACGGCGCCGTCCGCATCTACGGCCGGGCCGGGGAGGGGGGCCATCTTTCCTACGTCGGCGCCATGGACGTCAAGTACATCCCGGTTGGCGCCGAGATCGAGCTGAACCTCGGCCCGGCCCGGCTGGTCGAGGTCAAGCCGGTGCTGATGGACGTGCGAACCGAGAACCACACATTCGACACCAAGGGCGAAGTCTCCGGTTGCGACGAAGTGCAGACCTGGAAGATTGAGACGGCCAATGCCTCCTCGTTGCCGGTCGATATAGAAGTGACTCGCCGTTTGGGGACGCCGTACTGGACGCTCAAGCCCGCGGATGCAGCCGTGACTTATGAGAAACATGATGCGACCCACGCCCGGTTCAAGTTGACGATTGCGTCGCACAGCAAACGGGTCTTCGAGTACACGGTGACCACGTATCACGGTGTTCGACAGGGGGCGTTGCCGAATGCGAATTGACTCTGAAAACGGCATAGGTCTGGGTGGCAGCCTCAAGGCCGAAGGTCTTGGGGATGGTCTTCGTGGCAAGGGCGGGACGCCCTGGCCACGATGCGGGCAGGATGCCCGCGACACAGGACCATCGCCAAGCTGCGCTTGACGCGGCCCCCCGATCTTCTTGTGATGTGACGGACTTGTAGGGTGGGGGCTTGCCCCACCGAAAGGCTGATTTCTTGGGAGATGCAAAGATGAACGCAACACGTAGGACACTGATTGGTCTGCTGGTTTTGCTCTGTGCCGCGACTGTGACTCAGGCGCGGATCAAGCTCGTGGCTCTGCCTGAGCGGGCGGCGACGGTGATTCGGCTGGACAATCCGAACGCGACCTTGATCGAGGAGGAGCGGGTCCTGACGCTCCAGCAGGGGCTCAACAAGGTGGACTTCTCGTGGAAGGGCGTGCAGATCGACGAGGACTCGATCCGCCTGCAGATGCTCGATCACCCGGCCAACGTGACGCTGCTGAGCGTCAGCTACCCGCCGGGCGAGTCGGCCCTGGTCTGGGAGATCAGCAGCGGCGGCGACTTCGCCGAGACGGTCCGTATCAGCTACCTGCTGCGCAACATCGACCGGCTGATCACCTATAAGGCCGTCGCCAACAAGGCCGAGACGTTCGTGGACCTCAAGAGCTACCTGATCCTGCGCAACTTCTCCGGCGAGGACTTCGACAAGGCCCGCGTCCTGCTCGACTACGGTGAAGCCTTCGAGCAGGGGATCGACCACGAAGAGACCAAGCAGATGCTCTTTCTGAGCGAGCCCAATATCCCGATCCGCAAGGTCTGGAAGTTCGACGCCGCCACGCTGCCCTGGGACCCCGAGCGGCTGGACAACCAGAACGTGGGCATCCCGGTCAGCTACGAGATCGTCAACAGCAAGACCGGCGGCTTGGGCGACTTCGCCCTCTGGGGCGGCAAGGCCCGCCTCTTCCAGCAGGACGGCCGCGGCGGCACGATCTTTCTGGGCGAGGACAACGCCGCCCTGGTCCCGGTCGGCGAGAAGATGGAGCTCTACCTCGGCGACAGCCGCGATATTGTGGTCACGCAGCGCAAGATGCGCGATGCCCAGATCAACCCCCGCCGGAACAACTCGAACCAGGTCATCCTCTACGACACCGACGAGATCATCACGGCCAAGATCGAGAACTTCAAGGACAGCCCCGCCGTGCTGACGATGATCCAGCACATCCCCGGCCAGTGGGACATGGAAAAGTGCAACCTCAAGTACACCAAGAAGGACGCCTTCACGCTCCAGTTCGAGATCGAGCTGCCGGCCCGGACGGAGAAGGGTCCGGCGGTCCAGGAGCTGACGATGCACTACCACCGCCGCAACGTCCGCCCGGGTGAGCCGCCGATGCCCCCCGTACCCATGGGCCGCCGCTAACCCCGGATTCTGACAGGAGCGATGCTATGAAAACGTGGATTCCCTTCTCTTTAACTGCCCTGACGCAGCGGCCCGCAGCAGGACAGCCAACAGTCAACGCGACAACACGTGGCAGCGGCAAGCACGTTTGTAGTGGCGTCGTCAGACGCTATCTTATATGCTCTTACGAGCACACTACAAGCAGGCCGAGGCTGATCGGATTCGTGTCGATCCTTGTGGCAATAGCCTGCACCGCTGCCTCCGCCAAGGTGGACCTGACCACTTTGCCGTCGCGGGATACCGTGCAGCTTACGATCTACAATTCCGCGGATCTGACCCTGGCCCGCGAGAGCCGTGCCTTGACGCTCAAGACCGGGGCCAACGCCCTCCAGTTCTCCTGGGAGAACACCCTGATCGATCCGACCAGCCTGGAGATGCTGCCAAAGGCGCAAGCCGCTCAAATCGACGTGGCGGAGCTGGTCTATCCGCCCCGCGTGAGGAACCTTGGTCTCTGGAACATCGCGAGCAAGGTCAGCGGCAAAGTCCCCGTGGAGATTACGTACCTGACCAGCGGCTTGGCTTGGCGGGCTTATTACATGGGGACCCTGACGCAGGACGAAAAGACGATGCGGCTCCAGGCGTACGTCCGCGTCACGAACAATAGCGGCGAGGACTACGAGAACGCCCAAACGCGGCTGATCGTGGGCAAAGTCCACATCCTCGACGAGATCGCGGACCTCGCCAGGCGGCAGTACCCCTACGGCCGGCCGGGCCCCGTAATCCAGCCGGCGGCTGAGGCCGCACCGGCCGTCATGCGGAAACGAAAGGATGCGCCCGAGAGACTCCGCGAGCTGGCCGAGGAAGCCGTCCTCAAGCCCAAGGAGATCGTGAAGGAAGGCCTGAGTGAGTACTTCCTCTACACGATCGAGGGCACCGAGACCATTCCGAACGGCTGGTCGAAGCGGTTGCTGAGTTTCGATATCGACGCGGTGCCGGTCGTCAACCTGTACAAATACGAGGAGGAGCGGTACGGCTCGAACGTCACGCGGTTCCTGAGCTTCAAGAACGACGAGGCCCACAAGCTGGGCCAAACCCCGATCCCGGACGGCGATCTGACCGTGTACCGCACCGCCGAGGCCCAGAAGCACTTGTCCTACGAGGGCCGGTCCTCGTTCAAGTACATCCCTGTCAACCAGGAGGTCGAGCTCGATCTCGGGGCGGTCGCCGACGTGGTGGTCGAGCCGAACCTGATCGAAACCCGCACGGACAACTACCGCTTCGACAACCGGGGCAATATCTCGGGTTGGGATGAGGTGCGGGTGTTCAGTGTGCAAGTGCGGAACACGCGGGATGTGCCCGTCAAGGTCGAGATCACCCGCAACTTCGAGAGCCCGCACTGGGACCTCCAGCGGACCGGCCAGGCCGATGGCTTCGAGAAGGTCGATCTGGACACGGTCAAATTCACCGTCGAGCTGCCGCCGCGATCGCAGAAGACGTTCGGCTACACGTTGACCACCTACTACGGCGTGCGGGCCGAGGACTGGAGCCGCAGCACCAGATGATACCGTTCGGAGATGATACCGTTCGGAGTTCCGCCTTCAGGCGGGCCAGACTCCTCTTATCCGCCTCTTTCATGTTTGGGAGGATCGATGGCAATGAAACGCCTTTCCATATTAGCTGGAGACAGAATGACGACTGCTTCTTCCATGTCTGTGCGAGCCCGGCAAAGAATGTCATTGCGAGCGGAGCGAAGCGATCTCCCGTCCGCGGGGTTGAGATTGCTTCGTCGCTGCGCTCCTCGCAATGACATATTCACGTTCGTTCTGTGCCAGGCTCTTGTTATGCTGTCTGTGGGCTCCGGTGCGTTCGCCAAGGTCGATCTGGTCACGCTGCCGGCGCGGGATACGGTGCAGCTTACGATCTACAACTCCGCCGACATGACGCTCGTGCGGGAGAGCCGGGCCCTGACCCTGAAAGAGGGCCAGAATGCTCTGCAATTTTCCTGGGAGAATACGCTGATCGACCCGACCAGCCTCGCGATGGTGCCCACAGGCCGGGCCGACGCGATCGAGATCGCCGAGCTGGTCTACCCACCGCGAGTGAAGAACCTGGGCTTGTGGAACGTTCGCAGCGAGATCAGCGGCAAAACGCCCGTCGAGATCTCATACCTGACCAGCGGCCTCGCCTGGCGGGCGTTCTACATGGGCACGCTGACGCATGACGAAGAGACGATGCATCTCCAGGCCTACGTCCGCGTGACCAATAAGAGCGGCGAGGACTACGAGAACGCCCAGGTTCGCCTCATCGTCGGCAAGGTCCACATCCTCGACGAGATCGCCGCCTTGGCCCGCCGCGAGTACCCTTATGGTCGGCCGGGCGAAGCGGTTCCCGTGGACCGACAGGCGGGTGCGGGCGCTAAGGACGAGCTGCGGCGCGCGGAGACGATGTACTACTCCAAGGCGGCAGTGGCGGCCCCCGCTGCGCCCAGGCAAATTGTCAAGGAAGGTCTCAGCGAGTACTTCCTCTACACCATCGAGGGGACCGAGACGATCCCGAACGGCTGGTCGAAGCGGCTCCTGAGCTTCGATATCGATGAGGTGCCCGTCACCAATCTCTACAAGTTCGAGGAAGAGCGCTACCGCTCCAACGTCGTGCGGTTCTTGAGCTTCAAGAACGACCAGGAGCACAAGCTCGGCCTGACCCCGATCCCCGGCGGCCTGCTCAAGGTCTACCGCGCCGCGGATGACCAGGGGCACCTGTCCTACGCGGGCCAGTCGTCCTTCAAGTATGTCCCGGTAGACCAGGAGGTGGAGTTGAACCTGGGCCCGGTGGCGGACATCGTGGTCGAGCCCAAGCTGATGGACACCCGGACCGACAACTACCGCTTCGACCAGAACCGCAACATCGCGGGTTGGGACGAGATTCAGACCTTCGAGGTCACGGCCAAGAACACCCGCGACATCGCGGTCAAGGTGGAGATCCGCCGCAACTTCCGCACGACCTACTGGACACTCGAACGCGCCGGCCGGATCGACGAGTTCGAGAAAGTGGACGCCGACACGGTCAAGCTCACCCTGCTGCTGCCCCCGCGGTCCGAGCGCAAGTTCCAGTACACCCTCGCCACCTACAACGGCGTCCGCACCGAAGATTGGACACGCCTGTCGAAGTAATCCGTCAGTAGTGACGCTATAAGACGCCCACGACAAAAGTCCCCGAATCGCATTTCGACCCGCGTTTCCGGGCCGGTATCGCGGATCGGTCCGCCTGATCCAGACTTCTGTCGCAGGCATCCTATAAGGCGTTTTCCGGGCCCCCGCACGCGACGCAACCCCGCGCGTGCCAGGGCCCTCTTCGTAGGTCGTGCGTCCCCGCACGACGTCCGGAGGGGTGGCAGCGTCAAGCGCAGCTTGGCGATGGTCTTCGTGGCGAGGGCATCTTGCCCTTGTTCTTCCGGATCGGGGGGCGTCTCGCCCGCGGTTCGAGGGCAGAATGCCCTCGACACAAAGAGCAAGGCCAAGATGGCCTCGCGACACAAGGGCGGGACGCCCTCGCCACGATGCAGGCAGGAGGCCCGCGACACAGAACCATCGCCAAGCTGCGCCTGGGGTCCTAAACGCGGTGCCTCGCGTTTGGGGACCCCGTCGCCGCTCGCCGAAAGTCGGGCGAGGACGCCCAGCCTACGAAGAAACGCCTTGCGGCGTCACTACAAACGCTGGCCGCGGCCACCGGGACGTTCCTGCGGTTGACCCATGATGTGGTGCCCCCTTCGGGAGGGATTCTAAATGAGTCTTGACGAACAACTTCGGTAATGGCCGCGCGGGCCGCTCTCCGCGTA
>Ga0194113_10003095_pt1 | contig 22391 bp, 19 predicted proteins | sample TA2MahC200mmetaG_FD_146193 | JGI IMG/M metagenome (GOLD analysis project Ga0194113, IMG submission 146193) | Freshwater microbial communities from Lake Tanganyika, Tanzania - TA2015017 Mahale Deep Cast 200m | ecosystem: Environmental > Aquatic > Freshwater > Lake | place: Tanzania: Lake... | reverse complement strand
TTTCAACCTGCCGAAGGCTTCGCCAGAAGGAAAAAATCGCTGCGTTCTCTGTGTCTTCTCCGCGACCTCTGCGGTTTAAAAAAAGGGAAAAGTGTAAACTAATTTTTTAGGAAATTTGAAACATGCCAAAAACTCTATACAAAAGGGTAAAAAACAAATAGGGGTTAATCTTGAACGGTTGCGTGCAGACCGGAACAATGCCGATTATGAAGATGTTCTAAGCAACCCCAATGCTATTGCTCTAGCATCAATTACGCGCGCTGCCAGAATATTACGTATCCTTTCTTCGTTATGATGAGATGAAATATTTTATAATTTTCTGCTTAATCTTTTTTATCCTGAATGGGTTAGTAGCCCTGACTGAAGTGAGGACAGAGTCTACGTCCCCGCCCGTGGAGGATATTTCTCCTTTTTTGTCCATAGAATCCGTAAGACAGGCGTTAGAAATTCAGCCGAACTCTTTGAAATTGATTTCCCGTTTAGCGCAGCTTTACTTGCAGCAGGATGATTTTGAGGAAGCGGCAGAGGTATATCAGCGGATGATAGCATTGGAACCCACCGACACCTTCTGGTTAGTGGAAGCCTATAGTGGATTGGGGTTTGCCTATATGAATCAGGCGCGGTATTCTGACGCCCTCCAAAATTACCAAAAATCGGTGGAATTAGCTCCAAACTTACCTCAGTCGTATGCTGGAATGGGCTTAATCTACGAGCAGTTGAATCAACGCGCCGAAGCGATTGCCGCTTTTGAAAAAGCATCTCAATTAGAACCAAATATTCCGGAGGTATGGTATCACTTAGCACTCATCTATGAAAAAGAAGGGGACATCGACATAGCCCTGGAGCATTCCCAGCAGGCTCTTAAAGCTGCTCCCAATTGGGCAGAAGCGCACTATCTGCAAGGCGACATCTTGTCTAAAAAAGGCGATTTTCAAAAGGCAATGGATTTACTCCAACGCGCTATCTTCCTTAAACCAGATTTGAAAGAAGCCCATTATAGCCTTGCGCGCGTTTATTTAAAACAGAACAAGAAAACGGAAGCTGAAGAAGAACTCAAAAGATTTCGTGAACTTCGCGAGTTGGAGAGTAAACTACAAATCCATCAACAGCGTGTCAGAAATACCAGAGGAGAAGAGAAAGTCAAGGCGCTATGCAATTTGGGCGCGGTTTATTTAGAGCATGGGCGTCAAGAGGATGCTCTTTTAGCTTATCGACAAGCGGTTCAAAGAGACGCAAAATGTGCGGAAGCTTATGTCGGACTCGGCGCTGTCTATGTCCAGCAGCAGAAGTATACAGATGGACTTGAGGCTTATAATAAGGCGCTGGAATTAAATCCTGAACTGGCAGAAGCTTACGCGGGATTGGGGCTGATAGCCTCAAAGCAAAATCAATTCGCTAAAGCGGCGGGATATTATGAGCGAGCCAGCCAAATCAAACCTGATGTTTCCGATGTGTGGCTCAATCTTGGAATAGTTTACGCAGTGCAGCAAAAGTTTTCTGACGCTATCGCCGCCTACCAAAGAGCATTGTCGCTTCAGCCAGATCTTGCACGTGCTCACACAGCATTAGCATTCATTTTTGAAAGCCAGGGAAAACTTGAGGAAGCCATTGCTGAATATCAACAAGCTATTCGGATGCAGCCATCGAACCCGATTGCTTATGGGAAACTTGCCAGGTTATATTCAGAAAATGAAATTAACTTAGAAAAGGCAGTTACTTTAGCGCAAACCGCTGTGCAACTTGCGCCGGATTCCGCTTTTTATCTGAATCTTTTAGCGTGGATTTACTACAAAAATGAGAACTATCATAAGGCGGAAGAAACTATTTTAAAAGCTTTGCAACTTGACCCAAACAATTCTTTGTACCAGGAAGGATTGCAAGAGATTAGAAAGGCATCATCTAAATAAATGAAACGTGAAACGTGATGCGTGATGCGTGATATACTGAGCGTAAATTAGATTTGTGAATATACGACTATTTGCCCAAATTATTTTTGTGGAAGAGGATTGAAATAATATGGCGGTTATTGCAACTAATGAGAAAGATAAATTTAATTCGTTGGTAGTTCATCCTTATAGTGATTACATAAAAGGATTTCGTCGGCGTCTTGCCAAAGAGCGCGTCTACCGGAGCGAATTGAGAGCGGAGGCTTTGAAAACTGCAAAGCGTGCGGCGCATATCTTCGCAGAGGAATTTCATGTTCACAAGGTGTATTTATTTGGCTCCATCCTGCGCGAAGATGACTATTTCAATGAAAAATCAGACATTGATTTGGCGGTGCAAGGGTTACCGGAGAAATTCTATTTTCAAGCGGCTCGCAGGCTGGATGAATTGTTTCCCAATCGCTTTGAATTTGATTTAGTTACTATGGAGTCTTGTCCAGAATCCCTGCGCCGACGTATTCTAAGGGAAGGAGTAATATTGGGCATGTTTCAAATTTCCTCGAAAATTAGTTGACAAAGTGAAACGTGAAACGTGAAACGTGATAGATGTAAATTTACACATCACGTTTCACGCATCACGCATCACTTTCACCGAAATGTAAACTATTTTCTGAAACATGCCGAAAGGAGTATCAAAAATCGTCTCGCCTTGATGAAAACCTAAGAATTGCAACTCTTTGGCGTGATTTATATCAATGTACCCAATGCGGCAAGAAGAACACCCAATTAGATGCTCATCATATCATTTTTCGAGAAAATGGTGGCAAGGATACAATACAAAACCTAATCACACTTTGCAAAGAATGTCACGACAAAGTTCATCAAGGCAAAAAAAATCTTGATGTTAATGGTGTTAGTGGGTTTTTTGTTATAATCGCCCAACGGACAATGCAAGGGAAAGCGTTCCTCTACTCTACGTTAGGTCAAATAGCAACTGTGTCAAAAGTGTTTGGTTATCAAACCTCTTTTTTACGCAAATCACTTTCTTTGCCCAAAACCCACGATATTGACGCTTTGTGTGTCGCCACTTTACAAACTGGTGAAGTAATTCCTCACCACCGTGAAAACTTTTACATAATAAAATTCAGACCAAGACAAACGCGGCGTCAATACCACGACTTACCTCGCAAAGGTTTGGGACGTGTTCGGTATCAGGTCAATGCCCAAAGTTGCGGTTTTCGCAAAGGAGACATTGTAAGAATCAAAGGAAAATGGATTAAACAAATCAACTCAATTTATAGTAACGGCTATCTGGCATTTGCGCGAGTCAAAGGTGAACCAAATTGTGCTAAACCAAAAGACTTAAAATTATTACAAAGAGGACAAACTATTGTTTGGGAAAAAGCTGTATAATTTTCAACATATGACAATAGTTTTCTACATATTCAAATACTTATTTCAATAGTATACGAATTATCTTGGGAACGGATGGAACAGCTTGCTCAAAATTTGCCTTGTGTATTAGATAATGCAATTTCGGAAATTAAAATATTCTGTGATTTCTTACTAACTGTTTCAGCATAATGATATTGTTCCACAAAAATAAGGAGATTCTGAAAATGGCAGTATTAAAAGTCCGTTTAACCCTTCCATCTGAATTAGCAAATGAACCAGTCATTTACAATTTAGGACGCAAATATAAGATTATCACTAATATTCGACGGGCAAATATAACTCAAAACGCCGGCTGGGTTATTTTAGAAATTAGCGGTGAGAAAGATGAAATAGAGAAGGCTGTGAAATATCTGGAAAGTATCAAGGTTAAAGTTGAACCCGTGGAGGGCGATATAATTTGATGCGTGATGCGTGAATTTCTATTTATCACTCTTCACGTTTCACGTTTCACTCTTCACGTTTCACATCCCCCTTATCAAAGGGGGCAGGGGGTTGTCTGTCAACTAATTTTGGGGAAAATTTGAAACATGCCCAAATGAGGAGGTATTAAAATGGCTATAAATATCAACGAGGTAATTAAGAAAATTGAGAATGCCCAAACGCCCAAAGTCAATAAAGTAGCTTTAGCATTCTCAGGTGGACTGGATTCGTCTCTATGCGTGGAATTGCTGAGACGAAAATACAAAGCGAACGAGGTTATAGCGTTCAATGTTGATGTTGGACAGGGCGATTTAGAGATGACCTGGGCAAGGGAACAGTCGGAAAAACTAAGGGTAAGGTTAGAAGTAATTAACGCCAACGAGGAATTTACGGAAGAATGGCTGACCAAAGCAATCAGAGCAAATTCTGATTACGAAGGTTATCCTGTCTCAACCTCAATGACAAGGCAGTTAATTGCCAAGCATGTTGCGTTACGCGCCGTGAAGTCGGGATGTGACGCGCTCATGGAGGGCAGCAGTGGTAAAGGTAATGACCAGTTCCGAATGCACAATGTCTTTACTTATTTTGCGCCGGGTTTAGAAATTCTCGTTCCGGTCAGAGATTTCGACCTTACACGTTTAGAAGAACGAGAGCTCTGCGAAGAATGGGGTGTTCCCGTCAAAGAAGCTCTCACCGGCGGAGACGATAAGACCATGTGGTGTAGGTCAATCGCAAGCGGGGCAATTGGACTAAATCAAGAACTGCCTGATGACATCTGGCAATGGTATGTGCCACCAGAGAAATCATCCGATAAACCAATTTTCATTGAACTGGAATTTAAGCATGGCGTGCCCGTAGCCATAGACGGACAGGAAAAACCACTTGCGGAGATTATCCCGTTCTTGAATGAAATTGGCGGAAAGAATAGCATCGGCAAGATTGATATGTTCGAGGATGGCATGATGAGCCTAAAATCCCGTGAGATATATGAAGCGCCGGCGGCGAAGATAATTTTGACGCTTCATCGGGATTTGGAGGGATTCTGCTTGACCAAAGAGCAAGTCCACTCCAAAAAAGAGATTGAGCGACAATGGGCTTACATGGTCTATCATGGACAATGGTTCCACCCATTGATGGCTGATTTGAACGCCTACATTGAAAGCTCCCAGAAGTGGGTAAGCGGCAAATACAAAGTTAAGCTGTACAAAGGCGCCGTAGATATAGTCGAAAGACATTCAGACACAAGTTTATTCAGTCCAGAATTGCGTTCGATAGCGTCAGCCGGCTTTGACCAGAGGGAGAGCCGCGGCGCGACGCATATATCAGGATTGCAATATAAAGTTCTCCGACAAAGAGAATCAAAAGCAAAGTCCTAATGCCGTTCGTTTCGAACTCTAACAACCTCATCTTTCGGTTCGTTTCACTCAACGGATATATAGCCGCTGATTTACAGAACACGCTGATTTTGTATTTATAAATCAGCGTAGTCTGATAATCAGCGGCTATAAGATAAATAAATCCAATTGATAACTATGACAAGAATAAACACTATTCTGATAAAAGTACCTTCCCATTTTTCTGTGATTTGAAGTCTAATTCGGCGCATACGAAATACGATGGTGATGAATGCATATCCGACGACAATAGCAGTAAAAATAAAAAGCAATCCTCCAAGGGGATTCATCCTCATGGACATCCAGAATTTTAGCTGACTCATTAAAATAAAGCTTCTGGTCATACCACATGAAGGACAGGGATAACCTGTGAAAATATAGAAGGGGCAATTAATCTTAGGAAGCACTGAGAATGGGACAAATCGGGCTGCCAAAAGAACAAGCAAGCCGATGCCGCCCCAAATCATCTCATGGTTGATAGTATTTGAAGGCAATTTTTCCAGACGAAATTTCATGAATATTTCTTGCATAAGAAACCGAGTTTCTCTGGGATTGCTTCGCTTTGCTCGCAACGGTTTCTTTTTGCTATCGCTTTAGGCAAAATATTTTTGCAATGTAATCCCGCCTACACCTAAAATCGCAATAAGCAAAAATGCTCCGCCACAGCAGAAAATGAAGAAAATGACCGGTAAAAGAATCGCCAGAACAGCTTTGCCCGTTGTGATTTCGTGCGCCTCTTTAAGACCAATTATATTGCATACAAGTCCCCAGATGCCCCCAACTATTCCGCCGCAAAAGGGGATAATTTGAAACAGAGCGACCGAACCATTTGTATAGGCAAAGACTCTGAATGTTGTTTCAAAGCCTTTGTTGGCGCCGCCGACCATTATCAAACAGACATGGACGATGCCACTGCTGATGAAAAGTCCGACAGCGACAAGCAACGGCATGAAGATAGCCATCAATACTAAATAGACAACGTTAGCGGCATATTTGGCGATTTCTTGAGTTACCATAAAACTTAGAGTAGACATTAGCCCTTGCCATACTACCCCGATAACTCCGCCAATGCTCCCCAAAATGATGGCATATAAAATTGGCTTACCGATTCCACCCTCGGTTCTCATCGCGGCGAAAGTCTGGGTAGGATTGATAAGAACGCCCTTCAACGTCTCCCAGATGGCGGTAAAAAAGCCCAACTGTTCTTTATTCTCCCAAGGCGGCCCTGTACGTTCGCGTCTCGGTTGTTCATCTGTTATTATATATTCATTATTCATTATCGGCTTCCTTTCCTGTAAAATTAAAGTCAATTATATCAGAATTAAATAAGATTTTCAAGTGTTAAAATGAACATCGAACGAGAAAATTTATTGCATCTTTCCAAAATTATGGTATAATCAAACCAAACTTTTTCTTTTCCTACGAAGAAAAAATAATTCCATAGTGTTTCTTATGATGGAACTTTAATTCCTCTTATTTCTTTGTGTCAACTTTTTCTCTTCCAATTATTTCTTTTGATTAAACTTTTCTTTCCCCTCCTTGGAGGGGTAGGGGTGGGTAAAGAAAAGTTTGGAAGAAAAAGTTCCATCATAAAGAAAAGAAGTGGAAGAATTTTGATAAGGGAGGTTGCTTCATGCGGCGAGTGATAAACGCTACGATTGAGAATATTGAAGCAATTCGGCGGAAATTTACGCGAGAATGGCTGTTGATAGAAGTAGTTGAACAGGATGACACGACTATTCCGACGATGGGTCGGCTTATGTATCATACACCAAGCAAATCTGAAGCATACCATCTGTTACTTTCAAGTAAACAGCATCTTTACATCATTTATTCGGACGATATACCTGCCAATTTTGAGGATATGTTCTGATGCAACGTCTGTATGGATTCGATAATAGATTGCCGTGGATTATTATTCCCGCTACCGTTGCTGGAGGTGAACAAAAAAAGACTATCCGCCTGGCGCTGGATACGGGCGCATCAAACGTAGTAATTCCTTACGAAGTGGCTTTAAATGTTGGATGTAGTCCTTCAAAATCGCATGAATGGGTGAGACTCACGGTGGGTGGAAATGAAGAATTGGCGCCAAAAGTTATTGTTCCATACTTTGAATGTCTCGGTTTTCGACTAAGAGATTTTGCCGTCGCATGCCACAATTTGCCTGAAAGTTCTCCCATCGATGGCTTGTTGGGAGTAACTTTCCTGAGAAGATTTGAGATTAAAATTAATTATCCCCACGGTTACCTTATCATTAGCGATGAGATTAAGAAATGAAAAGTGCCAAATTAATAAACTAATTAGCGAGAAAAGGTAAAGAGCCCAGGGTTAATCCAAGAGCCAAAAGACCAAGCATTGCAATCGTTAAAACCAACCATATACGCATTTTAAACATCACCTTTCATTAAATTATTACATCATTATTATACACAAAATATATTACAATCTTGTTGCATAATAAAAATCATTTAGTTAAATTTACCCTTTTTATGAATTACTTAATTATTTATCTTATAGCCGCTGATCTTTAGATTACGCTGATTGGAACTTTTTTATCAGCGCTTTCTGTAAATCAGCGGCGCTATTATTTGTGACGTAGAAAAGTTAAATTAGCCATAGACTAATAATTCTTGAAAATAACGATTGAAAGCTTCCGCATTTTGGGGTTTGGGATTGCCGCCGCCTCTGTACATCATCATTCCTGGAAATTCCTCATGGAGTTTCCGCAATACCTTGAGTTCCTTATAGATGTCTTCAGGGGTGCCAAAATCAATATTGCGGGAATCACTTTTAATCAAGAATATTTTATCTCTTCCGGTTCGGCGCATGAATTCCCCAGGTTCCATTGCCGTACTTTCAATATATAATCCGTCCGGATTGGTCTCCAGTATATCATCCAACACCGGCATGTAGTTACCATCGGAGACATACATTACTTTTCTTCCCTTCTCATGAATAGCGGCAAAGATTTGACGATACCACGGAAATACATATTCGCGATACCACTGTGGATTCATAATGACACCGCGCGTACCGGCAATATCATCATGGATAGTTATCAACTCTGTGCCTTCTATCTCTGACCAACCCTGCGCTACTGCGAGAGACGCTTGACCTAATCGGTCCAAGATTTTACCAAATTTGCCTGGTTCAAGAGCGGATGCAATCAAGAATGGCTCCCAGCCAAATTCTATTGTAGCTCGGGTAATTAGTGTGCCGTAGTGCATTGGTACTGGAAAACAGGTATGCGCTTTATTGGCGAAAAGCCGCGCCATTTCATTTAACATCAAAGGGCCGACCGCTTCCACCTCAAACTCATTAAGATTGACATTTAGAACATCGTTATAGTCCCTGTACTTCTCCTTGTCACCTACTGCCCATACGCCACCATCGCGCGTATATTTTTTTTTACCATCTCGTGATACGCCCACCTGGCCTGGCTCAACAACGAATTCCGACACCCCTAAATGATACACGTCGGGTCGGTATTCTATCCACCCCATATCTCCCAATGGCATGCCGTCTGGACGTTGCAGATTTAAAACTTGACGCATTCGGACGAATTTTCTTTCAACTGTTTCTTGCATTTCAAAATCCTTTCATAATTTGGCTTAGAATTAAAATGCCATTGTAGATTTACTATGTCAAGATAAAAAAGTCAGAAGAAATTTTCTTCGGTTTTCCGCCGTATCAGGCAAACAATCTATGCAGAAATTCTCAAAGGTATGATAATAAATCTTGAGATATTACTCGAAATATGTTATATTCTTTTTCAGCTTTGAAAGAAATTCTCGCCGATTGGAAAAAGCGGTTGGAGAATTTTAACGAAAGGTGTGAGTATTATGCCGAGTCCATTTCCTGGTATGGACCCCTATTTGGAAGACCCGGCTATCTGGCCAGAAGTGCATCAACGTCTTATTACTTATACAGCCGATGCTTTGCAGCCGCACCTACGTTCTACTAATTATCGCGCTCGCATCAATGAGCGCGTGATATTGTTGGGAGAACACAAAGTGCGACCTATTTATCCAGACGTAAGTGTTAGCTTGACCGCGGACTTTACACAAGCAGGTATCAGTGGGAATAAGAGTGAAGCGACGGTGGACCAACCTTCAATGACAATGGTAGAGGCAGATAAACCGATTATCGTGATTGAACCGACCGAAATTATCGAACCATTCCTCGAAATCCGCCTTGCTCGTGGTGGAGCTTTGGTTACGGTCATCGAAATCCTAAGTCCAGTCAACAAAACGACTGGCTCACCGATGTACCGAGAGAAGCAAAAAAACATCTTAATCCATGGCATCAACCTGGTTGAAATCGACCTTCTCCGCGATGGATTACACGTTTTAGCGGTATCACAATATGAGATTGCTAACCTTTCCGGTGATTATTGGGTTTGCGTCAGTAGAGGGACGTCACCTGGTGAATACGAGCTCTATCCAATCTCCATAAGGAAACGTTTGCCACGTGTGTCTATCCCGTTACGTCCCCCTGATGCCGATGTCGTGCTTGACTTACCGTCGGTGTTTGACCTCTGTTACGATAATAGCGACTTTGCCAGAGAAATCGACTATAACGCAGAACCGGAGATTCCCCTATCGCCTGCTGACGCGAAGTGGGCAGATGCTTTGCTGCGGGAAGAGGGAGTAAGAGGCTAATCATTTATCACTCATCACGTTTCACGTTTCACGCATCACTTCACAATCTCAGAAACATCCAACACGTATATCTGTCGTTGTCCTTCATGGACGGAGTCTATACAAACCCGCTGTCCATCACGGCTCCAACGGGGATGAAGGTCACAACGAATCTCACCATCAAGTTCCCGCGGCGCGAAGAAACGTCCGATATCCACCCGGTGTCCATCAGAATGACGGTAGAGAATCAGCGTGCGCCTTCGCTCACGGTCCGGGTAGGTGTCGGTCAGAATCCAACGTCCATCGGGCGAATAGGAACAGTGGCCATCGGTTGTCAAAATACCCTCGCCGACGATTTCTACCTCATTTGTGCGGTCGGTGAACAGAAAATATCGGTCGCCAATATTATGCTGACGAGCCCAGGCGAGAATCTGATGCGGATTGCGCCAGTCGAAGTGCGATACCATCTCGTGGTCTGCAACGCAGTAAATGTCCGAACCATCTGGGTTTGCGGTGAACATACGCGTCCACCTGCCGCCATCGGGACGCCGCCAGCGGTGAAGGAAGAGGAAACGCGTATCATCGGGGTTGAATAGCAGGTGGTTGAACCAGTGTTTCGCGTTATCCATGCTTGGGTTATGGCGGATGCTCACAATTTGCGCTAACGAAATAATCAATTTATGCTCTCCAGTGTTCAAATCCATCCAGTAGAGGCCATCATCTTCAGGATACAATTCATCTTCATAAGGGTCAGGCAAACCAACATAGCCATAGCCTGGGCGAGTTTGAGCTAAGCGAGCAAAGTTGAGTGTGACCGCAGATTTGCCATCTCGACTGACAGCGTAAATAGGCAATGGGAGTATGCGGCTTGCTCTCGTCTGCACCCCGCGAATGACTGACACAAAGCGGTCGCCATTGCGGTCATTATAGATAATCAACCTATCAGGCGCAGTTGGCAACCAATGCAACATGGTTCCCTGTTGCCAATTCCACGCTCGCGTCTCCGCAAGAGGTATCCAGCGGTTATTATCGGCAAGGTCGATAAGCCCAATTGTAGCACGATCTTCTGGAGTCGGCGGACGGTCAATGAAAGTCGTTTCTAATCCAAGCAAATATCGGCCACTTTTGTCCCAGGGAAACTTATCATAGTAGCCGAAAAAGTGATGCCTCGGGCCAGAAGTTACGGCTCGCGCCGCAGGATAAGTGGAATCATCTGAAATCATAGACATTTCTCCTTGAAATCAGCAGACGAGAATATCTGCCTCACATAATCGGTAAACATGAATGTTGTGGCGCAGGCATTCTTGCCTGCGAATCGGCGAATACGTTAAACTTTTATTCGACATCAGCTTTCGCTTCTGTCAAGAATTTCAGTGGATTTTTAGCATCGTTAAATTTCATGATGAAAGACCAATCTCCGCTATAATTGGCGCACTTTACCATCAACCTATTCCAACCTTTGTTCAGATGAAGCACACGGAAATCAAGTTCTCCACTCGCCGATAGTCTGTAATCGGTCGCAGCTTCACCATTTACGAATATTCTGGCAAGGTCATCTCCTTTGACCGCTACGAGAATTGTGGAATCTACCGGGCTATAAACGAAAGTTTGCGCATATCCAATGACGTAGTTGAGGCTTCCGAGCGCATCATCCAATTGCACAGTTCCGGCGTTATCAGCTTTATGCAGTTTCCATGAAGCAGTTTTTCCATTGATGTCATAAATTGTATTCAACTGCCAGTTTTCTTCAGGAGCTAATTTTTCGATAAATTTTGGTGCCGCTGTCTTTATATCTACTGATGACGGCGGGGTGCTATCAATTCCAAGTGAGAATGGCCCAACCACCATCCATTCAGATATGGCGGGCATCTTCGATTTATCCGTTAGTTCAATTTGGCTGCTGCCACCCCACATCAATTCTCCTCCATAATATAACTTGTAATTGTATGTTGGAGCTGGCAATAGTTCATCAGAACGGCAGATTAGGTCAAAATTCAATTGCGCCTCTTCTTCCACTTCCAGACTGACGGAAGCGATTTCTGGAATTACTCGCCATCGCGCTCTATTTGCTTTAGGAGCTTCAATCTCAATGCGAACAGGCTCTGGCAATTTATTGCTGAACTTGAAGGTCAAATTTCCGTTAATCATCTCTTTCTCAAAATCTATCGGTATATTTGTCTTAGCATCAAATATACCGAGCGCGAGAACTTTTTTTGTAAATTCCGCTGTGGAGATAGTTTCAGGAAAGATGTTGCCCGGCTTGATAATAGCTACTTTAGAGATTGCTCCATCCACGCTTACCATTGTCAGATGATGGAAGGACCCCAATTCCTCCACAGAGCTTTCCTGCATTCCTGCGCCTGTGGTGGCAATTATAAGATAGGGACGCTCGTTTCGATTCTCGAAATTGATTTGATGTGTGTGTCCCGCAAAAACTCTGTAATTTGTATCCATGAGCGCCGATTCGATGCTTTCCCATCCCCCTTTTTCCAACCAGATGGGTTGGTGTATGAAAATAAATATCTGTCTGGCGTTCTTGTTATTTTTAATATCATTACGAATGAAATCAAGTTGTTCGGCTACAGCCTTTTCGCCATTCGGAGATTGAGATTCCTCGGAATTAATTATCAGGAAGTGATATCCTTTGTAATTAAAGGAATAGTACGTCTTGCCGATATTTTCCTTCCAGTAGTTGTACATTACCGTATTACTGATGTCATGATTGCCCGGCACAAGGAATACAGGCGCTTCAAGCTTAGATAGATGGTCGAAGTATTCCTTCCACATCCCCTTCACAACTTCAAGGTCACTGACATATCCCTGAATATGGTCGCCTATTGTCATCACAAAATCGGGATTCAGCAAATTAATCTCTGCGACGGCTCTATCAAATATCGGCCAATTATTTTCTCCACCGCCCGTTTTATCCGCTATAATGGCAAAGGTGAACTTTTCCGAATCAACAGGCATTTTGCCCATAATTACAGATACACCATCAGGCATTTCAAAAATGTTGGATGCCATGCCGCAAAAAGGCATCAAAAAGAACATAATTATAAACAGAATTAGATGCTTCTTATATGTATACATTCTCGGTCAATCCTCCTAAAAAGTAGTAAGTGCGGATTGAAAAACTAAACAATTTTATGTTAGCACTCTATTCCCGTCGTGTCAATAAAAAATTCTTGAGATGAGAATGAAAACATGGTAAAATGAGTTAAACAGAAACATGATAACTGTAAAGTTTAAGGATGGAAGGAGAGGATAATATGACATTAAAAGAGAGAATTTGGGGTGCTATTTGGGGGAAGGAGATAGATAGAGTGCCATTCACTACATATCCAGGACTATTTCCTGAAAGGGAGCCGCTTGTAAAAGCGGGTTTAATAGGTAATATGAACCGCTGTTCGGTTTATCAAGAATCATCTTCTGCCCAGATTGAACGGAGTAGCGAAGAATATCAAGTGGGCAATGAGAAGCGCGTCCGATATACGCTACAGACGCCTGTTGGCGAAATATCGGAGACCTTGAGAACCGGCGGAGGCTATGGCAGTAGCCTGCGGTGCGAGTTTTTTATCAAGGAACCTGAAGATTATGAAGTCGTCAAATACATTGTCCGCAACAGACAATATACGCCGAATTATGATGGGCTTCTTGAGACCGAAAAGGCGGTGGGAGATGATGGCGTCGTCATCGGAAATGTGAAATATTCTCCGATTCAAGAGATGCTCGTTTTGCTGATGGGGGCTGAACGTTTCTCAATAGATTATTATGAGCGCAGAGATTTGTTTGATTCGCTTTATGACGCCATAACAGAGAAGGATAGAGAGATATACAAAATCGCTGCCGAATCACCCGCGCAAGCGGTCATATATGGCGATAACATCACAAGCTGGATGATAGGACTCGAAAGATTTGAAAAATACTGTGTCACCCGCTACAATGAACTCGGCGCTATGCTACATGAAAAAGGGAAACTTCTCGGGGTACACATGGACGGGAATCTTCAACATCTGAAAAAAGCCATAGCCGATTCGGAGGTTGATATCGTCGAGGCGTTTAATCCTGCGCCGGACGGAGATATATCCGTCAAGGACGCAAGGGAATCCTGGCCCGATAAAGTGATATGGATTAACTTCACTTCCTCATTTCATCTTGCAGAACCAGAGATTATCAGAGAACATACAATTGACCTACTCAGGCAGTCTTATCCTGGCCATCGTTTTATCATAGGTATCACGGAGAACGTTCCAGACCATGTCCGGGAGAATAGCATGAGGGTCATTGCGGAGACGCTATGTGACAAAGGCACTTTTCCGTTAGCAGTGTAAAAATAGGGCAAAAGGGCAAGAGGGTAAAGGGGCAAGAGGGCAAGGAATAATTATCTATCTTGCCCCCTTGCCTCCTTGCCATCTTGCCATTCAGTTATAAACAAGATATTAGATGGTAAATATAAACCGGGAGATGGAAAAAATGGCAGAATCAAAAAAAGTATTTCGTGTTGGTGTTATTGGGTGTGGTCGAATGGCAAGCACCATTGAAGACGAAGTTCAGGGCCCACGCCGCGGCGGGTTGGTGTTGCCATACAGCCACGCGGCCGCCTATGCCATCGTCGAGGAAACAAAGATGGTAGCGGCATGCGATGTAGACAAAGGGCGTCTGAAGAATTTTATGGAGCGTTGGAATGTACCCAACGGCTACACTGATTATCGTGAACTAATCGATAAAGAGCAGCCCGATATTCTTAGCATCACAACTCGCCCTGAACAGCACGCGGAGCACATGATATATGGAGCAAACCACGGCGTCAAGGGAATGTATGCGGAAAAACCGCTTTGCTGTTCCCTGGCAGAAACTGATGCCATCCGAGAAGCCTTTGAGCGCAATGGTGTATTCTTGCAATACGGTCCCATGAGGCGCAATTGGGCGGTCTATCAGCAAGCGCGAGAAATTGTCGTCGGAGGTGAATTAGGGGCGGTAAAATGCGTGTTGGGATTTTCTGGCAACAGTATTGGCGGGCATTTTCTGGACACCATGCTGTACCTGATTGGCGACCCGGAGCCACTGTCCATCCAGGGAACTTTAGGTGAACTCTATCCGCCCGAAGGCGATACCTCCGGCATGAAGTTCGTCAGAGATACGGCTATCATGTCAGCTTACATCAAATTCAAGCACGGAACTGCCATACACGTTGCAGGAACTGGCATGAGCGGCGAATACGAACTTGTTTGCGAAAAGGGGATAATTCGCTCTCAGAATGACGGCGAATCACTATATGTACGACGCGGTTCATCAGGAGCCTGGGACCCAATAGAAGTGAAGCCAGTAGAGCCGTGGAGCGGCACCGCGCGGAAGATTCAAGAACTGGTCGAATCCATCAAAACGGGCAAACAGGGGACAAGCAATCTGCGGGCGACCATGATTAGCCAGGAGATTGGGTTCGGAATTTACGAATCTCATCTTCGCGGCGGCGTAGCAGTCAGTCCACCAATTCCTAACCGAGAACGTTGGGTTTCTAGTTGGTAGGAAGATTTATAGCCCAAAATTCTATCTTGGTTTGACCTCACCCCTAGCCCCTCTCCACAGGCTTGTGGAGAGGGGAAGGGGGTGAGATAGAAAGTTGGGCATACGCATCAAGTTAAGCATCCTCCCCTTTCCCCTCCCTTGACGGGAGGGGTTAGGGGAGGGTGAACAAAAGCGAGAGTACCAATTTCACCCCCACCTACGCCTCCCCCGTCAAGGGGGAGGAACAACATCATATCTGCGTGATTGCCCTTAACTTGATGCCTATGGGGGTGAGTTAGAAAGTTGGGCTACAAAGGTATTTGAATTTAACATTGTCAAACTATTTCCCTGCCTAAAAGAAAAAGGAAGGCGACTTCTCCCCCGCCGTAAACGGCGAAGTTACCGTTGCCAGTATTATGAAAAATGCTCTGGGAGGCACAGGGATGAATTATTTATACTATTCGCCAAAATGTTGCCCTACTAAGACGAGGTCGGAGATATCAACCGTTCCATCGCCGTTTACATCGGCTCTTGGGGCAGACGGAGGAGATTCTCCAAAGTGCTGTCCCACGATTACGAGGTCGGAAATATCAACTATACCATCCGAATTTACGTCCCAAGGATGCTCTTTCTCGGCGGTGAATGTCGCTCCTGTATTGATAGTTTCCTCAAATGTACCATCACCATCGGAATCCATCTGAACGGTAACTCCTTTTTCACCTTGAGAGAGGGTTACCCAATCAATGGTGTATTGGTGTATTGCTCCAGTTGTTATAGGAATGTTAGTGGCAATAAAAGTAGTAGCTTCTTCATCTTTAATGAAAGTAACTTCAAGGCTATAGGCATCTGTAGGAGAAACATCTGGTTCTGGCGCCACAGTTATTTGATAATTTCCCGTTTTTCTTTCTGGGGAAGCTACTATATCATCCAGCTTGCCATCTCCGTTTATGTCATAAACCATATATTCCATCGTAACACTTTCGCCCATCTCTTTGGTAATCATCTCTCCATCCGGGTCAGTAACAATTAAATTCACTGGTGATGCAGCTATAACTTTGAACTCCGGTTTTTTAGCATCTTTAACTCTACCAAAACTTACAAATGCGCCTTTTCCCGCTAAATTCTCAAGGTTTTCTATCAATCCATCAACAGTATCTACGGTAACCTTACCTGCCGAGAGGGTTGCATGAACAACATCGTATTCCTTTTCCTCATAGGTAAATGTTCCTACATACATAGCCACATGGTCTATATGTCCATCCTGGCCAATTTCCCTATATCCTTCTTTCCACCCTTTGTGACTATCCGCATAGACATCAAAAAATAGTAAGTCACCCGGACTTAGCTCTTCTCTGGCCGGTCGTTCATCCTCTATATTACCACGATATTGCTCGTTAGCTCCAAAATAGTATAGCGGCCGATTCTCAAACTCCTCAGGCGTTAAGCCTTCATCAGCAAAATACGCCCGATTGTATGACCAGAAGTTAAGCCCTGAACAATCAAGACCTTTTTGTGTAATCTCTTCAGGTTCATCAAAGTAATAGTGTGGCCATATATATTCATATCCTTTCCTCGCTACATAGGGCGCTCCTAAAACTGTTTTAGCCAGTTGCGCTGCTTGAGCGGGACGGACTCTTTCAAGTGGCGAAAACCACTCTTCGGGCGGGTATGCCCAGCCAAGATAAGAACCAATGAAAGACAATTGTTCAATCCCTTCGCTCCCTGTCAGGCTTTGTATCCTGACCGTTCCATAAGCATGGATTGCTTCCACATCGCCTAAGTAAATTCCAATGTGACCGTAGGGTTCATAATCTCCTGTTCCGGAAAAGAAAACCAAAGCGCCTCTTGGTGGATTCCAATAATCGCTTGCTTTATAGAATTTATCTCCTAATTTCTCAATAGCATCATTGGGGCAGGTCCACTTCGTCGTTTCTGCGTTTACGCTCTCACCTAACCCATAGGCTTGTGACACAAATTTTAAGCACAAATCTTTCCAGTCGGAGCTTCCTTCCTTTCCTTTTGCCCATTTTATTGCCTCTTCGACCCTTTCTTGGGCGGAAACGAAATAATTGGGAGGGGAGTCTGGAACAAGGCCATCGGAAGCGGCTTTCTCGAGGAAATCCTCAGCCACCCAACCCTTGATAGGAGAGGGTTCATATTTCTCCTCCTGGATTTCCCACCAATTGTGCCCCTCGATGTTGTACTGAGGGCCGCCCGTTATCTTAAAAACCCATCCATCCGGGATAACTTTTACAGTCTCTCCGGTGGGGGCGTCTTTGTGTATCCTCAATCCAGCATCTGCGGTATTGGTAACCTTCACATTGCCGCCAATAGCCAAAGGCAATAACGTTATATCGACGATAGCTCTTGCCTTTACTATATCCTCAAAGGTCAACTTATATATCTGACTGCCGAGGATATCTCCTTCACTTTTTACAGTGACCTTCAAGGAATCTCCTTCAGCGGCGACTGTCTTATTTTCCGTATCAACAAAGGCTACGCCATATCTGCCAGATTCTTGCTCGCCTAAGATAGTTGTGGCTGTAAGTTTTTTAGTTTCATTGCTTACAACCACTTCTAAGCCGTCGGCGGCTAAAGTATCATCAGCGTTTTCTACAGTCCCTACCACAGTAAAAACAGGATTTGTAGTAGGTGGTTCGATCTTTTCTAACCAATCCTCCACACACCAGCCATTGTCACTTCCAAACTGCGCATGCCACCAACAATATCCATCAGCAAATATACCATTATCTTCATGTTCAACTATTTGTCCTGTGCTACCTGAAGGGATTGTAGTTATTATATTATCATCTATTTCTGGAGCGGTTCGTAAATGCAATTTAGCGGTAGTTTGCACATCATTGCCTGAATTGAATTTTGGAGAAAAGCTCCTTGTAACAATATTCGCATTAAAAGAAACTAACTTACCCCGGCTGTTTTCTCCTTTATAAACAACGAAGTGCAGATGGTTAGGAATGGATTCAAGACTCGTATTGGATATATAGCCAAGGAGTGTATTTTTATCCACGCTCTGACCGAGGCTAACCTGAATATCTTTCAAATGTAGATAACCACTCCACCAGGTATTGCCTTGATATTTATGTTCAATCAACAACTGCCCATAAGAGCCACCAGCATTAATGCAGTCTCCACCATACTTTTGGGCAACAACACCCTGTTCTACAGCATAAACCGGTTTCCCTTTATCCCAGTCAAATTCTGGAGAGTTCAGATTTGTATCCCAGGCGTATGTGTCATCCGCTTGACATATACCACCTCCGGGTGCATGTCCCCCGGATTTATACTGGTTAAAGCACCATTTTGCGCCTGAACACTGTTCAAGAGAAGAAACGACTTCCAAATCTCCAACAACTGGAGAAAGAACCTCTGACGGGATAGATGCGCTTCCTGCCGGGTAAGTTAAAGCAAACAGACAAATTAGACCTGTTACTAATCCAATTACCACTACGGATTTTCTATTAAGTCTTTCCCGCATTTTTTATATCTCCTTCAACGGACCAGACTTCCGAAGTCTCAAAGACTTCGGAAGTCTATAACCTAACTCACACCAAACGTTTAAGTGTTTTTATCTCACGGACAGGCCCACGTCGTAGGGTGGGCATCGCCCACAAAAACTTACTTCGATTTGGTGGGCAATGCCCATCCTACGGGATTGTTGCGTCTTAATTCACACCAGGCGTTAAAGAGACGGTGTTGGTTAGTTTAGAATAGAAATAAACCAACACCGTTGCTTTAGCTTCTGTCTTTAGACCGGTGATAAAATGGCGACTCACCTATATAGGCCTCAGCGAACTATCACCATCCTCCTTGTGCCTCTAAAGCCACCAGCCTCAATCGTATAGAAATATACACCGCTTGCAACCTGTTCACCTGTCTCGTTTTGTCCATCCCAATAAGCAGCTCGTCCCTTGCTGAGATAAAGCCCGGCTTGTCTGTGACCGATATCCAGTCTCCGTATCATTTGACCTTGAAGATTAAAGATGCTGATAACTACATCAGATTCTTTAACTAATTGAAATGGTATCCAGGTTTCAGGGTTAAACGGATTAGGATAGTTTTGTAATAGAGCGGTTTTGTCAGGAACAAGATCATCCATTCGCAAGTTCACCTTGATATAGCTTTTCACTATATCCGAAGTTGTTACCGTAAGGACAACAGGCTCTGATGCTACCCCCCTGGCAGTATCTCTGAAGTAGACCCCCAAAGTATCTCCAGGCTTTACCACGTCTTTTCTACTTAGGTCCACGAAGACGGCTGTATATCTTCCATTTTCCAGTTGTCCGACCTTCGCTTCGGCAACGCTGCCAGTTCTAAGGTTTTCAGCAGTAACGGTAAGTTCGGAATTTTGCGCTATTCTGTTTCCATCGTATATTGCACCGCATACAATAAAAGCCCAATGAGGATTTTCTTTCGATGGCGCGCCGGGCTTCGATGGAGCATTTGACCAGGCGGTTCCTGTGAAGACAACCTCTCTGGATTCAAGCTGATTGACGATGTACCCTTGCCCGCCTTCAATTGGAAAGCCATCTTCCTTGAACACTTCAGGCACAAAGGTTAAAAACTTACCTTGCTTCGTGTCATACCTGATGACCACAGTAGAACCAAGCTTTTCAGCAAAAGAACGGGCTGTAAGTGAGATTTCAGGATTGAGTGGCAATGAAATCATATTCAATCCTTTATCTAAGGATAAGGTGAACGACGAGATTGTTGGCGGCACTACTGGTGTTGTGCCATCTAAGGGGGCTAAATCTTTTGTGAGTATAGCGTCTGCATTGATTATGAAAAGCCTTGTGATTGATACCGCTTGCGTGGAGGTGCTAACACTTAAGAGATTCTTAGTTAAGATAGCCTCCTCGTTGATTACGAAAAGTTTCGCAAGCGAAACCGCTTGAGTAGGAATATCCACACTTTGCAGATTCCTTTCGAGAATAGCATCTGCATCAGTTATTTTAATCTCTGCCGCTGTTACATCTATGAGAAGTGCAAATGCAGAAAGTAGAATAAAGAATGAGAGAAAAGTCTTTACTGTTTTCATCTTTCACTCCGTATTGTGATTTTGATGGCGTCGAAATCTCAGGCAATTCCATTTCTCAACCCAGCTACTATTGAGCCTTATATATCAGCACCGTTGCAACGCCTGCGGATGGGTTGTCATCACAAGAAATTTCTATCTTGTGCAGCGTTCCAGTCGTGACTGATCCTTTGTATGAGCCGAATGCTCTTCCCCACGCTGAACTCACACTCTCGAGTTTATTAATCGTTGTTTCATCTACTTTCAATTCAGAACTACCGGTGTACCCACCCCACCCAGAGTGCCACTGCCTATATGCATAGTGGTAGTAAGAGGCTTCGTAAAGCGTGTAGGTCGCAGGAAGTTCCGCCTGCACGATATTTGACCCTTTTCCTGTCCTTGTTCTAATAAATAACGTCATGCCGTTTGCTTCCGGCGCCTCAAAGTCATAGTATTTTATATCTTTTTGCGGAACTATTGCGCTAATGGCATCCCCTGCGTTCCGCAACGCGTCTTCAAGCGTTGTGGACTGTATCACACTAATTACTGGCTTTTTAACATCTGCAGTTCCCCATTGCATTATCATCGCTGCTGGTTGGTCGGCCTTTATGTAAGCAACAAGCCAGCCATCAGTGTCCGCATACAGGTGCACACCTATTTCTCCGCCAAAGTCTGGAATTGGTGTTATCCCCACTATATAATTGTCGCCAACTTCCTCTACCTCCTTGAGAATCGACTTTATCTTTTCAATGTCAACTGTCGAGACCTTCACATACGCAGCTATTCCTGCTTCATCCGCAGGGAAAGCCTTTGTGGTTTGGGCCGCTTCCGCAGACGAGATAAAGGATGGTGCTTCAAGGGATATTCCGTTATTTCCTTTATTTATTTTCGGTCTGTCCATTAAACCGGACAATACCATCGTACAAATCGCGATGGTCACCAACGCGATAGAGGTTAGTAAAATTCTCAAACCGAATTTGGTTTTCATTGATTTCCTCCTTATTTTACTCACCTTTTACGAAAGGTGGTTTTTCAAGTGGTATTGAAGTAACATCTTGCTGTGAAAGCATTTTCCTTCATGGTTATTCAATTCCAGGAGAGATTTCCCTCCCTCTTTTCATAAACAGAAACAGATTCAAAGCCACAGCCAGGATTGAAAACAAGAACGCTAACCAAAAGCCAAAATTGTATTCTATCTGAATCATTCCTTCTCCTTCTTTCAACACATCGTTGTCGAGCTTGTATTTTAGCGCCAGGAGGAGAATCACCGTGGCTGCTCCTGCGATAGCTGGGGCCATTGCACTCCTTCTACCTTTGAGAAAGCACCCCACGAAAACTCAAAATCTCCGTCAAATGTATAGGCTTCAACACGATGTTGTCCCGGGTTCGCTATCCTGAGCAAGCCATCAGAAGCGACCGCAAGGTCAAAATAAGGACTGGGAACAACAAAACCTGGAACATTCCTGTCTTCGTCCTTTTTCCCAATGCGACGCGTTAGCTTACCAGAAGCGTCATATCGCAAAACTGTACGGTTACCTGCATCGGCTACGAACACATCTTTTCCTGAAACAGCAATGGATGTGAGAACGGCGTCTGGATTCAGAATGCCCCAGTTTGCCTCGCGCACGCCTTCTGGATTATAAACCTCCACATAGTTTTTCAACCCTACATATAAAGTACCATCAGCGGTTATAGTCAAACATCGGGGTGAATCGTTTAATTTAATTTCTAAAAGAAAGGTAGTGTCGCTATTGTGTACACGAATAGTCTTGTCTGCCGCCACATAAATTCGGTTTTCGGGTCCAACAGCGATACCTTGAAGAGCTTGAAATCTCGTCCTTATCTTATCTGCTTCCTTGTATTGAATAAGAGAAGGGTCAACTTTGGAAAAAGCACTCAAGTCGTATGTCAAATCATCGGTGGATATATCCCTTAGAGGCTTTTCAGAAATTCTTATATGTTCCGTGGTAAGGTATCAGAAGCTTAGTTATCCGAAAATCAATCCTCTTTTTCCTTTCGTCTAAAATTGTCAGAAATTCCAATTTTTATTATCCGCTTCTTT
>Ga0194113_10003093_pt1 | contig 22412 bp, 13 predicted proteins | sample TA2MahC200mmetaG_FD_146193 | JGI IMG/M metagenome (GOLD analysis project Ga0194113, IMG submission 146193) | Freshwater microbial communities from Lake Tanganyika, Tanzania - TA2015017 Mahale Deep Cast 200m | ecosystem: Environmental > Aquatic > Freshwater > Lake | place: Tanzania: Lake... | reverse complement strand
CCGTGCCTGCCAGGGCACGGAACGAGGACTGTCCACTGTTGCCGTGGTCGTTCGATCAGCGCCGGGAGGTGATCCGATGCGCTTGCCCTTGGCAGTCCTCGCGCCGTTCGCCCTTGCCGTTCCCTCCTGGTCCGCCGACTTCGCCGATGCCGACATGGAGCTTCCCGACCGCGGGCCGTGGGCCATCTACGGCACGCCCGTCGCGGTCGAGAAGAGCACGTTTGCGCGTGGCGGGACGCAATCACTGCGCGTGGTGACCGACAACCAGGACACGATGGGCGGCAACTACGAGGGCACCTCGCACAACCTCGGGCAGTTCGAGGCGGGCGATGTGCTGCACGTCTCGTTCTGGTTCAGCGCCCGCGAAAGCAAGCCCATCGTCGTCGGCATGGGGCGCACATCCTTCGAGGACCGCTGGGTGCTCTCGGGGACCGACTGGACGGCCGCCGATCTGACGCTCCGCTGCGCGCAGGCCGGGAACTACAACATCTGGCTCAGCCAGGAGGGCAGCGCGACCGAGTTCTTCCTCGACGACTTCCGGTTCGAGGTCCTCCGCCGGCCGCAACTCGGCACGGCGCCGGAGGCCGAGCGCGCGACGCTGGCAGGCGGGCCGCTGCGGCTGACGCTGTGCAAGCAGACGGGTGCGCTGGCGGGAATCGAGAACACGGCGACGGGGGAAGTCTACGCTCCGGTCGGCGCGCGACAGCCGTTGTTCGGACTGGAGCTACTGACCGCCGATGGCCGGGGCTACGAGACCATCCCGTTCACCGAGGCCCGGCTCACGAAGGTGGACGCGACGCAGGGCCGTGCGCAACTGGACTTCGAGGTTCCCTCGATCGCCACGACAATCGTGGTGACCATCGCGATGCACGCGGATGGCTCGGCGAGCTTCACCGGGACCGTCCGCAACGGCTCTCAGCGCACGATCACCGCCTTCGAGCTGCCGATGATCTACAGCGTCTGCCCGGCGGCCGATCCCGCGAAGCTGACGCTGGTGCACCCCTACGTGTGCGGGCAGATCCAGCCCGACCCGATCAAGGCGGGGGGCTTTCGGACGCTCTACCCGGGGCGCGCCGTGATGGGTTGGATGGACCTCTCGGGAGAGTGGGGCGGCGTGTACCTGGCGACACATGACAAGGAGAGCCTCGGCACGCGGCTGTTGGCGCAGCCCGCGCCCGGGCCGAGCTTCGACCTGTCGCTCGCGAAGGAGATCGTCGTCAAGCCCGGCGAGACGTGGGAGTGCCCGGAGGCGGTGCCTCGCGGTGCATGAGGAGACTGGCACGCCTCGGCGGACCGGTACCGCGAGTGGGCGCGCAGTTGGATGAAGCCGCCCGATCTGCCGGAGTGGATTCGGCGCGCCGACGGGTGGGTGCTGATGGGCGTGCAGAACGGCATCCCGTTCCGACAGATACCGGACGTGTATCGCCAGTCGGAGTGGATGGGGATCGACTACCTGCACGTGCAGGGCCAGGGCATCGACAACATGTGGTTCGACGAGCAGGGCAATCGCCAGAGCCACACGATGACCTACCTATACCCCAGCCCGAAGTTCGGTACGCCCGACGAGCTGAAGGCCGCCGTGCGCACGATCCACGAGCGCGGCGGGCATGTGATGTTCTACTTCGTCTACGAGCGCTGGACGCCGAGCCACTCCGTCTCTGATGACTTCGGCACCGGCAAGCGTGCCGATGTGCCCGCCCCCTACCTGCCGCCGCCGGTCGGCTTCTACACGGACAACGCTCTCCTCGAGAGCCCCGGCACGCAGCCGCCGACGGAGCACCCCTTCATGGCGGAGCGGATGATGTGCCTGGGCTCGCCCGGCTGGCAGGAGTGGATGCGGCACTGGGCCATCGACGTGTACGCCAAGGAGTATGGCGCGGACGGGTTCTACTGGGATGTCATGGGGCGCGGCGGGCCGGATCGCTGCTTCAATCAGCGGCACAACCACGCGGGACAGAACGAATGGGCGGCGGGCTGCGCCAAGGTGCTGGAGACGGTGACGCGCGAGGGCCGCGCGATCAACCCGGATTATTCGTCGGCGATCGAGGGTTGCTCGGACGTGCTCGGCCAGTGGAACGGCTTCCACCTCATGTCCGGCGCGACGATGACGCCGAACGTCTTCCGCTACACCTTCCCCGAGTACCTGTGTGTCGATGGCTTCTCGAACACGATCTGGAAGCTCACGCGCGTGCAGAAGGCGCGCCGCGTCTTCCTCGATGGCGAGCGCTTCGACCTGCACGGCTACGATCAGGAAGTGAAGCAGATCATCAACCTCCGCAAGCGCATCAAGCCCTTCATCGACTGGCCGGCGGTTTTCCGCGATACGGTCGGCCTGAAGGTCTCCGACCCCCGCGTGCAGGCGCGAGCGTTCCTGCGCCACGACGGCCGCAACAGCGCGCTCGCCATCACGATGATGAATGAGGAGGGCGTCGAGAACGCGACCGTGGAAGTGGACTGCACACCCATCGGTCGGCCGATCACCGCGCATATGTTCCGGCTCGATGGGACGGTGAACGAGATCGAAAACGTGGGCGCCGAGACGCAGGTTATCCCCGTGCCCACGGATGGCGTCTCGGCAGCTGTGATCGTGAACAACGTTGCGCCGGAGCTGGCGGTCGTCCCCTGGATCGAGCAGATCATGCGGCCGGGGGAGGACGGATATGTCGTGTCCTACTTCATGCCGCTGCGTGGTCTCCCCGAAGTCACCTGCCGCATCACGAACCCGCCCATCTCGCCGACAGAGAACTGGAGCGATCCGAACAACTTCAGCCTCGTTGACCGGACGGAGCATCGCGATCCGGCGCACCTCGCAGGGCTGAAGCGTTGGGAGAGGGTCACCGCGCAGTTCTCCTGGCCGGGCGGCGAGGCGAGCGTCTGGACGATCCTGGCGCCGCCACTGGTGAACGGCAACTTCGAGGAGGTCGAGGACGGCCGGCTCGTCTACTGGGGCGCGCCGCCGTGCGACGAGGACCCGGCCGAGGGCAGGTACTGCATTCGGCTCGACCAGACCACGGCGCCCCAGAAGCTCATCATGACGCTCACGCCGGTCAAGCCGAACTGCCGCTACCGCTTCCGGTGCATGGTGAAGCGCCTGGGCGAGCAGTGGGCCGGGGCCCACTTCGTCGAGTACCTCGAAGGCTCCGAGTTCGTTCGCTCGGCGATGCTCAACAGCACCAAGCGCGGCGAGTGGGAGACGCTGGAGACGGAGTTCACCACCCACCCCAACCCGCGCAGCTCCGCGATCTACCTCTACAACTTCGACGAGCAGCAGCCGGCGTGGTTCGATGGGCTGGAGCTCGAGGAGGCTCGATAGCCGCAGGACAAGCGATGACTGCCCCGGTAGGCTCGCAACCTGCCGGCGTCAGCGGAGGGGAGGCTTCCGATGCGGTACGTGCCCTGGGTCGCCTTCGCAGTCGGCGTGCTGATCGTGGTGATTGTGCTGGTGCTCATGTACCGGCGCGCGCGGTCGTCGGGCCTGTTGCCCGGCGGTGCGCGCGGGGGCCGGCGTGTCACCAGCCACTTCACAAGCCTGGGCTTCTACTCGCCTGGCGTTCGCTCGGTGGACGCACACGTGCGGGAGATCGCTCAAGACGCGACGGAATCCGGCACGCGCATCGCTGCAGACGGCGGCGCCTATGTGGTCTGGCGCCCGGGGGAGGGCATCGAGGTCTGGCTGCAACTCAATCAGCATGACGAGATCACCGGTGGTGACCCTCACTTCGTCGGCCCAGGCCGAGTTGTCGTCGGCATCACCGAAGTCCAGGCCGACGTCGACTCCCCGCTTGCCGGGAGCATCAAAGGGTGGGCCGACCCTCAGGGCGGCATGGCTGATGACGGCGAGTATCCGTTCACCTTCTGGGTGCCAAACCTCCAGCAGGTGCGCGAACGCGTGAGGCCGGGGAAGCGAGTGACATTCCAGATCGCCGCCTTCGCGCACGAGCTGACCTGCTTCGCCTCTGAAGAGGAGCGCCAGAAGGACGCCGTGGGATCGAGGTTTGCGCCGGAGTCTTTCATGCCCGGGATCATGGCGGCCATCGCCTCTAGGAGAGCCCCGGCCGAAGGCGAGCCCGAGCCGCCCGAGGGCATGTTCACGGGGTACATCCAGCAGGCCGAGGAGCTCACCAACCCCGCCACCGGCCAACCGTTCCATCGTCTGCTCGTCAAGACCCTCGGAGGGACCTATGATGTCGTCGCCGACCCCGCAGTCCTCAAGGGCACCCCTACCGTCGGCGGCCTCGCTCAAGGGGTCTTCTGGCTCAGTGGACAGCCGGTCGAGACCGAGCGCTAGGGCGTCAGGTGGGCAACCCGCCCCATTTGCCGCAACCGTCCGGAGGCGCAACCGCATGAACACACCTGTCCTGATGTCCGCCACGCTGGCCGCTGTCGCCTCGCTACTGTCGCTGCCAAGCCTCGCCGCGGAGTTCCATGTCGCGGTCAACGGCGATGACGGCAGCAGCGGCACGAAGGCGAGGCCCTTCGCGACCCTTCAACGAGCGCGGGACGCAATGCGCGAGCTCAAGGCGAGGGGGCCGCTGCCCAAGGGCGGCGTCACCGTGTGGCTTCATGCGGGCGTGTATCGGCTGGACCGGAGCTTCGAGCTGACGGCGGAGGACTCGGGCACCGCGGAGGCGCCGGTTGTCTACCGCGCCATGCCGGGGGAGACGGTCAGGCTCGTTGGCGGGCCCGCGATTCCGCTGGAGGCGTTCGGGCCGGTGACCGATGCGGGCGTGCTGCAGCGACTGGACGAAAGTGCGCGAGGGAAGGTGCTGCAGGCCGATCTGAAGGCTCTTGGCCTGGCTGACTTCGGCGGGGAGTGGCCAGTGAAGTTCCGTGGCTATGCGGGCTGGCCGGAGCTGTTCGTCGATAGCCGCCCGATGACCCTGGCACGCTGGCCCAACGAGGGCTATGCCCGCGTCGCGAAGGTCGTCGATCCAGGCTCGAAACCCCGCTGGGGCGAGACGCCGGACCGTGGGGGCACGTTCCAGTACGACGGCGACCGGCCCGCGCGCTGGACGCAGGCCGGTGAGGTCTACCTGAGCGGCCACTGGGCCTTCCAGTGGTTCGACGAGTGCCTGAAGGTCGCGAAGATCGACCCGGCGGCCAAGACCGTCACCTTCGTCGCGCCGCACGTCTACGGTCTGGGTACGGGCTTCGTCGGCGAGTACTTCGCGCTGAACCTGCTCGAGGAGCTGGACTCCCCCGGCGAGTACTACCTGGACCGAGGGACCGGTCTCCTCTACCTCTGGCCGCCGGAGCCCCTGGCGGGTAAGGAGATCGGCATCTCATTCCTGGGCGAGCCGCTGCTCAAGATGACGGACACGGCGTTCGTCACCGTGAGGGACATCGTCTTCGAGTTCGCGCGTGGGCAGGCGGTCACGATCAGCGGGGGGCATGACAGCCTGATCGCGGGCTGCACGGTGCGGAACATCGCGACCGATGCCATCAGCGTCTCCGGCGGGACGAACAACGGGGTGGGCGCGTGCGACCTGTACGGCATGGGCGGCGGCGGCATCTCGCTGAGCGGGGGAGACCGGGCGACGTTGACGCCCTGCGGCAACTACGCCGAGAACAACCACATCCATCACTTCGGCCGGCTCTTCCGCGCGCACCATGACGCGATCAACCTCAACGGCGTCGGCTGCCGCGCTTCCCACAACCTCATCCACGACGCGCCGCACCACGCGATGGACTTCAGCGGGAACGACCACCTCGTCGAGTTTAACGAGATGCACCACGTCTGCCTGGAGTCCGACGATGCGGGCGCGATCTACACCGGGCGGAACTGGACCGTGCGCGGCACCGTAATCCGCTACAACTACTTCCACGACGTCGGCAGCGGCACGGGCGTCGGCAACCAGGCGATCTACCTGGACGACACCGCCTGCGGCACGACGTGCATCGGGAACGTCATCGAGAGGGTCTACCGCGCGTTCCTCATCGGCGGCGGGCGCGACAACCTCGTCGAGAACAACGTCATCGTGAACTGCCCGATCCCGTTGCACATCGACAACCGCGGCATGGGCGGCGAGTGGCTCGAGGGCCAGGAGGTCTACAACAAGCTCCGCAACGACCTCAAGGAGGTGCCCTACCAGGGCGACCTGTGGCGCGCGCGCTACCCGACGCTCGCGAACATCCTGGAGGTCGAGAACGGACTGCCGGCGGGCAACGTGATCGCGCGGAACCTCATGTTCCGCTGCGGTGGGATGAACCTCGCCAAGGAGGCTCAGGAGAACAGCACCTTCGAGGCCAACTGGGAGACGAAGGACGACCCCGACTTCGTCGATGCCGCCCACGGCGACTTCGCGCTCAAGCCCGATGCGGCGGCGTTCGAGAGGATACCGGGCTTTGAGGCGATCCCCTTCGAGCAGATCGGTCTCGTGACCGACGAGTACCGTCGGACGGTTCCCGCGGCGACGCCCTGGATCGAGCCGCAGTCGGGGGGCTTCGTGGGCGAGCTGCAGGTCACTCTCGGCTGTCGCACGCCGAACGCGGTGGTCCGGTACACGCTCGACGGCTCCGACCCGACCGCGAAGTCACCGCGCTACGCCGGGCCGCTCAAGCTCACCGCTACGGCCACGGTCAAGGCCGTCGCCTCCGGACCGGGCGGGGTAGAGGGCAGCCAGTCCGGCGCCGCGAGCGCAACCTTCACGGCGCTCAAGCTCGGGCCGGGCGCCGGCGTGTACCTCAGCGACCTCGTGCCGGCCGAGTCCTTCGTGCACGGCGGCCTGAAGAAGGACGCGAACTACAGCGGCGCCCCGATCACGATCGCGGGCCGGCAGTTCGCCAAGGGTCTCAGCACGCACCCCGAGACCACGGAGCAAGGCGGCCGGGCATTCGTGGTGTATGCGCTGGAGCGCGGTCTCGCCGCCGCGAAGCGCTTCCGCGCGTGGGTCGGTATCGATGACTCGGCTGAGAAAGCAGGCTCCTGCACCTTCATCGTCGAGGTCGAACGCAACGGCCAATGGGAGAAGGTCTTTGAGAGTGACATCCTCCGCGGCGGCCAACCAGCCGCGGAGATCGACGTGGACATCAGCGGCGCGAGCCGTCTCCGCCTGACGACGACCGACGCCGGCGACAACATCAACTCCGACCACGCGGAATGGGCCAAGGCGAGGGTGGAGTAGGAGGGCCGGGAGCAGTCGACGCCGAACCCATCGACCACCGCAGCTACGGCATGGCCGGGCGGCGTGCCGGGGGCACGGGAGGGAGGGTCGGCTCCCTTGAGTCTCGCGGCGATGCCGAGGGTCGGGCGGATCTCTCTCCCGCTCGACGTGGGTCTTCTGGGCGGCTTCCTCGTATCGGGCCTCCTGTTCGGGCTGGTCGCCCTTGCGCCGTGGCTTCGCGACCCCGAGCATGCCACGCCGCCGGAAGCGGGAGCGGCGATCATCGTCGGGGGATGCGTAGCCGGGTTCTGGATGACCTGGGCCATACTCACGTGGAACGGTTGGGCCGCAATCCAGGACGGCCACGCTGCGCTGACCCCTCGCCAAGCAGTACTCCCCCTGCTGATCCCCCTCTTCAACCTGTACTGGGTGTTCCGGTGTTACTGCGGGCTGGCCCGCGGCATGCACGCCTTCGCCGCCCGCCACCGCACTCCGGGAGTGCAGCTGGATGAGGGGGCTTGCGTCTGGTACGCGGCCCTATTCGGCGTGTCTTTCGTGCCGGTGATCGGGCTGCTGTCCCTGGCAGCCTGCATGGTGTCGGTAATTCCACTTGCAGTCGCGCTGGGCCAGTCCATCAACGCGATCGCCGCCGCGCAGGAGAAGGCCCTCGGTAGGCTTGAGACGCGGCCCGAGCGAGCGCCAAGCGAGTCAAGAACGCGCTGCCCGCGCTGCGGGACTATGAACACGGCGCGCGCGTTGGTGTGCGCCGACCCGCACTGCAAGTTCACGCTTAGGAGGAAGTGCACGAACTGCGGGAAGTCGGTCGCGTATTCCCGACTTGCGTGTGCGAGGTGCGGCTGTGAGACGGATCTCGCACGCTATGCCAAGGGGAACTACGACCTGACAACCATCGCCGTGGGGGGCGTGGGGGAGATTGCGCGGGCGGAGCACAAGAGCACAGGCGAGGTGCACGCGTTCAAGACGCTGCGCGCTAGGCATCGAGAAGACCAGGCCGCTCTCGAAGCCTTCGAACATGGAGCAGCCGTCCTGATGTCCCTATCCGCGCCTGGGGTGCTCAAGGTCCTGGCCTTCATCGACGACGTGGACTTGCCCTACTACGTGATGCCCTTCCTCAGCGGCGGGACGCTGGCGCAGTACATGGGCGCGGCCGGCCCCCTGCCCTGGCAGGAAGCTGCGCGCATCTGCATCGACATCACCTACGCCGTGGAGTACTTGCATCACAACGGCATCCTCCACCGCGACCTCAAACCCAGCAATCTCACACGGGAGTGCCCGGAGGGGCGGTTCGTCATCACCGACTTCGACACGGCGCTGGCCCCAGATGCAGGAAGCACCAAGGTCGGCACGGGGGAGGGCGGCTACACCTTGGAGTACGCAGCGCCGGAGCAACTGAACGGCGACCCCGCGGACTCACGAGTAGATGTCTACGCGCTGGGAACGATCCTCTACGAGATGATCACGGGGAACCGCGGGCTCGAGTGGACGCAACGGTTGGCGGCCTACGCACACCCGGGATCGTTCGGGACCCCGAGGATCCCGATAGGGACCGGTCTGGGGCGCGCGACGGAGGAGATGTCCAACGTAGTCGCCAAGGCCACGGTGATCCCCCCCAAGCACCGCTACGCCGACATGGCGGCCTTCCGCGAGGCTCTGTTAAGGGCGAGCGCGGCGACGAGGTAGCGGCCACCGCCCTCATGCACGAGCCGCGCCTGCCACCGGCCCGATGACCGCCTTCACGATCTCGCCGGGACGATGTGTCACGGCCTCAACGGCGGCGGGGAGGTCCTCCAGCGCGGTGATCCCCGTGATGATCTCGTCGCACCGGTAGACGCCGCGGGCGAGCATGTCCAGACCGATGGCGCCGAGGCGGGTCCAGCGCTCCGCCTCGAAGGGGAAGGGATAGGGCCAGTGGTTGTTCTGGAGGCGCGGGCACTTGTAGTGCCAGGCCTTGACGTTGATCGTCTCGGGCTGCACGTGGAATCCGTAGACGTAGATGGTGCCGAAGGGGCGGACGAGTTCGGTTGCTGTGTCGAGCGCGCCCTGCACCCCGGCGACCTCAAAGACCAGGTCGAAGCCCGCCCCGCGCGTGAGTTCCTCCACCGCCCGTGCGACGCCGCCTTCGCGCACGTTGTACGCCCCATCCGCGCCGTGACGTAGCGCGATCGCGAGCCGCTCGGGCACCATGTCCACGATGCCGACTCGATGCACGCCCCGATAGCGCGCGCCCTGCGCAATGAGCTGTCCGAAGTACCCCGCGCCGACGACGCAGACCGAGTCAGCTGGCTGGATGTCCGCCCCGAAGACCGCACGCGAGATCGCCGCCAGAGGCTCAGCCAGACCGTAGGCGAAGGGCACGCCCTCAGGCAGGTGGTAGACGCGCGGCTCCTCCTGCAGGTAGTAGTCCCCGAAGCCCATGAACCCGTCCACGCACCAGAGCGTCGCGACCCGATCGCCGGGCTTGAAGCGCGTCACCTCGCTCCCGACCTCGGCGACCACGCCGTTCGGCTCGTGGCCGATCTGGTCCGTCGGGTACGTGACGTCCGGGTCCTTGCCGGTGATCACGTACAGGTCGGTGGTGCACAGCCCTACGGCGCGAGTCTCGATGAGCACCTGCGTCGGCGAGGGCTGCGGAACAGGCGCCTCGATGATCTCGATCCGATTCGGCTCCGCGACGATAGCCTTGCGCATGGTCAGTCCTTTCCTCACACCGCATGGACCTCGCGCAACATCGCGAGCGCCTGCTCGACCATCGCCTCGCCGGTGCCCGGCGCCGAGGGGCTGTGCAATCCGGCCCAGAGCTGGTACCCGCCGAGTTCGTAGGCCTCGCGGTTGCCGATGTACCCGAGCGTGTCGTTCGCCAGGCCGATGACGTACGTCCAGCGGAACGGCGACCGGCGCCGAATCTCCAGGCCGAGCGCCGCGAACATCTCGCCGGGGATGCCGACGAGCGCGATCTCCCCCAGCCGGATCACCTGCAGCCACGTCTGTTGCTCCTGCCCCTGCAGCGGAGCCAGCGTCGCCCGGTCCTCGCGCAAGATCCGCTGGTGGATCGCCAGATCCTCGGGAGCATACGTCTCGCTCCAGTACTTCACCGCCGCCTCCTCCGCCGCTTCGTCGAACTCCCGTATGCGGTAGGTGAACGGGCGCTTCAGCACTGCCATCGGCGCGACGGGCACCGGCTCCGCCCGCTGCAACCCCTGCTCGACAGCGGCCACAATGCGATGGACGCACTCGGCGGGCGATACAGCGTGGATGTTCTCGGTCGAGCCGAACTCCCCCGTGTTGTGGCTTGAGCCGAACGCGCCGGGTAGGAAGAGCGTCACGCCGCCGTGCCGGCGTTCCAGCTCCTGGGCGGCGAGGCCGTAGAACGCGGGTGAGAGCGCGCCCTTGGTGAGCGCGCCGATGTTGTGCACCGAGTGGCTGAACAGCAGGCCGACCATCTCGCCGCTCGGCTTCCGCAGCGTGAAAGCCGGGAGGTCGGGATCGAAGGGCCCGGTCGGCCGGACGACCTGATCCCAGGAGTACGCATACCAGGCCGTCGTACCGTCCTTCAGCAGGTAGCGGCTGTTGCAGCCGACGCTCGCCTCCTGGCTCTCGGCGAAGAGCAGGTCCGCTTCGTCCAGCGCCTGGAAGGCCTGGGCGGCTGCCTCCACTATGGCCGCCTGCAGGCGCCGGCAGAACTCCGCATCCCGCCGGCAGCCGAGGATGTCGATGGTGCAGGGCGCGTGGTGCGTATGGGTGGCGCAGATGAGCAGGTTCGCGAAGGGAATGCCCGTCTCCGCCGTGATCTGCTTCGCGCAGGCCTCCTGCACATCGGCCGGGATGATGAGCGTATCGCAGGACACGATGCAGAGGCGCTCTTCCGCCTCCAGCACGACGGCAGAGGCGCGCAATTCCGCCTCCTGGCCGGGAGGCAGGCCGACTACGCCTTCTTGCGTCGGAATGGGCACTGCGGCAGCTGCCGCTCTGGGAACTCCCACTGTGGTCGCTCCGCTCACTTCCCCCAGCGTACGTCGGCGGCCGGGAGCGTGGCGACGATCTCCTGCAACCAGATGCTGAACTCGGCGGCATGGTCGATGTAGATGAGCAGGATGTCCGGCTCGTTCTCGTCACGCCAGCCGCCCTCGGGGTACTGGGTCTCCAGCAGGAAGTCCGCGAAGGCGCAGGCAGCATCCCGCGCGCGGCGGTCGCCCGTGCACAGGTAGTACCACGCGGCGCCCAGGCTGCTCTTCCCGCTGCCAACGAACGTGAACGCGTCCTCGTGGCAGCGCAGCTTGAACTCGAAGAAGCGCTTCGCGTTGTCCAGGTACGTGCCGAGTCCCGTCGCCTGGTACAGCTTGCACATCAGCTGCAGCGGGAGGCCCACCTCCCAGTAGTCCTGCTTCGGCTTGGTCGTGTCGATGCACAGCGCGCGGTCGGCGTCGATCTCGGGCGTCACGAGGCGGCCATCGCGGGTGGTGCAGTAGTAGAAGCGGCTCTCGTCGGGCTGCTGCTGCAGTACGCTGATCGCCCAGTGCGCGCAGCGCTGCGCGACGTCCAGCCGGCCGAAGTAGAGCGCCGAGAGCCCCGTGCAGCACGTCGCGAGCGAGCGCAGGTTCGCATCGCCCTCGAAGTGCGGGAAGCCGCCGCACGGTGCTTGGCAGGACAGCAGGAAGGACATGACGGGGTACGTCAGGTCGAACCGCGCCAGCCGGTGCGCGCCCTGGAAGAACCACGAGTGCTTGTAGACATCGCTGTTGTAGGCGGCCAGGCGGCCATCCGGCTGCAGCCGACTGTCGCGCACCCACGTCAGCAGCCGGTGCGCGTTCTCCGCGTAGCCGGCCAGGCCCCAGGAGTATGCCTGCTTGTGGAAGGCATCGACCGCGTAGCCGTCCCAGATGTAGCCGCCATCCTCCTCCTGGTATCCGATCTGGTAGAGCACCGCCTTCCGGGCGGCCTCGCGGTAGAGCCGCAACCGTTCGTCCATGGGTGACCACCTCCTGGGAAGATGGAAAAAGGGGGACACCATACCAATTCCCGACGTCAGGAATTGGTATGGTGTCCCCCTTTTTCCTCCACGACGCGCCGAAGGAGAGCGGAGTAGTACCGGTAGTTGTCCAGCGACACGTCGGGGGGCACGAGATGATCGACCTGAGGGAAGTACCCGCCATGTAGGCAGAGCCACGGGACCTTCGAGAGCACCTCGCGGTCGATGTCGCTTCGACGGCCGGCAAGCGCGCGCTTGTCGATTCCGCCCTGGATGATGAGGCTGCGACCGTACTGTTTGCGGATCGCGATGGGATCGCTGTTCGACGCAATCTCAAAGGGCCTCAAGCCCGTCACCCCGGCCTCCAGCCACAGCGGGATCAGCGCGTCGTTGTTGCCGTCGCTGTCCACGATGATGATGTCGATGCCACGGGAGTGCAGTAGGTCCGTCACGCGCTTGAGAGGCGGCAGCATGAACCGGCGGTAGGTGTCCGGCGAACACAGCGGGCCGCTCTTGGCGCCCATGTCCTCCCAGATGAAGGCGAAGTCGAGGTCGATATCCCGCAGGATCGGCTCGATCAGCGCGATCACGAAGTCGGCGATGTGCTCGCACATCTCCTGCACGAGCGCGGGGTCGTCGTAGAACATCAGCGAGAGGCGCTCGACGCCCATGAGGCTGCGCGGCCAACCATAGAACGAGCCGCACCACAGCCCGAGCGGGTAGTCGCGCTCGCGGACCTGCGCGACGTAGCGGGCCCACTCCTCACCCTCCGGTCGCCGGCCGGGGATCGAGGCGTCGAGGCGCGGCCGCGCGATCTGCTCCCAGTCGTCGCGGCTGGTGATGGGGTACTCGATCCACTCGGGCATGCACCGCAGCGGGTCGTCCCTCAAGAGCCGAACCGTGTTGCCCTCCTCATCACGCACGATCACATGGCGGTCGGTCTGGGAGAGCACCTTGCGCTCAAGTGGGGGGTACAGATGGGGCCCGTACGGCCCCTGCATCGCAACGGGGACGCAGTGCTCCTGATCCGTTCCGAGGTACTCCGCGAGGTTGGCGCCCTCGGGCAGCCCCTCAGCCTGCCAGCGCCGCAGCGTCTCCTGCCATAGCCACGGCTGGAGCAGGAAGGCGCGGTCGGTCGGCTGAAAACGCGCCGTCGCCAGGAAGCGTTCGCGGGGTGTCATCAGGGGGAGCACCAAGACGCGGTGGGCCGTTCGGGACTGTCCCGTTTCCTGCCCTCCGGGGCAGGAAACGAGGACTGTCCCCTGTTGGCGGTGGGGTTCACCAGCTGCCTCATCAAGCGGAGCCCATCACCGCCTCGACGATGGCCTCAGCCGTGATGCCGAAGCGGCGCTTCAGGTCCTCGTAGCCACCTACCATGCAGGCGAACACATCCTGCAGGCCCAAACGGCGCAGCGGCGTCCCCGCCCCAACCTCGGCCAGCACCTCAGCTACCGCGCTGCCGAGACCGCCGATGACCGTGTGCTCCTCGATGGTCACGATGAGTCGCGTCCTCGCCGCCGCCAGCACGGCCTCGCGGTCGATGGGCTTCACCGTGTGCATAGACAGGACCCGCGCGGCAATGCCTCGCTCCGCCAGCAGCTCACCCGCTCGCAGCGCCTCAATCGTCGCCGCGCCGGTGCCCATCACCGTCACGTCATCCCCTTCACGCAGCACGCTCGCCTCCCCGAGCCGGAACGTGCGCTCGCCTTCCGGCGTATCGATCGGCAACAGACCACCCGCGAGGGCGATGTAGAACGGCCCTTCAGTCGCAGCGGCGGCGCGGATGGCGTGCTCGGTCTCGAAGCCGTCGGCGGGCATCACCACCGTCATCGTGGGGATCAGCCGCATCAGGCCGATCTCCTCCATCGCGTGGTGCGTGCAACCCCAGCCGGCATACATCACGCCGCTGCCATACCCGCCGATCACCTTCACGTTGCGGCAGCCGTACCCGAGGTCGGTGCGAATCTGCTCGAAGCACCGCATCGTCACAAAGGGGTTCATGCCGATGGCAAACGGGGTCTTCCCGCGCACGGCCAGCCCGGCGGCGATCCCGATGAGGTTCTGCTCGGCGATGCCGATCTCAATCGCGCGCTCGGGGAACTCATTGTGCAGCGGGATGAGGAAACCCCAGCAGTCGCAGCTCACGCCGCAGATGCGAGGGTCCTCACGCGCGAATTCGAGCAGCACTTCACCAAATGCCTTCGCCATCTTCGTGCCTCTTCGCGCCTTCTTCGCGCGCTTCGTGTTTCAGCCCTCGGCCTCCCCCAACTCCGCCAGCGCCGCCTGCATCTGCTCCGCGTTGAAACGGTCCATGTGATGGTGCCGGCTCAGCGAGACGCCCTGGCCCTTGACCGTCTGAGCGACGATGGCCGAGGGCTTGCCTGGCTCGAAGGGCACGGCTTCGAGCACCTCCACGATCTGCGGCATGTCGTGGCCATCGATCACGCGCACACTCCAACCGAAGGCCATCCACTTCTCGGCGAGCGGTTCGAGCGCCATCATCTGCTCGGTCGGCCCGGTCTGGTACATGTTGCGGTCGACGATGGCAATCAGGTTGTCGAGCCGGTGGTGCGCGGCGGCCATCGCCGCCTCCCAGTTCGATCCCTCCTGCAGCTCGCCGTCGCCCAGCAGCACGAACACGCGGTTCGCCGCGCCATCCATCCGCACGCCGAGCGCCGTGCCGACGCTGATCGACAGCCCATGCCCCAGCGAGCCGGTCGAGACGTCGATCCCCGGCGTCACCCGCGCACAGGCGTGCCCGGAGACCAGGCTGTCCAGTTCCAGGTGCCGCACGAGTTCGTCCTCGCTGAAGAACCCGCGCATCGCCAACGCCGACGACAGCGCCGGCACGCAGTGACCCTTACTGAGGATGAAGTAGTCGCGCCCATCCCACGAGGGGTTCTGCGGATCGACCTTCAGGATGTGGAAGTACAGCGCCGCCAGCAGGTCCGCAATCGACAGCGAGCCGCCGGTGTGGCAGTCCGACATCCCCGCGATCCGCACGACGTTCACGCGGATGCGTCGGGCGTACTCCTGCAGTGCTGCGGTCAGGTCGTCGTTCGAGGCCATCATCCGGACCCCCGAGGTTAGGTCTGGCGAGGCGGGCGTCGCCGGGCCTCGTCACGTGCTGAGCAGTGCCGCAACCTGATCCATGTCGGAAATGATGCCGTCCGCCACGAGTTCGTGGAACCCATCGATGTCCCTCACGTACCGCAGCGAGCGCATCATCCCGCCGATGGCCGAGAAGACCGCCAGGGAGGGCAGGCTGACCCGCGCCACTCCGCAGTCACGGAGCTGCGCGATCGACATTTGCCCCATGTTGTAGGGCATACCCGCTGCGATGCTCAGCGGCCCGTCAACTTCCCGGACCAGAAACCTCACCTGCTCCAGCGTCGCCACCCCGATCACGAAGGCCAGGTCCGCGCCGGCCTCGAGGTAGAGGTTCGCCCGCTCGGCCGCCTCTCGGAGCGCGGCATCGGGCGAGTCGCCTACAGTCAGGGCGTCCGTGCGCGCATTGATGATGAGGTCGGGCTCTCCCTCGGCCGCCGCAGCCTTGCGGGCCGCTCGGAGCTTCTCCACCGCCGGCTCGCGGTCGATGACCCGCCTCGGTCCCGGAACTCCGAGGACCTGGTCCTCGATGTTGACCCCCGCGACCCCGGCCCGCACATACCCTCGAATCGTCTCCGGTATCACCGACGCGTCGCCGAACCCGTCCTCGCCGTCCGCCATGACCGGGATGCGAACCGCCCCGACGATACCCTCCGTCGCCGATAGGTTGCGCTCGAAGCCGAACTCGGCCTCGGACGGGCAGCAGGCCGCCAGGGCCATGCTGAACCCCGAGCACTGCACCGCCTTGAAGCCCAGCTTCTCGATGATGCGCGCCGACAGGGGGTCATACGCATCCGGCATGACCAGTGTCTCCCCCGACGCCAGCAGCTTCCGCAACTCGCTTGCCTGACTCATCGCCCTCCCTCCTCGTGCGCGGCGAGCGCCCTCTCATACATACGGTGGCGTCTCCGACCTTCCGCTCCGCGCAGATCTCTCCGCGGTTTCCAACACGCTGATGACCCTACGCCCGTCCTCGGCCGACACCGGCGCCGGCGCTCCCCGCAGCAGGTGATCCGCCAGGTCCGCGTAGTGGGTGACCCAGTCCGACTCCTTGTACGGGACTTGCGTTTCGCCCTCCTCGGTCACCAGGCGGAAGCTGCCGATGGACGGGCCGATGATCTCGCGGCAGTAGCCCTCGATGGCCCCGGCGCCCGAGTCCTCGATCGCGCCCTTCGTCCCGAGGATGCGCCAGAGCGGCTTGCCGACCATCGCGAGGCTGGACTGCATGATCTCGCCGACCGTGCCGTCCTCGAAGAGGATGATCGCGCGCGTCTGCTCCTCGTTGGACACGTCCGGCCACAGCAGCTTGTGGAAGAAGCCCGTCACCTGCGTCATGCGGCTGGGCACAAGCGACAGCACCCAGTCGATGGCGTGGGCGCCCCAGTCATAGAGCGCGCCGCCGCACACCTCCTTCGACGAGCGCCACGCGGCGCCGGGCTTCCCGTAACCGCAGGCAGAGACCTCGATGTGGAACACTCGCCCGAGGCGCCCCTGCTCGATGACCTCGCGGATCGCGCGCACGTTGCCGTCGCGGCGCCGGTTGTGGAACACGGAGAGGCTGCGGCCCGCGGCCTGCGCAGCGTCGATCATCGCGGTCGCTTCGGCCGTGTTCAGGCACATCGGCTTCTCGACCACCACTTGCTTCCCCGCATTCAGGCACTCGATCACGATCGCTGCGTGCGTGTTGTGTTGCGTTACCACGGAGACGAGGTCGATGTCATCGCGCTGCAGCATCTCGCGCAGGTCCAGGTGCGCATCGACGCTCGGCCAGTCGCTCTGCGCCTTGGCCAGGCAGGACGGATCGCGGTCGCAGATCGCCACGAGCTTGAGGTCCGGCACCGCCTCGATCCAGCGGGCATGAACCCACCCGAAGTTGAACGTCGGACCGTAGCCGACGATCGCGCAACGAATGGGACTTGTCAGGGCCTTCTCAGGCATCGCTTGCCTCACGGAGCGTCGTGTGGCTGCACTTGCACGAAGTTCACAGCGATCTGCTGGCCGACCGGCCCGCCCGGCGTCTGGTCGTCGAGCCAGTCCGCGATGACCACGCGCGCCTGGTCCGCGGTCGCGCGGAAGACCAGCCAGTGGTAGTTCATCCACGCACGGTTCTTGTCGTCATAGGGCGGCAGATGGTGGCTGTAGCAGTTCGGGAAGACGTGCTGGAGCTGCTTCTCCGGGAGCACTTCCGCGCCCGTTACGTTGACGCCGAGCGCGAGCTTCTGCTCCTTACCCAGCTCGCCGAGGTCCGCGCTGAACAGGCGCAGCGAGTAGAGCCGCCCGGGCGTCAGTTCGCGGAGGGTCTGGCTGATACGGTTCGGCGCCTTGTCGCTGCGTTTCAGGACGGCGAAGGTATCGCCCTGGCTCGTCTTCGGGTAGCGCCCCTCCAGCCAGCTGAACCCGCTCATGCTGCTCGTGGTGATTCCGCCCTCCTCGGCGGGCGAGACCTCCCAGCCCTGCGTTCCCTCCTCGAAGTCGCCGTTCGCGAGGTGGGGCAGGATGTACGGGTCATCTGTCATGCGCTCCGCGCGGCCCTCGATGGCGTAGTGCCGGAAGAGCTTGCCGGCCCAGCGCACGGTTTCCTCGTCGGCGTAGCTGCACAGGTAGGTCATCAGGCCTGCGACGTTCGCGAAGGCCGGGTCGTTCGCCACGAGATGGAACTGCATGTCCAGGTAGACCTTGTGATCGACCGCTGGATCGACATCGAGGCTCTCCGGCGGCGCACTGAAGTAGCCGAAGCAGACCACCATCCGCGCGGCCGATCCCGGCATGGCCTTCTCCCAGCGCTCGGCCTCCTGCGCGAGGACCGAGTCCAGGTAGCCCCTCGCCGCTTCCTCGCTGCGTTGCTCCGGAAGATAGCGCTCCAGCGCGAAACGGTGCCCGCCGCTCAGCACCGCCCGCATGAACGCCTCGCTCGCCGGCGAGCCGTACATCGAGCCGCAGTAGGGGTAGAACGACCTCCCCCTCAGCGCCGGGTTGGCGTTCAGCCGCTTCACGGCTTCCGTCCAGCCCGGGTACTGCGGCAGGTCGCCGCTCCAGAACTCATCCACGATCAGCCCGTCCAGCAAGGGGTCTTTCATGCCGGCATTGCCGCCCCAGAAGGCCTCTGCGTCATCGGCGGTGACGGCCTCCTGCTTCCCGATCCCGAGCGCCATGCACTCCACGATCCACCGCCTGCCCTGTTGCTTCCACTCCTCGGCGAACGGCCGCTGCGCATCGCTGCCGTTGCCGACCATCGTGTTGAGGTTCGGCAGTACATGCCGTTGGAGGAAGGGCCAGTCATACTTGCCGTACTCGCTCACATGCGGGTCGGCGCCGAACTTGGCGAACAGCAGCTCGGGAATGGTGCGGATCGTCAGGCGCGACAGACCTGCTGGTCGCTGCTGGTTCTCATGGACCAACAGCAGCGTGTGCTCGCCGGCGGGCAGCCACCGCATCGCCTCTTGCGTCGCCTCGTTCTCGCGCTCAACGTAGGCCAGGACGTCAGTGCTCTTGGGGTCGTCCAGAACAGCCTTCGCATCGCCGGCCCCAGTCAAGCGGAAGAAGACCCATCCGTCGCGCGGATTGGTGAAGCGCCACGGACCGCGGCCGGGCTTGTCGGTTGCGAGCAACTCGGTCACCAGGTTGTTCAACCGCGTCATTCCTCGCTCACCCTTGGTTGCGGGCCACGTGAACCTCGCGAGGCCCGCTCGCCCGATGGGTTTGCCTGCCTCGGCCTGCACTTGCGCTTCATACTCGCCGGCCGAGCGGCCCGCGAAGTCGATCGACAAGTCGGTGCTCCCGAACGCCGTCAGCGGGCCCAGCCGCTGCTTCAGCGCGGCCTCATGCGTGTCGGTCCTGGCGATGCTGACCACCGCGCGCGTCCCCTCCGGCAGCTCGCCCAGCCCGCGCGTATGGACCCGCATCAGCACCTTGCCCATGTACGGGTACGGTCGCGCGGTCACGCTCAACTCGTTCGAGAGGTGCGTCGTCCGGTAGTGCCCCTGTATCTCCTCTGCGGTCAGCGCCCGGCTGTAGATGCGCACCTCATCCACCTGGCCGCCGAAGTGCGCGCCCTTGGTGAACTCCTCGGTGCCCGCGCTCTTCCCGATCCACAGGTTACCGCCGGCGGTAATATATTTTACATCCGAAATATTTTGTCCCGCGAGGCGGCCGTCAATGTAGAGCTTCATCAGCGCGCCGTCGAAGGTGCCGACGACGTGGTGCCAGACGCCCTGCGACAGCGGCGCCTTGCAGTTGTTGCCGCCCCCGCCGATGTACCACCAACACTGCCCGTCGCGGTAGTAGGTGAGCACATAGCTCCCGTAGTCCTTGCCGACGATCCCGGCCTCACCCGCCGGCAGGGCCTCGGGGTAGACCCACGCCTCGACGCTCACGGTCTCCCGTAGGTCGAGGTCCGCGCTCGCCCCGCAATCGACGAAGTCGTCCTGCCCGTCGAGCTTCAGCGCCCAACCCTCGCCGAACCGGGCATACGTTGCGCCGCTGATCATGCCATCGATGCCTCGTCCACTGGCATCGCGGAACGTTGTGCCTTGCCCCTCATCGCACGGGTAGTGGAGGACCAGGCCGTCCTCCGCCGCCCAACCGACCGTCGCCGACAGTAGCCACACCACCATCACCGGTCTCACCTATCATCCCTCCAGTCCGTCGCCGTCATCCTGCCTCCATCCTGTGTATCCTGTTCACTCGCCGTTGCCTTCAGCGCGCGTACTCCACAGCGACCTCCTCGTCGGTCAGCGCCCGATCCCACAGCTTCACTTCATCCAGCGCGCCGTTCAGCCAGTGCATGCCGCCGTACGTGCCGAGCTTCAGGTCATGCGCGCCGGAGTGGAACGGCTCGTCGAGAGTCCGCTCGCTGACCCGTTCGCCATCCCGGTAGAGGAGCGCAGTAGACGTCTTTCCATCGCTGTGGAAGGCGGCGGCGACGTGATACCAGCGCCCGAGTTCCCACGTCAGCGCTCCGCTCGCGAAGCTGGTCCCCCACTGGTGCTTCTCGTTGCCCACCTCAAGCGTCAGCGCGTAGCTCGGTGGGTAGCCGATCCACCACCAGAAGTGCTGCACCGGCGACTCGGGGCCCTTGTTGACGAGCGTCGCACCGTTGCCCTGCACGGGCAGCGCGTCCAGACGCACCCACGCAGAGAGACTGAAGGCCTTCAGGTTGTTGTAGGCCCAGTTGCTCGGCATCGTCACGGCGCCGCTCTTGCCGTCGAAGCGCACAGCCTGGCCGATCTTGCCGGGCGTCCACTTGGCCCCGCTGATCACGCCATCACACGGCGGCGGCTGTGAGGTGTCGGCGGCGCGGATACCGCTGCCCTCGTCGAGCGGCCAACATCCGATCAGGCCGGGCTTCTTCGTCGCAACCGAGAGCAAGCTCTCCGGCGACGCGCCGAACAGCACCGGCACCCCTTCGAGACGTAAGCCGACGCCCTTCAGCGGCGCATCGCCATCGGGCTTCACCTCGACCGACCACACGCCCGGCTTCACGGCGGGCCGGATCTCCTCATACGCGTCCAGCTCGCCACGCACGCTGCCCGCCTCGCGACCCGTGGGATCGCGGAGCGTCACGACCGCCGCGTTGCCCGGCTTGCGCGCCTGACAGCGCAGGCTGAACTCCTCGGCCCGTTCGGGGACGACGAAGTAGAGCGTCGTCGGCGCCGCCACGCACACCGACGCCGGCGGCTCGTTCTGTGCGCGAGCGATCTCCGCCGGCGCCTCGATGTCGCCGCCCTTGATCTTGCCCTTCCAGGGGACGACGTCGGCCTGCACGAGGTCGCTGCCGCGGCCGGCCTGCTTGAGCGTAGTCTCGATCTCGCGGTTGGCCCAGGCGCAGTCCCGCCAGTAGTCCTCGAAGTATGCGGGCTCGTTCAGATACGCGTGTGTCGCGCCCCAGTCCCGGTACAGGCGATCCCCCGGCCAGTACCACCAGCCCTCGTCGTTCACCGCCAGGTTGTACGCATGGCTCCCCAGGAAGCCCGGCTGGAGCACTCCGGTCCCACTAAACGAGGTCTCGGTCAGGGCTCCAGTCCCGCCGACCCCGCTCGGACGCGTTGGCGGAAAGTGAAGGTCCCACAGCGCGCTGCCTTGCAGCACGTTCGCGCCCCAGTCCTTGAAGCGCTGGTGCGTCTTGTCGAGCCACTCGCGGTCGTAGCCGACGCTGTAGTAGGTGTGCTCGCAGAAGTTGATGACCGGCAGGTCCGGCTCACTCAGCCCGCGCGCCAGGCCCTCACAGAACCAGTTGCCGATCTCCAGCACGTACACGCACCAGAGCAGGTCCGGGTCGATGGCGTGCAGCTCCTCCCGAGACCACGCGGCGATGTCAGCCATCTGGTCTGCAAGCCAGTCGAAGTACTCGCCCTGCAGCTTCTGCGCGACCAGCCAGTCGTAGCGCTCCTTGCCCGTGGTCTTCTCCCGCAGGATCGCTGTATCGAGGCCCTTGCTCTTCAGGAAGCCGCCCAGACAGTGGTCGCAGAAGCACGTCCCGGTCAGCATGTAGTGCCCATAGCTCCAGCACTGGTACATCTCCGGGTCGATCGCGTAGCCGACGACGTATGGGTTGTCCTGCGCGAGCTTCGATACCTCGCGCCCGCGCCGCAGCACGAGGGCTTCCCAGTACTCGCGGCGCAGCGGGCAGGGCGCCAGGGGCTGATCGTCCTTCGGCTCCGTGTAGAGGCCCGGCGGCAGGCCCTCGAAAGCCTCCACCTCGTAGCTCGTGCCGCCGAGGTCGATGGCGACGATCGTCCGCAGCTTCACCTTGGCCGCGTAGTCGGTCCATCGCTTCACAAGACCCGCCCACGCCGCGAGGCCGTCGTCAGCGACGAAGGACTGGCGCAGGCTCTCGACATCAACCATCGCGCAGTTGAACCCGCCGAGCTTCAGGTCGCGCAGGAAGTGGTAGTGCATCGGCGAACGCAGGTACTCGCTTCGCGAGCCGCCGTCGATGGCCCAGTGCGCGTTGCGCACCGTGACCTCCGCCGCGCTCGACGACGCCGGGCCGGAGTCCAGCAGCACCACGTAGTCACCGGGCGCCAGGCCCTTCAGCGCCACGTCTTGGGCGCGGTTCGGGGCAACCAGCCCGGTCTTCAGCTCCTCACCCGCAGGCGAGTACACGGCATAGCTGACCTGCGCGAAGTGCTCCGAACCCTCGACGTTCCGGAGGCGCAACCCGAGCGTGCGCCTCTCATCCACCATCACCCGCAGGTAGTGCCGCCCGCGCAGCA